>Ga0116229_10001098_pt1 | contig 41016 bp, 43 predicted proteins | sample S1TSphgellanicum_3_FD_87313 | JGI IMG/M metagenome (GOLD analysis project Ga0116229, IMG submission 87313) | Host-associated microbial communities from peat moss isolated from Minnesota, USA - S1T2_Fc - Sphagnum magellanicum MG | ecosystem: Host-associated > Plants > Peat moss > Unclassified...
TTCAAGGTCACATTGTCGGTCCACACCATCACATCTTTGGAGCCTATGTAATGGCCCCAAGTCTTGAGGTAATGTATGACCACCCACATTTCCTTCTCGTGAGTTGGCCACCTTTGCTCCGTCTCACTCAACTTCTTACTTTCAAAGGCCACCGGTCTTCCATCTTGCAATATGACACCCCCAATTGCAAAGTCGAAGGCGTCGAAATGGATTTCAAAATCCTTGTCAAAGTCGGACAACTTCAACACCGACGCCTTCCCCAAAATGCCCTTCAATGTTCCAAAGGCTTTGTCGCATGCTTCATCCCAATCATAAGTGACGGCGGACTTCTTCAAGAGGTTTATCAAAGGAGCCGCTATCTTCGCAAAGTTCTTGATGAACTTGCGATAGTAGGAGGCCAATCCTAAAAAGGATCTCAAGGCAGGAACCAACTTAGGTGGTTCCCAATCCAAAATTGCCTTGACCTTGTGATCGTCCATCTTCAAACCTTCTTGAGTTATCCTATGTCCAAGAAAGTCCACTTCCGTCACCCCAAATTCGCACTTCTCAAGTTTAGCATACAACTTGTTTTCCCTTAACCTTTGGAACACCTTGCGAAGGTGCTTCGCATGCTCCTCCAAGGAGCTATTATAGATCAAAATGTCGTCTATGTAGACGACCACAAAATCATCAAGCCATTCATGAAAAATGTCATTCATGAAAGTGCAAAATGTGGCGGGTGCATTAGTGAGCCCAAAAGGCATCACCAAGAATTCATATGAGCCATACCTTGTGCGATAAGCGGTCTATTCTTCGTCCCCTTTTGCGATCCTTATTTGGTAATACCCCGAACGTAGATCAATTTTACTAAAAACCTTGGCTCCCGAGAGACGATCAAATAGATCATCTATGCAAGGTAAAGGATACCGGTTTTTCACCGTTGCCTTGTTGAGTGCTCTATAATCCACACACATTCTCAATGTCTCATCCTTCTTATGAACAAAAAGGACGGGGGCCCCATATGGTGATTTCCTTGGTTTGATATACCCTTTTGTGAGGAGTTCTTCGAGTTGAACCTTAAGCTCTTTCAACTCCTCATGGCTCATTCTATATGGGGCCTTGGCGGGAGGTGCCACTTCCGGCATCATTTCAATCGCATGATCAACTCGTCTTCTCGGGGGCAACTCTTCGGGCAACTCTTCGAGCATCACATCCGGGAACTCTTCTAAAACTTGCTTTATGCACTTGGGGGAAGTCACCAACTTGGTGACTTCCTTGGGCTCATATTCGTCCAACACCCGCATGACACACATCATGCCAAAGCCTTCCACACATTCTCTTTCCCAAGCTTTTCCTAACATAAAGTGGATGGTCGGACCACTCACACAAAGCAACTCATGTGCCTTGATTCGCACAATCCCACTTTTAGATGGGATCCTAACTAACCTATTGTGCCCTTCTATGAGCACATTGTTTTGGGTGATGAACTCCATTCCCAAAATGCAATCCATTCCACCCAAGGTGGAAACCAACAAGTCCACCTTTCCTCTCCAATTTCCCAATTAGAGAGGCACCTCCTTTGCTTGTGAAGTAGTTGGATGGGGGACCCCATCCGCGAAGTGCACTTCAATGGGTGCCTTGAGCTCCTCCAAGTGGAGCTCCATCCTTTCGGCGCTTTCCAAAGTTATGAAGTTGTGAGAAACCCCTGTGTCCAAAAGACATAAAATATCCCGCTTAACAATATTCCCCTTCAAGAAGATAAGTCGGTTGCATTCCGGTTGGGCTAGAGTTGCATTGAGAGCAAGTACCTTAGAACTTCCCGTTTTGGACTTGGGACAATCTTTGGAGTAATGCCCCACTTCATTGCAATTGAAGCATGCTCCTTTGGGCTTCACCCCAAAATCTCCCTTGGGTTGGCTCCCTTTTGAAGGAGCCCCCTTCTTCACAAAATTCCCTTTTGGTTTGAACCCCGAGCCTTGGAATTGTTTGGGCTTATCCTTGGTTGGGCTACCTTGCCCCCGGTCCCATTCCCCCTCATGCCTTGGCTTCTTGTGAAGGAACTTGTTGTCCTTCTTGAACCCGGATTTGTCACTCCGCCCCACATCCGAGAAGTTCTCCATTTTCATGATGGCCTCGGATAGTGATGCGAGCCAACTCTCCTCAAGCTTTCGCTTGGCCCAAGTTGGAAACCCCATCACAAATTGGCACACACGATCCAACTCGTGCATGTGCCGGATCTCAAGCATAAGTTTGGAATAAGTCCTCACATATTGCCTCAAATTTTCATTTGTGGCATTCACAAGGTCACAGAGTTTGCACCTAGAGATGTAGTCGGAATTCCTTGGAACAAACTCTGACTCAAGGCGTTCCTTAAAGAACTCCCAAGTGTAGCCATGGTTCCTCCCCTCCTCTTGTTTCACCGTCCGCCACCATGTGGCGGCATAGCCTTTCAAGTAGGACTAGGCCAGCTCCACGATGGAATGTCGTCCAACTTTGGCGGCATGTATATAATCCTCCATCTCCGCAAGCCAAACATCCACAACTTTTTGGTCTCGGGCACCATTGAAGTTCCCGGGTTTGGCCGGTTGAAACCTTTCACCCTTGGTAGTCCCCGTTTTGAGGGCCGCCACCAACTCGCCAAAGTCGAGCCTATTCATCTTGAGAAGGACTTCAAGTTGTTCTAGGGTGAATAAGACTGAGCTCCGTTGCTCCTCCACACTTTCGGGTTCAATTTCGAGCTCATTTTGGTCCTCTCGGGAATTTGGTTCCTCCTCCCCAATTGATTCCGGCGGGGCTACTAGGTGTTCGACGGGTTCCTCGGACCTAGTCTCTAGAGCTTGCTTCCGGTTCTTCTTGGGTGCCATCCCAATGTCCCAAGGGTGGATCGAGCTCACCGGAGCTCTGATACCACGTGACGCATTCCCAAGTCCCTTGTTGAACCCACTTGAAGGTCCAACTATGTGAAGTTGCGGAAAGTTGGGACTTGAGGGTCGCTCCCGACTTCCAGCACTAAAAGGGGGTAGATGAGCGTGCTAGAAATCCTGAGATTAGACTAAGAAGAGGGACTAGATTATCAAGCTCAAATTTGCATCCAACACCAACCACAAAAAGGTTAGTTAGCATTCGGAAACACCCTTGGGTGTTGGGACAAGCCACGAGCACTTTTACACACAAGACTCACCATGGCCTGGACTCGGGGGAAGCCACCATGCACCTTCCCCCATATAGTATACTCTACAACTCTCCGCCGAGGCTACATCCAAATGGCTCTTTTTCCTGGGACTCCCAAGTTGGAGTCCTGAAACTATCCCTGGTTGGAGTCCCGGGACTTTGGACACTCATAGCTTCTCGCCCCAAACTCGGATCGAGACGAGGTCTAAACCAAAGTTGTAGCTCTCATTGAGAGCTTTCGAACGTCGTGTCGTAATCCTTGAGGCGACGTCGGGAAGAGGTCGATTCTCGACTTTTAATGGTCGAGAGTCAAACTGGCAGTTTGACTCCCGACCCTTCTTTTGCCCATAACTTGGGCTGCAGATGTCCAAATGGCCCATGCGAGGACATTTTGGGCATTTACGTTTCAAGAACTTTCCATTGATATAAAGAACGCACCAAGGCAAAGAGATTTGATGCCTCAAATCGTCTTCTGAGTTTTCAGGAGTCCCGGAGGACTCCATTTTCCCACTTTTGGGAATGTGAGTTGCATTCTCACACTTAGCCCCAAAGTGGGGTTGCGACACCGGAAGACTCCATTTTCCCACTTTTGGAAATGTGAGTTGCATTCTCACACTTAGCCCCAAAGTGGGGTTGCGACACTAAGACACCATTAGAAAGGTCTTGAAGACTAGATGTTTAAAGTGCCCTTGCATTATTCATTTAAACTTGATTTGCATGGGTTATGATCAAAAGAAAGGGTGGGAATCAAATTGGGAATTTGACTCCTGACCATAAATCCCTTGAAAGATAGTGGTGCCTTCTCTCAAAGGTTGTGGGCCATGTAAAGCTTCTGCTTGAAGTTGTCCCCACTAAGTCCATCACATCATTTTCATTCAACTTACATTAACCACCCTTTTTTCTTGGATTTACAGGTCGACTTCATCTTGAACTCTTGTTTATGAGTTCATCCTAATCCCATCCTGGAGCTCCAGCACACCCTCCTACCCCCAAAGTGTTGTGAGTTAGGGAATGTGCCCCAACTTTCTGTTTTTTTTGTTGTTTCATTTTGGGACCCACCTTTGGGTCTTTTGAAGAGTTCGAATGTCGCAACCCCACTTTGAGGGAGTTGTGAGGTTGCCACTCACACTCCAGAAAATGGGACTTGGGAGTCCTCCGAGACTCCCAAAAACTCAGACTGTGATTGCAAGGGCCAAAACACCTCACATTCGAGCGTTCTTGGTACCGTTGGAAAGGTCTTAAAGTGTAGATGTCCAAAATGGCCTTGCATGATCCATTTGGACATCTGCACAAGTTATGGTCGAAAGAAGGGCCGGGAATCCAACTGATAGTTTGACTCGCAACCATTAAAAGTCAGGAATCGACCCAATTCCAGTGCGTGCAGGTGAAGTGCAACACACCGTTGGAAAGCTCTCGATGAGAGCTATAACTTTAGTTAAGACCTCGTCCCAATCCGAGTTTGGGGCGAGGAGTTATGAGCGTCCAAAGTCCCGAGAGTCCAAACCGGGACAATTTCGAGACTCCACTTTGGGAGTCCCGAGAAAAAGAGCCATTTGGATGCAAGTCCTGTGGAGAGCTACAGAAAATACTATATGGGGGAAGGTGGTGGCTTCCCCCGAGTCCGAGCCGTGGGGAATGAATGAATCAAGTGAGTCCAGGTTAGCCCATGGTGAGTCAAGTGAATCCAAGTTAGCCTGTGGCTTGTCCCAACACCAAAAAGGTGCAGAACAAGTTCTAACCAACTTGTTGGTTGGATTTGGATGTAGGACCGATAACTAAGTAAGCTTGTCCGTCTTCCTAGTCTATCCCGAAAATTTCAACACGCCCCTTTCACCCCCTTTAGTGCTGGAAGCTGGGAGCGACTCCAAGTCCCAAACTACTTCCGCAATTTGACATAGTTGGATCCCTTTTGGGTCTAACAAGGGACTTGGAAGTTCGTCATCGAAGGCACGTCAACAGTCTTGACAAATACAACAAAACATCTTCCCAGTATTCCACATACGGCTTCATCTACATTTCATATGTGGAACTTTGTGCAATGTCCACCTTTTAGAAATCCACATATTTAGAAAGTTTAAAACTTATAAACTTTTATCTCTCCATGGACCTCAATGCATCATTGACCCAAATTGGGTGGTATAGAACAAGATTTGGAACTCTAGTATGTAACTTTGGTGAATTGTCTCGATTAACTTTTCATAATTTAATCAGAGGCCCATCTATTGGATTCCAAACAAGATTTGTGGGGAAACCTTGTATTGCATCACTAATGACGCGCTCCCAAGTCCCTTGCTAAACCCACTTGAGGGTCCAAGTACGTTGAATTGCGAAAAGTTGGGACTTGAAGGCCGTTCCCGACTTCCAGCACTAAAAGGGGGTAAAGGGGCATGCTAAAAGTCCTGCGATTAGACTAGGAAAAAGGACAAGTACTATCTCACTCGAATCTGCATCCAAAACCAACCACAAGAGGGTTAGTTCACATTCAAGAACACCCTTGGGTGTTGGGACAAGCCATGGGCACTTGAACTCACTTGATTCACCACGGCTCTGTTTTGACCCTTGAACTCAAGCTCTGAGTTTTCAAAAGTCCCACAGGACTCCAACTTCCCACTTTTGGGGGTGTAAGTTTCATCCTCACACTTATCCCAAAGTGGGGTTGCGACAATTAGCCAACCTAACAAATCAACAAAAAAATCTAAATAGATGCATATCAGTATGCCTTACCAATGTTTCAAAGCCATCCTTCAAACAACCTAAGATCTAAAATTTCTTAAATCAATTAAAGAATGAACAATCTTTCTGATGAAATCATGAAAGCTCACATCAAATTTACTAAAATGTAATGGTTTTCTTTCCTCAACTTTTTTGACAAATAACCAAAACATCCATCTATATCTTCATGTGTATGGCCAACTACAATAAATCCCAATTTGACTTCCTCAAACACATCCCTCATCGTCAACAATGATCAAAATGCTAACAAATGTCGATTCTTATTGTCTTTAACACAATTATCCAATTAAAACAACAAATTTATTGGCAAAGGCTCTAGACCAAGAATTTGATCTAGGGTGTGTAATTCACATATGCAACGTGTTTTCCCTTACAACATATGTGCAAACAATGAGTTCTACAAGGAATCTTCAAACAATAATTTTGATTTCAAAATTGGCGCTGCTTCCAAAGTCTACAACAACCGCAACAAGGACCCAATTGTGAAATTAGGATCATTTGGCCACAATTCATAGAATATTGTGCATATTTTTCATCCCCATCACCATGCATCATCATACTTGTAAGGCTAATGGGCAACTATCCAAGGCCAAATATCATTTTGTTGCACACTTACAACCTTGGAAGCATAGTTTTTGCATGGTCCATCTTATCATGAATAATGCATAGGAATTCATCTTTTGATCACACTGACTTTATCTTCCAAGTATGGTATAAGAATCTACATGACTTTTGGTGTAGGATATGTTTTCTTAGCTTCACCTCATATTATAGAGCTTCATTGCTATTTTTTCCCAATTTAGATATTAGGTCCTTTAGGGATTCATAAACAGTGCATTTTGCAGACACAAACCCCCACTTTTGCACATCAACATTTAAATGGTGTCTTTTCCTCAACCTATTCATAGTAGATTAAAAATTACCTCCAATGTTTAATTCTTTGTTTATCTGCCAACCCACAAATACAAAAAAACCAAAAAATATCAAGCTCTCCACAATAGATGTATACCTTCAAATATACATCCAAAAATACATTTCAATTTTTCAAAAAATAATTTTTCACGAGAAACACCCAATAGTCGCTAGGCATTTGTCATTAGATAAGAACAAAAAATGTTGGTCATTCCATATAATTCACCTGATCATTGTGTTCCTACAAACTCTTCCATGTTTTAAGCAAAAGATGTCGCTCATCTTGTCTACCATTTCCAATTCCTTTCATTTGATACAACATCACATCTATAAACAAATCAATCAATGATTGAACATTGGACTTCACTTGCCGAGTTGACATACATAATTTATGTGTACATTTATTCCCATGTGGTAGAAACTGACAACCTCAATTACTATCTGATTTGTACAACATATATGTCAACCTGGAGAGACCAATGATTTGGTACCAAATAGTTTCACAAATGTCTAAACCTTGAATAATGATAAATTTTCGTTTACTTCCAACTCCCCTTGTGTGCAACCTTCTTGGAATATTTAAACCATAGGCTATGCGGTCTTCAAATGATAAACTCCAAAACTCTTGTTTCAACAACAAGGTCTTTTCATGAGGAAAATGTTGACAACAATTCATGGTGCAACACGTTGCCACACCGACATTGCACATAGACTCCTTTGACAACACTTTTTCAATTCTAGATATGGAACCCTCAAAATCAGCTACACTTTGCTTCTTATTATGAAAGGAATATTTATTTTTCCTTACACCAACTGCTCCCAAATCATCAATATTTGGTATGTGGGTTTCATTAAATGAAATTAGATGTTTTATGAGGGGGTACCATCAAGAATTGTCTAAACCAACAACCATTTCTAAATGGTCATCACTATTGACATAGTCGCAAGACAATACAAGATGCAAACCCCAACATGGTCCTCCCCAAGCCAATAATCAAAAACTACTTCTTGTGGGTCACATGCAACCAAATGACCTTTTGCAAGGAAAACCCCCACATCGTTTACAAGATCACATTCAGCTCCTTGCCACTCAAATCGATGTTTTGCCATTATATTTGAATTTCTCCCTTTCACACCATGGCCATGCACTAATCATCATTCAAGCATGCATTCCCTTGGTTATAATCATCCTTATTTCGTTCCAATTTTTCTTTGCTACTAACCTTCTCATCACCTTCTACAATATTCTTTTGACTCCCTTCCTCGCTCATGGAATTAGACCCAGATTCCCTAACAAATCCCTCAGAGATATATAAATCATTTCACCACGTAATTCTTCATTACACAAGTCCTCAATTGTATTACCCATATTTTCCACATCACGAATGTTTTTAGCCCCAAAACTTTTCTCTAGGGAATCGTCCTTACATGGAACTCACTTCCTCGAGAGATTATTCACCCCATCCACTATCAGGTGACATTGGTCTCTCACCATCACAGCCTCTTCATCATTCATTGATAGATACTTGCAAGGCCAAAAAATCCCTATTTCCACCGTGAATCCATAGTATTTCACATTTGGAACTAAACAAAATAGTTTTCGCTACTCATAGTCATCATTCACAACTTTAATTAAAACCACTATGCAATTTTCCACTCCATAGGGTTCATATATAGGAACAATTGACGGATCTCTACATGTTCCAATACTAATCCTCACCCTTTCATTCTCATCCACATCCCAAATACTAACAAAGCTTCCAAATATGAATCCTTCGTCCATATCTTATTAAGTCAAAAACAAATGGAATGTAGCATTAAATCAAGGATTAGAATTCTAGCCATAACATGTGTTCTACAACCCACCCATTACAAGCTAACATTACTATGCAGAAACATGTAGTGGTTGATAGGCATTTCTACATTTCGCAATACTACATAGAAACGATTGGTGACTGCCATGCGTTTCTGCGCCCAATATCAATGTGCAAAAACACATGGCAGTTGTTAGGTAACTCTGTGCCCAATATCAATGTGCAAAAACACATGGCAGTCATTAGGTAACTCTGTGCTTAACATAGCTACACAAAAACGCTTAGTGGCCCCAAGAGACACTTGGTGGCCACCAAGCATCTCTACACCCAATATAATTGCACATAAACATTATTTGGGATTCCTTTTTTTCTTTGAGCTAAAAAGCACTTGGCAGCTGCCATGCATTTTCTAAAGTTTCCAATTTAGAAACACATGTTGGCCACCAAGTGTTTTCTATGATTTTAAACCTAGAAAACACTCGGTGGCTGCCAGGCATTTTCTACAATTTTTGATCTAGAGGTTTTCTAAAATGGATAATTATGATTATATATAAGAAAGGTGAAAAGAACCATACCTAAATGCTACTAAACACATCAATCTAAAGATGTTTCATCTTCTTCCATAGGAAGCTTGTCCTGATTGACTTGGGTAGTCTCATGTCACAGTCCTTGGGGAAGGTTAACACAATAAACCTTCTTTGAAACCACATTTGGTGCAAGGGCCATCATTGCCTTTTCTTGCCTCCCTTTGAGCATTTGTAGTCATAAACAATTTTGACATCAAGTAGGTAAAAACAAAAATGTTCATGGATAGCAAATTACTTGTGGCCATTTTAGTGTTTTAAAATATTAGGAATGAATCAAAAAATTGGTGGGTATTCCATGACCTAGAGTAAATGAAACCTTAGTTCTAACAAATCAAAGTTGTTAGGTGTGGTTTGCACAATTGAATGGCATTCCTATTTTGGTCCTTGACAAAGAGTATTACATCAACAATTAACTCATACACCCATGTTCAAAAGAATTCCATGATTGTGCTAGAAAATTTGTAACTCATTAACAAATAACTAGGTAGCAGGTAGTGGACAAGTAATTATAAGAAGTAGTATTCAAATTCTTCCTTATCATGTACATGCATGCAACAATCCTAGACAATAATCACAGAAATCACAACAAAATAAAGTAATAGAAGGTGCTTGCTAACCTTCAATTTGTGTTGTATTCTTCAAAGAATTTCCATTGCTTGAATTACCATTACATGTAAGTACGTGTAGGCTATGTGACCACATCTCCAATATTCCCATAGTTGCATATGGATATTAATCAAACTACCCCTACAAAGACATTAGCAAATCACAACTACAAGTTACATTAGAATATTTTAGATCTTCATTCACAAACATGCTTACCATCTAACATTCTTAAACCCTAAATGAATGCACATGTCTTTGAGTTCATAACCATTGAAGGAAAATGCCATTGAGGAACATGTCACCTACACACACAAAAGGAATACACTTATCTAGTTATGTCCTTTGGAACTGTGGGAAACATCCTAAATAATGATCATCAAAACTGGTTATTGTCATTTCTACACCAGGATGGAAAACACCCTGAGTTCCCATTCTTGCCTACAATCACACAAAAACTTTCACACCAGGTTAAGTTCCAACAAAACATTGTTTTTCCTTGTTGTTGAGTTCTTTAGTCTCCAAAAAAATATGCAAGCATGGATGAAACATCAAAGTGGGAAAATTCTTATGCTTGCTATCTTGAATTGCTCTTACTAAAGAAAATAAATGTTTTGACAAATGTTTTACAGAAATAAATGGAAAAATCACTAGTGGTTGTGTGCTCCTAACATTCAACACAAGTTTCAAGAATTGCACCTGCTACTCTACCTCAAAGTTTGTGAAAAGAAGTCCAAGTTCTTCCACATTTGGTGCAAGCTAAATCATGTCTATTTGTGGAGGCAACTTCTCCTTCTTTTCTGCCTTTGGTCAAAGCTATGAGTCTTGCTTAAGCTCCAATGACACCTATATCAAGACCCAATTTTCTAGGTGTGAATTTGAATACCTACTATAGCAATCCTACTACTTTCTCCCTAACAACCACCAACTATTTAGATTGCTTGCAAAAATGCAAAATTAATGATCAAGATCTGAGTTCAATCGATGCAAATAAGTGTGCCTTAAAACCAAATGCAAATGCAACACAAGAAAAAAGAGGTTAATACAAAGGCTTGAAGATTACCTAGATCAAGATCTAGTCCTACTTTCATCATCTCTGCACTTATTCATTTCACAATTTCAACTTGACCTAAACGCACATGATCTAATAATCTATGATTGTGCTCAAACAAAGTTCCTTTCACATAATCTTTGTCATATTTACAAAACAAACTTATAAACCAAAAATGACACAGAATTGTGAGCTTGCTGCAACAACTCCTCAAGCCTGGTTTGAATTGTTTGTGATAACCATCTTGGCGGGTAGAAGGTGATGACGGCCAAAGTTCGAAAGCAAGCTCATGCGCATCCATACTTGAACAATAGGTGCCAAAAACTTTAGCGGGCACAATGGAGCTTCAATGCAAGCTTTGTGAACCAGAAGAATGGTGGTGGCTCGTTAAAAACGATGAGCTAAAAAACATTCATGCTATGTTGTTGTTTCAACCTTGAAATGAAAGGAAAAGTTTACAAATGGGAACAACAGGGACTCGAGACATGCATTAGACTAACCTTAACTTCCAAATGAATGATCTTATGATTTCATCCACATCCAATCCCATATTGTAAAACAATATTAAATCCAAGTCTAATTCCTAAGATTATGGAATGGGTATTGGATGGATTTCATTTGGATTTTGACTAAACATCTAAATTTTTACTTCAGACCTTCAATCTTCATTCTACATTATATTTAATGCATGTATAATGTTAATCATTGTATTCAAAATTTGCCCATGCAATGTATACCCCAAGTTTGCAACTGACCTTAAATTACATATAATTTTACATGAAAATGTAACCTTGCATTTCCTTAAACAAAAGAAAACATTTTGTCTTTAAGGAAATCTTTTTAATTTTGATTTTTTAAAGGTGATAAGCATGTTTTAAAATAATAAAAGCACATCCACATAAGGACAATTAAAGGCATGTTTTCATTTTATTTTTCATGCCATGCTTTTAGCCCCATCCATTTATGCTTCTCCATAAATTTGGGAGATGAATGGTTAACATTGACATACAATTAAAGATGAATGAAATTAAAAACAGTTGTCAACACCTCCTTTTCCATTACTTTTCAACTATTAAAACACCTTAGAAATTACACAAATTTCTTTGGGAGGAAATTTTTAAACATGGTGCAACAAATCAATTTAATGTTGATGTTTAGAACATTTAATTGTGATTTTTCAAAATTAGGATCTGCAAAAATTAAGGATTGTCAACACAATCCTTGGTTCTTTATATTGTGAATGCACCATATTAAGCTACTTAGCTATTTACTTACCTAACACATACCTACTTATTTAGTTAAATATGTCCTACCTACCAACCTACCTACTTACTAACCTACCATCTACCTACCTATGTTTTACCTAACTACTTGTTTACCTACCATCTACCTACTTATGTCCTACCTACTTAACGACCTACTTACTTATCATCTACCTACCTATGTCCTACCGACCTACCTACCTACCTACCTACCTACTTATATTTTATTTATCTATCTACCTACCTACTATCTACCTCTATTTTAAAACAATTTTCCAAATTTACCTATAGTTTACATAAATAAGTATGAACATTTAAAAAATAGGTAGGTAGGCATGTGTACCTACCTATCTACCTAGTCGTGTACATACTAATCCTACTTATGAAAAAAATGAAATTCAAATGTTATTATACACATTGACAAAAAAATTCATGGAAGTTCAAGGATACATGTTAAAATCTATTTGGAATCATATTGTTTTATAAAGTGGTGGGGTGGTTTGATTTAGATTTTTGAATAACTATTTATACGTAATAAATAGGTATTTAATTCTATGAATTTACTTTTTGAACATACCTCTGAATTAATTAATAACTATTTAGTATTTCATAACACGTTATTTTTTAATATATATATAAGTGTAATTTACATAGTAAAATGTCAATGGTCAATTATTATGTAATTATCAAATATTTTAATAAATTTTCCATGTTCGTGAAATTAGAATCAATACTAAATTAAAGATAAAAAGTTATTTAATTCATTAATCAAGGATACACTAATCCATGATAAATAATTGAAAGGTAGTAAAATACTTATTAAGTGGTTCATATCTTAGATATTTATTAAATGTTTCTAGAGTTTAATGTATAAAGCTTAAATTTAGGGTTTATGGTTTAAAGATGAATTATAAGGTTTATTGTTGAAAGTTGATTTATAGTGTTGAATAAATAGTTACATAATGTTTTTCCATTACTATGGTAATATTTCATATTGGATTTTGCTTTAAATTCATTTTTTTATTAATATGTCTTAATTCATAGTTTAAATGAAATTTGCATCCAAATCAACTAAATCATTATAAATCTATAAATTGTATAATATTTGTTTATTTATATGCAGTTTAAGTTGTATCTATGTATAGATGTATGTGGATGTGGATGTGTGTTGAAAAGAATACATAAAGTTGTAGGTCATCACATGTACATCATAAATATTTTGGTGTGTGGTACATATTTATGTGTGTTTTTTGTGCGGGTGTGAGTAAATGTTTATGTTGTTTTGTGTGGGTGTTGTGTGTGTGTTTCATGTGGATATTATGTTTGTATGTTTTTTTATAAAAATTTCAATATAGTTCAAATATGAATTTCAAACTAAAATAAATAGTTGTAATGTAATTAATTAATTGGTTTTTATGTGTTTATATATATGTTTGTCTTCAACACAAAAAAATGGAATGTAATACTATATACAATTTCTCTATGTATATTGTTGCATTTCATTTTCTATGTTGAAGGCATTTTACCCAACAAAGATCAAAATTATTACATTATAACTTACATGTTTTATTGAATTTTCAAGATTTTGTCTATATTTTAAGTTAACTTTTTAATGGCCACCATGTCATAATTGTTTGTGTTGTTGTAGGTGAATCATATTTTGGTTTGGATGTGGTGTATCATTAAATGTATTTCTATTTTTTAAGGTTGATGGGTTTGAGGTTATGGTTTTGTGTTTAGGGTTGTAGATTCTTTCCTAAAAATAATAACCTAACAACATGGTGTGCATGTTGTAATGACAATTAAACAAAAATTATAGATTGAACTACATTGTTAAACTAAAAACAAATCTAATTGTGCAAATGTTCTATTTTTCATAGATGTTGTTGATTATTTTTTATCAACAACAATTATGGAAGATAGAATATTTGTGCAATTTGATTTGTTTTTAATTCAACATGTAGTCGAATCTATGATTTTTTCAACTAACATTGCAACATTCACACCATCATGTTATTTTCATCATCAAACTATTCATCATCATCATCATAAGTTCATGATTTCAACTTATCCCCTAAAGAAGAAGTTAGTTCACAACTTTGAAGTTTTTTCTTTCAAAGCTTGATATCAAATAACATTAGACCCTTATTATACAATGTGAGTCTTGCACTTTATTTTTCAAATGAGATTTTGTTCTTGCTGCAATAAATCGTGATCAACAATCCTACATATTATGGTTTCTATACTTTTTTTTTCCTTCATGAATAGATTTGAACACATACCCACAAGGTTAAATTTTGACCTTTTAAAAAAACTTTTCTTTCTAATCTTGGTGTCCACCAAGTGATTTATAATTGAAAGTTTGAATAAATATAACATTGTCAAGTTATTGCTTGGATTTTTGAAGTTTTGTACAGTTTTAAATCAATTAAATATGTGTTATTTCATTTGGATAAAAGACTTAAACAAATTGAATGGAAAAAGGACTGAAAATTGGCTTGAAAATTAGTGCACATAATATTACCCCTTCAATTTTATAATATCCCAATAGACCCCTTCATCCACACTCTTCACCCCTTTCAATTTCAAAACTATGTAAATTTTATGGAATTTAGCAAAATGGCTATTATCATTAACATTTACTCCAATCCTTGATATGGAATATTTTCATATCTAATCCTTGGCTAGTAATATTATAAGAATATTATTCCATTTAAATTATGGGTCAAATAGATGGGGCATGTAATAATTATGAAAAATATTTTCCAAGCCATGAGGAATTTTCTGAAATTATAATTTTTATTCATTATTACACATAAAAATTATATAATATAATTATGTGATAATATATTTCAACACATGTAAAATAAAATTTTCACTCCATGGTTATAATTTGATTCTATTTTGCGGTATATCTTTTGATAATGGAGATTTGACCATTAAAAAATTTCCACTATGATGCTACTACATAACAATGACATGGTAATTTACTTGTGAATGATAGGGTCATACATGGTTGCCATGAAGGCCCAATGTCATGCACATGGCAATGGGCATGCCTTAAGTACTCTTTTGTGCAACTAAGTTTCATGAATTCTATGAAACCTTAATAGTATATTAGCCTAGATTTGTTATAGTGTTAGTGACAAATCAATGATTCGACTCGACATTAGTTATACAATAAATTTAATATCTTTTAAGTCACCTTGCTTTTGGGCTTGCCTTTGTCCTTTCATGTTAAGTTTTGAGTTAATATCCTTAAGGTCACTCAAATAAAAGACCAACATTCCAAATTCAACACAAGATGGAAACCATCCTTCTTTACCCCTTCTCTCCCACATTGATATTCTTTGAAATATACTAGAGTTTAGCCTACATGGTTAATATTTCATTTTCTAACTCAATATTTTGATGTGAAAGCCCATTTAAATTCTAGTAGCCTATCAATCATGGTTAATATATTATTTTGATGTGGATTCCCATTATTGTAGTGTGAATGCCCACTATTTTGGTGGGTGCCCCTTAATTCACAAATATTGGTCAAAAAAAAAATTTCACCTGTAATCAAATATTAAAAAATAATTACTTTTCCTTAGCCATTTTCATGCACATTGTCATGTTAAATCAAATTTGAAAAAAAGTTGTAAATAAGTTATCCTTCAATTTAACATCCTTCAAAATGCAATAATTCATTAAAAATTTTCATTGTTACAACTACTTTCAATGAAAGATAATCCCTTACTTTGAACTCATAAGTTGTCTTCAACTCTTTCCATCCATTCCCAATGCTTATTTTGGGTGACCCATTGATATTTTTGTCTTTAATAACACACACTTTCATGTGCTTGACTTTTTTGTGTCTTTCTCGCATTGTCACTTTCATGCCAATCTTGCCACCGTGTTTCATTAGGGGTTTAAGGTAGATTAATGTGGCATTTTCAAGCTAGTGTCAGTGTGAAAATATCAATAATTTGTACAATGGAAAAACCTATTGTCACACAAAATGATACTAAATAATACACCCATTTAGTTTTTAAATGTGTATTAAAAATGATCTTAATTTTATATTATAAATTGACTGATTGATTTTGGTTTTTAAGTCTAAAACTAGCTCTTGTAGATTAACATAAAACTTGCAAAAGGAACTTTTATATAATTACCAGTGGTCTTTAAGCATGTTATTGTGTGTGAGAATTTGATGGAATGTTGGTGCTTCCAAATCACATTTTTATACTACCATTTAATATATACTAGGACTAGGTGCATGTGGCACTATAGGCATGATGTTATATAATATCAAAATCTTATGGAATTCTAGTGTTTCCAAACCACACTCAAAACTCAATGTGTCAAAATTTTATGTGCATGCATGTGACTAGTACCATCATAATTATAAGTAAGCATACACATGATATAACCATTCAATTCTTTTATCAACTCATGCACCATTGATCTACAAATAGGATCCAACTCCAAATCCTTCATTCCCCATCTATCAATTGATCCAACATATTTACCAAAAAAATTGACAATTGTCAACTAGTGCAAAAAAATGGATTATTCACTAGCTGGGTTTTATAGAAAAGTCTAAAACCAAATCCAAGTGGAGTCTAATTGCTTAACAACAAGTAAATCTTCTTGATATGTTTACACATGAGAGGATGGAAGCATGAGTTCACCTCCATGACACCCCAAGAAGACTAGTTCACATTGTCATGAGTACCTTTGAGAAAGGAAAGAGGAAAAAGGAACTTGCTGTGAAGAAGGTAATTCTAGGAAAAACAACAACTAGGTTATTTTTTTCCCTTTCATTGGTGACGTTTCACCACAAAGAGAAAATTGTTATACATATAGGTAATATAAGAACCTTTAATATCAAAATTTTAAAAAATGTTATAAGTCTTGATATATAATCCATTTTAAATATTCATTGGTGTGAATAAATTAAATATTATTATACAATGTTGAAATAAAATTTAATGGTAAAAATATGATACTATTTATAAATAAATTTTTATATTGTAATTATAAAATAAAATAAAAGTGTAAGGGGTGGGAAATATGTAATTTATTTTTTTAGTAAAAAATTTGATATCATATTAAATTAAGTATGAAAATAAATAAATAAATTCATTTTACATGTGTAAAATATATTTATTAAAAATATATTAAATTAATATATGCATAAAAATAAATTTATATAATAATTTCAAAAAATAGTACTTTAATATTTATTATTATTACTCAAATTAAATTAAATTAATTAAATTAATATTAGGTTTAATAATACTTCATATTCAATCTGATTGATATGTAGATATACTTGATTTATGATCCATTTATACATAATAGGAACCTAATAGGCTCTCTATGACATAGGTTAAGCATAATCATATATTAACCAGTAATAATTATTTACCATCATGATGTAAATTAACCATGTTTTTAGCCACAATAATAATTGTCTTTGGCCATGTTTACCCTAGATTTAACATTGTGTGAATGATTTTAGATGCTTGAACATGTATATGATTTGAATTGTTAATATCCAAATTTTATAATAATAATAATATATATTATATTAGTATTAAATTATGATCTTGATATTCCTATGTCATTAATAAATTTAGTTTAAATGTTAACAAACAATGGGATAAAATGTCAAATTATAAGTGTAACTTAGATGTACTAACATATTATTAATAAAAAACAACAACATTTAGATACATGTGAGCATCACTAACATGATTAATAATATGAGTAAGCATACACATGATATAACTATTTCAACTCTTCTATCAACTCATGCATTACGAATCTACAAATAGGATCCAACTCCCAATCCCTCATTCCCCATCTATCAAAAATTTGATTTAACATGTAAAAAAAAAAATTGAAAATCGTCAATTAGTGCAAAGATTGGATTATTCACTAGTTGGGTTCTATAGAAAAGTTTAAAACCAAATTCAATAGAGCTATGCATCCTCATTTAGAGCAACATAGCAAATTTCCGCCCTCCTTCCCAAGCATTTGCTTACATATCCTATTTTATGTTCCTCAACAACAAATAGGCTACCCTAAGAACATTATAAATTTTTTATATTTTCTTTTCAACCTATCCTGCATATTTGAGACTTCAAGGGTAGTCAAATAATCTTGTTTAGAATAAGCAACCGGAGTTGGAGATTGTTTAACAACAAGTAGAGCTTCTTGATTTGTTAATGATTAATACTTTAATATTTAATATTTTTAAATTAAATTAAAATAATTAGATTATTGTTATTAAATTTAGACTTCATATTCAATATGATCAATTTATTCAATTATATATAATTGATTTATGATCCATTTATACATAATAGAAACCTAGCAAGCTCCCTAGGAAATAGGTTATTAATTTTATAAATCATATATAATTGGTAGTAATTATTTAACCATCATGATGTTTACCATGTTTTTAGCCACAATAATAATTGTCTTAGGCCATGTTTAATTAATTGTATTTTATTTAATTAATTATGGACTAAATTGTCAACCTTGGACTTTTCAAAAAAATTGGTGGTTAAGATCAAGTTTTCTAAACAAAACATCGAAAAAATCTCTTTGATTGATCATTTAGTGAGGTAAAAAAATGGGATACAAATTATAATTATTATCAATCAAAAAATTATTAATAGAAAATATTTTTTAAAAATTTATATTATTAGATTGTTATTTAGTATGTCATCGAATTCCAATCAAATATTATTATATAGAAATCAATCAATCATTATGTTGGGAAATTAAACTAACAACATTCCAAGTGTTGGGGTAAATTCATTGGTTTATTTGAATCCAATGTATGACATTACAAAAGATTAAGGTGGTGCCCAAAAATATGACACACTTTGTATGTCACTCTAAGACTTTTAAATTCGCTTATTGAATATGTTGAGACTTTTAAATAATTCATCATTAACTTACTAGCTAAACTTTTGGACTCTTTTTCAACAAATTTACCATGCACCCACAAGAAGCAAAATCCAAGGTAAGGAGAGACATTAAATAACACTGGATGCCTTGAGGTTGCAATTCCAATGGCACACCCTAAACTGGTGCTAAAGACTTATTAGTGGGACAAGCACACCAATACATTTAGTTAGGTGGATGTAGACTCTGGCCTTTCCCATCGTGGGGAACCCATTGAAATAATAATGTAGAATGGTGAAATTGCAATCCCTAAATAATAAATAAACCATTCTCATGAAGACAATGTCAAGGAAATTGATTGCAAATCAATCTACTTTCCAAACCAATTACTATCACTTATTAACTTTACTAAACTACTCATATAAATTTAGTAGAATTAGATCTCAAAAGTTCATGTAGAAGGTAATGAAATAATAGAGAATAATTTATTTCCTTTCAAAGGACGGTCCTATTACTGTTTACAACTATCATTCATCATTGATTTAATGTATAACTTGTGTACATGTGGAAATGGAACACACACATTCTTATTTATAATGTGAATATAAGACCATCAAGTTAATATACTAGGTTTTACTATGCTTCCAAAACTTCATTATAGTTTAATGCCAAGTTTAAACCATTAACTTCTTTGAAGCCTTGCAACCTTAAATACCATAAACCCTAATTTACTTTTAAACCCTCAAAAAACTATACCGTATTCTTAAAAAACCTTCCATAGAACCCTAAACCCTAACAAAAACCTTCTTTAAAACCTTAAACCCTAATCCTCCAAAACCTTTTCTAAAGCCCTAAACCCTAATCTTCCAAATCCTTCCCTAAAGCCTTTAAATGCCCTTATACATCAAAATATTCTTAAAATCTAAACACTAAACCATAATCTTCCAAAAGCTTTCTTAAAACCTTAAACCCTAAATCTTCCAAGCTTTCAAACCCAAAATTGTGCCATAACACAAAATTCAATCCTTAAACTTGAATCCATGATACATTCAAACCAAAAACCCTAAACACAAAACCTTTAAAACCACATTGCACAATAAACCCAAAACCCAAAAATGTCAACATCTTTAAGATTCTTACTCTATACCCAAAAACATAAATGATTCGAATAGGTTATAAAATGGTAAAAAATAATAATTTGTAAATAAGAATTTTGATATTTTATTTTTTAAACCTTTAGGGTGGATGCTAGATATTTTATTCCTATAAAGATAAATCATCCATAATTTTCATTATATTTTCCTTAACCATGGATAATTTTTTTCCCATAAAGAGAAGTCATCCATAATTTTCATTCTATTTTCTTTAACCATGGATTTTTTTTCCCCATAAACAAAAAAATCATCCATGATTTTCATTATATTTTCCTTAACCATGGATATTTTTTTTCCCATAAAGAGAAATCATCCATAATTCTCATTCTATTTTTTTAAACCATGGATATTTTTTTTCCCATAAAAAAAAATCATCCATAACTTTTTTAAAAAATTCCTAAATCATGGATAAATTTTTTCCATAAAGAAAAATCATCTATAATTTTCAGGTTATTTTCTTTAACCATGGATAATTTTTTTCCCACAAAAAAATTTTATCTTTATTTTTCATGTATTTTTCCTTGAATGTGGATTTTTTTTTTCCAAAAAACAAAAGTATCCTTACTTTTCAATTTCTTCCATGAATGTGAATTATATTTTCCCACAAAATAAAAAAATCCTTATTTTTCACGTTTGTTTACATTTAGAAGGCATGGTATTTTTCCACAAACAAAAATTCATCCAACTTTTGGATGTCATCTTCATTAAATATCCATATTTTTCTTGATAGATGTTTTTTATTCATAATTAGATAGAAAATAATTTCATCCAAAAGTTGGATGAAACTCGAAGTCGAGATGGTAATTAGGGTTGTGTTTTCTTTTCATTCGCTTTTTGTTTCCTCATTTCTCTTGTTCCTTCCATCTCTCTTTCTCATTCTGTTGCGTTCTTCCTGTGTCACGTTTTTTTTCTCACTACCTTTCTCTCTCTCAAGGTCTCCCTCTTGCATGCTTTCTCTTTCACAACACCTTTATTTCATAGTCTTTCTCTTTCACAACCTCCATCTTTCTATGTCTTTCATTCATTTCGGAGTTATTTGGTGAAATCAAACTCGATACGCAAGGCATTAAGGACTTGGTGAACAAGAACGCAAGAAGATATCAAGTTGAAGTCAACCATTCAACATTGCAAACAAAAGCGCTCAACAACGCGAAGGAGAACACTCAACAACGTTTCCCCAACTCCTCCATTGCTAGGTAAGACTTCCAATTTCCAATCTTGGTAATTTAGGGTTTCAAGAACCAAATCTTTTGAAGAGCTTTTCACAATCACTTTCTTCACCATGCACAAACCACAAATAGGTAAACATTTTTCCCTTTTATGCTCCTTCATTGCCTTTATTGTGCAAAACAATAGTGACAAAGAACTCCCGTGCATATGTTACGTGTCCAAAAAGAGACCTAGCAAACCACAAATAGAACCATTCTTTCCATTTTGTAGACTCCAAAAATTAGGATTAAACATACTTCACAATTTAGGACATGTCTAGCACTATATAGAATCAATTATAGAGTCCCATTCTCAAATTTCTCCCAATCTCAATTGTTTGTCCAACTTTACACTCCATTTACATTATTTCTTCCATGTACTATGTGCGTTTGTACCTCATTTTTTTGCACACATGTTTAGGTGTGTTTGTGTGTCGGTCTATCCATGTGTGTCTATGTGGGCCTATTTGTAGCTATGTGTCTTTGTGTCTATGTGTGTTGGTTTATTTGTGTGTGTTAGTGCATGTCTTTGTGTCTATGTGTGTTGGTTTATTTGTGTGTGTTAGTGCATGTCTTTGTGTCCATGTGTGTCCATATGTGTCCGTGTGTGTCTATGTGTCTATGTGGGTTAATGTGTCTATGTGTGTCTATGTATTTATGTGCGTCAATGTGTTTGTGTGTCATGAACTCTTATATCCACTCATCTATGTATTTATGAAGGATTATTAGACTATTTGAAGGTGAAAGCATGAATAGGGGGATTATTTGGACTATCACACTTGTAATTATTTTGGATTACATACAATTGTAAAATTTAAAGCCATATTCAGGATTAACATTATCAAATTTTTAATTATTCATGTTGTCATAGGCTTCAATTGGAATCATCATTAAAAAATTAGATGAATTCTAAGAAGATTATGGAATCATAATGGACTTTTGAAATGACAACACTATGCTTGTCAGACAGAAAAAATGAAAATTGTGGACTCAAAAAATACATCAAAGTAGTGTCAAAATAAAAATTTAAAAAAAAGCATCATCAAATGAAGAATTGATTAGTGAAGTGCATTGAAATTTTCCTAATATATATATTTTAATTAAAAAGAAATTTAAATGATGTGATTGTTATAAATTTTATTTTTGGGAATCCATTTCATGTTAAATTTTTTAATCTTTTGCATGGATTTTTTTATCAATCACATGTTTAGGGATATTCATAGGTTGGTTTCTTAATATTTATGATTAAAACCATTGGGGATAGTTATAGGACTTATGGTTTGATAATTGTTAAAACTATAAAAAAAATTACTAGTGTTAGATTATGGACTTTCAAATGCCATTTTTGAGACACCTAACTATGCTTTTGCCCTTGAGTGTCCTTGTGATTGTTTATCATTATACTTTTGCTTATGGATCATATTTGTGTGTATTATGTGTGTGTATTTGTTTGTCCGTGTCTATTGAATTCCTCAATTTGTGTTTATAATTCCTTGAATCCTTGTACTTCTTCCTATATTTCATTATCATACCTCACACATCTTTAGTACATGTGTCAAGCAATGTTAGAAATATTTCCATTAACATTTCCCTTTTTATTGTTTGTCAAAGTCCATCAATTGGTGTAGATGGTTTTAAGTGTTATCCATTTCTCTTCTATCCATACTAATATAAATCTCGATTTTTGTAATACAATCATGTATTTTGTGTCTTGGTTTCTACACTAATTTATATACTATATATCATAGTGCAGCTTTCAACATGAGTATATGCATTCGACTATATCCATAGCAATCATAGTTATAACTACATATCTCCACATAATTACATGCCAATTTTGCGTATTATATTCATATTTTTGTTCATTATTTTTGTCAACAATTTGGATTTTTGTGAAGTAGATCTAAAGCATCTCACGAGCAATGAAGAAAAGGGGTTAGGAAGACAAACTTGAAAAAATGGCGATAGAAGCATTGTAAGTTTTCCAACACATTTCAATTTCATATGCAATAATAATAAGAAGATGCACTCAGAAATGCCTAGTGGTTGCCGGGCGTTTCTCATGAAGATGCACTAAAAAACGTTTGGCGACCGTTAGGTGTTTCTCATACAGATGCCTTGAGAAATGCTTGGCGGCCACTAGGCATTTATCATGATGATGCATTGAGAAAAATGCTAAGCAATCCTTAGGTGTTTCTCATAAAGATGCATTGAGAAGCACTTGGTAGCCGTGAGGTGTTTTTCAAGAAGATGTAATGAGAAATGCTTGGTAATTGTTAAGTGATTCTCTAAAAGATAGATTGAAAAACACCCAACGGTTGCCATGCATTTCTCGAGAAGATACATAAAGAAATGCTTAGTGGCCGCTAAGCATTTTTGCAAAAGATACAATTGAGAAACGCCTAGCAGTCGCTAGGTGTTTTTCGAAAAGATATACAAAAAAACGATTGGCAACTACTAGGTGTTTTTCAAGAAAATGGAATGAGAAAGGGTTGGCAGCCACTAAACATTTCTCAAGATCATGAAGTTAAAAACTCCTAGAAGCTAGTAGGCATTTCTTAAGATGATACACTAAGAAACGCCTATGAGTTTCCAAGCGTTTTTCAAGAAATTACACTGAGAAACACCTAGCAGTTGCCAAAAATTTCTCAAGAAGATGCATTGAAAAATGCTTGGTGGTCACCAGGTGTCCTTTAAGAAGATGCACTAAAAAATGTGGTGGCCGTTGGACGTTTTTCAAGAAAATGCACTGAAAAATGCCTAGCAACCATCAAACATTTCCCAAGATGATGAAGTGAAAAATACTTGGTGTCCACTAAATGTTTCCTTGTTAAAACAGTTGATGGACAAGGTTAATTATTGTTTGTTATAGGTACATTCCACCATTGATGAAGAAGGTTATTGAAAAATATTTCAACGTGCATAATATGTATTTAGAAGTTAAGCTCGGAATATGGTCCCTCACTTGAAAAATAATCGCTCGGGTGGTAAGGCTGTTAAACAAGTTTGATACATTCATTGAATTTGATTTGATCAAGAATGGAAACTAAGACTTAGTGAAGAAGATGCCCATCCAAGGTCTAAAGGTGCAGGCTCATGACTTAGACATGGTTATTGTCATGTTAAAGGATCCACAAAAGAAGTAATCGGTGGGCCTCATCTATTGAATAAACAAAATCAGCGATGAACTTGTCGCAATGTCAATTGAGAAAGATTTTTTTGTGAAAAACATGAAAGACAATACATCGCATGATGTTGTCGTTAAATGGAATGAGTTTATTGAGCTCTTAAAGATTGAATAAGACGAATTGCAAAAGGAGTTTCAAGGGGCTTAGACCACGCACTCACAAACTTTGAGGGGTTTAATGGCCCTCACCCAACATAAAAATAAAAAAGGAGAAAATATAAGCTAAGAAGAAAGAGAAGATCTTGACAAAACTAGTTGTCAGGAAAGAAGATAAAGGATTTGACGCGGCAAAATGCCAACTTATCAATGACATATTGGGCAATGAGTTCATGGGTTGCTTTCCTTTTGGAAATGACCCGCTTCCAAGTGTTTCCATTGATGTTCATCATTTCAAGAAAACAACTCCCAACATTTTTTATTGTCCACTTTCAAATATCCACAAGGATGAGATTTAAAAATATATACACAATATAATTGACACCAAAGTGCCCATTTTTGTGATCCTTGAAGACCCACATAATGCCGACCATATCACTCCTTGCAAGTCGAAGAAGTGGGAGGATATTTAAGACAATCAATTTTTTATTATTGGTAGGCAACACACAATTGTTGTTGTGAAGGTGCATCAATTACATCCCTAATTCCTTGTATTTCTTGTTTTATGGTGTGTAATGAGAATTACCAAATAATGACTTGAAAGCAAAATCTCATTTTTGGATTTAACAGGAACTTGTAGATGACCTCAAACGAGGCCTCGAGTTCGAGAACAACTTCTAGGTTATTGTAGTATGGGACACAAATTTGTGAAGATTTGCAAGCTCTTCAAAATATTAAACAACAAGGATTGTGACCTTAGCACAAAGCCTTCATACAGGGAAAATCTTGCACATTTGTGAAGGATATGGGACGCATACCAAAGGCTTCATTTGAATTTGGATGTGTTTCTTCAACATATTAAGGAATACAAGGTATCAATACCAAACGGTTGATTTCCATACAAAGTTGTGATATTGCATGTTTTTCAATCATATTTTAAAGTTTTGTCATGGTTGTGAAATGTGTTACAAAAATTTGAAGAAACACTCAAGCTTGTTTTGAATGTCAAATCAAGAAAGGAGTGCATGAATATCCTTCTAGTGATAGATGTAGTTTTCTAGTTGTGGCAAAATGTCCTCGAATGGGAGAGGTGCAACATCCTTGATGGATTTGGAAATGTGCCGGCACATTTGTCAAAACTGATTGGAAAATTTGCTTTCGGTTGTTTGGTGAACCTCAAGGACAAACAACTCAAAAAACTGGCCAAGGGGCTCTTTTCAAAAATAATAACACTTAGGGAGCATCCAAAGAAAGGAGGGAGGCTTAACCTTAAATCAATGTATGAGTTCACAAGGCTGTTTAAGTGGAAGGCTGTGATTTAGAATGAAATTATGATTCATTTTGGACATCCAAAGCCAATCGTCAATAATCAAAAGCCATATTTGGATGACAAATGGCACACATTGAAAGACAAACACAAGTTTGACAAAATGTTGTTCTCAATTTTGGATTTGGAGTTGAATGATGATTTCTACTTTAAAAAGTTGAGGCTCAACCCCTTAGACAAGGCCCCACTTGTAGGATTTACACGGGCTTTGAAAAAATGGATCAAAAGTGGAATTTTGGAGGACAATGTAGCGGAGGTAATTCTGTTGGACATTCATTACAAGTATGATAGAGTTGAGAACATGGTGGGTTTGTTGGATGTTATCGACAAGGAATCTTGTGCATCGTTTTTGATGGATAATGCAACAAGGACCATCACCATTGTCTGTATAATTCATAGCATGAAAGACGTTCCAACAATTTGGAAGGGCCCTGATTGGGAGTCCTTTCTTCTAAGGCTCTTCAATGTGAGGGCCATGTTCAAAGTCATTGTCGACATTTGTGACCGCGAGTCCTTCAAGAGCCTATTGACTACTGTGTGCAAATCAACTTTTGTTACAAAAATTTGATTTGAGTTTAAGCAATACATGGCAAGACTAGTAGAGGTTCTAGGTTCCTTGACAACATTACTAAGTGTTCCTATGTTAATGTTTACTTATTTGTTTCCTTGTAAAATTGCAACAAATATGTGTGCCAAAATTTTGGGAAATAAGAAATTGTCGGCACTAGTGGAATACCTTGATTCTTCTTTTTCGGAGGATCGGCAGTTATATTGACAAGAGGTTTCTCTAGAAGCTATTTTACAAATCCTTTAGCCAGTAATTTCAAGTAGGATGGTTTGTTTGAGTTTCTTCGATGGAGGAATTTTCATGTATGTTTGCTTAGTAAGTTTAACACACGGATCTTGACTTTATTCTTAGAATATTTTTTCTACAAAAATTTGTTCCATTAATAGGATTTTTTTTTGATAGGCCATTTATTCCTCAAGAAAATAAATGTAAAGTGTCAGAACTTATTCCTCATGACCTGGAAGGAAATCAATATCAAATGATGGCATTGGTATGTCTTCACATGTTGATGGGTGTCATGACTAGGAACATGGGAATGCAACCATTGGAGCTTGTGTTAATGTTTACCCAAGGAGCTTAGACTTTTGATGTGGAGGAGGAAGGAGAACAAAAAGTCCTTATCCCTCTCAAGGAAGGTGGAGCTAATTTGTCCCAAACATTGGACAACCCAAGCCCATCGAAGTTAGATAAAAAGAAAGTTGGTTATGTCACAAGGGGAAGTAATAAGAAAAAGACATCCAACAATAAGACTTAGGTTCCAAAAAAGAAAGGTCGTTCTCGAGGGAGAAATCCAAAAAATGTAGATGTTCAAGCTATGAGAGAACGAAAGGCTAGTGAGGAACTCATTGACCATGAGTAAGAGGATCGTTTAAAGGATGAGGATGTGTTCGCATCAATTAACGCATCCATTGTCAATACATCAATAGCTCCCCCATTTGGGCCGAATATGGCAACTTTAGATGAGGATGATAGCAAAAACACTAGTGAGGAATTGTGACTTGCTCACCTCCTTATAGTTCCTTTGAGTTTGTATAGTTTTGTACGTCAAGTACAGGATCTAGTAGAAAAAAAGGGTGATTAATTAAACTCAATAACTTCTAATCATTTTGACATTTTGTACATTCCCTTAATCATTTAATCATTTTATAAACTTGCAAGACAACTTTATTATAATGTCTAGTTTTATTACATGATACTTTTGTATATATTATTTTCATTGTATTTAATTTGATTATCACGTTGAAGCCTTTAGGTGTGTGTTTTTGTGTTTATCACCTAGCAACTATTGGAAGAAATTTTGTGCATTGATCACCTAGCGGCCATTAGGCGATGGTTTGTTTCCTGATTGCCTAGTGACCGCTAAGTGATCATTTTTCTGTTGATAACCCGGTGGTCGCCAAGCGATTAGTTGTCTGTTGATCGCCTGACGGCTATTAGGTGATTATTTGTCCATTGATTGCCTGGCGTCCATTAGGAGATTGTGTTTCAATCATGCATTTGTCCAATATTCTCCTACTGTCAACAAACATTGTCTTTTTGATTGTTATTTTTCCGACAATCACTTAGTTGTGCCAGATATTTGTTATTAAAATGATCATTTTGTTGAGTTTAATAATGTTTAAAATTCTATTGCTAATACATCCTTTTTATTCTTGGGTACAAATGTGTGCTTCACATGTAGAGAGGGTGTTAATTTCTTATCTCAAAAGTTTAAGCGAAAGGATAATACAATCGAAGGTGGGTTCCTATCCTTTATAAATTTTTTCCTTTGCAATTGATATGATGGAAATGTAGATTAAACCATTAGTTAATGTACGTTTTGTATTCACTGTTCATGTTTCGAAAGAATCAGTTGATGTTTGCTCTAGTGAACCTGGTGTTGAAGACGCAACACCAAATGATGTAGAGTGGGGATATTATTGTCTTGGATTAGTGGACCATTCGGAGTTGAAGCCTTTTGATGTATTGACATCCTTTCGCCCTTAAAATGAAATGCGATTGATTGTTGTTGCAACCCTAGCCTTGGGTTTGTGACCAAGGCAAGGGTTTGCAAAGGTGCAGGCTAAGAGGGATTCGAGAGTCGCATTTCATGCTCCCAAAAATGTAGAGAGTGTGAGGGAATGAACCTTCACACTCCCAAGTGAGCTCCCATTTTGGGAGTTGGAGTCCCAATGGACTCCCAAATCTTCAGAGGGCGACTATAGGGGTCAAATTCATTGGATTGAAGAGTTCCTTATATCAATGGAAAGCTCTTGGAACTTATGTCTAAAATGGGATTGCATGCCCCATTTGCGTACTTAAAACACAAGTTATGGCCAAAAGAAAGGTCGGGAGTCAAATGGCCAATTTGACTCCTGACCACTAAAAGTCGGGAATCATTTTGATTCCCTTGCATGCAGGGGTGTGCCACATATCATTGGAAAGCTCTTAACGAAGGATACAACTTTGCTTTAGACATCATCTCAATTGGAGGTCTTCACACAAAGTTATGGGTCTCCAAAGTCGTGGGAGTCCTAGTTTTGGGAATTTTGGGACTCCCACTTGGGAGTCCTGGGACAAAATGCCATTTGGGTGTTGGCCTCATGGCTAAGCACAAAGTATATTATAAGGGGGAAGGTGGTGGCTTCCCCCAAGTTGAGGCCGTGGTGAGTCTTGTGAGTCTGTGTTTACCCATGGTTCGTCCGTGCACCAAAAATCCTCAAACTACGCACTAACCAACTTGTTGTTTGGTTTGTGCAAGTTCATGTCAATAATTGATGCTTGTCACTCTTCCTAGTCCCCATCCCAGAGCTCCAACACGCCCTTTTACCTTCAAAGTGTTGTGAGCCAGGGAGCGTGGCCCGAGTCCGTATTCTTCCGCTATTTTCACCTTAGATTTACTTTTGAGTCTATCAAGGAGCTTTGGAGCGCGTTAGTCATAGTTGGTGGCACGAAAGTTTTGCATGATGTGGGTTCTTTTCTACTTTTTCCATTTATGGAACTTGGTATTTTGCAAGAAAGTCCAAAGACTTCTGGTTTTGCCAATTATAGTTTCCAAAAAATTGCAAACACTTTTAGTTTTGCCGATGAAGCTTCGCATTCGGAGCTTGTTTTGTAAAAGATTCCAAGGATTTCAACTTTGGTGAATGTTAGTTACCAAGATGATGCAACCACTTTAGGTTTTTCTAAGGGTGATGTGTAAAAAATGACGACTTCTGGCTTTCCTACACATACCCCATAGGAAAAACGTCCTTTGTTGGAGGTGAATGACTATCATTTGATTTTTGATTTGAATGGTGTTCTTGTTGCTACGGGTCAAGGTCAAACTAGAAGTTGCCTTGTAGTTCTGGGGCCTAGTTTCAAGGAATTCTTGTCCACTTATGTAAAAAAATTTATGATTTACATATGGTCTTTGGTAATGAAGAGAAAAATTTCAAGGAACTTGGAAATTATCACTAAGACAACTGGCATTTGGCTTCCATCCTTTAGGATAGTGGACTAGTCGCTTTGTTTTAGAAATGATCACTTCTTGCTTGAAAAGCTGACAAACCAATTTTCCATAAAAACCTCTTCGATTTTTTTTTTCAATTTCCTAGTATGATGTTTGAAAATACCTTGTTGATAGATGACATGCCTCACAAGGGTTTGTTTAATCCTCCTTTTAATGCAATCTTTTTTGAGACATTTTACAGGTTGCATAGTGACATTAATTACCTGCTCCAAATCATTCTTCTTTATTTGGAATATCTGCATTCGTCTAGAATGTGGGTTTATAAATTTGTAGAGTTGAATCATTTTGGTAACATTATAGATGTGCTTTCTAATGACCCTTGATGTGCAAAATTGATTACTTTGTGTTCTGTAGAATGTGATGAAACGTTTTGTAATAGAGTGAAATTGAGATCTTTAAATAAAAAGAGATAAACTATCTTATTTATTTATTATGGAATCATTATGTATGGATGGTTTATTAACTTGAATTGTGATGGGTGCATGCTTTATCTTTATCAACTATTTTCTTGCTTAATGTATTAGCATCCAATGTAAGGGTTGTTCCACATGATTTTTTCTCCCACAAACGTCCATTAATGTTGATTTGATAATTAGACATTTCGTAAACACATTGTTAGTCTTTCATAAATTGTTCTAAAATTTCAATGCAAATGGCTTGGCGGCCACCAAGCGCCTCATGCACACAATTCAACAGTTCTTTTATATTTCAATGATTTTTCTAAATATTGTTTTTTTCCATCTATTGTTAGTTTGTCTAGTGGCCACGTAGTGTCTTTTTACATACTGTTATTGATATATTTAACATAGAAAAATATTTATTCTTAGCACATGGACATTTTGCTTTCAATTTATTATTGTAAATCTTAATATCACATTATCCTTTCCCATATGTTTAATTCATTTTGTTGACTGCTTTTTTTGTTGTTTTAGTTCAATGTTTCATCCAAGCGAACTACAATGGTCAAAGGTAGTCCAATGTGTTTGCATTTATGTTCATCATCTCTTGAGCCTAAATTTTTTTTGGTTTTCAATGTCAATGGTGTGTTGTGTTATTTCCCACCTCCAATTGTTCTGCAAGGGAATGCTAGAGTGTTTGGGAAATATGTTGACAAGACAAAAGTGGAAATTAGAACTAGAGTGGAGAATTTTTTGAGTAAGGCATTTCAAAATTTTCATATCGCAATTTGGTCTTGTATGAAACTTGAGGATGTATTGGAAGTTCTTTCCATGCTCATGCCTAAAAGTTTCTTGAATCGGTTTGTTTTCATTTAGGAATGTGAACAATGCTCTAAAATGTCTGGTGAAACTTCATTTGAGTCCCATTATTACTTAAAGGATTTGAAACATGTTTATTATGCTTGTCACGGGAAAGATTATCGAAAAGGAGGATGTAACATGGTTGATTGACGATGAACTTAACAAGGTGCTTTGGAATTCGAAACGGATTGGTCTTTTTCTTGAATCATTCAAGGGATAGATGTTGTCAAAGAATAAGGTGTAATGGTTGGACCTACCATCCCGTTTGTGGCCACCCTTGGTTGGATTGCCATTGGCCAAAACGGTTCAAGTTCATTATGATTTTATGGTCAAGTATTTTGAAGCCTTGTTTAAATTCCTCGTTGAAAAATTACTATTGGTTCTTCTAGTATATGTATAATGATAATGTCGATGTTTGAAATAGGCATCCTTCTTTAGGTATGTAATATGAATCATTCCATTTTTGTTTTTTGTTTAAAATTTTTTTTTTTGGTTACTTTTATATATAATTGTTATATGTCTTAATATGGAGTTGCTTTTTGGTTTTGACTTTTGTGTGCAATTGGTTCAATGGATTGCTGTTTGCAAAGTACGTGATGTTGTTTGTAGTTATGAAAGGGAGAAAATGATGTTTGCCAGTCAATTTTTTATTCCAAGGTGCCAATATTGTTGCATATTTGAGTATGGGTAGTCACAAAACTTTTAACATTAGAAGGATTTCACATTGTGTTTAAAATTATCCACAAATTTAAAGTGCCCTTCAAGGTTTTTATACAAAGATTTTTAAAATAATGGATATTTCGTTCCAAGATTCTTGGAGAAATTAGGATAGGTGTTTTGACAACTTGGTGACCACTAGGTCCAATTTGTATCTAAAACATTTAATGAAGGTTGTTCAATTATGTAATATACAACATGAATTGTTGTATTTCACAACTTTTTTTCTATTATGTAAATTTTTGGATTTTTTAATTGTTGCAACTTCTTTTCATCTTGTTCTAGGCTTGGTGGCCACCATGCCTCAAGGTTCAAATTAGATTTTCTAATATTGAATATAATGTTTGTTTGATCTATGTAAATTGTATTTCATTAATTCATCATTCAAATTCTTTTTGTTTTTTTTAAACAACTTGCCATGGTGTCCTCAAAGTTTAATTTGTATAATTTGGAATGTAACTTGTAGTTCTTCAAAAAAAATTTCTTGTGGTTAACAAACTTTGTCCTAGTGGCCACCTGGTCATTTACAATTGAAAAATTTAACATCAAAATTTGTGTGTTGTCATTTTTGGACTTTTGTAAAGTCCTGAATTAATTAAATATGTTTTATATATGAAACATGAGAAGGAAAATTGATGATACATGCAACTAAAATTTATTAAATTATCTAGGATATCTAATATGGCTACTATTAAAAACATATGTAAAAAGTTTTTAAAAATTTTCAATAAATAATATGTAGTTAAAATTTTTATGTTGAAATTCTTTAGGTTTTATGTACTCCAACATTATTACTAATAAGGTGTACTTGTGTTTTCCTTCTAAAGCTTTTCGATCATTCATGATATGTCACATCAAAATCATTTAAATGTCAGCTTATAGTAATTTTCATCATAGTTTTTTAAATATTCAATTTTTGTAGTTTGATTTGAATATTCCATTTATGTTCACTAGAATTGGAAAATTGAGGGCTTGGATTCAACTAATAATAAGAACATGACATGATTCATTAAGATGTGAAATAAAAAAAATAATAAGAAAAAAAATTGCTTTAATTTAACCTTGCAAGTACAATGAGGATAACAATTCAACATTTTATAAATATGGCAATATCAAATATTGACTAATTAACAAAAAATAAAATAAAAATATTTTAAAAGTCTAAAATGTTAGAATTGGTTTTAACATTTAATTATTGTTAAATATTGATTTTAATTTCTCAAAAATATTAAATTAAAAAAATTGTCAATTGAGCAAAATTGAAACTTAACAAGTCTACAACAATGGTGTTGTTAAGGTTAACACTCTTACAACCAAAATGATTTAATAACATGAATGATTATGGATGTCATATCTTTGTACTACCTCCCAAATCAACACAGTTTGAACCCAAATTTTACAATTTTATAAAAATTTTCACCTTGAAAAAAAAATTTGCATATGAGAGACCATGTGCCAACAAGCATATATAGTTCAATGGATTTTCATCAAGTAAACTAGATTCTATAATTTTTACACCCAAAGCTTCCAAAACATTTTTATTCAAGCTATTCATATAGAAGGCACACTAGCCAATCTGTTTGCATATAGTCATTTACACATTGTATATGAAAAATTGTGTATAATTTATAAAAAAGAAGGATGCACAAAGAAGCAAAATGGGCATCATAAAATGTTTAACATCTATGCCAAAACATAATTAGGGCTCAAAATGTCAAAAGATACATTCAAATTATTAGCAAGTTGCCCTTCATTAGGGTAGGTTCCATATTGACCAAGGTTGGCTAAACAATAACATTGACATTTGTTGCATTGATTGTGGCATTTGGTACATTACTAACCTTTTTTGTGAGTTTTCCATTGTGGCAAAATGACAAATATTTTCAAGCTTGGATTGACAAGTTCCCATTGTCTAGCATTGTAAATAAGAAGGCAAATTGATATTCAAGAACTTTTGCCTTGTGACCATCAACAATGGCTTATACTCGAGCCTTCACAACACATTCTTTGATCTTTCAAATTTGTTGTTCTTTCTTACCAGCTTTGGAACCTTGAAGGCATTGTGGAATTTTGCTTATGTTATGTCTAAAGACCTCCACCACTCCATTAGATCCACATTGTTGTTGCCATCCACTTAAAAATGTTGGTGCCTTCCTCTTCATTTGCATCAAAGGTTTTCAGACTTGTAATCTTGCCCTTGATTCCTCCTAGGACTTTGCCTATCTTGGGACATTGTTGAATATCCAATGTACAAAAATAAAGGATGCATTATTTGGGTGCTTCAATTTGTGTAATTCCAATGCTCACTCTAAGATTTCTAGAATGACTTTCAACTCCTTCAACATAAGCACTTATCCATAGGAGCCCACAAACTTTGCAACAGCATGTTTGATACTATTTTGTTTCCAACAGCCTTCTAAGTTGTTTAATACTCCTTTCGCTTGGTTTGTGTTCCTGAACTTCAATCTGCTCCCAAAACACTGCAAAGTGTTGTTCATTTCTTGTAACAAGTCTTGAGATATGGCTATACACCTTTGACAAAGTTATAGTTCTTTGTGATTGGAAATCCTTTTCCCCCTTTTGTGATTTACCAAGTTCAATTGTTGCCATGATAACATTGAAAAAACAATAAAGATTAAAGTTTGAAAACTCCATATGATTTGCTTTGACAAGTAGCAGAGGCACTTCATGGCAACCTCAAAAATTATATAAAATATTGTCTTACCATTGGGTTGTGCAAAAACGGCTCTTTGTAGCCACTGCCCTCAACGTGCCAATACTAGATCACATTAAATGTGTTGTTAGACTTGGTTTAAGAAAGTTAAGTTTTTTTGGAAAGTTAGCAAATATGTTGAACATTAGAGTTTTCCTTAAAGTCATCCTGTTTTCACGTTCAAAAGGAAGAACCAACCAACAACATTGGTAAGAACCAATGAAGCTATTGGTGTGTCTAAAGCTTTTTGTCCATATTTGGATCCAATTGATGCCAAAAGAAGTTTAAAAAAAAAGTGGAAGAGATTTTTATTTTTTAATGAACTCCATGGCCAAGAAAATTGTGTGTGGCAGGGGGAAGAGGGGGAGGGGGGGTGGGGGGGGGGTATGTGTGAATTGGAGAATATGAAATGCATTTTTGCATGTAGGCCCAGCTGCTTAGTTGGAAAAAAGGGTCGGACTTTTAGTTAAAAGTAGGAAGCTACGTGCACACCTTCCAAAGCGCAGACTCCTCTATCGCGTTCACACTATCCAAAGCTCCCACTCCTCTCTCTCGTTCACACTTGCCGAAGCTCACACTACTCTCTATCTCTCCTCTTCTCGCTCTCTGGCCAATGCAATCCGTTTTTGAACCTCATCATCATCGACTACACCATTCTGGACTTATGGTTTTATAGATGCGGGAATTAGTGATTCATGCTAGCTGTTTGATCATCCTTGGCAGTTGCTGCAGACGAAGTCGAGAGAGACACAGAGAGAGAGAGAGAGAGAGAGAGAGAGAGAGAGATCATCAGTTGGGGATCATCAGCAAGAAAGTCGAGAATGGGGACGATAACGGTTGTGGGTGTTGTGCTGGTTGCTGTTATGGCATGGTATGTGGCGACAGATCCATTCAAGATTTCCATTAGCTCCAATTTTCCGGAGTTCAAGCCCCAGACTATTCCGATGCCTCCTTATGATCCCGCGCGCAACTTCACCCGAGACAACCAGAACAGACTGCAGCAAGCGGAAGTAAAGTGGAAGGACGAATTCGTGGGACCTGAGAGCATTGCATTCGACCTTCAAGGTCGAGGTCCTTACACCGGTGTGAGTGATGGTCGTGTCATTCGTTGGGATGGTCCTGAACTTGGGTGGACCACTTTTGCCACTACCAGCAACAAGAGGTACTGAGAACCCACCCAGCTCCTCGTGACCAACTAGATCTCGAACTTTCTTGCAGCACAAACACATGGCAGTCACAAATTCAAGCATCTTGCAGTCTCCTCGGAGTCCAAATTAGGTTTTGTTGCAAGTAGCTTTAAACCTTCACCTCAATGACTGTTCCATGATCTCCCACCAGTCTGCCTGATGAAGAAGAAAAAGGAGGAGGAAGATGAGTTGAATGTTTTTTCTCTGAGCAGATTCTGAAGTTTCATATTTGATCCTGGACCTTTATTTGTGCATCATGTTCTGGGGGTGGAAAAATCTTTCAGGTCTGAGATTTGTGACTACAGCAACCCACCAGTAGAAAAGCCACAGTATGAGCACATCTGCGGTCGTCCTTTGGGTCTGCGATTCAATAAAAAGACAGGAGAGCTTTTCATTGCAGATGGTTACTTTGGGTTGATGAAAGTTGCTCCTGATGGTGGACTCGCTGAGCCAGTTGTGCAAGAGTTTGATGGTGTGCAATTCAAGTTCCTCAATAGCCTTGATTTTGATGAAGATGGCATCATCTACTTCACAGATTCAAGCTCCAAGTACTATCGCAGGTTTGTATAATATTCAATGATCCCTTGCATCATATTTGCAGCTCAAGTTAGGTCAGATGACTATGGCCTGTGTGATCAGAGAGGTTCCAGATGTCAAAAGATTTTTTTGTGAAAGAATTTTGTCGTCTAACTCAGTGGTTTTTTCCTGAACGTCTCTTGTCTTATATTTTTTTTCTATTGAATTTTGCAGGCATTTCTTTGTTGCATTTCTTGAAGCAGATAACTCAGGTAGATTTCTGAAGTATGACCCATCGACTCGCAAGACAACTGTGCTGATTGACGGCCTCCAATTTCCAAATGGTGTAAGAGTGAGTAAGGATGGCACCTTTGTGGTCTTTGCAGAGACTCGTGGTTCCAGGTGTGTGCTTCTTGCATAGATGATAAATTCGTTCAATGTCTTAACTGGGACTGGATCTTATACAGCAGCATATTATTATACTTAGATGTTGTTGCAGTTTCATTTTTTGATTTATGAGTTATTAAGTCTCCAGATTTGTAATGCATTTCGTGGAGAGATTGTGTGGATTTCTTGTTCTCGTTATGACCTAAGGTGAGCAAATTTTGTGAAGTTCAGATTGTAAGGGTATGTGGGTAATGGGTCCTGCAGATTGCTGCGGTACTGGCTGAAGGGACCCAAAGCTGGAACTTCAGACACATTTGTTGATAACCTGCCTGGGATCTCAGACAACTTGGATTGCAATGAGAAAGGAGAATTCTGGGTGCCCTTGCATAACCTCTATACGCCCTTGGACATATATGTTGCAGTTCAACCATGGTTTCGTCACACACTTGGTAGGCTTCCCATTGCAGAGAAGTATCTCTTCAAGTTGGTCACAATTATACCCCAGGCTGCAGTTCTTCGATACAGTGCTGAGGGTGAGCTGCTGGAGGTACTTGAGGACAAGACAGGAAAGAGTGTGAAGTATCTGAGTGATGCGCAAGAGCACAATGGGAAGCTCTACCTTGGGAGCCTTCATTCTCCCAACCTTTGTGTGTTTACTTTGCCATCATCAGTGTAAACTAGCAGAGAACCCTCAACTTGATGATTCCACATTGAGTATTTGAAAGCCAGTTCCAAAGCCTGAGAGGCATTAAAATGAGCACCAAATGGGAGCGTATAACAATTTCTGTGCAGCCTTCATATCAAGATTTGTACAATTGAGCACTCTTTACTACAAGAGTTTTGAGTTCCCCAGTTGTAGCTTTTTTCAAAAGTCTCAGTTCCAGTTCTGGTTCCATATATATGTAGCTATTTTTCAAAAATCGCAGTTCTGGACTGGTTCCATACATATGTAGCTTTCTCCTCAAAAATCTTGGTTCTGGTTCCAGGTTCCATACATAAATAGAATCAGGAACCCAGTTCCAGGTCTAGTTCTTAAAAGTTTTCTGTTCTGGTTCTGGGCAACCCAACTGGAACCAGCTGTTAAGTGCCAGTGAACCTCTGGTTGGGTTCTGGTTGTAGCTTTACTTCAAAAATCTCAGTTCCAGTTCTGGTTGCACATGTAAATAGAACTGGGAACCCAGTTCCAGGTCCTGTTTTTAAAAGTTTCCAGTTCCAATTCTGGTTCCAAAAAATCAGACTCCATTCTAGTTTAGTTTTTGCTCACTGGAACCAGTGGTTCTAACCTGTCAAACCAGGTAGCCACCCAAAACACTGGTCTTCTGTGCCTTTGCACCGACACAAATTGCAGCTTTGATGATTCAAAAGCCATCAAACCAAAAGTTTGAGAGTTTCACTCTTTTTTTTTCTCCTGATTTTCATAGATTCTTTCACAACTCTAGTGAGAGTCATTGTACAAATGCAAAATGAAAGTGCCTTCCATTCATTATCTTCCTGATGTATAGATTGGGCTCTGTGCTTGTGCCACATTTCTTTGTTTCCACATCTGGTAATTTAGAGACCCGCATCTGAAATTGTGCCAGAAGGCCACCAAGGAAGGTTAAGCCAATTCAAATTTCTCTGATTGGGTTCTGTCCATGTCACCACTCAGTTTATTTCCACATCTGGTACTTTTGAGGTGGGCATCAATGCCAGAAGGCCAAAGAAGGTTAAGGCCAAATTTCCAATCTCTGAGCCTCCAAAAAAGTTGATTTACACAGTTTTATAATCACATACAAGCACTGGTTCTGTTTGTAAGAACTGGAGAAGTGTGATAGCTGTTAATTGCATAAACCTAAGGAGAATCAAAGTTTCAAGGCTTAGGGTTGAAAGATTGAAAAACTCCAAAAGTAGAAGAAAATGAGTCATGGTGCCATAGCTTTTCTATGCCTCTTGGTAGATCTCTCAAACTGGACTCCCCCCATCCAGTTCACAATAACTACAAGAATCATGTCCTGAAATCACACAAACCTTAATGATAATTGAACAACTCTTCAGTTTATCATTCTGTTTCCATATTGCTCCCCAATCCCATCTCCAAGATTAATGTCAAGCTAAAGACTCATCTTAACTGTATTTCCAATAATCAGCAACTCAAAACATACATTGGTACCATAAAATAACTGTTAATGGTTATTTCTTGTTAATTCTTTTTTTTAATGAATCTTATCAGTTGAAGCAACTGAATAATAATTAATTTTTTTCAATTTTTTTTCCTCCATTGAATGTCTGTAACCTACAGATCCATGATCTTACATGTATGATCCACACATGCATCTCACCACTATGGAACTCTGAATTTTTTCTGCATTTGAAGCTAGACTTCTGATCTGCTTGAATTTGAATCAAGAGTCCACCTTCAAAAATTCTTGTTCAAGACATGCAAACTAGCTTAATACTTGACACTGGTAACCAAGCTCTAAGACTTGTATATTGGACATAGATCTGAATCACCCAGCAAGGCGATAGACTTGCTGCTTCATGTGCACCTTCACAGTTACTTCTGCAAGATTTCCACTTGCATACCAAGTTTGCAGTGATCTTTGAAGAAATTTGAAACAAGTTGAGCTTTTGTCTAGATCCTCCTTCACAATCTTGATTGAAATGTAAATTGGCAAGGATATTGTATGTAGGTGGGAGAGAAGATCATGTACGCTTTGTGTGGCTAGTTGGACAAGATCATGAAGAGATGAAGATAATGATGGAATTGAAAATGAATCACAAAAATTTAGCTCTAGTTGATCAAAGGTACACTCTTGAGTACCAGTGCTTCCATTGTGAGGCCTGGTCCTATGCCCACCAGCAAGCCGTATTGCTTGCCTTCTCCTGTGGTGGCTGATCCCATCTTCTTTGATCGGTTCCGCACCTGATTCAGCACAAACAATACGCATGCACTGGCCATGTTCCCATTGCTGGCAAGAATGTCTCTGCTCGCTCTCAGTTTCTCGGGTACTAAACCCAGTTGGTTTTCTATCTGGTTCAGAATAGCAACGCCGCCTGGATGTACTGCCCAAAAGAGCTCGTTTACGTCTGTGGATTCTGCAAATCCTCTCGCCTCGCTTACAAACTCATCGATGCTCTTGGACACCAGTTTAGGAATCTCGGGCCTGAGATGGTAGTACATGCCGGCTTCCATCAAATGTCCGTCGATGGCTCCTTCGCTATCAGGCACGTTCATCTCTCCTGCCCATTGGATCTCGTACAAGGGGTTCTCGATTTCTGGTTCAGGATCGGAGCCGATGATCACTGCCGCCGCACCATCTCCGAACAAGCCTTGACCCACAAGCCCGTCCAAATATTCCTCGCTGGGTGCGCGGAAGAAGATGGCAGTGCATTCGCTGCACACTACAAGCACGCGAGCACCCTTGTTGTTCTCTGCAAGGTCCTTGGCAACTCTGAGGGCCGCAGCTCCGCCCCAGCAACCAGTCTGGTACAACATCACACGCCTGAGCTTGGGAGAGAGACCCAGTGACTTGGCCACCAAAAGATCCACTCCGGGCATGTTCACCACACTGGTGGTAGCCATGACGATATGGGTGATCTCTGACTTGGGACGACCCCATTCCTGGATAGCCTTCTCTGCCGCTTCCTTGGCCATTTTGGGCACCCATTCCATCACCACTTTGTGACGGTCGTTGAGAGAATGGTCCAAGTAGGAACCGATGGAGGGATACTCCTCCAATAACTCCTTCGTCACCACCATATGCCGCTTGTCGATGTGCATCTTCTCACCTAAAAAGTTATAAATACCAGATAATGCACTCTCAAGTCAATTCTGGCTCCCAGTTAATTATACGTGTGCAAGAACTCTCAATCTTAAGCCAAATTAAAAAAAAAAAAAATACCAATTCTTGCATGCAAATCGAACAAGAAATTGTGACTCACAGATTCGTTTGAACTTGGCTTTGAGCTCAGTCTTGTGATTACAGTTAGTGGCCTCAAAGTAGTAGTCCGGGTATGTACTCTGCTCATGGACCGTCGGCGGCACCACGGTACCAATGGCGAACACAGTTGCCGGCCCCTCTGGTCTCACCCTGGAAGACGCCATCACTAGAACTCCAACCAAAAAAAAAAAAAAAACCAAAAGGCAACACAGCGGAGGCTGAAGAAAAGGAAGGGGGAAAAACGCCGCGACCGCCCACATATAAAA
>Ga0116229_10001099_pt1 | contig 40991 bp, 25 predicted proteins | sample S1TSphgellanicum_3_FD_87313 | JGI IMG/M metagenome (GOLD analysis project Ga0116229, IMG submission 87313) | Host-associated microbial communities from peat moss isolated from Minnesota, USA - S1T2_Fc - Sphagnum magellanicum MG | ecosystem: Host-associated > Plants > Peat moss > Unclassified...
CACACGTTCTTCACTGTCTTCTCCCTACAGGCCCCCAACCCAACCCCCAAAATTAGGTACATTTCAAACTTTTATCACCCTTGTTGTGTCTGTAATTCCAAGCCTCAAACTGCTGTTTTTGTCATTTACTTGATTTTGGGGGTGGTTGGTGAGGGAACAAATTAAAGGAAGAAAGAAAGAAAGAAATGGGACACTCAAGAGTTGTCAACCAAATGCACCAGTGACAAGCAAACAAACAAACACGCAGCTTCCTTAAAACAAATTCCAAATCATGTCCCCAATGTGATAATATCTTATGCACTACTGAGCTCAACAATTGATAAATAACTAGACTATTGATAAAACCTCACTCCACACAAACAAACATCCAAGAAGAAGGGAAAAAAACCCTAAAAATCCAAAAAGGAATACACCCCTCCCCTCTAAAACCTCTACTTCTTCTTCACGGCCTTAGGTCAACCCAAACAAACAAAAAAAAGGGAAGGGAAAAAGTGGTGGGAGTTGTGCATGTCTTGAACTGAAAGGCACCCCAAAAGTAAAAGAGATCGTGGTAGCATTACAAATCAAAACAAACCAGCAAACAAACACTAGCATTAAAAAACCAACCAACAAACAAGGAGGGTGTCAGACTGTGGCCTTGCCATTTACATTAAAAAGTATCTGAAGGCAAAAGAAGAATTATGGAAACTCAAATATTTCGAAATGCAAAAATCTAATCTTCAAAAAATCCTCTAAAAGAAACAAAAATCCTTCAAGATATTATAACTCTATAACTAATCTCAAGTTTCAACACAAGCCAAAAGAAATCATCTTTCAAATACCTTATATAAAAATAGACCTATTACCTCGGGGCCATAATCCATTAAACTACTATACTCTAGAATGAATCTAAATACAATATCCTTGCCAAGGCCAACAAAACAAACACTTGTTTAGTATATGAATAATGTCTCAATTTCCCTAAAAAAAATAGAACCTTTAAGGTAATCTCTTTCCCAATCAAGGGGTTTTTTTTTTTTTTTTTCAAATTCCTCAAGTAGGTCCACTGGGAAGGATCCTTCTCTATTATTATGTGGTGAGTGTCCTAAGTGGGTTGTAGCATTTTTTACAAAATACTGTGGATTTTCAAAATACCAGTGAAAATATGGTGATTAAAAAAATACCGTGCATTTACAAAATACTGGATTAATCAAGCAGTCTAACCAAATTCAAGGTTAACAATGAATTAACCTTGAATTCAAAATCATAGTTAACCTTGGATTAACCTTGAGTTAAAGATCAAGGGTTTAGTAGCAGGGGTACTGAGCCAGCAGCAGCAACACAAAGTTCGCAGTTTCTCGAAAAACATTTGCACACTTTCGTACCCGAATCTTGAGTTATCCGACTCCAAAATTTGGATGGAAATCGGCCGATTTGTGCTTTTTGATGCAAAAATCAAACACCCAATTTCTCGAAATCCTTCAAAGTCCATCACAGACAACCCAAAAAATCGAAGAAAGTGCGAGTCGTGAAGCTTTGGAATCGCGACAAAGGTCGCGGATTTCGCGGAAAGAATTTTGTTTTCTAGATTTGATGCTATGCGCTCCTTCTGCTGCGGATGCCATAGAGACACGGAAGAGCAATGGCGATCTTGGGTATGTGCAGTTTGAAACGATCCAGCTAGAGCACTCTTCTAAAAGCAATCAAGCCAGCAAGCAAGCACACAGAGAAAGGAAAGAGGAAGAGGAATAGGAGGAGAAGGAACGAGCTCGCTGGGGTAGACGGAAGACTCAAACGTTGTGGTTGTGGTGATGATGGTGAAGAAGGTTTTGTGGTAGTTATGAAACAGAGGAAAGAAACAGGTTGTTTTGTGGAAACGTCTGCACTGAGAAGCTCTTCGAAGTCTCGAAGAAGATCTCGCTCGCCGCGAAGGAGAAGAGTTTTTGCCGTAGTCGATGGAGGAGGAGCATTAGCCGGGGAAGTTGCGGTTGTTTGTTGTTCTGATTCACGACAACAAACGGTGTTGTAGATGCTTTGAAAAGGAGAAAGAAAGTAGTTGAACAAAGCTTGAATGAAGGTTTCTAGCTTTGGTGTTACCAGCTCGAGACTTGGTTTTGGAAGTTGACGCGACTTATAGATGGAGGTCCAGGTGTTTTGCAAAAGCTGTTGGCTCAAGGGGAGAGAGTAGTGATGATGACGAGAATATAGATTTCTGGAAAATCCTCCAGGAAGCAAGAGGTGTTCGACAGGCAGCAGCTTGAAGGACGGAAGTTTAGAAGCTTAAGCGACTCCTTCTGTGAGCAGTTTCGGCGGATAGAAAGCAGCTGGAGGCGGAATCGAAGTGGAGTAGCTAGAGGAGGAAGAGAACAAGAATGGAGTGTTTCATGGCGTCGCCGCCATCGCCGCCATCGCAGAATTCCATTGTGATGAGTGGTGTGAGCATCAATAGCAGTGTGTGTAGCAGCTGTAACGGAGGCAGCACAGGAGCAGCAGCAGCAGGAGTGGAGAAGCTAGTGTCCGACATCGAAAGCTTGTTGTATCGTCCGGCCGATGAGACTTTCAGCGATGTGATCATTCACGTGGACGGCAAGAGAGTTGCGGCGCACAGATGCATCTTGGCAGTCCGCTGTCCATACTTCCGGAGATTGTTTGCAGCTGCTGCTGAGAACAAGAACAAGAACAAGGAGGAGAGGAGGGAGGAGGCTGCGACCAAAGCGGTGGAGGTAAAACTGGAGACGCTGATGAAGAACAACGACAAGGGCGAGAAGGTAGGCTACGAAGCTTTCATGGCAGTGATGGGGTACGTGTACGGGAGTGGAGGAATGAATCCCGTTGTCTGCAGCAGCAGTGTTTCCTGTTTGGATCCTTCTTGTCCCCACATCACTTGCCGACCTGCCATCGAATTCGTTCTCGAGATTCTCCGCGCATCTTCCATTCTCGAAATCTCGGAGTTGAAGGCCGCTGCTCAGGTACACCACCACCCACCCCCAAGCATTTTCTTCTGCAAATTTGTTTTGTTTTGTTTTTTCCTTAGAGAATTTCATCACTGGGAAGGGAGATCATCATCTTGTCTTCTTCTTCTTCCTCTTCCTCTTCCTCTTCTTGTTTTGTTATTGAAGTTTTTTTTCTTCTTCTGAGAGAACAAGTTCCATCACTGTGAAGAGACGTTTTCTTCTTCTTCCTCTTCTTGTCAGAGAAATTTTGTCTCACTGGCAGGAGAATTCTTTTGCCGAGATAATTTTCTGATTCCTCTTCTTTGTTTTGCTGATACTTGAAAGATTTTCTCTCAGGGAATCTCATCGCTGCCAATTTCTTTTATTGCTCTTCCTGTTTTCCTGAGAGAATTTCATCACTGGGCAAGAGTTTCTTCTTCCTCTTTTTCTTTTCCTTTTTGGACTTGCTGATACTCTGAAGTTTTTCTGAGGAGAAAGAATTTCATCTCTTGGAGGTTTTCTAATGGTGTGTTTGAGTTTTCAGGGGGTTTAGGGCACAGAGAAGGGTTTCAAGGAAGAAACATTCCGAAAGAATGAAATGTCTTTTGTTCATCAATGCCATGGTTGCAGCAGTGGCTATTTGTGTTTTGTCAAAACATGTACTGTGGACTTTTGATGTGGGAGAGGCACACCAGTTTGTGCACCCACCAGTTTCCCACACAACATTCTGTCTTGCCTAAACTGAGTGCTAAATTGTTGTTTGATGTTGTGATGCAGCAACACTTGATGAACATGGTGCACAATGCTCAAGTGGATGACATCTTGCTCATCTTAGCAGTTGCAGATGCTCACAGTGCTTTGCACCTTCATTCCATGTGCTTACAAGTGATTGCACATTCTGAGCTCAGTATTCTCACTCTCGAGAAGGAGCTTTCCAAATCAGCGATGGAGGAAGTGGTGGATCTGCGTCGCAGGCTTGGTGTACCAGAGTTGGATATGGATTCTCAACAAGCAAAGCAATGCAAGCGAATATACAGGCAATGCTCGCATCTCATATCTCATCTTGGGTTGAGATTTTGGTTGACTTAAGGATTCTTCACACTTGTCAGAACCTGAAATCTGTCCTCTTTAGTGCCTGCTGTTCTCTGTCCTTCCAGTAGTTTTGCAAGTTTTTTAAAAATTTCTTGCTGGTGAAGGTCAGTCTTGGATGCTCAGGTGGGGTGAGGGAATAATGAATGAGACTTGTTTGTGTGGGGGAACAGGGCACTGGATCTGGATGATGTGGAACTTGTACAGATGCTGTTGAAGGAGGAGAGGACTACGTTAAATTATACTTATGGACTTCACTATGCAGCTATGTATTGTGATCCAAAGATCATGGTAGACCTGCTGAAACTGGAGATTGCAGGTGATTTGGGCGACATGTGGCTGGCTCATCTATCTAGATACTGGTTTTTTCATTGACATTTTTTCCAGGTTCTTTGTTATTCAAGCAGAACAGTGTTCACTTACTGTGTGGCTTTGGTTTTGATGCAGACACAAATATGCGGAACAAAAGGGGTTTCACAGTGCTGCATGTTGCAGCTTTGAGAAGGGAACCTCAAATGATTGGGGCACTGCTGGTGAGAGGCGCAAACTTGCAGGATGTTACCCCAGATGGACGCACTGCCCTTCAGATTTGTAGACGGTTGGTAAAGAAAACTAAGGCCCAGGATGTTGATGATGAGTACCAGAAAGATCATCTCTGTATTGACGTACTGGAGCAAGCAGAGCAAGCAGAAAGAAACACATGGACCTTCTCAAAACCAACTGCAGATGTGTTCAGTGTGCCCCTCTGGCAGGAAAAAGAGCTTCAGGAATCTCTTTCCTATTTGGAAAACCGAGGTAAGCCTGTGGAGAAACCTTCAGTAGCTTAGCCAATTCCACTTCCATACAAAAGTTGGTCTACACATTTCAGCTGCCGGTTTGCAAATTTGAACGTTCCAAATTCTGTCCAGGATTCTGTCTATGCAGATTGTGCCAATATGAAGTTCCTTGCAAATGTCATTGCCTGATCAGATGGTGATGTGTTGCAGTGGCGTTGGGGCGATTGCTGTTCCCACGACAGACAAAGATTCTTTTGAGCATCACACACTTGGATTCCACCCCTCAGTTCACAGGCATTGACAATGGTTCATCTGTGACTTCAACAAGGGTGAAGAGTGGCAGGAGACAATTGAAGCAGGTGGTGGATTCAAGAGAAACACCAGCCATGGTACAAGCTGGTGGACCTTTGTTCAACAGTCATAGGGATGAGGTGAAGATGACAGACGTGAATGAAGCACTGTTGCAAAGAATAGTTGCACTTCGCACAACAGGTGAGCAGTTGGTTCCTTTTACTTACACTGCACTCTCATACTGACCCACTTCCTTGATGAGACTTTTAGATCATGTATATACAGATGGGTAGGAGTCGTTGGGGTGGATTTTCAGATCTGTGATCCCCACTTTTACACTAATTGCTGTGGTCAATAATTGTTTTGCAGTTGAGTGGGCACACAGGATCTTTCCCAACTGTGCAAGGGTTGTAGACACATATGTCACTGATGAAGAAGTGTTGGATCTGTCGGAGAAAGAAAGCTCTGAGGAGCAAATCAAGAAAAAACGGCGCTTTGCTGAGCTCAATTTTATGTTGGCTGAAGCATTTATAAAGGATATGGCAGAAATCGACAATCAGAAGATGTCGAGAAAAGTGAGTAAATCATTGTTGTCCGCTTCATTGACTTCATCAACAATCAATGAGATTGGCTGCACGATTGACAAGCTTTAGATGGAGCTTTTGCCCCTAGATTTGGACCCCCAACAAACAAAGTGTCCATGATTTTGGATTTCTCAAATTTGTGTAGAATGAGATTTGTCGAATGGGGCTTGTTGTTACTGTTCTTGTTAGTGACTTTTTTCTAGAGGAGTGTAGTTTTTGATTCAGATCAAAATGGTCACAAGGTGCTGATGGTTTTGCAATGATGATAATCACTGAAAACCTTCAAACCAGGATTGTGGTACTTGTTTGTGGGAATCAGCAGTGGTATTTGAGCAAAGGCAATTTGCCACCATTTGGTGGTAATTTGGCTGTGTACAATTTGTCACAAGAATTTGAGGAATGTATTTATACCAGCCGAGTGATGTCAGAATTTTTCAGCCATTTATCATGACAATGGATGTATTTCATAAGATGAGCATGTGCAAAGGCTTACCCCATGGACACTGATTGGAAACTTCCACGACAATCTGCTACTAACTGAACAATGGCATTCATGAATGGAAGAAACAAAAATTTCCTCCAACTCAATTTAGCACATACACTTCTAAGACCTAACTTTCTTGTTTGCATAAGGACAACAGAGTTTGGGCATGCTTGAATTTTTTTTGACACATTAAATGTGTAAAGAACACCGGAACTAGCTAGACATATGATTCCTTAAATTGATTAACAACTACAACTGTGTTGTGGGCCGGGAAAGGCCCATTCCAGTCCCACTACCAACATGTTTAAAAGTGGTAGCTTCCAGGTTCTCATCATGTCCAGAAAATCCAGTTCCCCCTTTCTCCAACACTACTAGATTTTTTGATTTGCAGACTTTGTTGCACGCTAAGCAGCTCTTATCCTGTGCCACAAACTGCTCCGCACATTTCTTGCAAAAAACATGTCCACATGAGCTGACAGCAACCAATGTCTGCGTGTTTGTGAAGGTCACAGAACAGGAAGGACAAAGATACTTGATTGCATGCATATCGATTTCCTTCTCTTGGTGAGGAACATCTGTGAAGGTGATTGGAAATAGATCCTTGAGCCTCAATTTCTCATTACCTTGAGGGCAACAAGTGTCCATCGAAGGAGCTTGAACTCTTTCTTGAGCTTCAGGGGTAGCAGATGGGAGCCAAAATGCCTTCATTGTCCGTAAAGCTTCTTCCTCATAAGCAGTTACCCGGACACTATTAGCTCCATGAAAAGCATGACGACCGTCTGCAAGCTGTGTTCCTTGTTGATGTGGTACAGCACTGCTATTTTGTCGATCAAATGCATCAAGCTGTCTCTCCCTCTCCAGAGTCCTTTTTTCCAATTCCTCCTCTTGGTCTTGCTTTTGCTGTAGATTAAAGGCTGCCACTTTCCTGCTTACACAAGTTCCAGTAGAAAAAAATTCCCAAAGCTCTGTCATCTGATTGAATATGTCTCTGAATGAAGGAACAAAACATCTGAAACCCTACAGCACATGTCAAGAGCAAGATCATGTACATACTATAAAGGTCCAGCTGTAAAACACTGATAGGACTATGACAATGCAAATACTCCCTGCATATATCTGCCACCAATAGGAATGTACACTGATAGAAGGATAGAGGCAAACATCAGTCTAACCTCTTGATGTCTTTCTTCTGAGCCAGCAGGCACTCAAAGATACATTCTTTACAGAAGAGATGTCCTTTGAGGCAGCAGAGAGGATCAATGACAGGTTGCAAGCATATGCAACAGAAATCAAATGGCTTGATGGAGTCCTTCCCCAGCCGCTCCTTCTGTGTCCCATACCCTAACTTCTTTCTCTCATCATATGTGAAGAATGCAAGATCATTGTTGTTTTTCGAATGGCGCTGTGGCATCCTTCACTTGTCTTGCTATTATCTTTCAATACCAGTCCCACCTTGCCCACCATCAATGTTTCAAAAAACCTCCCATGGCACAGAAACATATATGCAAAGTGCAATACCAATGTAACAACCTATCCTCGATGACAAAAGGGGTTAACTATCAGTGTGCAACATCTGATTGACCGACATTGAAAATTGATCAGTGAAGGGCTATCAGTTCATATGCATACAGAATTTCAAGTTTTCAGGCTAGCTCTGCTGCAGCCTGCAAGTTTAATTTGAGAATTTAACTTTCAAGAGTGGCAGCAGCATCATTCTTTAGGAATTCATGGCCTTCAGCAGCAGAGCCTCATTGCAATTTTTCACAGAACTGTTGTATGATTCTAGTCTCTGTTTGTCCAAACCCCAAGGCGTAAGGAAAGTAGTCTGTGATAATAAACCTAGACAATGAGAACCCTAGCCCTAAACTACAAAGCTCCTGTAATTAACTGATGCTACTTGGAAAGTGCCCGCCCTTGTCATCGGCATATCACACACATAGTTGCAAATGTAGAAAGGAAAATGGCAGAGGAGGAAAAATTCGAGAGAACCAAAAGAGGACCTTCCAGGAAAAAAAAGAAAAACACTAAAACGTAAAAGAGCTCGAGAACTTCGAAATTCATGATAGACCAACCAAAAACGCGACAAAATCCTCAGTAAAATTCAAAAAGTGTCAGAAAAGCATGAGATAGAGAGATCATACCTAGGGTTTTGTCAGAAAACCATGAGACAACCGCGCCTTCTGCCGTCTGCGCCGCTTTCTCTCCTCCGCTTCTCCCTTTCCTCCTCCACCACCACAGATGACTGAAAATCCCCTAAAACGCTCCTCTGTCTCTCCCCCCCCCCACCACCAAATTCTCAACCAGAGACGCAACAACCACTTCCAAAAACAACCCAGATTTTGCTGCGTAAATCTTCAAACCATCCTCAAAGAAAAAGACCGCAGCAGGAAGCAATCAGGCACAATTATGAAACACAAACAAGACACCCGCAAAGAATCCCGCAACACCAAAAACGCACGAGAGACACAGCAACAAACAACGAGAAAACGAGAGCAAAGCAAAAGCCAACACGGTAAACAGAATTAGGGCTCGGTGATTTTAGGGTTTCCAAAGCCAAAGGAAGGAGCAAGGGAAGCCCCTCAGGACCCCAGAGGTTGTGGGTTCGAATTCCCAGGTATGTGGTGGGTGCCCAATTGACCATGGATCAGTTAGTATCTCCTTACCCACACGCCCCCAAAACTAACTTTTTCAAAACAAGAAAAAATTTGATGTTGCTTTTCATTTGTTTTCTTGGAGAATTTGGTATTTAGTAAAACAAATAGAATGTCAATCTTAGCTAATGCAAGTGATTTGCCTGTTCTTCTCTTTATTTTGCTGCTAGCCATTGTGTTGAATGTCAACATCTTGTAAGTTACTTTTATCAAGTTATTTTTATTATAGATACTAGTCTGTAAACCCATTTTGCAAGCAAAATGATCAAATAAGCAAAAGACTAAAGTGTTATCTATCAAAGTCCATTTTGACCACTTCTACCCATCAAATGAATGTTGTGTAAAAAGGCACTCTCTTTTTTCACAACTTGTGTGTGTATATTGTGTGTGTGTGTGTGTGTGTTTTATTTTTTTCACACACATCAAAGGCCAAAACCCAAAACCTTTTTTTTCTTTTGGGGGTGGGTGAGGACATCATTTGCAAGAGAGATAGATGATGGGTATATTGGGTTTTAATAATATATACCCTACTACTACCTTGACAGTTTTCCACACTAATTTATATTTTTTTCAGAAATGTTGAAAATTTCAATTTTTTAGTTTTTTTTTCCCAAGTAACAAAAAAATTCTGAAAGAAAATATTGAACATTTAAGAAATTCTATTTGGTCGAAATGATTTTTCAAATGATTTATTTATTTGTTTGACAAACATTTTTCGAAGCTTGCTACCAAGATATGTTCTTTTTTTAAAAAAACTATTTAATTATTTGACAAACATTGGTTCAACCTGCCAAGGTATTACAATATATGATATTGGGTTTACCCCCCACCCCCCAAAAACAATTTGGGGGCATCCTAGAAAAAATCTACCTATTCAAAGTTCTTTTTTTAAATAATGGGGTTAATAAGTGAATGCAACTTGTAGTCTTGCCTAATAAAAGACATAGTTGACCCAAAAAAGGCATCCCACCGACCTCCAAAGTTTAAAAAATTATAAATGATGGTTCATAAGAACATTCCATTTGAGCTCAATGCGGATTAAAAATAGCAATCTCCCACGGAGATATCAACTGCTGTTCGCTTTGGCTGGGGCTCTCAAGGGAAAGGGGGGGGAGGCCTCCAGCCAATCACGAATTACCAAATCAAGCATGTGCAGACACCAATTATTTTATATAAGTAAGATTTTCGGTTCATGCACTTAATATTTTTGAAATTGTTAATTATTTGAGTTAAGATTAAATATTTATGCATGTGCTTGTGCATGCATTATTAGGAAAGGTAACATTTGCATGTGGGATGTTTTCATCTCTGATTAAAAAATAAGTCAGCACTGACAAGTGAATCATAAAAGTTTGAAGAAACTTGTGTGATCCTAAGGTTGAGTAGAGAGCTTACCATAAATCTATATTTTACTCAGCTGTATTTGTATTTTACTCATCTTTATTCTCTCATTGATCCATAGGGAATTTCAAACATTGTGTAGTGTAAAGCCCTAGGGGTGACAACATTTCTAATGAAAGGGGCCTAAGACAAGTTGGTAGGGTAGAAAAGCCCATGAGCGATCACTTAAGGTAGGGTTTACTCGCTGTTTTTGCAGGAGGGCTACATTGTTTATGGTGTCCAAAGGGTAGATGGAGCCTCCTTGTGGCTCATCTATCACACTGAAAATTGACAAAAATGAATTGGAGGTGAGAAAGTTACAGTCCCCTGAAGGAGGGGGGTCATTTTTACAGAAATTTTTTGACCGAACAGCTCATAGCCTATTTTCAATCCCCTCCAAAAATCCTCGAAGATTACCTTGTTGCCTTTAGAGTTAAGAAGATGATTTGTAGAGCTTAAGATGGAGATTAAAAAACAGTTTAAATCACTCAATTTGAAAAAAATGAGAAAGCTATGCCATGATGAAGCTGGAGGGGTCAAAATGAAAAAAAATGTGTTTTGTAATACCAAAAAAACGTATTTTCTTTACTGCTCTTTTTTGGCTGCTCCTTTGGCTTTCTATTTCAAAGATGATTTGTAAAGGTGCTCCTATGACATTTTTAATCACTCAAAATGGAGAAAAAGTGAGAAAGATTTGCCAAAGTGATCAGTTATAGGCTAGTGATCAGTGATGAGCTGCTTTACTCTAGCTGAGTCTTGGCCTTGCATTTTGGGAATGCTGTTCAAGAGTAGGCTTTACTCATTGTAAAGCATGAGACTAAAGTTATCATGAACTTAAATAAATTCACCAGGAGGTGTACTCAAGGGATTTGAAGGAATTTGTCCAAGGTGGTTTTAAGTGTAGAGTAATGCCCTCAAAGTGGGATGGTCTCGAAATAAGTGGCCACCCGGGTGAAGCTGATGGATTCTTATCTCAAAAATGTCATCCTTTGAGGTTATTGGCATACTTAACACACCAACAGAATTTTATTTTATTTTGTTTTGCATGCGATACCGGGTAGGTAAATGTCATGAGAATAATTGTCAAGTATGGTGAGGAAAAATGAAAAAAAATGAGGATTTCAATAAATTTCAAAAACCAAATGTTTGCACTAGTGTATGTTTAGGCATATAACTCTTTAGGTTGTTTCTACTCTTATCAGAACTCATTCATATTTAAATTACCTCCCCACATCAGACAATTGTATCATCTCACATGCAATTTCATTCAAAACCTGAATGGGCGTTGAAATAAACTGCAGAGCAATGAGCTGCTTTATTCATGCCACACTTTATTGGCTCTGGCCTCTTGAGGAGAAACTAATGGATGGTGAAGAAATAATTCATTTGGTCCCATGTTCTAAGGGCAAGGGTGAATGGGGCACTTACACTGGTACCTTTGCCTTCTTGAGTGAGGCCTCTCATTGGCCATATTAGACTCAAGAAATATTAGATTTGGACCTTGGAAACCTTGATTTAGTGTTACCATAAGTGATATCTATAATATTCAGAAGCACTTTACCTGAAATTTAGGGGTTTTTTTTTTCATGGTACAATGTAGGTGCTGGTTCACCCAAGGCCATTTTGAGAACTGTGCATCAGGTGTTATTGTAAATTGTGAGTTTATTTTTTTGGGGAATTTCATAGAACATTTTGTATCTTAACCCCTTGCTAGCTTGAACTTTGAACCAGAGGGGGCAAGCCAGGGTATTTTTTCAATTTTGTGATGTAGCTACAGTGTCAATTGTCCATGGATGAGCAAACCACAAGCATTTGGACCCAAAAAAATAGTAGGTCATAACATGACATCATGGGTTTTTAATCAAGTAGAAGAAGGATGACACAAAGTCACAACATTGCCAAAGGCTTTGTGCTTCTAGGCAACTTGACCCCATTTTGCAGCCTTGATTTCATTCAAACTCTTGGTGCATTCCCAACTATGCAATCTTCTTGCTTTAGGTTCTTAGCTCATAAATCTTTGCAATTTACATGTATGCATATAAACTTGTTGTATTTAACTAATTTTTCTTCAATATTTGTGGTATGTTACAAAGCATAACATTCCTCCTAGCCTTCAAGCACCATACAAATGTATAAAGATCAAAATAAAAATCCAATAAAAGATTGATGGTTGGAACCATCACACGGGAGACAAAAAGGGAGGGTCAAAGAAAGGCCAAAAGACGCATAGTCCATAGAACCAAAAAAAAGGGAAAAAGTTAATCATTTCATGGTAGGAGGCTATTTCACCCATGGCTAAAAACATTGCAAAACAATATTAACATGTTGCCTAAAAATTAAATGTCGAAAAACAAGGATAAATGATCTCCTAATCATCTATCATGAAAAAGACAAGCATACTTCTTAATGAAATAATCCATATCACACTTGGGTGCGTCATGCACCTCCATGGCCATTGGAATAAAATGGTGCTTCTCATAAAGCCTTTTATACTTGTGGATTTTAGCAATTGTGCTAAGTTTTATAACTACACTTGTTTGTCGACTAATGACACTCGAAGTCACCATCTTTCGCGTTGAGTCAATAACCATCACATTGGCAACAAAGACTTAGTCCTCTAAAGTTATGTAAAAATCAGCTCGTAATGAAATTCTTAACGTAAAGATGTACCATCACTCTTTCCAAACAACATGCCCACTTTCGAATGAAGACATACATGACATTTCTGATAGTGTCATGTGTGATTATTTGTTGATTTTCAAATGGGCAACAAACTAAATGTGTGCTAAATGCATTCAACTCTTGTCCACATTCACATGTGAGAAGACTATATGCATATGGTTAAATCAAATCAGAATGAAAATGCAATGTTGAGGTGAAAGTAAAGTGTGCAATGCAAAATGAATAAATAGATGGCCTAACAACTAACCATAGCCTTACTCTCTTGCCCGAACAAGAATGAATGCAAACTTTGAATGTGTAAAATATTTGTAAGATGCTAGATTCAAATTATGTCATATTTCATATTGAGATATCTATTAATATTTGTATGTCCCAACTATTGAAGGTTATTCAAGGTTGTGGGGGTGTGTCCAAAGTGTTTTTTTTTTTTGGTGATGGGCCTTTTTATTGACCCATCACATTATTGACTCTCCCAAAATAGAAAATTTTGTGAACCATTTCATTTGGTCCAATTATATAGGTTACAAGGGTTGATTTTTTGAACAAAGTGTGATCTTGGTGGCAACAGCTTGGGGACCACAATGGGAGCTTTATTGGGAACTATTGGGGGAACCTATGGGATACATTAAGAACAAATTGGGAACATGGTGAGAAAACAAATTCCAAAAATAATCTCAGACCCACTCTTGCTCACCCACAATTAATTATATATATGTTTTTAATTTTATTTTTGAAATGTGGTGAATTAGGTTTATTTTCTCATGAAAAATCCTTCTTAAAGGTTGAAATTGTATATTCTGGTTGAAAAATGAAAATATTATCAAGAAAAACAAAAAACTGCTACACCTTTCAGGCCCATGCCCTCAAACAACCTAACAACCTCTAGGAAGGAGCCTAGTGTATTTTGAGGATGCCCTACAGAACACAATTCCGGAGGTTTTTGCATATGGGAGTCTGGGAGATTTCATGTAAGGTGATATGAACCTTCGGTTGTTATGGAAGGGAAGGAACAAGGGAACCTCAGGCTCCAGGCCTCAGTTCACAGGGTTGCAGTGCTTTCCCCTGTACCTAATCCCCTGTAGACCTGCCCTTCCATTACATGTGAGCAAATTGTTCAGCACTTTGTCATTTGGCTCACAACTTACTTGGATGGATGATAATAGATAGAAGGGATCTTCTTATTTCATTACAGGAGACACAAATTGTGCCACGGCTTGGGTACGCACGTTTGGTGTGCCCTGATGTTGTAAAAGTTGCTCAAGTGCTCTAGAAAAATACTTTGTTTAACTTTCATGGAAAGTTCGAGTGCAATAACACATGTCTCCATTTAGGCTAGCTTTCCTTCACTTTGGGGATTAGATTCGAAAGCTTGGCCATATTATGCCCACACAGCCAAGTGGAACCATGCAAAAAAGGGTGTAGGATCCATGTGCAAGCATTTGCAACATCCCAAGTCACAAATCCACCATTCCTGGATGTTTCCAAAAAGTCTATAACTGGGGAGGCTTCATCCATACTTCTTAGTATACAAGCATCTTCAGTATATCCGTAAGTAAGTAAGCCTGACTATCTTTGACCATCCATCCACTCAACATCCATTCGGAAATGGACAGTCATAAGGACGGAAGAAGTTTGAGACCATAGAAGCTTCCTATGCCTTCCTTATGTTCAAGGGGGTTAGCAAATGGAAGATTTGGGTAAACTAGAGAGTCATCTTGTGCAGTTCATTCAAAATCCTAGAAGCTCTCTATTGATTAATCCATGTTTTTTAGTACACATCTCTAGTTTATCCCTAAGTAAGTAAAAGCCCCATAAAACTTCAACATCCATCTAACTTGTGAGAATAAAACCTGTGCCCAGTGGCCACATCCCAGGAGGATATGTAGGCCCCTCTACTTGAAGGCTTTTGTGGGGGTTCACATAGATTCCATCTGTTGGGCTCATAGAGTACCTATGTAGAGCCAGCTAATTGAGAACATTCGGATACCAAAAAGCTTGCTGGTCAATTTCTTTGCAGAATTCTTGTTGATAAATTGTGTGCCTATCAATTGTAGGTATTTCACCCTAAGAGATGAAGCCATTTTTGTCGCTTGTATTAAAGTTATCTATAAAGTAGGTAAGACAAGACAAGGACCCTGGGTTTGGGCAAAACTGACGATGTAATAGAATAGTCACAACAAGCCCGCAAGAAAGGAAAATAATGCAAGATTAAACACTTTTTTTTCCTAAACCCAAGATCAAACCAGCTTGATGTCGGATCCTATGTTTTGTGGCACAAAGACCCATTGTGCGTAACCTTTTTTCTTGCATTGAGGGCGTGTTGGCTCTCTTTTTACAATGTTCGTGTGAGCTTGTGAGAGTTTTGACATCTTCTTCTACCAAAAGAAGCCTCGATTCCTAGCATATTGAACCCAATTTAGATGACAAAAGCCAAGCTAAGGGAGGCAGACGAGTTACAAAGATTTGAATGTATTAATTTAGGTCAAGAAAATGTGGAGCGAAGTAGCAAAGGCATTCTTGGCCTTTGCGTTTGGAGAGAAAACATAGATCGAAACATCAGCTTAAATGTGCATTAAGTGAAGAGAAGGAAACAACATAGGTTGTGGATTTGGAGAAGAGATGGCAATAGCAACAACATAGGTTGTGGATTTGGAAAGGGGATGGCAACATCAGTTGTTGCTTTCGACAGAAACAAATTTTGCCTCAAGTTTGGAAGCTTCATGTTTGGAAAAGAGATGGAGATGGCAATGCGGATTTGTGTCAACTACGCCAAAGCTTGGAATTTCATTTGAACCAAAAACATCAAAGGTCTCTAAGACTAAAATAAGGTGAGGTTTTACAAAATTTAGGGTTTTTTTTTTCAAAACAACAAAGCATTGATGGTGCTTATGCAATCAATGTGGGAGCATGAAAATGTTTTTTGGGATTATCAACACCATGACCTTACATTGTGGGAGTCCTTGCTTTCGGTTTGCTCTCTTTCCATTCTTTGGCACAAAGCTTATGAGCTAGTGCAATTGAAGGTTAGTCAATTTCTAGCACAATCCTTAAAGCAACTTGAACTAGAGCCAAGGCCAAAACCCCAATCTTTTGAAAACGTGCACCTTGAATTTTCAAATTGTCATTTCCAAACAAAAATCTCAAATGCATTTAGTGTTTTTTTACCACCTCTCCCAGATTCTGTGGTGATTGAACATGTTTTGCCACGTTTGCCATAAACTAACCCTTCCATGTTTTGGCCTGTGCCAAATACACAAATAATGGTTTGATGTTGTGGTTAAAACAACATGGAATGCACTTGAAATTGTCAAACCAATAATTTTAGTTATCAGGAAATGACATCCCAAAGAGGCTTCCATAGATCTTCTCTTAAATACATTGTGTAAGGTTTGAAATGTGATGTTTGGAAGGATGTTTGGCCACGTTTGATGATCAATTTTTTTTGCTAATGATAATGAGGTTTTAGAAAGTAATAGTAAAAGGTTTAAAATTCTTAAAGTTTTGATAGTTATTGGGACATGAAAATTTATGAGCATCTACATTTGGAACAAGGATGTATTTTTTAATTCTGGAATTTTGGAAATGTTATTATACCTTACTATGTGTTTTAACATATAGGCTTAATTCCATTATTATTAATAAAATTAACCATTTCATTCAAATTTCCTCTGATTTCAGGATTATTCCAATTTTGTAACCACCTATTTTCATGCTTATGATGATGATTTCTATAGACTTACTGGTAAGTAAACATGTTTTTGATGTAGCTTTTCATGCCAATCTATTCCAATTTCTATTCATCTTGTCCAAACCTTAACCAATATTCCATTCAAACCAAAATGTGGATTTTGTTGTTTAGATGTAGTGTAACTCATATGCTACTTCTCACCAACAATTCACATCTAAGTTGAGGTGTTGGTCTAATGGTCCTTGTTCATCCCATATAAACTAAACCTAATCAACACCATATCTAGATCCTAGATGTTGATTTTATTCATTAAATTTGATCCAAAACCTAGTTGCTTTTCTTCTATAATTTTTTTAAGTGTTTTCTTGTTGGTCTAATCTAGTTTTTGCTCATCCTGGGACTTGTCCAAATACTAACCAATATTTCATTCAAACCATATATGTCTATTGTGGATTTTCTTATTCAAGTCCAATCCAAATCATATGTTGAATTTCACCATCAAATCACATTTTAGTTGACATGCTAGTCTAATAATCTTTGGTCATCCCATCTAAACCCAACATAATCAACACCCTAACCTAGATCATGGACACATATTGTCTTCATAAAATTTCATCCAAAACCTAGTTGTTTTCCTTCAAAAACTTTTTAAAAATGTCTTCATGCTAGTTTGGTTCAATTTTTGCTCATCTTATCCAAACCCTAATTAATGTTCCATTCAAACCAAAGATGTGGATTTTATTGTTTAAGTCTAATCCAACTCATATATTATTTATCACCGTTTAGCTCACATCTAAATTGCAGTGTTTATCTAGTAGACCTTGTTCATCCCATCTAAACTAAACCTAATCAACACTATATTTAGATACTAAATATTAATTTTCTTCATCAAATTTGATCCACACCCCAATTGTTTTTCTTTAACAATTCTCTTGGGTGTTTTCATGTTGGTTTGGTCTAATTTTTGCTCATGTTATCCAAACCCTAACCAATGTTCCATTCAGACCAAAAATGTGGATTTTATTGTTCAAGTTTGGTCCAAATCATATATGCATAGTTGATTTTCACCATCAAGCCACATTTGAGTTGAAATGTTGGTTTAATAGTCTTTTTTTATCTCATTAAAACCCAACCTTATCAACACCTTAACCTAGATCATAATGTAGATTATTTTCATAAAATTTGATCCAAAGCCTAATTGCTTTTCTTCATAAATTTTCTTAAATGTCTTCATGTTGTTTTGGTCCATTTTTTTTTTCATCCTATCCAAACCTTAACTAATGTTCCATTTAGACCAAAGATGTGGATTTTATTGTTCAAATTTGGTCCAATTCATATGCTACTTCTCACCATCAATTCACATTTGAGTTGGAGTGTTGGTTTAATAATCCTTATTTATCCCATTCAAACCCAACCTTATTAGCACCCTAACACAAATCCCATATGCAAATTTTCTTCACGATCAAATTTGATCCAACACTATTATTGTTACTTTTCAACAATTTTAATGAATGTTTTCAAAGTTTTGAGACAAAAATGTTACTATTTTTGTTCTTTAGTTGAAATGATTGTCTTCATGTAATTCTAGTAGGGTTAGGTTCATCCCATCTACATCCACATATTGTAATATCTTAACTTTAATTAGATATGGGGTTTGGGTTGTTCATAATCAGATCTGATCATTTGTGTTACTTGGAAAAGGTTGGACAAAATTGAGAATATGGTAGAGACAATAAAAGAATATATGGAAGAAATGAAATTAGGACATAAACCCATAGAGATAAATAATGTGATAGGCTTGAAAGTGGAATTGTGTGGATCTTTGCATGTGAAATACAAGAATAGATGGATCTGATTATGCTAAAGTGGAGGGGTCTCAATGCGCGGTGAAATCTTTTTGCATACTCATGTGGCAAAGGCACTGAAGTGAGATAATGGATCTAAGAATATTGTTGAATATATTCAATTGAACACCATGTGTGCTATTTACAATCATCATTTTGCTATCTATAACAAGGATAATATCGAGGTAACATAATTGATTCCTTCCATAATGTGGAATAATACAACATACAAAATTGATTATCTAGTATTTGAATTGTAGGAGGAATCCTTGCAAGAAAGGTTATAGGAAACATTAAGGAATTGAAAACAAAGAAATCAAACTAGGAAGGTTCAAATAGAGTATTGCAAAATGAATAAGTGTTAGCACTTTTGAAATCAAAAGATGGCCATGCCATGCATAATATCTTGAAACGTCAATAGTCCCTAATTGATGGCACCAATCCATCAACCCCATCCAATCTTGCATCTACATGTGCATCTAGTCCTCCTTTTATGTATCCAGATTTGGATACACCATCACATGGGCCTAATGTAGCATCAAGTATACCATCTACATCCACTCCATTAGAGAAAACTAGGATGAAAGTGGATTATTTGTAAACCTAATCACAAAGCGTTGAACAGATTACATTCACCATGGAAGTGGATTCAAAACAATGCCATGCTTTGCTACAATCACAAATGCAGATTATTGTTGGCAAAACTAACAAAGTTAAAATCAATAACTTGAAGATAGTTAGGGATTTAGAAATTATATGTGAAGAAGAGTTTAAAGAAGAAGTTAAGGAGATTTTAGACCTGTAAAACTAGGAATTTCCATCCCACCCATGGTTAACAAGGTTAGCCATCTACTCACTTATGACTTCAAATGTGAAGTCCATTTGATCTCTATGTAGAAAGTTTGTTAGAATAATTGTAGCTTTGAACAAGTGTGTGTACTTTGGTTTCGTGGAATCAAATTTTTTCATCAACCATTTCCATTTCCTTTTCAAACTACCCACCCCCCATTCCACTTGCATTTTATGCCCAACATGCATTATGTTGTAGGCCCTAATAACATTTTGGTCATTATTAAGACCCACCTCACACATCCCAATCCTCACAATGAACATCTCCTCACCCAAATAATCAGGATCCCTTAACAAATAATTAAAGTATTCATCATCATGCACAAAAAATTGATGTCAATTTTGATGCAGCTTACATTAACGTAATATTTTTGACATCATGGTAAAATCCTAGATATCCAAAATATATGTAGATGAACATGAAACCTCAATGATTAACAATTGCAATGTTTGTCACAACCCTAGCTTTGGGCTCGCGACCAAGGTAAGGACTTGTGAAGGTGCGTGCCAAGAGTGAGCTCGAGAGTCACATTTTGTGTTCCCGAGAATGCAAGAGAGTGGGAGGGAATGAACCCCCGCTTTGGGAAGTTGGAGTCCCAATGGACTCCCAGATTTTCAGAGGGCAATTGCAGGGGTCAAAACCCATTGGATTGAAATGTTCCTTATATCATTGGAAAGCTCTTAGAATTTAGATATCTAAAATGGGCTCGCATCACCCATTTGGACATTTAAAAAAACGAGTTATGGCCAAAAAAAGGGTGAGGAGTTAAATTGGCAGTTTGATTTCCGACCACTAAAAATCGGCCCCGATTTCCTTGCGTGCAGGTGGCATGCCATATACCGTTGGAAAGCTCTTGACAAGGATTGCAAATTTGCTTTAGACTTCATCTCAATCAGAGGTCTGAACACAAAGTTATGGGCCCCCAAAATCATGGGAGTCCCAACTTTGGGAATTTCGGGACTCCCACTTGGGAGTCCTGGGAGAAAATGCCATTTGGATGCTGGCCCCATGGCCAGACACAAAGTATACTATAAGGGGGAAGGTAATGGCTTCCCCCAAGTCTGGACCGTGATGAATTTTGTGAATCCAAATTTGCTCATGGTTCGTCCATGCACCAAAAGTACTCCAACTACGCATTAACCAACTTGTTGTTTAAGTTGTGCAGGTCTATGTGAGTGATTGAAATGCTTGTGAATCTTCCTAGTCCCATCCTAGAGCTCCAACATGCCCTTTTACCCTCGAAGTGCTACGAGCCAGGGAGCGTGCCCCAACTTCCTACTCTTCCATTGTTTCCACCTTAGATTCACATTTGAGTTTCTTGAGGATGTTGGGAGTGTGTCAATGTTGTTCATTGAATAGATCTTCTTGCGCCCATTGAAGTAGGTCTTTTGTGTAGCATTGTTCCAGGGCTTACAAATTTTGATGAGTGTGCCATCAATCAACTTAATGCAACCCTAGAATTCAAGTATGGTGCTACCCAACACAAATCTTTTTTATAAACTGGGCCATCGAATCTCATCCCCAATTACATCAATGATGCAAAATGCAATGAAAATGGCGTTGTAAAAAACTACATTCTTTGACCAATTCTATAAAAAAATCATACATGGAAACATTATCATGTTTCATGTACAAAATGAACTATGGAAGGCATTTTTTGGGGCTTAAGTTTGAAGGATGCCCTATTCAAATGTGGCGACCACCTACAAAACACCCATCATCCATTAAACCTTATGCCCTAAAACTAATATAAACCTTAATCCAAACTTTAAAACTTAATCAAAAGTTTGAAATTAAATATTTAATCCTAGCCTTAATCCAAACCCTAAAACTAAAACCCTAATCCAAACCCCAACTCTAAACGAAAACCCAAATTTAAACCTTAAACCTTAAAATTAAAAGGTTAATCCAAACCTTGAATCATAACCATAACTTAAACCCAAACCCAAAGTTTCAACTAAAACCCTAAACTATAAAAAATTAAAAGGTCAATCGAAACCTTAAATTATAACCCTAACTTAAACCCAAACCCAAACTTAAACCCTAAACCCTAAAATTAAAAGATCAATTAAACCCTAAACTATAACCTTAACCTAAAACCAAACTTTTAAATTAAAACCCTCATTCAAAGTCTAAAATTAAAAGGTTAATTTAAACCCTGAATTAAAATTATAACTTAAATCCAAACCCAAACCTAAAAAAAGAAAACCTCACTCAAAGTCTAGAACTAAAAGGCTAATCCAAACCCTCATTCAAAGTTTAAATTGAAAAGATAATCCAAACCTAAACTAAAACCCTAACCTAAACCCAAACCCTAATTAAAACCCTAACCAAAACTTAAACTAAAACCAAACTTAAACATTAAACCCTAAAATTAAAAAACTAATTTAAAACCTAAACTAAAACCCTCATCCAAAGTCTAAAACTAAAAGGCTAACCCAAACCTAAACCCAAACCTAAAAACTAAAACCTTATTCTAAACCTTAAACCTTAAAATTAAAACCCTAATCCAAGCCTTAAACTAAAACCCACACCTAAACCCAAACCCTAAAACTAAAACCTTCATGGACAAAGTTTAAAATTAAAAGGTTAACCCAAACTTAAACCCAAACCCTAAAAATAAAACCTCAATCCAAACCATAAACTAAAAACCTACCGTAAACCCTGATCCAAAGTCCAAAACTAAAATTTTAATTTCAAACCTTAAACTAAAAGTTGAACCTAAACCCTAATCCTAAAACTAAAACCTTCATTCAAAGTCTAAAATTAAAACCTTAACCCAAACCATAATCCAAAGTCTAAAACTAAAACCCAAATTCTATAACCTAAACCATATTAAATCCCTAACCCAAAACCCCTTAAACCCCAACATTAAAATTAAAACATTGGTCCAAACTATTCAATCCAAAACTCTAATTTAATTCCTTAATCCAAATCTTACAACGGAAGGCATAATCCAAAACCCCAAACCTAAGATTTAAAATCAAAAGTTTAATTTGAAATTAGTCTCTAGATTGTAATGCCCACTTGTAAATCATGCATGGATTATAATGGTGGGCACCACTAGTGCCACCAACTTGTTAAACTTCGTCAATGTGAAATTGGTTGGTGTTTTGAACAACCTTGTTGTTGCTTGCATAGTAATGAACACATTTTGAACTCCCACACTTGGGTCCATTTACTAACTTGCACCCTGGCCTCCTCCAACTCATTAGCATTCAACATGTGAAATGAGTTGGCCCCAACAATTACACATGCAAAAGCACATTACCTTTGCCTATCCATGTTCACAAACAATTGTTCCAACATCTTGTTATCACTTAAGGAAGAGAAGTTATAACTATTTCCCATAGAACTAGAACCATGACTTGAAGATGAAGCCATGATCTCCAAGTGAAAATACCTTTCACAAGTGGAATGAAAAGAAGTAGAATGTGGGAGATGTTTCTATTTATATAATCCAACCTTATAAAACAAAGCTAATGGGTTTAAAGCAAATTTTGTGGATCAACCTTTTGCATTAGGTTGACAACTAAAGTTTTAAATTTGCATTTAATTGTATTGCAATTTTGGGTTTATGGATTATGAATGGGGATAAGATTAGGGTTTTGGATTATGATTTTGGATAGTTTTTATATATGCCTAAATGTAACATTGTAGGTAACCCTTCATTTTAATACCTTGTAATTAGTAATTAAATAACCCTGATTTAAGTAAACCTTTTTGTGATTCTAGAATATGTCCTTAGGTGATTCTTAAATAGCTTTTTAAATTATATTATATGGATGACCCTAACCAAAGAAAGTCTTTACTTAATTTAAAAATATCCTTTAGGTAACCCCTTATGTAACCTTATAAATACAACAAATGTATGGCTTCATTTAGAAAGTCCCTAGATAGTTTCCTTAATAACTCCCTAGGTAGCCCTTATGTAACCCTACAAGTAACCCCTAGGTATCCACTAGGTATCCTTAAATTTAAAAAGTTCGTAAGTAATCTACATAATAATCCCTTAATTAGCCCCAAAGTGACCCCCAAAATTATCACAACATAACCTCCAATATAACCCCTGCTTAACCATTAAATAATATCCCAAGTGTACCTTAAATAAACCCCTATGTAACTCACAAGTAAACCTAAAAGAAGTCCTTAGGTAGTCTCTTGGTAGGTCCTTACATAGCCTTTGAATAGTTTTTTAGTTAATTTCGGAAATATTTTCTATGTCTTGTTTAGCTGACACAATCCCATAGATGGACCTTAAACAACCTTGTTAAATGGCCCCAAAATTGCCCAACATAATTGTTGGGTTTAAATTAACCTAACCCAATTTTGATTAGGAAAGGTAAGGTGGCTAAGGAAGTTTTGGGGTTAGCCTTAAGTTTAAGGGGGTAGGTTAGGGCATGTGACTTTATTTTAGTAAGACTTGAGGGGTGGGTGGCTTGGTTATGATAAGAGGGAAATAGGTTAATTGGATTAAAATAAGGTTGGGTTATTTTATCATTTTTTGAGACTAGTTAAACTTGCTAAATAAGGATGTATAGATAAAGGGGTGCAAATGGCATAACATGAGCTGCACCTACTTACTTTTGGGACTACTTTTGATGGAATATTTTAAAAGAATATTCTTTTAAAAGTCTTCAAAAATATTTATATTTTTTAAAAATATTATTATGTGAAGGTTTATGTAAAATATTTCAAAATATATGTAATTGTCAAAAGTTTTGAAGTCTATTTATGTGTCCTTTTAATACTAAAAAACACACGTTACAATGTTTAATGAGTGCTTTTGAGAGCTTATTATTCATCGGATATTTTTCAAATTAATTCACATGCTCCAATGATATATTATGAACCTCAATATTTTAAAAAATCTTATACTTTCAACACCAAATTAAATTACCACTTCTAAATGTGAAAATCTAAGTTACATTCATTGTGGCTTGTGTTAGTGTGATTGCACCCTGAGGGGAAATGCTTCCCAACAACTTTAGTAATTAGGGTTAGGGCAAGACAATAATAGTGTCATCTTCTTGAAGCTAAGAGGAAGGAAAACAATTATTGGTCCTTCTTTCCTCTTCTTGAGTGATGATGATGTTGTGAATTATAAGGATGAGGATAGATCTTGGCACATTGTGAAGAGGTAAGATGGGCTGAAGAAAGGCGTTACAACATCATGGGTGATTAAGTTTATCAAAAAATAGTCAAGTCAACACATGGTCTGAAAAATGGAGGCATGATCATCAAGTGATGGTAGGGGCATTCGCTCAAGTGGGGAACTTCATGAGCATGGTGATTAGTGGCGAATGGTGGAAAATCAAGAAGAGGTACTTAAGCTTGTTGTCAGATAGGGGAGATAGGAGTAGAAAGGGAAGAGAACATGAAAGGGTTTTTTTGAGAAGCTTAGGAATAAAAAAGTAATGGTCTACCTTCTTGTGAAAGCAAGATAACCAAGGAGTTGAAAGGAAGGTTATCCAACATAAGTAGAGTGGAAAGGAGATTGCTTTTGGGGTGTGGTAGAGAGTTTTGGAGGTATAGGTAGGGAGGTAGGATTGTAATGGAGGAAAGTAGTATAAAGACGGTGTTAGGGTTTAGTAAGGAGAAAGGAATGGGAGACTTGGGATTGAAACAAAATTGCATTTTAACCATTTTTTAGAGGTGTGACATTTTTTTTTGGGTGTAAAGACTTGTTGTAATTATAATTTGATGATGTTTGTATGGGGTTGCCCTAATTTAGGGTTGTAATTGGTTAAGTGCAGGGAGAAGGGAGTGACAAACAAAGGTTAGATTGTTGTCTGCAACAAACATAAGAATCAAATATTAAAAAAATGAAAAAAAGAAAGTTGTTAGAAGGAGAGGTCAGATAGCTATCTGTAGTAGATAGGGGAAAAAGATATAACCAAGAAAATTAAAAAAGAAAATTATCAGAAGGAAAAATAGGATAGTTATTTGTAGCCAACATGAAAAAAAAATATAACCAAAAAAACAAGGAACATGGGAATGGAAGTTGAGTAATAAGTGACTCCCCCTTTGATGATCTCCAAGGAAATAAGAGGGAATGACCCAAGTAAGGTGTTAAGAATGTGCTAATTTTGCATTTAACAATAAGCCTCAAAATAGTCCTTTAGATAATCCTTAGGTAACCTTAGGAGTAGTCCCAAGGTATCCTCTAATTTAGGAAGGCCCTACATAACCCTTATATGCTCTCTAGGTAATAATCCCTATATAGCTCCCTAGGTGGTCCCTAAATGACCCATGGGTAGATGTGTAGGTAGACCATAGGTAGCTTTTGGGTTGATAGGTGGGTAGCCTATGAGTATTCTTTGTTATGTATGTAGTCATAGGTAACAGGGTGGGTAGGGTAGGTAGGTAGCCCATAGATAACTAGGTCAATTTGCCTTACCTATTTCACCCCCTGGTCCCTGGTCTGTGACCATGGAAGGAAACGGCCCGTGAAGAGAAGTGGTTCGAGAAGTGACCATGGTGGTTAGATTTTTCAAAGCTATCTTGTGTTTTCAGGGCTGGTCCAGTCAGGAGGAAAGTGAGGCTGAAACTCAGAATTACTGTATGGATAACTTTATTGTATCTTGTGTAATTCAGTTGTCCATGATGGTATTTTTAAAAATACCAGTCATGTTTCAATACTATTGATGAAAAACTGTTCTATCCAAACTTTACACACTTGGAAGATTTTGGGTGGAAACTCTAGCCAAAATCAAGCAAGGAATGATAAGATAGCAAACCTAGACTTCAAGTAGCATCAGCCAACAAAGGACTTCTGACATGACTCTCATGCATGTATCCATTGTATGGCATTGACAAATGATTAAGGCAAATCTGTCAGTAACATCAAGAAACCAGACAAATTTCCTAAGATATTTGGAGACCACCTTATATCCATGAATATCCTAATTCCCCTAGAAAAATGGAGTGCTGTTATGTCTACTCCACTTTTCATCTCCCATAAGAACCCTCACCCTCTTATGCCTCATGATCTATGCACATTGAGTTCATGATAACCTTTGCCTTGTGCTTTGTGATGGGTAAAGCCCATGGGTGGGAGACATTTCTCCAAATGTATTGGTTTTGTGCCAATGTTGATCAGTTCAACGTTCTGAGGCAATTCCTTATTGGGTTCTAAGAGAATCTCCACCGATGCTCAGTATGTGACTCCAGACAGTACAATTTGTTGTTAAAAAGTCAAAATGTGCCGGTTTAGTTCACAAAATTAGTTTTTGTGCTCCAAATTCGTCCAGATTGCCGTGGCTGGTAAAAGGCGCAACACAGTTGTGCACCTCCAGAAAAAAGTGTAATAAATTGGAGTTGACTGTGGCTCAGTATTTCTGATTGGTCGATCATAATGATTGGTCCAGGTGGTTTGCTATTGGTAGTCCCCACATATATGCACTTCCGGTTACGGTTTTATTGGTGGGGTTGCCAAAATAAAAAACAGCGAAACTTAAACATTTAATTTTGTTATCCAGAGTGACATACTGAGCACCTGTGGAGATGCTCTAAGGACATAACAGCCTGTTTCCTTTGCATTCATGAAACCCAAGAGCTGTGAGAGCTGTTAATCAAATTGTGAGTCATCTTCATATGACATGTGTCCTAATTTTTTAATTAGAACCTTTGTGTATCTAAAACATAATTAAAACTAGATAGACTATTAAGCTATTAGCATTTATTGGCCTTGCCTACGTTTGTATTCATTATTGAGTACCTTAACTTAAGAGATTTTGGCCCCTAGGTAATAGGTTTATTTTGATATGAGGATTTTTGAAAGATGATATTTTGACTTGTGTTGGAACTTGAGATTAGATATAAAGTAATAATTTCTTGAAAAATTTTGATTTCTTTTAGAGGATTTTTTGAAGATTATATTTTTGCATGGTGAAATATTTGAGTTTCCATAATTCTTCTTATGTGTTAAGATACTTTTTAATGTAAATGGCAAGGCCATAGTGTGAGTGACACACCGCTTGTTAGTAACAAGTTTTTAGCCCATTGCAGGTATGCAATGGAAAGCAACTATTAGCACCCATGTCAGTAACTCTCCATTAGCCTGCTGTGATCACAGCAGCATAATGGAAAGAAACCCTAAGTCCAGTTTTTAAATTGTTTACTCATAATCATAGATTGATGCTCAGATTAATCATTATTACTTCAATATTGTCAAGAGTTTATTATTGGACACAAAGGTTTTTTAGAGGTTTATTTGTTAGTGGAATTCACTTTAGTGTGAATAGGATTTCAATTTTTTCATGTTTGGGGTTTATTGTTAAGATGAATGTGGTTTAGAGTGTCCATCTTATATGTTTTGAAATTTTAAAACACACAAAAAGAAAAAAGGATTTTTGTGCATGTTTTCATGTGTGTGATTTTATTAGTTTCAATAGTGTTGGGCAAGAATCTAATAACACATAACAACATTAGTTGCTATGAAAGGAATTCATAAGGATTGCACACACCAAAGAAATTTGTTAAAACTGCATTTAAACCCATTTGAAAGGTCTAATGTAAAGTCATGAAAATTAGCAATACTGAGTAATTATTAGATTTTTTTATAATTTCCAGATTTGATTTAAAAAAAATCAAAATCAAAGAACCTTCAAATTCCAATTCCAATGTTTTTCAAAAAATTAAAAATCAAAGGACCTCTGGATCCTGTTTCTAAAAAATATGCGCCTTTTTATTTTAATTTAATAACAGACACTCTTAAGAAGTAAACTAAGTGACCTCATAAATTAGCTCTTTTTTTTGTGCAATTTTTTTGCACAAATGGAAAAAATAAAAATAAAAAGGTGCATATTTAATCTTAGATTCCTTGTTTTCTAGCAAAAAATTCACCAGATTTTGCAAAAAAATAATTGAAAATTTTCATCACATTTCCCCTCTTTCTTCGGTCTGGTTAACAGTTTTCATGTGTATTTTTAAAATGTCGTAATTTTATGCACAGTCCCTCTTGGGATTCTAGCAAACATGAGGGTTATGCCAAAAAATAAATTAGAATTAAAATTATTAAAATTTAAAATTTAAAATTTAAAAATATACATATTTTTTAAATTAAATTTTTTTTTAAAAAAAAGAAAAAAAACCCCCAGTGAAATAAGCAGGTGAAATTTGAATTGTTGGGTAAAAGACCGATTATGCTGCGGAACAGGAAGAACCCATTACCACCTAACAGGACAACAACTCACGGAATTACTGGGTGGAACGGGGCTCAGGCCCATTCCATAGTGCGCAACCTTCATCAAAGTCTCTCTGTTCCTTCATAGAATATAATACAAATATGAGAACATTTTTTTTTCTTTTTTTTTCTTTTATTAAAAACAACTGTACAGTACTGTGCAAAGGTGTCAGCAGGGTATTGTGTATATATACTGTAAACTTCACTTCATCTTCTGTGCATGAACTGGGGACGTAGGAACTGGTCTAGTGAATTTATTTTAGGATTTTAGGATTTTTATGTTTTGTTTTTTAGCCAAAGAAGTGATCATCAATAGGAAGTTGTAGAAAAAGTGGGGATCATCCATAGGAAGATTTAGCCAAATATGGCTATATACCATATATGAACTACAAAACCTTAATCATCCTTTAATATTTTTGGCTACGCAATGAAAACCAAATAAATAAATGTATATATATATATATATATATATATATATATATAATCTGGCGATTTTTAATTATATTTTCCCTCAGTTCTGGCGATTTTGAAAACCTCGAAAATCACTTCATTTTCAAAATAAATAAATTTTAATTTCTCTTTTTGCCCGAATTTCTCGCCAGTAAAAAAAGGCTGAACTGGACACTGGACACTGGACGATACCGGGGGGGGTGGGGTCAGGGGCGGGGTAATAGACGAACTGGGGATGGAACTGGGGATGGAATTGTGTCGTCATCGTCGTCGTCCTGTGGAGCCCGAGGTGCTTCCGCGTATGTATTTCCGTGTTTGCTTCGTTCCTTCGCCTTTGGCTTCTTACAGCGCCTGCTGCTTTTGACGTGTAATTACGCACTTGTCGTCTGAGGAGGAAGGAGGTGAGTGAAGAGCTGAAATGGTGGAGAGGGAAAGTGGCAAGCACTCACAAATTAGGTTAAACTTTTGTTTGGCACCTTGCGGTTTTTTTGGAGATGTTTTTTGTTGTTTTTTTCCTCAGCTGGGTTTGGGAAGAAGCTGTATGTATGTACTTGCATATAAATTGTCTAGACTTGGTTTGGTTTTTATGAAAAATTTGATCACACAGCAGCTCAGCAGTTGGTCCTCAATGTTTTGGAGCTGCTGCTGCTGCTGCTGCTGAATGGTTCACAAGTGCCAAATTTTGTGTAGTGGTGAAAATTTGAGCTTGTGGTTTTGGACATGGGTTTGATTCAAGGTGGATTATTACAATCACGTGAATCCCAAAATTTGGCAGGAGTTTGTTGTACAGAAGCTGCTGCAGAAGAGTGTCAAAACAGTTTTTTTTTTTTTTTTTCCCTCGGGAAGTTGCAGGCAATTGTTGAGACTTAGTAGTAGAGCTGTGAAATTCATCAGTCAGGTCGCTGGAACTGCACAAGAAAAAGAGTTGGTGGTTTTTTTTTGAAGACTTGAGCAGGAGCAGAAGAAGAGAAAGTTGGAGATTGTGGGGGAGGAAGGAAAAGAGGAATTCAAGCTGCAGACATCATGGCGAATGATCGACTCAAGTGGTGGAAGGGAAGATGGCGGCGGCGTGGTGGAAACAGCAACCAAGAATCTGAAGAAGCTGATTCTCGTATTGTACACTGCAATCGACCCGATCTCAATTCTTCCACCGGGTTTGAAAATTCTCACCAAATTCTCTCTCTCTCTCTCTCTCTCTCTCGCTTGCTTAGTGGGTGCACCCACGCACATATCAATATGCCGTTGCTGATTCTTCTCATGTCGAGGAATTCAATCTGCTCACAAAGTTGCACCTGGAAGGCCCAAAAAAGAAAGAAAGAAAGAAAAACTCGAATCTCGAAGCTCATGAGATCATGTTCGATTGTGAAGAATTTGACGATCGGGGTCCGGGGGGAATTTTGGCTGCTGCAGGTATGCGTCAAATCGCACATCGACAACCAAGTATACATGGTACAGTTTCGTACCAATGGCGCTCTTCGAACAGTACCGAAGAGCAGCATACTGGTACTTCACAGCGATCGCAATTCTCGCATCAGCGGGATTCGGTCCTTACGGGACAATCAGTCTATGGGTACCTCTGGCATTCGTCCTGGTTCTCGGCCTCGTACGCGACCTTTGGGAAGATGTACGCCGCTCTCGAGGCGACAGGGAGGTGAACTCTCGACCCATTCTTGTATATTCCGAGGCTCAAGGCAAGTTCGAAGAGAAGGAGTGGAGAAATGTGCGAGTGGGCGATCTCGTGAAAGTCAGTGATGGCAACTACTTTCCTGCGGATCTGCTGTTGTTGTCGTCGACCGGACCTGATGGGATCTGTTACGTCGAGACCATGAATCTCGACGGCGAGACCAACTTGAAAGTGCGACAATCGCTAGAGTGTACATGGGGTGTTGTGGATGATGATGATGATGATGGCGGCGCTGCAGAAGAATCTGGCAAGAACAACAACGAAGGAAAACAAGTGCTGAAGAATTTTGAAGCGGTCTTGCGATGCGAACCACCCAATGCTTCTTTGTACACATTCGCAGGTGTGCTTGAGTTTCCTGATGGAAGATCGTTTCCGATCGGACCTTCACAGCTACTGCTACGCGACTCTAGTCTGCAGAACACGGGGAGCATAGTGGGAGCAGTTGTGTACACAGGACATGATACCAAAGTGATGCAAAACTCGTTGCCTCCTCCTTCCAAGCGCAGTAGACTCGACAAGACTCTGGACAAGATCATCTGGATCATGTTCGGTCTGCTGCTCTTCGTCAGCATCTTGACTGCAGTTCTGTTGGCAGTTCGTACCAAAGGTGCAGGAAGCAATCAGTGGTACTTGTTGCCCACCATCGGTGACACAGACTATACCACATACTACAATCCCAACGAAGATGCAGTTGTAGGAGTTCTTTCCTTCTTCAACAGTTTGATTCTCTATGGCTACTTTGTGCCCATTGCCTTGTATGTCTCGCTAGAAATTGTTCGTGGGATTCAAGCCCAGTTCATAGCTGAAGATCTCCACATGTATGACTCCATCATCACCCAGAAAGGTGCTAGAGTGAAATCTGCAGGTTTGAATGAAGAATTAGGGCAAGTCGATACCATCTTCTCTGACAAAACTGGTACTCTTACCAGCAATCAGATGGACTTCATTCGTGCTTCCATTGCTGGAGTTGCTTATGGAATGGGTACTACAGAAGTCGAAAGAGCTGCTAAGGTACTAGGCCTTGCTCTCGGTGATGATGATCATGGTTCAGATCCATCACATCCCCATGACCCAAAAGAAGATTACAAGAAGAATTCAGCTTCTAGGCACTCCTCCAAAGAGCTGCAGAACATTGCTGTTGTTGCTGATCAACAGCCGGAGATTTTGACAACAGAAAACAACGCCAACATGTTGGTGCAGCTGCCTGATGATGCTAGTAATGGACCTTATGGTCCTGAGAACAACCCATATCGTGAGAAAGGGTTCAACTTCTATGATCCAAGGCTATTAGGTGGGAACTGGATCCATGAACCCAATGCTGACAACATCCGATTCTTCTTCCAGATACTTGCACTTTGTCACACAGCGATTCCTGATGGAAATCCAGACAACCCACATACCATGCACTACAGAGCTGAATCTCCTGATGAAGCTGCTCTGGTTGTGGCTGCCAAGCAATTTGGATTCTTCTTCTGCAAGCGAACTCCCACAGCTCTGTATGTCAGAGAAACTCCAAGTCCCACCGCAGCTCCTGTGGAGCAAGTCTACCAATTGTTGAATGTGTTGGAGTTCACCAGTGCACGAAAGCGGATGTCAGTGATTGTGCGATTCCCGGATGGTCGCTTGCTGCTTCTTTCCAAAGGAGCTGATTCTGTGATGCTCCAGAGAGTGGACAGAAACAAGAGTGGATTTGTGAAAGAAACCAAGAAGGATTTGAAGGAATTTGGGCAGGTTGGGCTTCGCACTCTTGTGGTTGCTTACAAAGAGCTCAGTGAAGACGAGTACCAAAGATGGCAATCCAAGTATGCTGAAGTTCAAGCTACTCTCGGTCGTGATAGGGAGCTTCGTACTGAGGAAGTTGCAGAAGAAATCGAACATGGTCTTACTGTTGTTGGTGGTACTGGAGTTGAGGATAAACTTCAAGATGGTGTTCCTGAAACTATTGATCGCTTGGCTCGAGCTGGTATTAACATCTGGGTCTTGACTGGAGACAAGGTTGAAACTGCCATTAACATTGGATACGCTTGCAGGTGTGTAGACATTTTGCACACACTTCCCACTTTTCAATCTCTATTTGTCTGTTATTTACTGTGCTGATACAAAGTATATTATATGGAGGAGAGTAGTGCCTACTTACTGTGTTGATGCTAAAGGATACTATAAAGAAGGGAGGAGTGCTTTCTTTTCAATCTTTGTTAGTTAATGTGTTGACGCACAAAGTATACTATAAGCAAACTAGCGCCTTTCATAGGAGTTGGGACTATGATTAAATCCATGGGAGATAGTCCCATTCATAGGAATTTGGGTTGTGGTTGAGTCCATGTGAGCCCGTGATCAGTTGATGACCCAGTTTTAATTGGCTTCAAGCTGCACTAAGTGTGCTCTTTTATGTCCTTTGCACCCATGCTAAGAATTTGTAGCATGCCCAGCACAGGAGAGCCCCTTGAAACCAAGCTAATCGAATGCTTGAATCTTGTGGAACATGATTTGGGTATCAAAGAACTCTTGATTGTTTCCAAGGCTCAACGATCATTTGGAGATCAGATTTCTGAACCAAGTGATAGTATTGTATGCTTTTGAGACCTCCACAATGAAACAGGAATTCTGCAAAGAGAACCACGGGTTTAGCATATGCATGAATACTCATTTCACATAATCTATTTACTGAGGAATTTTTTCCTTTTTCTTCGTTTATTGTGTCTTATTCACCATGCTATTCGGATGTGATGGTATGCAGTTTGCTTCGTCAGGGCATGGATAATTTGCTAGTGAGTTTAGATGGTCCTGAAGCGCATGCTCTTGAAGAAAGAGCTACAAGGGATAATCTTCCTAACAACGTTGTTGAAGAGGTTGGTTCTTTGCTCTTTTGTTGTAACTATCAGAAGAATGTCAGACATGCCACAGAAAGAATGAATGAATTTGTTGTTGACTTGAAGCTATACACAGGATGAAGTTCTTTGAACCAGGCATTATAGTCTATGTTTTATTTGTTGGCATTTTGCTCATGTACACAGGTTTCATGTTGAATTTGCAGGAGCAAAAGGCATTTGTGGGCCACAAGCTTTCAGAGGCCCTTGATTTGGTTTTAACTGGCCATGAAAATCCTCGAGAGTCCACATTGAACAATGCACAAGCACTTAATTTTAATGAGAGTTCACAGAGGACATTATCACGTAGTTTAAGTCAATATAGTACCTTGTCACGTAATGTAAGTAAACGGAGTGGCCGTCATTTGGGTAGCCCAAGCTCTAGTGCACAAAATGGGTTTGAGATGACAGCATTCAAATCCAATGATAGCCCAATAGGAGGAGGAGGTTTAGAAGAGTCCACTATAGATCGGCCTTTGCGACGAGCAGATTCAGATACAACTGCTGTGGAGTATGCACTGATCATTGATGGTCAATCCTTGGGGTTCATCTTGGCAGATGAAGAGCTGCAAGAACGCTTTTTGCAAGTGTGCATCAATTGCTCTTCTGTGCTTTGCTGCAGGGTATCACCCCGCCAAAAAGCTCAGGTTACCCTGCTAGTAAGAAAGGGGCTTGGCCAAAACCGATTGTGCCTGGCAATTGGCGATGGTGCAAATGATGTTGGAATGATTCAATCTGCTGATGTTGGTGTTGGCATCTCAGGCGTCGAAGGTGCTCAGGTAATGTAAAAAATTTCATTTGTCAAATTCCAGCTGAAAAGAAAAACAAGACAATTGGGTGACAAAATTCACACATTATCTGATTATCAATCTATGGCTGGTCATCAACCTACAGCATAAAATCTTCTGTTTCAGGACAAGTTTTCTTGTTTAGTATTCTAGGTTACAAAAGTGATTGTAGTCACAAAAATAGTCAATTGTGGATGATGTTGTTGAAAGGAGTGATTTCCTGTGGGTTTATATGCATGCATCTGAGTAAGGATTCAGCTGTTATGACTTATATTGCTTAAATTGCTTTTGGGATCTTGGTGGATGCAGGCAGCAGCAGCTGCTGACTATGCCATTTCCCAATTCCGATTTTTGGAACACTTGCTTCTGGTTCATGGTCACTGGTGTTATCGTCGTGTCTCTCTGATGGTACATTCTCAAACTCCTTCGACAAAATGCTGATGATACTAATATCGCAAGCATAACATATGAAATTGAGACTTCTGGGTATGATTTCTGTCTCCCTGACATGAGTCAAATGTGCAATTTTTTTGCAGATGCTGTATTTCTTTTACAAAGTATCCATGCTTGGGTTTATTGCATTCTACTGCAATTGCTTCGCATTTTTTTCAGGGAGCCCATTCTACAACTCTTGGTATGCTTCCTGCTACAACACAGTATTTACAGCATTGCCAATATGCATCATAGGCGTATTGGACCAAGATGTATCTGCAGATGAGGCAATTCGTTATCCTGAGCTGTATAAATCTGGGCAACGTGGTGAGATGTTCAACAAGAGGAGTGTATTTGCATGGCTTATATATTCTTTATACACCTCGGCAGTTATTTTCTTCTTCACACTGGCAATCTACTCAGGACTGAGTGCATTCCGCAGTGGCGGTGAAGTATCTTCAGTACAAGATTTTGGGGGTGCCATGTTTACCGCACTGGTGCTTGTACCAAACTTGCAGCTCTACATGATGGTTCAGTACTTCACATGGATTCATCATCTAGCCATCTGGGCCAGCATTGTTATCTGGTTTGTCTTTCTCCTTGTCTATGGAGCTCTGCCACCTTTGGACGCTACAACCGCATACAAGGAGTTCATCGAAGTGTTGGCTCCCTCACCTTCTTACTGGCTTCTGCAAGCCATTGTAGTTGTGGCATGCTTGTTGCCTGAATTTCTCTACCGCAGTCTTCACTGGGCTGTTTACCCCTCAGATTATCAGATTGTGCTGGAATGCACAAAATTGGAGCGCATGAAAATTTCCAAGGAACAGAAAGTCTAGTCTTTGTATAAATCATTTTTCCAAATTCCTTCTTTTGTTTTTGGAACTCCAACCCCTGGCCCTGGTCCACCTGCAAACTCCCCATTGCCCCTCCACACAACACAAGCTATTTCAGCGTGTTCCTAATTTGAGCAATGAAGAGCTTCTACATGAAAGGTCTGAGCTCCAAGTTCAATCCACTCCAAACTGAGGCAGTTGCAATTTGACATCAAGTGTCAGAGCTTTTTGTCACAGGGCTCTCCATTTTACAAGCCTCTAGCAATGGGCTTTTTGACTTGTAGCAGTGAGACTGCATTTTGGACTTTCTTTGCTAAGGGCTAGGGTTTAGGGTTTAGGGTTTTCTCATTGTTTTTGAAAGAAGGATGGGGCATCATGTGGGACACAAGAAGCTTTTTCTTGCTTCATGCATGCTCAGACTTCTTTGCTAGATAAAATTGCATGTTAATACTGCTGGCACATATACTGTATTCTTTTTCTGTTGACCACACATCAAAGTAGAGCAGTGCTATGGTTGTTGGCCAACAGCAGCTATTATGAATAAGGAATTTCCCATGAGGGAGGATAAGTAGCAATTGGCTTTATACTCAGCTATCGCTACCAGTGATCTTATGGCAGATTATTACTTGGGTTTTTATTCATGAGATTATATTGACAGAGTGTCATTATACAAGCTCTTGGTAGAATGGTTGATGTGCAAATTTCCATTAGGCAAGGTTTATACAGCTTTGTCTTCTTCTTGCAGTTGTTTTTAATAGTTGGCAGAATAATGGGTAAGTTTTGGATGCTGGAATTCACACTGCAACTTTGATCTTTTAGGTGTTGGTTTACAGATTCAACTGTGATGTAATCTTTACTCTTTAGGGATGGCAGGTTTATGATAGTGAGGCATGGGCCTTCTTAACACACGCATTTTTTTTTCATTGTGGAAGATTGTCTAAGTATCATAATTTGTTCACAATTACATGTTTTGAAAGAGTTTCAATATTCATCTCATTCCTGGATACTGTTTCGAAGTTCATAAGTAGTCAGTCTCACAAGTAGTCAGTCCCCCGGTGAAGTCACTTCCATTTTTTCCTATCAAAATAGCTTGCAAAAAAAGATGTAGCTTGCAACTAATTCATTCTGAAGGAACTTTTTGTAATTTACTTAAATGTAAATAGGGAGCCCAGAATTCATTTATGAAAACGAATTTGAAATATTTTTAGACTATTTTTAATTATAATGAAATATTCATTCAAAGTTCCATTTTTTCATAGCAGCATATCACAAAACATTCATCTTCATCTCATGTGTTGCAGAAAATAATATACAAAGAGTGACCTTCCTGAGGGTATGTTCTACAAGCACAGTACATCAAGGTGCAACTCAACCCATAATGATTATTAACACTCATAATTGAAAAATCAGGTGAATTGATAAATGAGCTGTTGACATGACAATATATGTTTGTAAGTGTGAATTTTGCATTTGAAGATCTTGGGTGGTGGTTAAAACTTTTATGTGAGCAAGTCTTAACTAATATTGCTTGACCTCAAAGTTGAATACACATGTGAATAGTCACAAACACTTGAGCTCAGCTACTAGTGATGATGTCGGGCTTTACTAAAATGAAAACTTTTTCAACTCTTGTGTGTGCTCAAAAGAGTAACTTCATTGTTTGAAACCTGATATTATAAATCAATATGTGCATTGCAGAAAACAACCTCCTTTCCCAGAGTCCCAACTCTTTTCTATCACAGTGCCCTGCAATGGATAAATAGTACAAAAGTTTGAACCTCCTTGCTGTAAAAACTCTCGCTTACATTCTTCAAGCTCCAACTGAAAACATTCATTCTGCTTGGAAGTGATCCAAAGAAGATTTCATTAGCTCCGGAAATGACCAATGCACAAGAATTGCAAACAGATGCATCATCCAATGAATTTAAGCTTCAAATAGTCAGACTACAATTACATACAATTCAAGAGGTCTGTCTACTACCCAACTAAGTCTACGTTCATAATTGTTGTAACAAACAGTTTGATTTTGTCTGCGCCCCAAAGAACATTTGCATTTTGGTGGTTTTCAGTAGTATCATCATCACACATGATCACAATTCAATTGCATGATCTTCAAGATTGTTCATTTTGGGAAACCTGGAGCTGATGTTTCTTCTTCTCATCTTTACCTGCTGCCAAGTATGTAAGTATGTATCTCATGATGATCCATTCTTGTGTCTGATCATGTGCTCACTGTAAGTCTCACTGCAAAGTAGTTTAGAAGAAGAGCACCTGCAGCATCCTTTAATTCCAGCACAAAGTCTCATATTGCAAAGTAGTTTAGAAGAAGAAGAGCAGAGCTGCAGCAGCATCCTTTCCACCACAAAGAGCAGAGCTGCAAAAAAAGTGTTTAGAAGAACAATATGAGCAGAGTTTTCCAGCCCAAAGGCTCTCATTGCAAAAACTAGTTTAGAAGAAGAACAACAGGTGCATCCTCTGCAGCACGAAGTCTCTCATTGCAAACTAGTTTAATAGAACAGGAGCTGCACAGCCAGGCATGATCCAAGTTTCCATCACAAATTAGTCTCTTATGCAAACAAAGTACATAGTCTAGAAGAACATGATGATGGACCTGCAGCTGCCTCCGGGCTCGCGGTTTCCAACAATAGTCTTTTGCAATCAGTTTGCAGCAACGTCTTGTCTTGTTTTGCTGCAGCTAAAGCTAGATGGAAGCACTGAGACATATTGATCCATCTAGTTCGGAAGCTGTAATTCCTAATGCAAATTCTCATCACTGCTCCAGCTATTGTGAGCGTGAAATCCCCTCTCCAAGTTTTTGCTTGCAAGCACCCAACTGATCAACTATGCTAGCACTAGACCTAGTTCTGTCGAAGCTCCATCTGCTTGCATGGTCTGAACAAGCAAGACACAGAGAGAGAGCACTAGAGGTTTCAGTTAGCGGAAGTCTCGCTAGACGGAACAGGTGCGGCTCGGATTTCCACACAGCTTGCGCTGCGGGAGAGGCCTGCGCGAGGCCACGGCTTTCTTTTGGTAGTCTTGGGAGATCTGGAATCCTGGACGCTGCGTCTGAGAATTTGGCGCAAAGCGGAGGCAAGATGCACGACGGGGTCGAGTCGGGGAGCACTCTTGAACTGCACGCACATGTTCATGTGCGCGTGAAGCGCGTCCTCCATGGCTGTACCTTCTCCCATTCGCTTCATCTCCTCCTTCACAGCCTCCACGCACAAACCGCACACGAATCTTCCACAAGAGATTGCTCTCATGCGCTCCACGTACGCGGGCGTGCACTCTTCCCTGAGTCCGCAGCATTCACAAGTCTCGTACAGGCAGCAACTACTGCAGCAAGTCTCGACCGCCGCCTCCTCCTCAGTCTCCTCTTCCAAAGTACTACTCACGGTCGTCGAAGCTGCTGCTGCTGCTGCTGCCCAGTCTCCATAATTCTCCACCATCTGCGCTATGCCGGTTGCCTCCGACGACGCTTTGCAGAGATGCGCCTCCCCACGTCCTCGTGTCACGGTAAGCGAGCTTGCTGCCGCCATGTTTTGATCTCTGAGTTCCTTCTTCTGCTGCTAGCCCTGCCTTGTCCTCCTGCTCCTCCTCCAGATCCTCCTCCAGCAGCTCCTCCTTCCCCCCCTGATAAATCCTAGTGCTTTTCTCAAAGAAGCTGGCAACAGGATCTTCACGCCTGCTGCACACACTAGTTGCTAGCAGCTATGCTGCACTCCACTAGATTCTCTAGTCTTGGCAACTGCGAACAAGCTCCATGAAGCAACAACTACTGCAGGTGCTAGCCAGCTATTTCCAAAACTCAAGGTACTGCAGGTCGATCCCATTCACAGACAAGCGCTTGCAGCATCATCCGCAAAAACAAACACAACAAGACCGACACAACAAGACCACCCGGATCGCATCTGCAAGAGCTGAAGAAGTAATTTCCGGTAAAAAATATAAAAAAGACCACAACGATCTGAACCAGACTTCAAGCACTGATCTATTGAAAAGACAAGCAGCTGCAGCAGCAGTGCTCAGCTTGTTCTTAAGGATTCTTGTACAAGAAAGTCCTTATAACCCAAACACGCCACAACGCTTTACACTCACAATTCCCTAGCAACTGTAGTTTACTTCTCCAGCAACGAGCAAATCCAAAACACACACAAACCCCCTCACAACACCACAAACAATTTTCAAGGTACTCTTTTTCTCTCTAGTTTTCTTCCTTTGTTTCCATCTCTCCAAGAGTCAAGTGCTTTGATTTTTATTTAATTTATTATTATTATTATTATATTTTATTTTTTATATAAAAAGTTGGTACTAACATTTTGTAAGTACTTGAAAGAAAGAGACGCCCCACAAAAACAAAAGAAAATAGAAAAAAACTTTTTGTTAAGTTTTTAAAAAAGTAAGCTGAGGTACTCTTTTTTCACTCTATTTTTCTTCCTTTCTTCCTATTTCTCCAGAGTCAAAATGCTTTGATTTTTTAAATTTTATTTTTAAAATTTAATAAAAAATTTGGGTTGTTCTCATCTCCTCCTCGCACAACACGACAACACACATTTAAGTTTTTAAAATTAACTTACTTTTTTCTCTCTATTTTTCTTCCTTTGTTCACTATCTTTCAAGAGTAAAGTGCTTTGATTTCCTTTTTAGGAATTATTCGTTTTTATTAGGTACTTCCTTTCCAAAGTTTCTTGGATCTGATTGATTTTTTACCCTAAACTTTTAATCACCAACTTCATCAATTATTCATCCATCAAAAAAATTGCTTAATTACACCCACACTCGCCTTTAATTTAATCATCACAAATATAGCTTAATTACCCTTTTGTCTTCAATGAAATTTGTTTGATTTGTGCCTTATCTTTTTTTAAAAATTTTAATCACAACCCAATTTTAAAAAAATATAATGATCACAAATGTGGCTTAATATCACAGCCCAATTTTTTAAAAATATAATCATCACAAATATGGCTTAATCACAACCCACTCTTCTTTAATTTAATCATCCCAAATGTGGATTAATCACAACCCATTCTTCTTTAATTTAATCATCCCAAATGTGGCTTAATCACCATCCTCTCTTCTTTAATTTAATCATCTCAAATGTGGCTTAATCACCATCCACTCTTCTTTAATTTAATCATCTCAAATGTGGCTTAATCACAACCCACTCTTCTTTAATTTAATCATCTCAAATAATGGCTTAATCACAACACAAACTTCAGTAATCGTCATAAATGTGGCTTAATCGCAATACAAACTTCATTTAATGGTCACAAATATCTGGTTTAACGATAACACAAACTTCTTTAATCATCACTACCATGGCTTAATTACAACATAAGCTTCTTTAATCAAAACTTCATTCATCACAAGAATTGCTTAATTACAAAAGACAACTTTGTTTATTCATCACAAAAGAAACTTAATCACAAAATAATTTCTCTAAGTAATCTGAACAGTTTTTTTTTTTTTTTTTTTTTTCTGGGGCTCTTGGACACCAAATATAAAATAAAATATAA
>Ga0116229_10001101_pt1 | contig 40926 bp, 33 predicted proteins | sample S1TSphgellanicum_3_FD_87313 | JGI IMG/M metagenome (GOLD analysis project Ga0116229, IMG submission 87313) | Host-associated microbial communities from peat moss isolated from Minnesota, USA - S1T2_Fc - Sphagnum magellanicum MG | ecosystem: Host-associated > Plants > Peat moss > Unclassified...
ACTTGTCTTATGCAACTAAAAAATGTCGCATGCAATTGCACATGTTGCATGCAACTCCAAAATAGTTACATGTGAGATTTTTTAGTTGCATAAGACAAGTTGCAAAAGACAAAATTTTTAGTAATGTAAGTTAATTTAGGTTAGCCTAAGTTAGCATGGGGTTAACTTTAGTACTAAAAGTACATAACACTATTATATATAACCTATGTAAATATATTAAGTATAGTAATTGAAGTATGTATAAGTTTAGGCCATTATTTTTATGACACGTGTCCATGTTGTACACATTTAGTTGCATGTTAGTTACACACACAACTGTATGGCCCAAAAATTATACAATACCAAATTTGTAGTTGTAAACATTACCAAGATAGTTATAAACGACAATCAGTTGCATGCCAGTTACATAGTGACTTGTTGCAAATGACAAGATTTCTAATAGTGTACAAAGGTCCCATCCAACACCTTGGAGAAACACTCGATTAGCTCACGTGTTGTAGATGGTATTCGTAATTTGGTCACTAGTTCTAACATGGCTAAATTAGTGGGCTCTTCTACCTCTGATTCTACATTCACATATCAAAAGAGAAACAAGAACACTTCATTTGTGGATTTGTTACTTAACAAAGGTGTTGTGAATTCTTTCCACAAAGTCTTTCACTCATTTCCGAAGGTGGTACCTAATGAAAGAACTTCAATTGCCACCGGAGTTGCCATTATCGACAATATTAAATCAATAATTCAGGTGGGAAAACATACACCCAAAGTGGTACTTCTTGATATAGGTGCCCAACCAATGATCTTGGAGTTTAATTCACCAAGAAGATGGGCATGCTCGAATCCAAACTACAAAAATCTATGTGGCAGATTTGCATCGTTAGTGGGAGCGTAAAAAAGGTACTTGGGGAGAGTTCGGATTTTATTGCACTTAATTTCAATCAAGGTACAAATCAGGCGCTTTGCCTACAGGTCAGATGTTTAATCACCAATGCCACCAGTTACGATGTGCTCATTGGGCAAGAGGCCCTGTTTCCACCAGGTTTCACAATTAACAATTAATTCGAGCATGCGTACTATCGAGTGGATTGGGAGATTGATGGCCACCACCTGGGATACATACCCCTTGATTTACATGGGAACCATAGTCCTATGGCTCACCATTGTATGTTCAAGGAAGCACACACTATTTCCTACATCTAACAAGTTAGCCATGAATGAATAGAGGGTGATGAAGAGGAAACTGCTTATGCCCAAGCTACTAAAAGTTTGAAGGTGGTTCCTATTGTCATTCAACATGGAACATAGGTTTTATAAAGGTTCAAAATAGCCCACAAGCCCTTGGTCAAAGCTCTGTATAATTTTGAGAACATGGAAAACCATGGTGAACTGATTAAGCCAATACTTCGTTAGCTAATCACCTTGACACTTCCTAAGGAGGGGATTACATTACTAGAGCTCTTTGGTGGTATTAATATAGGTCTCGAAGCCCTATTATAGTCAGGGATGGTGGTTCGGAGGTATTTCTACATAAACATTAATCCTATTGCAAAGTAAATGGCAGCATCGAGAATGATGGAGCTCACAACTAGATTTCCACAATAATTTGCAACCACCACATGGAAGGCTAATTTCACTTTCTTGCCTTCTAACAAACAATTCATTCAGAAGAAGCACATGGAATTATTTAGCCCATGGACCTCATCATTTCAAGTTGGGAGTGTCAAGGATTTTCAGCAGTTGGATTTGGAGAAGGCTTGAATGACACAAGATTTGGTCTCTTCACGGACATGGTACAATTGATCACCTAGGCTCAATACATTTATCTTACGTTTGGCTATGTAATTGAAAACACTACTTCTCAACTTGACCAAAAGGAAAAAGTCCAAGAACACTACACGTTGGTCAAGCATTACCTTGGAGAACCGCTCCTACTCGATGCGGCACTATGTGGTTCCTATGCACACCGACTACACAACTAGTGGAAACCTTACACCACTCTCAGTTCTACAATTGGCTCTAAGATCCACCATCAAAGACCCTAGCCTGTAAGTTTTTCACATATTAGATGATCAGAGCTCTTGCCAACCAATTACAAGGCAAGAAAAACCTCTTTGGTTTCCTATGAACACAATAGGAAAACCAAGAGGTTTTTGGCCCACATTTGTCTCCTTTCCAAAAGCACACACCTTTTAAGGAGATGGACCAGGCCTAATGTGTCGTCATGCTTCAAGCACTTGGGATGAACCATGCCCAGAAGAAAGAGAAAGAACTATGGTGTTCCAAACTGGCACTACTAATCACACAAAGGTGACTAGATTGGATCGTAACACTTTACTTGGAAGAGGCATGGACCTGAACTCCTTTACATGGTTGTTGGTAACTTGTGTACTCTTTCAAATAACACCAACACTAATTCAATTAGCTTGCAGTTTTGGCGATGCGACCACATGGCGCCCCGACCAAGTACACTTACCTATCTTCAACATTCTACATTTGACTTTTAGTGTTGGGGGGAGGAGGTACCATGTAATTTGACTCAAGTTGTTTTAATACACCTGGAGGTACATTAGCTTCTGGAAAAATAATTACAACCTTTTACGAATATGCGCAATTCGATAGTGAAAAACCCAATACACCAAGTTCTTCAAACACAGTTTCCAACTCCATTCCATGTGTTTCCAACTACCCTTTCATTATGGGGAACCATCTCACCCAGAAGGAAAAAAACCCAAGTCATAGACTTACTAATTAAGTATGAGAATGTGTTCGCATTCTCAATGAAAGACTTAGGTAGGTGTAAGACCATGCAGTTCTCTATAGACTTTACATATGAGACACCCTTCTATTGGAGGAGGCATAGGTTGAGTAACCACGAATGGGAATTTGTAGATGAAAGATGCAAAGAGCTCCATGAGGCTCATTCAACCATTAAGTTCTGATTTCGTAATCGCTATAATAGTGTCAACAAAAAATGATTTAGCTAGATTATGGACTAAGAAAAGGATGTGTGAGGATTATAAGCCTTTGAACCTAGTTATACTTCAGGACAAATACCCCATGCCCATCCTTGAATAATTATTTGATAACATTAGAAATTTAAACATCTTCACAATTGTGGATCTAAGTTAAGGCTTCAACCAAATTGTGTTCGGTGCGAAGAAAATGACATTCCATGGAAGCAACAAGTTGTGGGAATGGCTTGTGATGCCTTTTGGATTTAAGAATGCACTTGTTTTCTTTCAGCGAGTCATGGACTAGGTTCTCGAAAGGGCATATTTCCTAATGTGCTACATAGATAACATCCTAATGCATAATAGGGACTCCTATAGCACTTGGCTCATCTTGAGGAGTTATTTAAGAGGCTGCACGAAGTCCATATGAAGATCCATCCTAAAAAGTGTGAGTTTATTATCACTTTAATATTCTACCTTGGACATAAAATTTTGCAAAATGGTGTTATGGTTCATTGGGCCAAAGTAATAGCCATTTTGGAGATGCCCAATCCTATTGATGTTCACACTTTGAAGGGCTTCTTCAATCTATGTAATTATTGTAGGATTTATTTCCAAGACTTCAGTACTATGGCTCATCCTCTTTATGCATTGTTAAAAAATGATGTTGCTTGGACATGGAATGAAGAGGTTTAGGATACTTTCAACACACTCAAGGAAAAGCTTTTAAAGTTCCCCATTCTAAGAAGACCTAATTTCAACAAGGTAATTTAATTGTACACACTAACTAGAGTGCTCTTGGTATTGGTGTTATTCTTGGCCAACTTGATGAAGAAGCCAAGGAACATGTTATCGCTAATGCATCCCGAAACAACAACAAGGTTGAGAGCAACTACTCTTCATATGAGGGGGGAGTCTTGTTGTTGTATGGGTCGTCATACATTGCAGGCCCTATGTTTATGGCACCAAATTCACTTTGTATACCGACCACTAGCCTATCAAATGGTTTATGACCAATGACAAGCTTACTGGTATGTTACCTTGTTGGGTGTTTATACTTCAAGAGTATGAGTTCAAGGTTATTCACTGACTTAGTATTACACATCAAAACACGAATACCATGTCACGGAGACCCCTCACTACCTCTGAAGATTTCTTAGAAGCTAAGCAAAACCTCGACCAAATTCCAACAATACATGTATCTTGTGCATCTAGTTATCTTGCATTACTGCAATGTAACTTGGTTGAACATCCCATTGTGGATATATGGGAGGACTTGGACACTCTGAGGTTTCTTCAACATGAGGAATACCCTCCCCAAGTTACATCAAGTCATCTGGATCGCATACAACAACGGTCCAAATGGTATTCATGGAAAGATAATCACCTCGTCCGATGCTTACCACAAGGCAACATAGTGCTTCCTCCACCACATGAATGACTTCGTTTTATTCAAAAGGTACACTCAAAGCTTAGAAACTTTGGAGTTAAGCATACTTATAGCCTTTTCACTCCTTAGTACCATTAGAAAGGTATGTATGCTCAAGTCCAAGACGTCATTGCTAGGTGTGAACAATGTGATAGAGTGAGAACTTCCTTCTCCTCTCAATAGTTCACGCTTTCTCCACTCCTTATTCAGGGCATGTTCTATCAATGGTCATGTGATTTAGTTAGAGAGTTACCACAAACTTTTAGGGGTAATGTCTACATCATGATTATGATTAACCATTTTTCAAAGTGGGTTTTACTTGTTGCGCTACTGGACAAGTCATGACAAAACACCAACCAGGCTTTCTTATAACATGTTCTAAGTAAGTTTGGGGCTTGTGTTAAATGCCTTACTAATCAAGGATCAGAATTTAGGGGAGAATTCCAAGACCTACTTGACCAGGCTCTCATTGACCATCGACGGACTTCAAGAGATCATCCCCAAGTTAATGGCCTTGTAGAGAGAATGGTTCAAACATGCAAAAAGGGACTTCGAAAGATTTACCTCACTAGGAACAAAAGGATTGGGACCTACCCTTACATTGCCATGGGTTATAGGATGTCCAAACACGCCTCTTAGTTTCATTTTTCTCCTTATTTTTTACTTTTTGGGAGACATCCCATTCCACCCTCTTCCATTATTGTTCAAATGGATCAGGTTGTGGACTTGGACTCTCCATCCACTTGGGCTAAGGTTATCACAGAGAAGGCTGCTCTATTTAATAGGGTTATGCCCATGGCCATGGAAAACTTGTCCATTGCACAATATCAAGACACCTTGCGGTATGCAGACACATGAGGTGGAAGTTACAAACTTAAGGTAAGACAATTTGATGTTAGTGATTTTGTGTATGTCCAACTACAACCTAATGATATTCTAAACACATCTTCTAGTCGCACTATCTTGAGGATTAAGGGGATCAGGCCTTCATGTGTGCTGGAGTTGCAAGGAGCTAACGGACGTAGAATTCAAGATCATTCAAAAAACTATGCGCCCTACCACCTGTCGAACTTGCATCCTACCATCATCATGTCAACTTGGATTCTTCCACTTGATTATCCATGTCAAGTATGTTAGAGGACAGACGATGTTAATCAAATGCTGCTTTGCAATAACTGTAATGGTGGATACCATCTATTCTGCCTCAAGCTAGAGCTCACTCAAATTCTTGTCGATAGTTGGTATTGTTCATCATGTTCTCCTACAACACCTTGATTTCTACTCAGACCATGCCACGCATTTCCCAACTCAGGTTTGGGGGGGGATACATAAGAATTTCATTTCAAAGTCCTCTTGTGCATTGTATATATATGTGCATGCATATCTTTTTGGTTGATTAGTTGTTATTTTTGACTAGTTTTATCTTTTTGTTCAATTGAGTTTATTATGGATTTACACCTTTATGACATTGTACATCAAGACATTACACGTCACAACACTATGCAGTTCCCCGTTTAACCAATGTTATCATAATATATTACCATTTAAAACATTATTGTGTTGACTTTTAGGGAATGGTGTATTCGTAAAAAATGAACCACCCTAGCTTGTAACCACTTAGCAAGGGTGTTCAATCTAAAATAATGTACCTTTTACAAATAAGGACACTAGTTGATAAAAGATTAATCTATTCATTTAATATGAACTACAACATTTGATCACAAATGATTTGATGGATCAATTCATCAACCCAACATTGATTATGGATCAATAATGTGTGGAGACAATACATATTCCAACTAAAATGAATAAGGCACCACTGTATGAACCCATTCATAGTAAACTAATTACATAAGTAATACATGTTTCAATATTTTCAATGAACCATGAAATAATGTTTTCATTGGAACTTCTTAAAGCAAAACCAACTACCGTAATACCTTTTCAAGTTCAACATTGAAATGTTGAATAATTAATTTAATTTTCAATTCTTAATTCGACGATGCAAATTTGAATTTTGAAAATTTTGGCATTCTATATTAAATTTATTATAACCAAATGCTTATAGAAGATAAGTTTAGTGCTTTTGTGGTTAGGTGTTGAATAAGTTAATAATGAAAGCTATTTGGAGAAGTTCAAGGATCAAACTTGGTTGGCTGCATGAATTTTTAAAAAATTCAACATAACTAACTATTAATATCCAAAAAATTCAGAAAATTAAAAAATAATTTAATTTATGTTGAACCTGAAAAGAACCTACAATATTCCACATGCATGTATTATTTCAATTCGAACATGGTTTATTAAACCTACCTTTGTTGTTTGGAATACTCATAACAAATGAAATGAAAAGGTTGGGAAGTGCACACATAATTGGATGTATCACAACCAAAATTCCAACATGGGATTACCATCAACTAGTAGTTTATGCACATAGTAGAGTGCATGTCATAGTAGTTGGTGGAGGCAATGGAAGATGACCACTTTATCAAATCTAGGAAGATCAATTGGTCTTGGAGATGCAAAAAAAGGTACTCATTAATAATAAAAGTATCATCTTTTGTAACTTGTTTTATACAACTACACATGTCATATGCAACTTTTTTTAGTTACATATGACATGTGTAATTGCATAAGACAAATCGCAAAAAACAATTTTTCTTCTAGTAATATTGGAGATAAATTTTAACTACTACTTTTTTTACCCACAATACTAATGTTTTATTTGTACATTCCTTTAGTACCTATATGGACTACAATAGAACCTAATATTAGTACATAAATGCCTATAATTAAAGCTAGTTGCCAAATACCATTAGTGAAATTATAGTTCGATTAGTTGGTGGAAATAATGCATTTTTTGGAATTACCATGGGGAGTATTTAGTTACCCATTTGGGGTACCACATTATATAATAGAAAATGATATAATAATAAAACCTAAGAAATAACATGTAGGAAAATAGTTCCCATATCCTCCATAGGTTAAGGATACCAAACTTAAACACATGTGTGGGTGTTCAAAATTGTAATAAAAGCCAACAAAGGGACTAAAGGCAAAGACATTGTGAACCTATATGTGTTTACCTCATAAGATATTAGTTCAAAGTGAGGCCAATTTTTTTTGGGAAAACAATCTAACTATTTTCATTAAGCTAAAACAAACATTTTGTAAATGTCTATAAACAATGAAAAATGATGAACATGTGTACATGTAATTGAAAACATTCAAACATGATAAAACAAAGGGGGTGGTTTGGATTACAAAACACTAATGAAGCTAGCTATTAGTTTGTAAATGAAAATCATTGATAGTTTTTGAAATTATCAAAGTATATCAAAATACCATTTAGGATGTCATAAATGTATTTTTACTACACATAACAACCAAAATAGCTCTAAATTTTTTTATCGGTAATTAAATAATACTAAAATCAAACACTAGGTCTTTTAAGTACATACCAAAATTGAGTTGGATATTAAAACAATAATAGTGGTTCCAAAAATGAATGGGAAATTTCAAATAATTTGCATGGATTTTTGCAAATTGAATGTAATGACCACTAATACAAAAATGGGGTGTAGTTCATTGGTTTAAATCACTCTAGGACCTTACAAGTGAAATAGGTTTATTGCACCTTAGTGATTTCACTTGGATTAAAATTATTTCCCTATAGGGTTACTATGTAAATATCATGATTCATTATAATGTATAATAATTTATAATAGCCTATAATAACATATAATAGCATATAATAATTTAACAATATAACATATAGTAGCATATACCTTAAATTACTATATGTTATTATAAGTTATTTTACCATAAAGTATCATAGGATATATCCTAACTTATTATAGGTTTTTTACTTTATGTCATTTCAAGTTATACCTTAAATTATTCAAGGTCATTATATTATATGTTATTATAGGTTATTTTATCTTAAGGTATAACTTGAAATAAAATAAAATAACATAAGGTAAAATACCATATAAAAATTGCATGTAATAATTTAAAATGGACTAATATAAAGTAACCAACAATAATTTCAATAAAATAACCTATAATAACCAAAATGGCATATGGTAAAATAATTAATAATAACCTCTGATAGAATAACCAATAATAGCCAAGATTAACCTATAATAAATATCCTAAAGTGACCAACAATAAACTATGATAGAATATCTAATAATAGCCAAAATTAACCTATGATAAATATTTGAAAATAAATTAATCAAGAATAACCTATAGTAAAATAATTTATAAAAGTCAACAATAGCTTACGATATATTAACCAACGATAATTTATAGTAAAATATTTTAGAATAGTAAAAAATGGTTTATGGTAAAATAACCAAAAATAACTAAGGGAAAAAAATGAATAATGATATGTGATAAGAAAAAAACATTATTCATTTAAAAATAATGGTTCAATCGTTAAAAATTTGTTCTTTAAACACAGAGGTGAAAAGAGGTGAAAGGTTCAAATTTCACACTTGAACCTTCAGTTGGTAGGTTAAGTTCTTAGCTTAACTCACCAATTCATTAATAGTTAATTAGTTCTTAGCTTAGTCCACCAACTTAAGATGTAAGTGCTAAGTTATTTATGAATTTGATTAATTATTGATGAATTCAATTAGCTATTAATGAATTCATTTGTTCGTAACATTAATTCTTGTTTATTAAGGGGTTGACCATTTTCACCATCATAAATAGTGTTCAATTTCATTCAAAATCTAGTGAAACATATAGTGAACTTGGATGCATATGTTGTAGTAAACAAAAAATATATTCATATTCATTATTGTTTACCAATGAAATGTTCGATAATGTAATAGGTCACAAGGTTTATTTGTTTTTGAATGAATATTTTGGGTACCATCAAATATTCGTAGCTCCAAAAAATTGGTACAAAATTACTTTTATAATTAATTAAAAAACATTTGTATGGTAAGTGATGTTTGGTGTGGATAATGGATTGTTAACATACTGATTATCATAGACATTGCCATCACCTATTGCTTACATCATCATTTGCACCAACATAGTCGTTCACATCATCACTTGCATCACCATTAACTTTTAGTTAATTTTTAATTCATTATTAATTTGAGAAGTTTCCTTAATTGGTGCACACATGGAAGCCTCCATAGAATTAAGTCCCCAATGGGGTATAATTTGAGTTAACCTTTAATTAAATTGTAATTGACTTATAATTCATTATTAGTTTGAAAGCTTTTCAAAAAGTTTCCTTGATCAATGCACACATGGAAACTTCTATGGAAGCTTCCTTGAGTTAAGTCCCCAATGGGGTATAAATAGGGGTAGGATTTCCCATTACCTTCAATCCATTCAACATTAGTTTTGGATACATTTTATTGTCATGACCTTTGTTTTCATACATTATCCGAATAAAGTTATGTTTGAATCATCTTTTAACATATACCGTGTTCTTGCTTTATGTCTTTGTGTTTCCAATCATGGATTAAATTTAGGTTTGCATTTCTTATGATTTGCTTTCCTTGTTATGTCCTTGGTTTAATTCTTGTTCTTGTAGTTTTTCGTGCCCATGACATTGATAGGTAATTAATCAACAAAACATTCAATGAATATTTGGACCAATTTATAATGAAAATATTTTTACTGATCTCATGGTATAAAATGACATGAACATTTGCCTATCCAAACTAAAACTATGTTTCCAAAAGTGTAAAGAGTATGGTATTAGCTTGAACCATGATAAATGTGTTTTCATGGTCTTTTCAATAATGATCTTAGGATTCAAGGTTTTAAAGAAAGGTAAATATTTGATCCTAAAAAAATAGAATTAATCATGAACATGCTAATTCAAATGTGTTTAATGACATGTTTTACAAATGTTTCATTAAAAAAATTGCATTCATAATGGCACCCGTAACCAAATCAATGAAGAAGACAAAGCCATTCATAGGGACCTTGGAGTGTCAACATGCATGGGAGATGATAAAAAAAATGTTACATTGAAACACCAATGTTAAATTCAATCAATTGGTAGGTAGAATTCCATGTGCACACAAATGTTTTTTTATTGGTAGTGAGCGCAATGGAATAGGTACTTATTATCATAGCAATTCCATTCAAAGAACTTTCAATTTGGTGATTATGTTATTTGATTTCCAAAAGAGGAAAATGAAATAAGTTGGTAAGGTCAAAAAGAAGTGGTATGGCCCATACATAATATAATATTTGTTGTTTAACAATGTTGTGTTACTTGTAACTTTGAATAAATTTGAACCCAATTGTATGTTAGCTAATGTTAATAAGCTTAAACCATATAAGTATGTTGACTAGGTAATTTCAAAATTGATAGTCAATCAAACTAGTTAAGAATATGTAGAAATAAATAATGCCCCAAACACAACATTGACAATTAAACCAATATATTGGAATGTCAATCAAACAAAGTCCCTTATGAAAAAACAAATAGATGACATGTCACAAATTAGAATAGTAGTAAGTAATGAGGGGAAAAAAGAACCTACAAAAGAATAGGTAGATGATATGTCACAAATTGGAATAACAATAGATAATGAAATGATGAAAGAAAAATAGGTAGATAATATGTCATAAATTAATATGATAGGAAATAGTCAAGGTCCATAAATGAGATTAATTTCATGTGAAAAGATGTGGACACTAATGTACCTATTAATTAATCATCTATAACTCACATGTATGAAGTTAGTGTGCCACCAAAAAAAGATTCAACCAACAAAAACAAATATTATTTTGAATTGCAAACCTTTAAAAGGTACACGATGTTTATGTCAACAATGAATTGTAATAATATTTGTCTCAATAAATAGTTAATGTTCATTCTTCCTATCATCTGCTTAACATTTTACACAAAAGTGTAACTCATCATGAATGTATAAAGCTATGAGCCATTTTTGTAAAATTGCATGAAAAACAACAAAAGAAAATAAAAATGAGAAAACAAAAGGAAAAAAAACATTGTAACAATAACATTTATAACACCTTTGAAAATTTGAAATAGCTCATTAAAATACATCTTGATACATCTTGAGGGGGTCAACATATATTGTGTACAAATTAATTTGAAATAATTTCACCACTTGCACAAAATTGCATACAAAGGTGTCCATCCATTAAGCTTCAATAGACCTTGGACAACTTTAAGTAACTTAGATTTGTTGTTAGAGGCAAGAACTATGTAATTGTTTTTTGGGAAGGTTTATATTTTGTTTATGTTATTACAATTGGGTAGGAGTTGCAAGTATGGGGACATTCTTGACATGCTTAAAAAGGAGGATGGGAGGAGGTTCGAACTAGACCCATTGATCCCCCTTGCCTCAAGCCTCCTTTGAGCTTTGCAATCCTTTTTGCACCTAAGCCTAAGAGGTTCCGAAAATTCCAAGGTTAAGCAATGGCAAGCTTGATCCTCACCACTGACCATCCTTTTTCCTTGTTGCAACAACTTCAAGTTGCTATGGTTGTTGTGTTTGTTGTGGGTGAATAACATTCTTTTTATTTTTCCTTTTTTTCAATTTTCATCCACATTGTTTTTTCATCTTTAATTTGGATGTGATATTTTTCATCCATCTCTTGTTCATCCATTTGATATCCGAACATTTAGCTAATTAGTGGATGGGTAGGCTATTTGTTGGACGCCCAACTTAAGACCAAATGTTGGACACATTGACACCTAAGGTCGAATGAATTTCAAACATTTTGAACCTTATTACTAAACAACAATCTTTGACAACTTGAGACATGTGCATACATAATCCAATTAAAGTGTGGTTTGCATTAGTGAGCTTTTCAAAATGGAGACTATGTGTGTGCAAGTGTGCATATGATTTTGAGACAAATTGTTTTTAAGTCTAGAGGTTATTTTCTTATTTTCTTAAATTAATTTCAAATTTTTTTAAAAATTCATATTTCACACATACAATGTCGAATTGGAATGTTGTTTGCACTATTGAGTTCTTAGATAGGATATCTAGATGTATGCAAAGTCTCAACGTTATTTGAGATAAAAGTTTTTGAAGGGATTCTATAGGATGTGGGTTGTGTCATGTGCAAGAATAATTTTCAATTGATTTTTGGGCAAAAATTTCATTTTTGTTGGTAAGCACCCATTCCATTTATATACGATGTGCCATATAGGGTGTTTTTAATATATTGTGCGATGTGTGGACAACAATAGGTATAGACAATAATATGGTAGCACACAACAGAAAGGATTGGTTTGTAGCAATGCAATCTATCACAACTTTAACCTGGATGTGCAATTGACTCACAAGATCATAGGCAACAAAATGTTTTTATCAAAATGAAAGAACACCAAATGCTTCCAAGTAAAATCAAATTGACCATGGGAATTAACTTGGAATGACTACAAAAGAATGAAAACAACTCCCCAATTCATTAAATATAGGGTTGCTTCACCAAAGAAATGCAAACCCATAAAGAACTAATTAAATGATGCAAATCATTTTCCAAATCACACTGGAATGAATCAATTTATCTATGTGATAATAAACTCCTAAAGCCTTGTGATAATTAACCCACCCAAGTTTACTAATCCTACATTACTCACTAATCATAACTATCATAATACCATTATGTATTGTCATGCAAAAATGATTGCTCTCATGGGTGGTATTGTGTTTTCATCTTTTTTTGTGGTTGAATTTTCTGCTTCTCAATGTGAAGCAGTTACCATTGTTGTTATGAGTGTGATCTTTGTCAAAGGTTATACAAATCCTCTTAAGCTTTTCAATACCCAGTAAGCTTAATCCAAATTGCAATTCCAGAAGTAAAGCTTCAAGCTAAATCTAATCATTTTCTTGTTGCAATTTCAATGGGCAGCTCTTCCAGCTCAATCTCATCATTTTTTGTTGGAATTTCAGAGGCAGCCTTCAAGCTCAATCTAATCAGATTTGTTACAAAATTTCAGAGACAGCCTTCAAGCTATCCAATAACTTTTGTTGCAAAAATTGAGAGGCAGCCTTCAAGCTCAATCTAATAAACTTTTTGTGGCAAAGTTTCAGAGGCAGCCTTCAAGGCTCAATCTAATAACTTTTGTTGCAAAGTTTCAGAGGCAGCCTTCAAGGCTCCATCTAATAACTTTTGTTGCAAAATTTCAGATGCAGGTTTCAAGCTTGATCTAATCTTGGTACAAATTTTCAGAGTCAGGCTTCAAGCTGAAATTAAATAGTTCTTTTAATTGCAAAATTTTCAGAGGCAGGCTTCAAGCCTAATCCAGTAATTATTATTGCAAATTTCTGAGGCTGGCTTCGAGCTTAATCTTCTTATTGCAATTTCAGAGGCATGATTGAAGCTTAATCTAATACTAATTCTTGTTGCAATTTCAGAGGCTTTTTACTCTCTGCACTTTGTTATTTTTGCAATTGTAATTTCTAAAGTTCCTCTTGATCTGAGAAGAAAATGAGGCTTTTTTTTCTCTCCTCCTCCTCCTTTCTTTAGCAAACCAGGGGGGCAAAAAAAAAGAGGTTTGGAGTTTGGACAAACACTAATAAGAATGAAGAAGCAGACATCATCCCCAAAAGCATAGTTTACTTGTTATAATCCGCGTGAAGTAGCAGATAAAAACACAATCTGTGCTTGGGATTTGTCTTTCCAAACAAAGTCGTCGTTCCGGCAGAGAGATTCCATTCAACTGGGTGCCAACTGACCAATTACTTTGAAGGCATCATCATCATCCTATATCCAACTCCTCCTCCTGAATGCTTGATCAGATAAAGCAAAAAAACATTTTGCAGGGTTAGTCTGCCTGCTCATCAAGGTGCCAAGCTGCTTCCTTTTACTCATCTATAGCCGTGATGGGTACTAGCTTCTTGCTGTGTAATTTAGTTTTTTCCCAGCTCTAGTTCAAAAGTGTCATCTTCTTGAGCTTTTCACAGTGGTTTCTACAATTGGGTGTTTCGTAGGAAAAAAAGGATTCTTGCTTTGGAAGGTGAAGAACTGGGAATTTCATGTCTCTCTGTCTTGCAACTCAGCTCACAATCCTTTTCATATCTGCTGATTGACATGAGTCAAGTTGTCTGCTTGTGGAATTCTGCTCCCTAACTGTTACTTCCTTCTGGCTCCCAACCCACAGAATATCGAGGGGGTTGTTTTATTTTTTGCTGTGGTGCTTGGTTTTTTTCCAGTAGCTCCATTCTGATGACAAGCATGGGGACTGCTGCACCCATTTGCTTAAGAGGAGGTAGTAGTAGTACTACTACAACAGTACTGTGTTATGACAAGCTTCCTTGCTTCTTCTACTCCCATCCCACGAGGCTGAAGAACTCTAGGGTTTTAGAGTTTGAAGGCTTTCTTTGTCAAAGAATCCCAAGTTACTACAGATCATGTGGAGGAGCACAAGCTGGAGAGCTGAAGAGGAGCTGCAGGACGTGTGCAGCAGCAAATTGGGGTGAGCATTTTAGATGGTATGACAAGCATTCGAGTCCATGGAAGATGTTAGAGGTTGGAAGAGTAAAGGGGGAATTTAGTAGTGCTCTGAATAAGAGGATTTCGGCGGCAGGCTTAGGAGGAAGCAACAGCCAGCAAACTATTAAGAGGAAGTATGGAATTAGGGTTCCCCATGCTACAGAAGATGGTGGGGGTGAGAAAGGCACAGGCAATACAACTAGTACTGCCACAGAGGAGGCTGAGAAGGATGCTGATTCCTCACTGTCCTCCTCCTCCTCCTCCTCAACCCCCTCACCTCCTACACCAGCAGAGGATGTGCACCAGACAGTCCCTGTCAATGTTCAACTGGATGCGTTCCGCCTGATGGAGCTCATTGGTCCTGAGAAAGTTGATCCACAAGATGTCAAACTTCTCAAGGACAATTTGTTTGGGTACACAACGTTCTGGGTGACTGGGCAAGAGCCATTTGGGGACCTTGGAGAAGGTGTGCTTCTTCTTGGCAACCTGAGGGGAAAGAGAGAAGAAGTGTTTGCAAAATTACAACGTGGTCTGCGGGACTTGATGGGCACAAAGTATGATCTGTTTATGGTGGAGGAACCAAATGCCGAAGAAGAGGACCCTCGGGGTGGGCCTAGGGTAAGCTTTGTTTTGTTAAGAAAGGAGGTTTCAGACCCTGGTCCAACCACATTGTGGCAATATGTGATTGCTGCCATTCTCTTCATCCTAACTGCAGGCTCCTGTCTTGAGCTCGGGGTCGCGTCTCAGCTTTCCCGTCTTCCACCAGATGTTGTGCAGTACTTCACAAGTCCAGAGTCCATGGACCCTCCTGACCTTCAATTGCTAGTTCCTTTTGTTGATTCGGCACTGCCCCTTGCCTATGGAGTTTTTGGTGTCCAGCTATTTCATGAGGCAGGACACTGGCTGGCAGCGGCACCAAGGAAAGTGAAGATGGGTATTCCCTATCTGATCCCCAACATTACTCTTGGCAGCTTTGGTGCTGTCACTCAGTTCAAATCCATCTGCCCAGACCGCACAGCCAAATTTGATATATCAGTAGCAGGTCCACTTGCCGGTGCAATCCTGTCTTCCTCTATGCTTGCAGTTGGTCTATGGCTATCTATTAATCCAGATGCACATGATGCACTTGTGCAAGTGCCAAGTCTCTTGTTCCAAGGGTCCCTTCTTTTGGGTGTGACCAGCAGAGCAGTCCTTGGCCCAGAAGTGATGCACTCAACAACTGTGGCAATTCATCCACTTGTGATTGCAGGCTGGTGTGGATTGACCACCACAGCTTTCAATCTGATGCCAGTGGGTTGCTTGGATGGTGGCCGTGCCATTCAGGCTGCATTTGGGAAAGCTGCACTGATGGTTTCCAGCCTGCTCACATACTTGTTGCTAGGGCTTGGTGTGCTGGGAGGCCCTCTGTCATTGCCCTGGGGATTGTACATCCTCATTGTGCAGCGCTCACCAGAGAAGCCTTCCTTGAACGATGTGACTGAAGTGGGTGCATTGAGAAAAGCAGGTCTTGTTTTCATACTTTTGTTTGCACTTGCAATGCTGCTTCCCTTGTGGGACGGGCTTGCAGATGAACTAGGGATTGGCCCAGGCACCCCGTTACTTTGAGGCTTTGATTGTACTAAGTGTAGCGAGATTTTATTTTTGCAACAAACATGAAAAAGCAAGGGTTTCATTTTTCACGATTGTGGAAGAGGTTTGGACTCTACCCATTCTTGCAATGTGGGATGCTATGGTACTTGAACAATGAGATAGTGGTAAGCCCTTATTAAATGTCAGAACTCACAATCCTTCCTTGTCTGTGAGAGTGGCAAAGGTTACCAGTTGAGTGACCCATAGTCTTCAGAGTTTTCATAAATTTTTCATGGGGCTTGCTTTTTGGCACTCTAGAGGATTGTTGTTATTTAGATATTTAGTTCATAGGTTTCAAATGTGCCATAATGAGATTTTCTTTGCCTGATCAGGTTTGAGCAATGTATGAGGTTGAAGTAACTGTGTGCCAAGAGTAGTTTGAAGTGGAATTTCCTCTACCCATCTTGTGAGGTTTTTATCTCTGCAATCCGCAACTCTTATATTAAGGTTTTTCCATTGCATTCTCTTTTTTGAGCATTGGTTATGTGAACTTGAAGTCAAGTTTGGTGCAAATGACAATGAGGATTTGTTTTATAAGATATGTTTTTATCAAATTACTCATTTCATCCAACCTGCAATTGTGGTACTCGTGAGGCTATACTACTCTGAGCTGACAGTGGAGAAGTCACTCAGGCAATGGCAAACTGAAATTGCCTGTTTGGGATGTTTGTTCCTGAGTCTTTGTGTTCCTGACAGTGGGAGAAAATTCTCCCTTGTCACTGGATGCACTGAACTTATCTTGAGTGAGTTGGAGACTTTGCTTCTTTCCCTCTCTGTGCTTGATGTCAGCCTTTTGAATTCTTTCTACTGGTTGTGTTCTGTAGGGCTAAGGTTACTTCAGGTGTTACTTAAAATGTTTGGCTGTCCTCAACCTGATTATATTGAGGAATAAGATGTCAATCTTGTGCAAACCAACTTCTGGTGTGCTGCAGTGGGCAGCATTCTTTTCAGGTCCTTGGTGAATATTCTTTTCAGGTCCTTGGTGAATATTCTTTTCAGGTATGCTTGGTATGGCAGCACAGAGATGGTAAGTGAATATGATTTCCATCACAATGCTCTTGCTGGTAGACCCAAAGTCTAAACTGATTTCTTTCTTTTCAAGCGTGCTTGGTATGGCAGCAGCTAAGAGATTGTAAGTGAATAGGATTTCCATCACAATGCTCGCTCTAGCTTTTAGACCCAAGTCTGAACTGATTTCTTGGTGTTGTGATAACATGGTCTACGGAACAATGAAATCATGGCTGGTTAGCTTTCTTCTTTTCTTCCTTTTTTCGGGAACACACAACAATAGACTCAATTGACAAGCTGTTGGCAGTAACCCTCCCTCAAGTCAGGCTCAAGAGCAGAGGACACACAAAAGGACTTGCACCTACTCACAAGAGGGTTTGAAACCTGGGACCTTTGTGGTACCAAGCAGGAGCAATATCATTGAGCCATCATTTGCGGGGCAATCCTTTGTGTTTCATGGAGGTCAAAAACACATCTAAATCTGGATTTCAAGCACAAGTCAAGCAACAATTTCATACAAAGCTTTACTACTAAGGAAAAACTTCCATTCGAGGAAGTGGAGATAGCTGCAATGGCACCCAACTTCATTGGCTTCTTAATGTCCCCCCCCCCCACATCACTTGGAACTAGTTGTGTTTGCCCCCCCATACATTCTAAAACCTAAAATCATATATGCATGTCTACTATCTTAGGACAATAATAAAAATTTATAACATAAAAGGTAACAACAATACAAACAATCAATTAAAAATTAATTTCATTTTGATTTTTGTTATATCTTCATCAAAGCCTTATTGAGGTTTTTAAAATAACATTGAATTAATTAAAAACATTTATATCTCAAAAATTATGTATATATTAAAATTTTAATTTATTTAAAATTGACATGTTTTATTTTAATCAATTCTTGCATAATCTTTCAAAATCATTTTTTTAAGAATCACATTTTAACAAGATTTAAAAGAATGGAAGCTAATTATTTGTATGTTTATGAAACAAATTTCATTTTAAAAATCAGTCAGATGAATTGGTTTTTACATTTCATTGTGATATGAAACCTCATGATACAAAAATGCAATTGACAACCCAAAAATAATTAAATGATAGAGAGGCATGATTAAGTCAGTTATCCAACATTCATATTTTGAAAAGAAACCCAAGTATTAGATGGGTGGATTTCAAAACAACCCATCAATTGGATGGGTGCACCCAAAAACTATATATGCACATCCATTAACTTGGGGCAATACAAAAAAGTCTCTTGACATCCTTTGACATTTTCCCAAGTTGCTCAACATTCCCCCAACATTTCTTTAACACTACCCAATGTTCCCCAACATCTTCCCAACATCGCCTTATGCCCCCATCATCACCCAACATTTTCTCAACATCCCCCCATCACCCAAAAATAACCTCTTTTTCCTAATGTCATCTCATTGCCCAAAACTAACCTTTTTTTTTTGGACATTTTCCAACATCATCCTACCATCTTTGATGTCTCCTCTATCATCCATGCCATCCCTTGAGCATGTTTTCATCATCTTTTAAGCCCAAACGAAACATCTTTGAACCCTAAAAAGTCATGAAAATTTAAAATTTACTAAGGACATCCTATTTGAGATGTCCTTCAAGTCCCAAGGACATCCCCAAAAAAAGGGATGCTAGCAACCTTGGACATAACCAAGTACCAAATTAAATTTAAATTAAACATATTTTATTTCTCAGATGGGGAGATCATCATTTTCTCTGTGGCATTCACCATTTTCAATACAACACAAATGCATCAAGAACAAACTTGTAATTGGCATTCTTCTACAAGGTTGAAGGAAGACAATGAATATTTCATTGAATATGTCATTATCTTAAAAGCTTCTTACCAAACTCCCATCATTTCATTCATTTCCATCATTTGTTCCTCATGATCACAATTGTGCAATTCAACCATCTTGTGTTATAGTTTGCTCCACAAGACCATTAAGATGATGATGCTAAAAAAATTATTTTAATAATTTTAAAGATTAATGTAATTCTTTTTACATTTTGAAATTAGAAGACCTTCAAATTTTTATTGTAATTTTAAAATTAATAGATGAATTAAATCAAATAATGAAATTAAAGACATAATATAATTTTTACTGCATTTGCTAAGGTGTTTTGTCATGACGTGTAATGTCGTGACATTTGATGTTGTAAGGATGTAAATCCATAATAAACTCTACTAAACAAAAAGACTAAAACTAATCAAAGGTAGAAACTAATCAACCAAAAAAAGATGCACACACATATACAATGCACAAAAGGAGGCTGAGATGAAATTCTCATGTATTAAATTGAAAAGAAGGAAAAAAAACATAGTGTATATAAATGGTGGTCGTGTAATAGCCGCAGTGAACATTTAGAAATTTAATCTGACCATGGAGGAAATTCTTCCAAATAAAAAAATTCTAGAAAAACTAACAAGAGAAGGGAAAAGCTTGGCTTTTATATAGCCATCAACAAGTTGAAGCCCTAAACAAGCCATAACCCTAAAACACCTAATAAAATATAGTAACTTAAGAACGTACATTAACCCTAAAAGGCATGATTGGCATGCTTGTAATTGGTCGTCATGTATGAGGCCATGCATACAAGCATGACAATTATCATGACGTGTAATGTCATGACGTTCGGTGTCATAAGGGTGTAAATCCATAATAAACTCTACTGAACAAAAATATTAAAACCAATCAAAAGTAAAAATTAATCAACCAAAAAAAGATGCACGCATATATATATATATATATATATATATATATAATGCACAAGAGGAAGCTGAGATGAAATCCTCATGTATCCCCCCCCCCCTAGACTTGAGTCGGGAAAAGCGTGGCATGGTCTGAGTAAAAATCAAGGTGCTACAGGAGCACATGATGAACAATACCAAATGTTAGCGAGAATTTTAATGAGCTTCGGCTTAAAACAGATAGATGGTATCCACCATTATAATTGTTACAAGCCAACATTTGATCATCATCGTCTGTCCTTTGACATACCTGACATGGATAATCAAGTGGAGGAATCCATGTCGACTTAATGATGGTAGGATCCAAGTTCAGCAGGTGGTAGGGCGCATAGTTTTTGGAATGATCCTGAATTGTCCGTCCATCAACTCTTTGCAACTCCAACACACTTGAAGGCATGATCGCCTTAATCCTCAAAATAATGCGACTGGAAGAAGTGTCTAGAGTATCATTAAGTTGCCGCTAGAGATACACACAAAATCACCAACATCAAATTGTCTCACTTTAAGTTTATAACTACCACCTCATGTGTGTGCATACCATAAGGTGTTTCGATGTTGTGTAATGGACAAGTTCTCCATGGCCATCAGCATAACCCTCTTGAATAGAACAACCCTCTTTGCGATGACCCTAGCCCAAGTGGTTAGAGAGTCCAAGTCCATAACCTGGTCCATTTGAGCAACAATGGAAGAGGGTGGAATGGGATGTTTCCCAAAAAGTAGAAAGTAAGGAGCAAAATGAGACAAAGAGGCGTGTTTGGACATCCTATAACCCATGGCGATGTAAGGCAGGGCCAAGTCCCAATCATCTTTGTTCCCAGTGAGGTAAATCTTTCGAGTCCCTTCTTACATGTCTGAACCATCCTCTCCGCAAGGCCATCAGCTTGGGGATGATCCTTTGAAGTCCGACAATGGTGAGGGAGAGCATGATCAAATAGGTTTTGGAATTCTCCTCTGAATTTTGATCCTTAATCAGTAAGACACTTAACACAAGCCCCAAACCTATTTAAGACTTGTTGTAAGAAAGTTGGCTGGTGTTGTGTGATGATTTGTTTAGTAGTGCAACAAGTTCGACACACTTTGAAAAATGTTCAATCATAATCATGAGGTAAACATTACCCCTGGAGGTCTATGGTAATTCTTCAGTTATATCACATGACCAGTGATAGAACATGCCCTAAATAAGGAGTGGAAAAAGCATGAGCTGTCAAAAGGAGAAAAAAGTTCTCATTCTATCACATTGTTCACACCTAGCAATGACGTCTTAGATTGAAGCATAAATACCTCTCCAATGGTAATGAAAAGCGAAAAGGCTATAAATACGCTTAACTCCAAAATGTCCAAGCTCCGAATGTACCTTCTAAATAAGATCAGGCCATTCATGTGGTGGAGGAACCATTCGGTTGCCTTGTGGTAAACATCATATGAGGTGATTGTCCTTCCATGAATAACGTTTGGACCACTGTTGTATGTGATCCTGATGACTTGATGTAATTTGGGGAGGGTATTCCCCATGCCAAAGAAACCTCAGAATGTCTAGCTCCTCCCATATCTCCACAATGGGATGTTTAACCAGGTTATATTGTAGTAGTGCAAGAAAATTAGATGCATAAGATACATGTAGTGTTGGAATCTGATCGAAGTCTTGCCTGGCTTTTGAGAAATCTTCAGAGGTATTGAGGGGTCTCTACGACATGGTATCCACATTCTGATGTGTAATACCAAGTTGGTGAATAACCTTGAATTCATACTCTTGAAGTATAAGCACCCAACGAACTAACTTACCAGTAAGCTTGTCGTTGGTCATCAACCACTTGATAGGCTGGTGGTTGGTATACAAAGTGAATTTGGTGCCATAAAGATAGGGCCTGAAATGTATGACGACCCATACAATAACAAGACACTCCCCTTTGTATGAAGAGTAATTGTTCTCAACCTTGTTGTTATTTCGAGATGCATAGGCAATAACATATTCCTTGCCTTCCTCATCAAGTTGGCCAAGAATAACACCAATACCAAAAGCACTCCAATCAATGTATAGAATGAAAAACCTTGTTGAAATCAGCTCTTCTCAGAATGGGGAGCTTTGAAAGCTTTTCCTTGAGTGTGTTGAAAACTTCCTGAGCCTCTTCACTACATGTCCAAGCAACATCCTTCTTTGACAATGCATAAAGAGGATGAGCAATAGTACTAAAGTCTTGGACATAAATCCTATAGGAATTACATAGTCCGATGAAGCTCCTGAAAGTGTGAACAACAATAGGATTGGGCATCTCCAAAATGACTAATACTTTGGCCCAATGAGCCATAATACCATTTGGCAAAAATTTGTGTCCAAGGTAAACTACTGAGGTGACAACAAACTCACACTTTTTAGGATGGATCTTCATATTGACTTCATGGAGCCTCTTGAATAACTCCTCAAGATGATCCAAGTATTGCAAGAAACCCTTGTTATGCACTAGGACATCATCTATGCAGCATTTAAGGAAATTTGCCCTTTCGAAAATTTGGTCCATGACTCGTTGAAAAAAGACAAGTGTATTCTTCAATCGAAAAGGCATCACAAGCCATTCCCACAACTTGTTGCTTCCATGGAATGTCGCTTTCTTGTAATCCTTCGCAACAAGCATAATCTAGTTGAAGCCTTGCTTCAGATCCACAATTGTGAAGATGTTTGAATTTCCAATGCTATCAAACAGCTCTTCAAGGATGGGCATGGGGTACCTGCCTGAGGTGTAACCAAGTTCAAAGGCCTATAATCCCCACACATCCTTTTCTCAGTCCATAATCCAGTTAAATCATTTTTTGTTGGCATTATTGTAGCGGCTGTGAAATTAGAACTTAATGGCTAAATGAAACCAACCTCATGGAGCTCTTTGCATCTTTCATCTACTAGTTCCCACTCATGCTTCCTCAACCTATGCCTCTTCCGATAGATGGGTGTCTCATCTATAAGGTCTATAAATAATTGTATTACATTTCCCACTCCATTAAAACACATTACACATTAATTTTTTTTTCATCCCTCCGTCTAATTGTTCACTTGACACAAGACCAAATGTGATGTTTTTGTTTCGTAAAACAAACAATGACACAAGATGGTTGAATCTCACAATTTTGTTTTCCTTGTTGTACCAATATTGATTTTGATAATCATTTTCATCATCTTTGATGTCTTCTTCATCATCGTCATCTTCATTTTTTTGCTTTCTTTATCATTTTCTATTTCGTTTTCATCTTCATCTTGTGAGATATCCAAATTGTTGTCTTCGTTGCCATCATTAACTTCAAGATAAAATTTTGCATCTAAGGCATGAGGATCAAGAACTATAAAGATCAAGAATTTAAAGTGAACCATGCAACCAACTTCATCCATGTTCATTTGAAGTTTAAGTTTTAATTAAAGGTTGAACTTACAATTTAAAGTTGGACCAAAACTAGCTCAAAACTTAGAAATGACAATTATTTTTCCTAGTAAGTCTTTGTGTGTTTGATGTTCCCAAAGATCAAACCCTTCTTAAATTAAATCTATTGATTAGTTGTTAGGTGCATCCCAAAGTTTTTTTTTCTTTGCAGTGAATTAGTTTCATTTGCCCATCACAAAAAAAAATTTGAAAATTTGGACATTTCCCAAATAGAAGTTTGCACTCCCAAAATAAAATTAGAAATATGGTTCCCTTTGGTTCACATATAAGGTTATGAAAGTTCAACTTTGGACAAGGTTATAAAATAAAATGTGGTGCTATTGGGAACATATTGGGAACTTGGGAAACAATTTGAAAATGCATTGGGAACAATGATCATAACACAATGGGGAATTTGATGTGAACACATTGATACCTTGATTGGAGCTTTGTGGGACCAAATTGAAAACATCAAAATCCAAAAAAATTCAAACCACCCTTTGCTTCTTCTTCCTTCCCCCTATCCCCATTCCCCCTTCACCAAACAAAAAAAAACTAGTTTTGATGTTATGATGTCTTGATGTCCAAATTATTGCATGCCATGATTTCCCAATCTTGCTTCAATTTTACATGAAAGTGGACCACATTGATGAAATACAATATGGGTGATATTAATAACATAGATTACATTGAAATACATTGATGAAATTTGGTAATATAGATGAAATTGACAACACAAAAATCCTTAATGATAGGGGAAAACATGACCATGTGATGACATTGGTGAAACATATTAACAACACAAATATAATTAATCATATAGCTTCATGGATGGAATTCACTAAACAAAGAATGTTGCCCATTTGGATGAAATTCAACAATATGGATCCTGATAATTTTTATCTATGAATATAATTTCATTCATGTGATACATTGTAGCATCCATGTTATCAATTTTACCCATATTGTCATTTTTGTTCATGAAGTTTACTTTTCTTTGAACACCAATGCACCAAAATAGGTAGTTATTTCCAAACCAACAATGGTTCAAGCAACAAATTCTCCCATGAAGTTTCCCAAAATGAACTCACAATAGCATCAATGAACGTTCCTAAAATTGCAGGACCAAATAATGTGATTCACATCCTAAGAGACATCATTATTATTGATCTCAAATGTGTAATCTCATGTTTCAAACAATTTTGTACACATAGTTTTGTGGGTTCAAATGAAGCCCCAAATTCCAACAAAAGAAATGAGTTATTGAAATAAACATTCATGAGTTTAATTCTCCAACTAAAAAAAAATCTTCGATTCTTTACCTAAAACAAGGTGATGGTTTTAAAAACATATTTGTGCTAATAATATCTCAAACATGGAAAGATCAAAGGTTTACTAATAATCACTTTCCTCATGCAATGAATATCTGTTACATATCAAAAGATGCAAACTTTCACGATTGTAAATTACACAATCCTCGTGAAGTTGACTACATCTCCACTTTCACACCGTGGAAACCTTTGTTCACTACCACTTTTGATATCTTACATGCTTGCAATGATTTTTACTTTTCTTTCAAGTCATCAAGATTTGAAGCTTAGCAATTAACTTAACATGATATCTTTTTTTCTTTTTCTTTTTTCCTTTCATTTAAAAAAAATAAAAATCTCTATTGTAAGAAGCAAGCAACTCATCAATCATGTGACCCTAAACTTGTGGCAAGTTCAAACCAACAACAATTCAAATGAGAGATGTTCCAAATGGAAGCTCAATCCAAAGAAAAACAAAAAAAGACTCAAAATTAAGAATGTTAATCTAGCCTTAGGAAGCCCCATATCTCTTGAGTTTTTGTTGCCAAGTCCCTCATACCAAATGTGTTTTTGTTCTTATGTTGGTTTTGAGAGAATGTTTCAAAATTTGTGACCTAAATTCTTAATGTTTTGTTAAGACAAAAGCTTTTGTAGTAAGTGTTTGTTTTGAATCGGAAAATTTTCACAATGCTTTCAAAGCTTGAAAATACAAGTGAAATTGTTAGAGTTGATGATGGAGGAGGATTAGCCTTTTTTTTTTTTTTTGGCTGGCTATATAGAACCAAAAAAGCTATATCAAAAATTTAAAAGTGCTAAAATCAAGTTTTCTTTTTGAGATTTTCAATTGCCATAATTTGACCACAAATAAAGAAAAAATTGCAAAAACAATTATACATATTTCAACAAAATCTGTTTTTTGAATTGCCATATTTAAACCGTAGGTTTTAGCATGCTGCCAACAAATTCCACAATTCCTAAACTTTTTTAAAAAAATTTCCTTTCCAACCTGTAGCCAAATTTGGCTAAGTCCTCTTTTGGATGATAGCCAACCCACCTACCTCACAATTTTGAGAAAAAAAACACACACATTCACTAATACCAATGGCAGCAACCAATTGCATTATTGGCTATTGGGCTCCAAAGAGGGATTTAGCATTAAATGGCAACATGTTTTTAGAACCTGTCTAAAGTAGTTTAAAAACTAATTTAAGAAAAATGCTACCAAAGTAAAATCAGAGTTTTTTTTTAAAAAAATAAAATTATTTATAACTTTAGTCAAATTTTATGATGTATCTGAAGTGGCGATCATCCATAAGATGATTTAGCCAGATTTGGCTACATACTATATATGAAAGTAGAAAAAAAAGAGATTCCTTCTATATTCTTATTGGCTACTTAAGTGAACTCATCATAAAAATCTGGCGATTTGGAATTTTTTTTCTTCAAAATAATTCTGACGAATTAGGGTCATTTTTTCGTGAAAAATCCTTTGTACCTAGAGGTCGAAATCATATTTTTTAGGTCGAAATTTGGCGAAATTTCGCCCCCCCAAAAAATTAGCTTAAAATTACAAATAAACAAATAAAAATAAATCTATAAATAAATACATACCTACATAAATAAATAAAATTATTATTTAATTATTTAATTTTTATTATATCATTTAAAAAAAAAAAAAAAACAACCAGTCCCAAAGGCATCAAGAGAACAGAAAGAACACAAGTACATACTAGTGAGAATGAACTTAACAATACCACCGAAGCTCTACAACGCTCACATGCGCGCAATTTGCCTCCGTGGTCGCTTGAGCAAGCCATTGGTGCGATGGCAGCAGCTGCCGCTGCTGCTGCACATTCCTGCCTCACGCACACAGTTCTCACGCACCGTCACCCTTCCATCTGCTTGCAACTAGCAAAGAATAATCGTCTGCCTAGAAGCCAACTATCATGGCCACGTACTTTCTCCAATCGCTCCCTTTCAAGTTCACGCTCCTCTGGCCTTTTGCCGTCTGTTGTTAGACTGAGCTCCAGTAGCTTTCCAGATCGAGCTTCGCCATGGATCTCCAGTGGTCGTAGGATTGTAAATTTGCCACCGATCAGTGCTAGTGCTGCCTCTGTAGCGGCGATCGGCGATGAGAGTAGCGGAAAGGGTCGTGGTGCTATCCCTTGGGCTGGAGTGAAGCCTTTGCCTTTTGTGGTGTCTGTGGGTTTAGGTCTTGCTCTCAGGTACCTGGTTGCGAAGCCGGCATCTGTGACGACGCAAGCATGGCAGTTGTTGGCCATTTTTTTGTCTACCATCACAGGTCTTGTATTGTCTCCTCTTCCCGTAGGAGCATGGGCGTTTCTGGGATTGACAGTGGCTGTGGTGACCAAAACCCTAACATTCGCTGCTGCCTTTGGTGCCTTCACCAACGATGTCATATGGTTGATCGTCATCTCTTTCTTCTTTGCCAGAGGATTTGTGAAGACTGGATTAGGGGATCGGATCGCCACCCACTTCGTGAAACTCTTGGGCAAGAGTACATTGGGTCTCTCCTATGGGCTTGTTGTAAGCGAGGCTTTGCTTGCACCTGCCATGCCCAGCACTACAGCTAGAGCTGGGGGTGTGTTCCTGCCCATCATCACATCCTTGTCTCTATCAGCCGGCAGTCGACCTAATGATAAATCTTCTAAGAAACTGGGAGCTTACCTTGTGCAATCACAATTTCAGGCACGTTTCTTTGTTATTTAGCAAGCATTGTACATTGGGGATTTAGGGTTTAGGGTTTAGTTCATTGGGGACCAGTTTCGTTTGTTTATGGCTGTGAGTGTGATTGCCGTGGGCGCTTGACATGCATGCATAATGTTTGTTCCTGTTTTTGCAGTCAGCTGGGAATTCAAGTGCACTTTTCCTTACAGCTGCAGCGCAGAACCTTCTGTGCCTGAAACTTGCACAAGAGCTGGGAGTATCGATTTCAAACCCTTGGGTGTCTTGGTTCAAGGCAGCAAGTGTTCCAGCATTTGTTGCTTTGATGACAACCCCATTTCTGCTCTACAAGATTTTTCCTCCTGATATCAAGGAGACACCAGAGGCTCCTGCTGCAGCTGAGAAGAAACTGCAAGCAATGGGTCCAATTACTCAAAATGAATGGTCCATGGTTTCAACCATGCTACTGGCTGTCACTCTCTGGGTGTTTGGGTACACAACTCTCTATCATTCTCTTTTTTTGCTGTTTCACCAAGGGCCAAGACCCGGCATGCTCTATCCCTTTCTATCATGGTTAGAAGATACCATACAACTAAAATCTATTGTTAGTATCAGTGCCCAACCCAACCACCTTCGTATGATGCAAAGATGGTAGCCACTGGTCTAAGCAACAAATCCTGTAAGATACAGACAATCTGATGTTGTAACAATTTGTGGTTGGTTACTTTGTTGCTGTCTCATTCTGGTGCCCCTGCTGCTTTCTGTATTTGTAATGTTCCCCCACAGCAAGTCTTTTAGGGTAATCACCCAGTTGCTGTCACCTTCTCCTTAAAAACATTCTCCTTTCCTTCTCTTCCACTAATCCATTCAAAATGTACATGCATTTTGTGACCACAGCTCCAGAGCAATGTCCCTCTCTGTATTGTCTTCATCACTGGGTGGTTTCTACAACTAGAAGAGATCCATATTAAGCTTGCTCTTCATTTTCAAATTTGCAGAGAGAAGCTGGGAATTGCAAGTGTTGTGGCTGCCATGTTGGGACTCTGCATTCTCCTCCTCCTTGGTGTGCTAGACTGGGATGACTGCCTCAGTGAAAAATCGGCATGGGATACCCTGACATGGTTTGCAGTCTTGGTTGGCATGGCTGGAAATCTCTCAAACCTAGGCCTTGTAAACTGGATGTCTGATGGGGTTGCCAAATCACTTGCTTCATTCTCTCTAAGCTGGCCTGCAGCCTTTGGTGTACTCCAGGCTACATATTTCCTAACCCATTATCTGTTTGCTAGTCAAACAGGGCATGTGGGTGCCCTGTTTTCTGCTTTCTTAGCAATGCATGTAGCTGCTGGTGTTCCAACTGCACTGGCAGCATTGACATTGGCCTACAACACAAATCTCTTTGGAGCTCTCACGCATTACAGCAGTGGCCAGGCTGCAGTTTACTTTGGCTGTAAGTGATTCCTCTTTGTTACTTCTCTCTTGTTTCTGGTTGTCTCTGTATTTTGTGTATCATGATTTGCTGGTGCTTTTCAGCTAGCATGCATATGATCATAACTATGTATAGATTAGGATCAATGAAAGATAAAGAGAGCCTTTTTGTGATGTACAACTATATTTCCTAGGTGTTGCAGTAAATCTCTGGTTTGTAAGGATTCATAAACCTCCTCTGGTCAACTGACTTATTGCTTCATTTCTCTGTGTGATTGCAGCTGGCTATGTGGAGTTGAAAGATGTGTTCAGGCTGGGTGCAATCTGTGCTATTTGGAATATTTTGGTTTGGGCAGTTGTAGGAGGCATCTGGTGGAAAGTTATTGGTTTATATTAGTTGACAATCCAACATGTGTGTTACTGTCACCAACCCCATTTGCTGTCATTGGGGTTAAAATTTTGTTTTTGTTCACATTTCTCACTGATGAGAATTATATGTCATTGGTAGGGTGGAGTGACACGGAGTCCAAGTTTTGATAAAAGATTAAATTTATTGGCTTCATATGATGTTCCTTTCATCATCAATATAGTTAATGACTATCACAAAGAGGTTGTGCTTGGAACTAACTGCTTACATGACTGTAATATTCTAGTGTTTTGGTTTTTCATCCTAGTTGCTGTTGAACACATGAAATAGATGAGTTAGGGTTGCATTCATTTGAGTTCTGCTCTAATAGGTTTTTAGGGCTCCTCTGTTTTTTTACCAATACCATAGTGCAATATGGGAAACAACACATTTCACTCCATCAAAATGTTGATTCATGCACACTACATATTTGTTGGGTGTAAAATCTTGAATTTTCTGAACACAAGGATAAACACAGTATGGGGACCTGATGAAAGCAGTGTGGAGATTGCAATTGGACTGACTCCAAAGCTGATTCTGTCATCATAGATTGATTGACATAAATCAAGTTGGCAAAACTATGGATCTTACAAAAGGGCCGGCCTTGGAATTATTTAAATTTAACTACAAAATAGTATTTCCCTGCCCATGTTATCAGATCAATGAATCATGTGAAAGAGAGGGGGCAACAATAGGGGTGAAGAAGGTTTGCAATATTTGACATCCACCAACAAATTAATGGATGAAATAACACATGGACAAATGCAAATCAAGTTGCCCCATGTATTCGTCTAGGAGGCTAGGAGGCAAGGCTTTGGTGTTCAGTCTGCCTAAGGGAAGGACTATGGAACAATGTAGTTCTCATTTGGTCTGAAAAGTTCAGAGGCACCTGTGTTACTGTTTCACAGATTGCAAACTAGAGGTGCAACCAATCTCTTGCAGAGGATTTCTCCCAAAAGTGCAATTTATTACCCTTTCAAATACATCTCTGACCTTCTGGACACACTGGTTTGTGCACACCATGGTGATAAATGCCATGGGGTGAAATGCAAAGGCAGAACAGAATTCATTATAAGTGTTCCAACCTCTCTGTTGTGCAGTAAGAAATCTAATAAAAAATTGCTTCCTTTCAAGGTCCCAAATTTCCCCATTTCAGATGCCAGCAAGAGGTGGTACAGCCTTATCCATTTGCAAACGGGCTAAACGGCCAACTCCAATAAGACGCTCTGGAAGCTCTTCTTCAACATCGCACTGGAGAAGTGGACACACCCAAAATGCATCAATAACAATAATTGGCTTCAGTGATAAATAACAGACCTACACAAATCAGCCATGGCGGTGATAAAAGTAGACTCTTCAAATCAAATTTCGATTACAAAATAGAAGATGGGTTTGAAAACAGGACACACTCACTCTTATGAAAAATGCCATGTCAACCACAAGAGCAGATATGTAGCCAAAGACCAAGCCCATGACTCCGCGTACCACTCCTGATGACCCAAGGTTCAAATCTATCTGCAGGCCAACCCCACATGCCCACAAAGTGAATATATGAGTGATTTAAAAGACAGTTGATGTTATAGTTCCGTTCAGTGGTGATGCAGGTTGAAAGTCTCATCTACTGATTGACTTGTTCTTGATACCCTCCATCTGGTAGAAAGAGAAAAACCACACAGACAGGTGTGAATATGTGGTTGTACCAATGCATACCTCAATGTAGTTGAACCCAACATGATAACTGGCATCCACTATTTGGCCTAGTGGTACTGCTCTTGAGCCCACTGCTTGCTTGATTATCCATGATCCCTGTCAACACATACTCTCAGCAGCTTGAAAGAACAGATTGGTGTGCATTTCAGAGAAAGCCTGTGGAAATTACTGGACATACTACAGCAGCGCACTAGTCTGTTCCTTTCTACACAAAAGGACACTGTTTTCAATAGGAGACACAGGCAAGTGTACATTCCACTAAAACCTGAATAACCCAGTGACAAGTAATTTCTCAAAGCTACCTCAGGTATGGCCGGTATAAGAGAAAGCCGACTGTTTCGAAAGGTGTCATCTCCAAAGATAAAACGATGCAGCAGGGAGCCCTCAAGAATTTCCTCATTGGTGACAAAATAAAACACAAGGCTGTAATTTAATGTGTAAGACACCTGCAAATATAGGACTGATCTCAGTGATGTTTAATACACAACCAGAGTCTGGACAAGAGTTACCTAGCAACCAACCATCATATCTACAATCAATATAAAGTTGGTTACCTTCCCCACCTAGACATCACTGTAAGAATAATCCCTCACTGCTTAGTCTTGAACTTGCTTATGGAACAAAGAGAACACAATGAACGGTACAGCACCTGTAAGTTGATGACGAAAAAGTAGAGCTCTCCATTGAAGGAAGCCTTCTGCAAAAGCACAAAGAGCTTGTCAAGGTCAGGCATCTGACCTGGATGTTGACAAAACAACCAAGCAAATAGTGATAAAGGGAATGTGGATGCAAACCAAATGTGCAAGTTGCAACATGTTAGGCTGTGCATACCAAAAGTAGTTACACTAAGAAGCTATGCTAATGGGTGCTGTAATGATGAGAAGAAGTACCTGGACAAGACTGTGAGGGTGCCCAGCTACATGATTCATCCTGTCCTTGCCCTTCAACCAGTCCACCGCCACCAGCTTGCATAAAGGTTCTCCTGCTGCTACCTGCTGTCACCGCACCACAAGTCAACATTGCTCATTGTTGAGCTGCAAAACCACAACTTGCAGCTGCTAAATAACAAATGATTGCAGTATTGACTTCTGTGAATTGAATCACTTACTTACCCTAGAACCAGTGTGGAAAAAGTTGCTTCCTTTTACCAAAAAGTTACTGCCTTCTGGTTCAGAGAAACAATGTTGTCCACCATCTAGGGGGCCCCTCGGTACACTACCCCTGAAGTATGGCATGTCAAACATACCATGCTGTGGACAAGCTGCATTAAGCAATTACAAGGGAAAGCTTCAAAACAAGAATCTATGGACACCAACACAAAATCCACAGCTCCAAGAAGTCTTAGGATACTTGTCCCCTATAAATGGCATCCAAGTCTGAGAAGTATTGAGAAGCAGGGGGAAGAAGGACACTGGAAAGCTTTTATAACCTGCTCGGGTTGGAGTTGCAATTTTTGGTGATTTACTGCTCTCAATGTGAATGCTGTATGTCTCTGACATAGTCTGCAACAGTAGCTGAGATCATGAGCAAAACTATTTATTCCTACTATCAGTTTCCTAACACAGTGATCAATTGCAGCAGTGAGCCTGATCTGACTGTAAGCTATCTAAACCAGCCCCTAGGTGAAAATGTGGGTGCGATTAAGTCCTGATCCTTGGATTACAACTTGTCCTCATTATGCAACCAGCAGGAGATGTGTTTTGGCATTTGCTTAGTACCTCTGACCATTCTGAAAGTTGGTCCATGTTGGCATCATGAAATTCATCCAGCTCCTCATTGTCAAGGAATGGGATATTCACAACAAAAGTCTCACCAGTGTTGGAGTTGCCTTGCTGCATGTGATTGTCCATGTATTCCATACTATGCCTTCTCACAATCGTGAGACTTGAGTTCACTCTTTGTGCAGCAACATACTCTCGTATTCCTGGCAGATCAAAAGAGCAAGTGACAACTGCATACATCAAACAGGGACCTGCACACTAGCCATAGAAAGGAGACTAGGTACTTTAGAGAATCACCAAGAGACTATTTACAAGAGACCACCCTATCCAAGGGAAAAATGCTGCAGTGAGGATAGATCCATGTCTATGTTGCTGGATGTCTTTCCAATTATTACACCACTCACCAGAAGCCAATGGCAAAAAATTATCCACATAAAGAGAAAGACTGAAGGAGAAAGAGAGCCAGACCTGCAACCACACTGAGAAGAGAATTTCTCAGGTGAACTGGGTATGTACAGAGCCCAATCCCAAACAATGATGACCACCCAGCTACATTCATCTCCAATACGAACTCAACAAGTGTCCGGGGCTTCCCAGAAGCCCCACTCTTCAAGGGTGTCACAATATAGCCACCACCTGTTCCCCAATCCAAAAATGAAGCAGGTTACATTTACATTCAAAGATAAATCTCATTGAAGAGACATTCAACTATGGAACTCTTCTTGATGTCTGTGCCTTTGTCAACCAGACCCTTGTATTCATAATCTTCCCAAATCTATAGTTGTGGTGTTTGCCCAGGGTTTTAGGGTTTCCTAAACCTATGTACAGAAACTGTTTCCACTGACCATCTTTCTAACAAGGATGTAGACAACTATAAGTTGGCTTGCAGTCAGAACTTACTGCGGATATATGCTCGAACATATCCAGGCTGGAGGGGCATTTTGGATACCGACCTGTAAAACACAGCTGGAACCGATCATAAAATGAAAGTGCAGCATAGCATCAGAATTAAGGCTTTCCTTTTTCATTCAATTCCCTTTGTGAGTAAGACATAGAAATCGGTTTCTAGATCTCTTCTGGTGCAACCTACTAATCTTTTTGATACCCCCTAATCCATCCTTTAGTTACTGGAGACTAAATGACCAAAAAGCTCATCCAGAGAACTTACAAAGAGGCCATGTCACTGGTATTGTCTACTCACAATAAGTACCGTTGTCTTCTCGTTTCCAGTAACGAGATAAGCAAAAGTCTCTTGGCCGTCGCCATCTGAGCACAGAAAAACCAATTCACATGTACCAGAAATGTCAAACAAGAGAATACAACTGATCACCACAGTGATCAATACAACAAACTTAAGAAAACAAGTCAGATGAATCTAGGAAAATCAGCTCATCTGCCATGCCTGCATCAATACTGTTTATTGCTCATGTAAGGATGCCAACTGCAACACTGATGCTTGACAACTATCTAAGAAGTTGAGAAAACAACATCAGTGTCTGAGTCTGAACCACCAAAGTACTTACATCCAGTCCTGTCGGAGGCATAAATACAGAACATCAGAGTGCCCATCAACAGTCTCTACTATAGATGCACTTCGAAATGTGTGGTCCCATCTGCACAGAGGGAATGGGCTACTGATTCAGGACTGGATCTTGCAGGCAACACCTCACCAAAAAGGCATGTATGACTACAACTCTGACTTCAGCTTCATCAATGACCAAAAATATAGAAACTCACACATTCCACATGTATACTGACTCATCACCTTCTATACAGCTTGTAAAAGCATGCAGATGAAACTTCAGAGCACGGCATACTTACTGATGACGTTCCAATCCATAATCCATTATAAGGTTGAAAATTTGATCAGCAGGTGCCTTTACAACACCAACTGCTTTTGTGACAGGCAGCTGCATTCATTTGCAACAAAGGCAGTCACAAAAAAGATTTACAAGTATTGTCCAAAATCATTTCACAGGAATGTCTTCTGCAATTGCTGCTGCTGTGAAGCTTGACCTTTGGGAAAGGAAGCCTGCAACTTACATGGAAGGTTCAAAGAGGACAAAACAGCTAAAACTACCAATGCAAAGAGGAAGCTCTTGAGATGACACAAGAAGCTCAAGTGGTCCTCCCGCCTGACCTTATATCTGAACAGAAAATCTGATGTCTCCTCAAAAAATCTCAATCCTGCAAACGAACCAACAGAGCACAAACAAAGTCCTTCCCAATTTGAGTATGCAAACCCTTTGCAAACAATCATCCAGGTGTGAGAAGCGAGTGGGTATTTCAGATACACTTAAACAAAGTAGCTGGTAGCACTTGGCTGAGTTGGTTCTGTACTTAGAACTCAAACATGAACTTGTGAATGTTTAATACACACTCATGGACATCAAGATAAATTTGTGATCAGCACCCATATTCAAGTTTTAAACTAGCAGCAAACAAAAACTGAACTATACACCATTGCGAGATGAAGTTAAAACTCATATTACAAATTGAGAAGAGAGACAAACCATTTTCACAACGGACCAGACTCCATTTTGGTACAACCCCAGGTGAAACTGACTGCAAATCTGCTGTCCCTCCATTGCTGAAGTCTTTTGACAAAAGAGGTGTTTCTGCCAGTTCCTAAACCATTGTTAAGCCAAATGGAACCTGGAGCCTGAGCTACTGACCCAAATCCAAAAAGAAATTGATACACAAAAACAAGATCAGGTGCAGGTGCAGACACATGAGCAAGGTTTGGCATGATGTTGTAGGTAAAGAGTAAAGACCTGGCCCTATAGTAACCAAGCTGTTGTAAGATCTTGTCTTCTGCCTTTGAATAAGAGGTGACTCCACATCCATGGCAGTTGGGCTTGAACCACCCCACCTTTGAACACAATCATGTCAAGAGCAAGGCCTACATCAGTTCCCTGCAGTCTAAGAAACAAGAAATCCAAAAGTACCAGGATTTTATTAAATGCTAAACATAGAATGGCCCAAATTCAAACTGATCCAAATGTTGCCAAGGCCACCTCTATGGACGGGACCCAAATGTTCATCTAGGTAGCTACATTACAACATGCAGAAATACAGGGTGGACCTGTGACAGAGACACACAGTGTAGAAGAAATGTACAATGGTTCAGTGAAGCACCCTATCTGAATGCTTGCAGATGTTGGCCATGTATCTGGTCTTATCTCCAAGGGCTACACACACACAGTGCATGAAGTCATGCACAAAATCAGTCCAGGAAAAAAACATCAATCTTTGCTGCATTGCAGATCAGAGCAAGCATACTCCATGTAAGTTCCCAAAATTCACCATCAACATCCATTAACATCAGAATAGGTATACCTTTCCAAGAGAACATGTGAAAGCCTTAAACCATTCTGCAATCTCCTCTGCACTCTCTGCACCCATCTGCAATAACCACAAGTGTCATGGCCAACATGTAGAGATTAAGAGAAACACCACATTGAATTATGAGACCCACAGAGAAAGTAGGACATGCTAACAAGTGTGTTTGCTCACCAGAACCTCCTTTGTAAGGTCCATAATGCTGTACAGCCGGATTGTGTAAAGAATCTGCAAAGATTGTGCAAGCAAACACATACAATTGTATCAGTGTCATGTATGAACATCTCTCTGCATTGACCAGGCTTGAGGAGGCTATAACATACTAGAAAGAAAAAACTGGGTAGCAAATTAGGTCACCAAAAACATGAGGTCGGAACTCAGGACAAAGGAGCACATCATGCAAGTACCATGAAACACAAGGATGCAACTGCATGCAAAACATGCATTTGCAATTTTTTACCTTGGTATCAACAATCTGTCTTCCTGTATCTTCCACATGGTAATCCAAGTCAAGGACCCCGGATCGCAGTGGCACCTGTATGTCCCACATCCCCGGCCACAAAATCCCAGAAACTCAGGAGCAGAATCAGAAGGGCAAGAAGAAGAAGACTTTGACAGCACAACAACAACAAGACTCAAAACCCCAAAAAAACCTTCAGGAGGATTAGCTATCTCAGTTATCCATCCTTGGTCCAATTCTGCAATTGCTGTAGCAGAAAACCTTCCTTGTTGGCATCCAATTTTGCAATCCTAAGGAATTGTTATTATACTCAGTGGCCATTCTCCTTGTACAAATGCAAAAAACTTCATGCATTGAGCAAATCCCCCCAACGAACTTCAGGGGGAGGGGGGGAGGGGAAAGCACGAGAAGATAGAAGAAGAAGAAGAAGACTTTCTGACCAGATCTCCCTTATGGCGCCACTGCGAGAACTGACGTCCGGATAAAACACAAAAGGTTTGAATAAATTGGCTTCCTCCCCCCCCTTGGCGTACAGGAGCGATACAAAAGAGGTAGCCTTCAATACTACTGTTGGTGTCCATTATCTCTCTCACTCCTCACAACAACAACAACACATCCACCACCATCAACTCCTCTCTCTCTCTCTGTGACTGTGTCAGTCTCTCTCTCCAAAATACAATACTACAACCACAAAATCCCTTCGTCTTGACAAACACCAGCAGCAGCAGCAAATCCAAGACTTCTCTCTCTATTGTTGTTCTTCTTCACCAGAATCAGCAGCACATGGCAACAAGAAATCTCAAGACTGTTTCTCTTCTTCACCAGCACCCACATGAAACCTGTCTCTCTTTCTCTCTCTCACTTTCTCTCATCCGACAAACCTCATCCCTGACATCTCTCTGCTCCTCAGCTCCTCCACATTGCAATCAAGTGCTTTTTGTCTCTGACAACAAACAAAATGTCCACCATCGCCATCGTCTTCATCAGCCCAGCCTTGTTCCCTTTCTCCTCTTCTTGCTGCGGATGCCTGAAGATAGTAATCCCATATTGATTGCCATCTAGCTTTAAATGCACTATATATACTTAAGTCCTTGCAGAGTTTGTGGAGTTTTTTCTAGTTTTTGAAAGTAGAAATCCCACTCTTCGATCCCACTGGCTGGAAATTCACTCAAGAAATTTTTTTTTGGGGGGAAAAAGTTTAGCATGGGGTTCCTAGTTCCTTTACCCTTTGTAAAAGAATTTTGAAAACAAAATGAGAAAATGTAAAGAGTGTTTGGGACTTGGGTCTTTTCTTCTTTTACGCTTTTGTAAAAGAATAATGTATTGACTTTTTCTTTTGGAAAAAGATGTGTCTGTGTATGTTTTGTGTGTGTGTGTGTGTGTGTTTTTTGACTGGGTAAAGTTGAGCTTCTGAAGGAGATTCAATTGATGGTTCCAATGATTTTTTCTTTACTTAAGTTTACAGTATTTAGTGTACTTATTGGACTTATCAGTAAAGTAAGGAAAACACAGCACCAGAACCCTGAGTTTGGTCATACAGAGGGTGAGATTCAAAAAAAACCTGCCAAAAAAAAACTTGGCATTCAAAGGTGTGAAACTCAGAAAACCATCAATTTTCATCTGTCTTTCCTTTTTCCTAGGCGCCTCCACTGCTGCTACATATATTTCCACTGCTCCTACCTGTAGAACTAATGTAAACTAGTGTGGCTTTTGGCCCAAGTGTGAACCCATTACAAAATAGGGAAACTCAGCATTTGAACATGCACATTGTTTTGCAATGGCTGTATCGTTTTTTTGAACAGCCAAATATGAAAGGAAATCATGCTTGAATTGAATGGAAAGCCTTCAAGTGTTACCACGTTATCAACTGATTTTTCCTTCCAAAACCTGGTTTTTTGGAATTTATTTGAAATTTCAGTGGCAGAAATCACTTTCAAATCAATATCTCCCACATTTTGAATCCAAATCTTACCATTAAATCCTGCTCATCAAGATCTTTCCGACAACACCTATATCACATTCCAATTCCTCCGAAATTTTCAGCTATGATTTAATTTAATTTTCAATGAAAAAATCATTCAATATTCAAGAACTTTTGCACAACAAGTCCAAACATCATAGAATCAAGCCCATGCACCCTTTCTCGTCGAGAGCTTTCCAAAGACACCAAGAACACAATCTGAAGCATCCCACTTCAGTGGATCTCATAACTACAAAACAAAACAAAACAACCTTCCTTCATAGATAGATAGTCTCAAACTTTGTGTGTTAAATGCTGAGTTTCAGCATTTCATACTGAGATTTAATAGAATTTCCTCACTTTGCGAATACCACTGAAAGAAAGAGGGGATAGGAGGTGCAAAGACCAGCTGACTTCATGGATACCTCTATCATATAGAAAGAGAGGGCATTAACTAGGTTTGACTGTAAATGTGAAGAGAAAAATGTTATGGCCAATGAAATTGTTGGATCTGGTGCCTTGAATTTTTTATCTTAATTATCTTGAGTGAATTAGTAATTAAATGTGCAATAGGGTATTTCTGTTTGTGAGAATTTTAGAAGACTAATGAATATAGTAGAAAGGAATTATTATTTTCAATAGGATTGTGTGTAAGGTTTTAATTTTCAAGCCAATGGGATCGCTGGATATGGTGCTCTGAATTTCTTTTCTTAATTATCTTGAGTGAAGCAACATTTCAATGTGTAAATAATAGGTAGGGTTGTTGCACATTATTTGTGTACTTTGTTTATTGTTATGAGTGGGCCCATTCTAAAGCAACAGCTGTTGTGGATGGATGGATGGATGGATGAGAAAACAGTAAGCCATTTGGTCCTTTTGTGGAAAAAGCTTGTCTTGACTTGTATTGTCTTTTTGTTAGTTAGGTCCCATTGATAAGAGTGACTTAGGTTCCATGTTTTCTTTTAAAAAACAAATAACTCTACCCAAGTTAAAATTTGATCACCTACCCTTTGCCTTGCTTGAAAAAGTTGGCAAGGTAATGAAGAGCATAATGGGGGCAAGGTTAGGGGAACAACAATACTTGGGAGCACAAAAAATTCAAAACCCATGTGAAGATGGAGATGGGGGAGGTAAAGAACTAGGGTGGAAAGTGAAAACTAGGTAACCTTTTATAAGCATTGTGTGACATCAAAGGATAGTACATGTTGAAGGTGGGAACCCAACTTGGGTTCTTTAGATTGCTAAACAAGGTCTTGGGTGACCCAGCACCCACTTTGGTACCATGGTAAAAATCCCAGAATCCATTGCAAATTATTTCAAAATATTAAAAAAAATCCTTTGCTTAAACTAAATCAGAATCTCTGAGTTCAGATCTAACATTTTTGGGGGCTTAATATGGCCATCAAGATGCCTCATTCATTCAGAAAGGTAAAGGTACCAACCAGTGTTGTGTGAGTATCTATTTTTAATGAATTTATGATATTGGGTTTTATGAAATTAGCTTGTCCAAAGTTATTTGAAAACACATCCTCCTGACTTATAATAAAGCCAATCCACAGTAACTACCTATTTGAAAAGAGCTTTGGCTTATTTTGCCAAGCTTTTGTTAAGCTATTTTGATAACAAAACAAATCCTTTGTTTTGTGGCTAAGGCCTTTTGTCAGCTAACTATTTGAGGATCCCTGAGCTGCTGCTCTTGTTGTTGGCAAATGCTGCCAGAGCTATTGTGAGAAAAGAACAAGATCTCATCTCATCTCATCTTGCTTGTTGGCTGGCATCCCTCTGCCAGCCAAATCTTTTTTAAAGAAGAAAAAAGAACCCATTTCAGTCAGTTTTGCAACTCTGCAAACTACATCAAGATTCAAGACTATTATTGTCTCCAGAGCTTTCTCCAGCAATGCACTCACTCTATTGGGGGTCAAATCTTTCATATTACAAGTTGTTGTCTTTATGATTATTGGACTCAATCTTTATGCAGTGAATTTACCAGTTATCTGGATTTGAATTTGAACTTTGTACCTAATCAAAAGCTTTGTTTTTGACTGTGGAAAAGACTGAAGACCCAAAAAAAAAAAAAAAAAAAAAAGGAGAAAAAAAAAAAAAAAAAAAAAAAAATAAACCAAAAAAACTAAAAAAAAAAAAAATTGAAATGAAGAAATTATAAAAACAAAAAAAAAAAAGAGCATAATGATATTTTTATTTGATTATTTTATTTATAATTGCTACAAATTTTATAAAATTAA
>Ga0116229_10001103_pt1 | contig 40887 bp, 25 predicted proteins | sample S1TSphgellanicum_3_FD_87313 | JGI IMG/M metagenome (GOLD analysis project Ga0116229, IMG submission 87313) | Host-associated microbial communities from peat moss isolated from Minnesota, USA - S1T2_Fc - Sphagnum magellanicum MG | ecosystem: Host-associated > Plants > Peat moss > Unclassified...
GGTCAATAAAACAACAAGCACTTTTGCTGTGTTGGGGGAGTTTGGAAGGTATCCATTGGAGTATTTCTGGTGGCAACAAACTCTCAAGTATTATGATAGACTACGGGAGTCCACACCAGATCGTCTATTGTACTATGCCTACCAGACCCAGCTCCAGATGTTTAGTGTGCTCAATGATAACCAATAGTGTTGGCTTCGGAATGTGCAGTTGTGGCTTAACGACCAAGGGGTTGGGGCTCTCTATACTAATGTCAAGTGTGCTATAGCAAGTGCACATGTTTCTTATCTAGAATCCACTTATGGTGAACAGGCCAAAGCCAAAAGTAGCAAATTACGTACATACCAACTGATGAACGTAAGTTGTACAACAGAATCTAGGTACTCATATGCACACCAGAGTTATTTGCAAGCGATCACAAATGTCCAGCTTAGGCAATCTTTGTCAAGGTTCAGATGTTCCAACCATTGTTTGGAGGTAGAGTGTGGCAGGCATGCAAAGCCTGAGAGGGTACTGAGAAGAGATAGGGTTTGTCGCCTATGTCCCCTCGGAGTTGTTGAGGATGAAAACCACATGTTGTTAGTGTGCCCAACTCACCATGACATTCGGCGCAAGTTTGGTCAACAATTAGGGAAACAGTTGACTCCGTGCAGCTTACTGCTTGATTTGATGCAATCGGCTAATCAGAAAGCGGTAGCTTTGTACTTAGTTTCTTGCCTAGACAACAGGAGTGTTTTGCTCAAACCAACTAGGTAATTGTTGTCAAATGGATCTCTTTGGTCCGGGTATTGACGTTAAATTAAAAGAAAGAAAGAAAGAAAGAATATGACGTGAAAAATATCTTAACCCAAATATATCACAAACGTTGTAATATATTGTTGATTGATTGAGGGGTAAAATTGGTCATATTACAAAGTTAAAGCAATTACTTTGGTCTTTAATAGGGTTGAATGTTCAACCTATAAAATAAGTTAAATGGATGAGCATGAATTCAGCCTCCAGTTTTTAAAAGCATAAAGTTTATCAATATTTACATTATATTTAATATCAATATAACTCATTAATATTTGCATTTTACAACATGATTGCTGACAAATAGTCTTTTAGATGAGGGAAATTGAAGGGGTTGTGTTGCCCAATGTATTTTTAAATCTTGCATATTCCAATTTCTCATTAAACCTAAATATGTGCACCCAAATTTCCAATGATATTCCATTAAATCCAAGTATTCAGTTAGGTTTCATGCATGTATTTTGTGATGTTCAATCTATTTAAGACATTTTGGCAATAAATACAATTTCCCCAAATATTCTGCTTATCATGTTCCTGTCATGTTTCCTTTATGTCTCCTATGATTTTCAACTTTCACTTGCAATGTTTGCATAGATCCTGATGATGTTCCTAGGAGCACCATTATTCATTTCATATTGTTTGCCAATAGTTACACTCTTGGATAAGAAAATTTCTGCAAATGCTTTGTCTTGCGGGTGTAAGAATGTCCCAACCTGCCCTACACATAAAGTAGCCTAAACCTAGGTAGATTATTACAAGTTTGGAGAAGACACCTCTTACACCTACAAGCAGTGTTGGGTTTCTTTTGGCGAAATTTCAACCTGAAAAATATGATTTTGACCTATTCAAAGGATTTTCCGTGGAGAAAATGGCCGAAATTCGTCAGATTTTGAAAAATAAAAGTTTCCAGATCGCCAGATTTTTATGATAAGTTCAAGCCAGTAGCCAAGAATATAAAAAGATTCTGTTTTTTCTTCTACTTTCATGTCTAGTCTTTAACCAAATCTGGCTAAATCATCTTATGGATGATTGCCACTTCAGTTACATCACAGTATTGAAAAAAAACACCCTGCATACTAGAGGCCTCCAAATGATGCCTCCTGTTACCTGTAGTGTAAAGCAACCACAGAATTTTCCTAGTGGATTTGCAGGGCACCTTATGGATTCAATGGAAATTTTACCCCGCAGGAGGTGGAGCATTTCAAGGTATGTGAGGCCTGAGTTTGAGGGTATCACCAGAGGAATAAGGGTATCTCCCAAGGTGGCAGCTGAGGTGGTGCTTGCACTATGGTTATGCCCTTATCCAAGGGCCTTACTGAGTGTAAAGCAACCACCTCCCCTACCAATCGATTTGTATCAACAAACATTTCAGAACAAAATGTCAGGTAATGCCCTCAGAGAAAGGTGTTTTACCTTAGCCTAGGGTCGGTTTCCACATTGATAAAACAATTTTTTTATTTTTCTAAAAACAAATCCGATTTTAAAATTTTGAAATTACATATTTTTCCATCATCTACTATGGTATTGGGATAGTGAAATTATTCAGAATGCAGCCTATGATAATTATGATGATTTTCAACATGCCTACTTCATATTTTCACAAAATTTCATTTCACTATTTTGAGGATTATTTAATGACAAAACTGACCTTAGGGTAAGGTAATTCAGGAATTTTTTTGGGTACTTGTTTCAGTCTGAGATAGAATCTTGGCTATTCAAGCCAAACAAAAGTATAAATATGGCGAATTATTCCAAATCTTTGTTATGAAAAATTTGGATCTGTGTTTGCAAAATTTTACGAAAAGTAATTTTGGTTGCTGGTTGCATGTAAAGGCTTTTAATTTAAAGAGGGGATTTTGTAGAACTACTCATGACGAAAAAAAAACACTACCTAAAATTGAGAGAAGCAAAACTGAGTAGGCAGGCTTGTACCTAGTAGGTGTAGATCACCTACCTATGAAATGGTGGGCCTACTACCTACGTAGGCAGGAGTTTTTTGTTCGTTTTGGTCTTATTTCTTTCCAAGTGCTGCAAACAGAAGAGAGAGAGAGAGAGAGAGAGAGCTAGCATTGGCTGGGCGTCCTTTTCTTCTTCGCTCTGTCTTGCGCTCTTTGCTGGCAGCGTGACGCCTGCGAACGCTTCCAATTTCGTAAGGCATGCCCCTCGCAATTGGCGTGCGTGCAATTGTAGTGCATGGCAGTAGAATTGGCGTGCAGGTTGTGCGAGTGGGGAATCCAAGGTAGCAATTTTGAGAGGAGTATAATATGAAGCATCACGACGGGAAGAGGGATTCTCTCTTCCAAAAGGAAGAAAGAAAGCTTGGTTTAGGGTTTTGAGGAAGAAATCTTGGCTTAGGGTTTTGAGGAAGAAAGCTTGGCTAGGGTTATGAGGAAGAAAGCTCGGCTAGGTTTATGAAGAAGGAAGCTTGGCTAGGGTTATGAGGATGAAAGCTTGGCTTAGGGTTATGAGGAAGAAAGCTTGGATAGGGTTATGAGTAAGAAAGCTTGGCTAGGGTTATGAGCAAGAAAGCTTGGCTTGGCTTAGGGTTATGAGGCTTTAGTGTATGTATGAATCATGTGGAGGCAACTATGGTGGAGATGGAAGCCTCTTGGGAGTTTTCTGAATGTAGAGCTAATGGTGTGAGGGAGGTCGCAGCATCATGGGTGGAGTTGGGGGAGACTCATTTCCTCCATGAAAATACTTGCTAGCAGGATTGCAGCAGAATGGTTGGGTATTTTCTTTGCCTGGGATGGTGGTTTCCCTTGGGACTGAGGGATTTACCCATGGGGTAGGCAAGGAAGGAATGTCTACTGCTGATGGGGAGCGGAAGGATCGCATGGTTGGAGCTAATCAAGAAGAGGGGTGCATTGGGTGTCATAGCATGAAAAGCAATAGTGAATTGCAGAGAATCAAGCATGGGGCTATCTATTTATGACCGTGCAAGTCTGTGTCCTACTTTACAATAAGAGTATGTTTTGCCTTCATTGCCTTGCTATGTATCATGACGCAAGTTTGCAAGGGGGATCCAACATGGTGGCTGTTGTGTTGTTTCTGTGGATGCTCTATGCATGCAGAGAGTGAAAAGAAGTAGACCCCAATTGCCAAAATTGATGCCTCTTCGTATCTCTACCCTGATTGTGTGACCATGGCTAGTTTGCACAAGGAGGCTTCAAATGGCTTATCAAGTATTAGAAGTAAGGTGTCTTCTAGCACTATGGGAGTTTATTGCAAAATGGAGATTAGAGTTTTTGCAGCTTCAACAACTATGGCCACTGGGTGGTCTAGCCCCTCTTATGAAAAAGCACGAATGTCACAAAAGCGGCCTAAGTGTAGGGAGATAGACCATGCAGATCCATCCAAATTAAAACGAGAGAGGCAAATATGCCGTGTAGGGGTGCATGTTGCACATGTGAATTACAAAACCTTGTTCTAGTAAGAAAAATATCAAAAGGAATGTTGGTCCTAGTGTCTTCACATGATGCAACCACAATAGCCAAATCTACTGAAGCACAGGCTTTTAAGGTGGTAGCTAAAGAAAATACCTCTACCAAAGCTAGTGCAACAGTGAAGGCGACAACAGTAGCAAAAGTGGTTCCGGAAGCAACTGCATGTGCAGCTAGGGCTGGGGTTCATGCCAAGGTTAAACTTCAGAGGAAGACTACAAGTTTAAAATATAAATTGGCAGAAAGTTCTCCAAAGTGAGAGCCAAAAGGAGAAGATGGTGTGGAGAACTAATGTGAAGGTGGAGAAAGAAAAGAAGCCAGCTGGTCATTTTGGAGCAGCATCTTTGGATGATGAAAAGTTGGTTCGACAACTGCACAGAATCATCAATCATCAACAGCTCTTTTTAAATTTCTCATAGTCTCACTCCGGTGCAAAGGAAACCCTTAATCAAACCAAAAACCCCATGTAATAGTGCTGATGTAGCAGTTAGGGCTTGGCCCCAATGTAATTATACATCTCCAATTGAGCCTTTGTTGCAACCCATGTCACATTAGACAAGACTTCGCTCAATGTTTTCATAAGGACTCCAAACAACTTGACTTAAAAAACATGGGTTGATGATGGATTGGTATTTTAAACTTTCTTTAACATTTGAAGTATTTAAGTGACTTTGAAACCTGGTAAAAGTTTGTTGTACATTGGGCTTGAGATGTGGCATCAAATCATCCAAAGGCACAAAAAAAACATTTCTAAGAAATTTGCCAACTTGATTGATAAATTGACATCATAAAAATTAGTATGAAACAACTAGATGATATCAATTCCCATAAACGAGCTTTGAATACCACCTTATGAATTTAAATAAAAAATAATCAATAGCTCAAGATTTTTTTTAAGCCACTCACGATTTCCTTTTTGGTCACCCCCCATCCATTTTGACATACTTATGCCCAATCATGCAAATTACAAAACAGGAAAAAAATTAAAAATTGAAAACCCAATTGTGTCACACATTTAAAAATAATGTAATAATTTTCACCACAATTTAATCAACTCAAAGAAAAAATATCCAAAAAACAAACACAATTCAATTCTTGACAAAATATATTATTATAAGATTTTAATTAAGTATTATAAATCCCAAAAAAACTTATATCAATTGCCACAAGGTAGTTGAAGATATTGTTACAATCACTCCTAAAATGTGGCTGACCTCTGGATCTTTCATTTCATGTAAACTCCAACTACCTATAGTTAGAAATTCACCTTGAATTGTGTCTGAAAAATGAACTAACTAACTGATGTCCTCAAAAGACCTTGCTACTTTGTCTCTTTCTTTTTGGCTAAATTATTTTTCAAAACTCCTCATAATGGAATCTCAGAAGACAAATAGATAGGACCAAAAGGAGGCTTTGCCATATCAAACCACCAACATGACTTGCAGTGAAAGATAGACCCACACACATTGCTCCTCCATTTGTTGAAAAGTACATCCACATTCTAGCTATATTGATTTCTTGAGGACAAAAAAAAATGTGGTTAAAAGAAATAGCCAAAACTACAACTTCTTGAGGGAGGAAGGCATATTTTGATAAATATGTGCTTCTAAAGTCCACATACTAACTAGTGTCGAGTATTGTTTTGTTGAAGAAAAAAATATGTGAAAGACTAGCCATAATAGAAACTTCCATTTGTTCATGAGGAAGAGCATGTGGTTCTATGGGAAGAAGAACTTGAGATCATCATCATTTATGCAGACAGATGTGCCTTCTAGGATTACACCTATACAAGTTTGAGAAGCTGGTTTTGAGACTGTGTGTTGGCCCTGAAGAGGTAGTGGTGGAAGATATTGGAGCAGCTGAAGTTGTCTATGCAGATCCTGCAAAGATGACTATCAAAGATTCTGGAGCAGCTGAAGTTGTGCATGCAGATGATGCAGAAACTTCTTTGAAAGATTCTGGAAAATCTGAAATCATGCTGACAGATGTGTCCACTAGGATTGCTCCTGAAGAAGTCTCAAAAGCTGGTTCTGAGACTGTGTGTGGTGAACCTGAAGAGGTAATGGTGGAAGCAAGCTTAGAGAATAAGTCAGGGAGTGAAGAGGTAGTGGTTGAAGCAGGTGTGGAGGAAAGCAAAGCTGTGGATGGTAAAGATTCAGTGCCAGGCCATGAGGGAACTCAAGATGTGGCCTTTGCAATTTCAGATTGCAGAGGAGTTTCTGAGGCTACGTATCAGCATATGCTTGTTGGGAAGGAGGGAGATGCAATGCAAATGGGAGATGTGGAGGAGACAGTTGCAAATGGTAGAGATCCAAGGCTAGGTTGCAAGTAAATTCAAAGTCTGTCCTTGGCAGGTGGAGCAGTTCCAAGGTTTGTGACTGAAGCTTGTGATCTGCAAGCAGGCCTTGTGTACAATGATGCAGGCTCAAGTGGAAGCTTCCCACATGCAGTTCAATCCCATGAAGATGCAATCACAACCTGGCCCCAGAACAGGCTGAAGGGACTTCCTGCTGTAAGTCAAGCTTCAGCAACAGGAGCTAGTATGGCTTCCTTTTGATCTGCTGCACAAATATCCATGTGAACTACAGCTGTTGCAAATGCACCAGGTGGATGACATTTGTGACCAAATCAGGTCCAAGTCCTTCATAACCCTAATCCAACTGACCATAAGCCCTCAAATCATTTGCAATAGTGATATATACTTACAGCCCTGCCTATGTAATGGTCTCATAATTGAAGCTCTGTGCATGTCATGGATTCTTAGCCTGGGTTATGCAAAATTTTCAATCTCAGCAAGTATGGCTTTAGACCATTCAACTCCTTTCTTAAACCCTATTTTAGGGTTTGATTGAAGTCATACACATCCTTGACCAAAATGTCTATAAGTACAGATTATAGTCCACTTGACCATTGTTTGTAATCCTAAACTGTTCCAAGAGAACCTAGAAAAGAAAACCCCCCTCTTTGGTGCTCCTATTTTCAGTGACTGCTCTGTCTGTTGTGTTGTATGCACTAAGACATTGGTGGTTTCTGGTCGTTTTATCAGGTTTGAACAAGATGAACAACATCAATAGCAACATCATAGAAGGCTTTAAACACATGCTGCCAAGATAAGGTCACTTTCACTTACATTTAGTTTCTGTAGTGCTGTAAGTACTGCAAGATTTTTTATCACTCACTAACTAGGGTGTGTGACATATTGTGTACAATAAATCTTATCATGTGTCTCTGCTTATACAGACCTTTGGGCATCTTCCATGCTTTCACATGGATTCCCTTCACTCACATTTTTGAAGTTCTGTTTCCTCTTCTTTTTTGTATTAAAGTCACCATTATTTATACTAATTGTCTTTTGTTCTTGAATACTCTTTGTGTAAGCAAGGAGATTTTCTCTTTAAAAGCCTGTCGCTGTCAGGTAGTTAGGGCTTGTTGTCACAGGCTGCTCTTAGGTTTCAACATTTGTGTTTTGTGCAAAGGCTATTTTCTGAACGAGTACTCTAGAAAATCTACTTGTGAAAAGCACGAAGTCTCATAACACTGCAAAACCTATTTTTCTTTTGGTACAATCCAAGTGAGTGCATTGCTGTTGGGTGGTGTTCCTCTAGTTCCTTTCAGTACAGAAATTTCATAGAATGCAGCAAATATGAACTGAGTTCTAAACTGTGCATGCCTAAATGTGGTGCTCTCTTATCAATCAAATGATTTGCAAACTCAACGTGTTTTTCTTAGATCTGTAAGTCAAGGGTCAGTTTCACCTTTGTATTTGAGAAGTTCTCATCTTGGAGGTCAGTGTTTGGAAATTACCTGAAAACATGTCATAACACTTGCATTGATGATTGTGCTAGCAATTAAGCTGCAAATCAAAACTTTGAAATCCAACAACTGCTGGTATAGGCTTTAGATCTCCTCTTTTCTTGTAGAAATCATGCTCCTAGATGTCAGTATCATCTAAAAGCTAAGACATTTCCACCTACAGCAGGAAAATGACCTGTACACACTAATTTGAATGAACTGCAAACTTCAAATAGGTTGCAGGAAACTCATTTTGAGCATGGTGCCATTCAAGGAGGGGTCTAGAGGAAATGACTGGATTTGATTGGCCAGCCAGAATGATTGGCCCTGCTGGTTACATTTGAATAGTCTCTTCATCTTATACTGTCCAATTTTTCATGTTTATGGGTGGGGATGGAGGAATAATGAACAGTGTATATTGGAAGTTGTAAACACTGATATGGGTGTGGACAGAGATGCTCAAGAGTGCACTGGTTAGTTTCTCCCCCATCCCCACCCATGAACCTAAAAAGATAGACTGTACCAAGTGGGACACTATGTCTAAATCTCAGCACCTGGGCCAATCATTGTAGTTGGCGAATGAGAAATAGTCATTTATTGCTGAGAGAGAGTTATTTGCTGCCACAGGTTCTTGTGCAGGGCGTTGTGAACATGTGTATTTTTACCAGCCCAACTAAGATTCAGAGTGTTCTTCTGTAACTCTTCACCCAGAAAGCACTATGAAGGCCAATTTACTGCTGCTATTGGGGATGCTCTTGCCTCTAATAGGTAGACAGATATCCGCTAAGATGTCGATAAGTCTATACTATATGAGTGAAAAATGGAAATACCTTACGATATCATTTTACACAATTTGAAAGACAACCCAATTAGGGTTTTTTGTTCAAAAAACGTGATAGTTTGCCCAAAATAGCAAAAGTAGTCAAATTTACAAAGTTTTCCCAATTTTTTGTGTGGAAAAACAACAAAAAATTTCAGGAAAGAAGCAGTAAACCCAATACATTAAACTCAACAATTTTAAGGCTTGCATTATTGCATGATTAATAAGAATAGAATTCAACTATCTTCATTTGCTGGCAAAATGTTTTCATTATCAAGGAGACAATTAAGTAACAAAGAAATCAAGGAAATTATCTCAACCTCAGAGAGAAAGTGGCCAACGAAGGAACAATTGATACTTAGTTTGCGGATGTCAGTGAGATGCGAAAGCGAGGGGGCAAATGGACCGCAGTTTTGGATAGAGCAGTTTTGCGGTGGTCACACATTACCCCCCTCGCTTTTTCTCTCGCTGCAAATCGACGCATTTTGAAGCTCTGTGGATTCCACCTCGCGAGCAGCACAGTACAGCTGAGTGCGTGGAATCGGTGTTCGATTGATCTCCGGTTTTGAAGCTTCGGATTATGCTGCAAAGAAAACGGATGCTAACAAACGGCTGCTCTTCGACAAAGTCACGTTTGTCGATTCTCTTCGGCGCCTGAGGTGAGACAATGTTCTTGTGTCGACAGAGACTTCCGTGCGTCTAATTCCTTTTTCGAATTTCAAGTTTTGCTTTAAGAGAGAGTACGAGAGCATGTTGTAATTTTCCTTTTTTTTTTTTCTAGCCTCTCAATTTGCCGTGCTTTCATGTTTCTAGTACGTCTAGATTCGAATTTCGTGTAGTTCGGAGATGTTTGTAGCCCGTTTTTTCACTTCTAATTTTCGGAGGCGTTCTTGCGGTTGCATCTGAGTGTAGTTTCCATGCTTGTATAGGATCGTGATTTGTTATCGAATTTGAAAGAATCTTTTCTGTTGAATTTCAGTACGTGTGCACCGTTCCTGAATTTGTAAGTCTAGTTTGTTATTTTGCAGGAGTTTCACTTGAGCTTACCTTTCTTTTTGTTTCTTTTGAGTGCGTGCCATGAGAATTTTTCACAAATGAGGTGGAGATAAGACTTTGAAGATTGTGCAGGTTTGTGATTTTTGAACCAGTGAAGGTCCAGAGCACTTATGTGGAACCGTATATTAGCTCTCGAGTCTCGACTCGGTGAATGATCAATGGAGATGAGTACATCGGCAAAGAGAGAAAGTTCCCCGCCGCGCTCATGGCAAGCTTCTCGGCCAAATTCAAGTACAGGCCTGCACGCGTGTCTCGGGTCTCCAGGACTGTAAGCTCGCACGCATCACAGGAGCAAATTGTGAATCAGCTGCAAGAGCGTCCAATTGTGCTGTTGTAAGAGAAACGTTCTTGTGAACGTTTGCCTAGATAGCCAAGTCCACTAGAGTTCGACCGGGGTTCAGTATGGCAAGGAAGAAGGACGCTCTGGACAGGCTGGTCCTATTTCTCGCGAAGCGGGACGGCATCGACAAGCTGGTCAAGACCTTCCAGTACGTCGGTAAGCTTTGTCATTACCATCTTCAAGAGACTCATCCCGCGTTGGCTAATCGATTCAAGAAACTAGAAATAGCTTCTGGATTGAGCAGAAAAGCCTTCCGCACAGGAAGATTTCTCACCGGCTACAACGCCCTCCGCACGACGACTTACCCTGATAGGAAGCTTCAGATACTCGCCATTCTCGGGAACGGAGGGGAAATGGTGTACTGGTTCTTCGACCATTTCGTGTGGCTGGCAAAGGTAGGCGTTCTTGACTCTCATCTTGCCAAAAGATTCTGCTACATTTCTGCCTTCGGTGAAGCTTTCGGCTACATCTTCTTCAATACAGCAGAGTTTATACTAATCAGCCGGGGGTTAGAGGCTGAGAAAAAGTGCACACAAGAACTTGCACAGCTATTGGAGGAGGAGAAGAAGAAAAAGGTTGCAGGAGGAGTACTGTCAGTTACAGAACGCATGAAACAAGTAAAAGCGCAAATCGCTGTTATCCGCTTGCAAAGAGTCATGAGTGTGATGGCGATCATCGCCAATCTTGCCGACTTCTTCATCGCTTTGGCTGATGTAGAACCAAATCCTTTCGTTAACCACGCCATAACCCTTGGCCTGAGCGGACTCGCTTCCGCATGGGCGGGCTGGTATAGGAATTGGCCAGACTAGAACGGGAGGGAGAGCGGGGGGCGAAAAAACAAGAAAAAAATCTTCCCTGGCAATCAGATTCTTAGAATACTAGTTTTCTGTTTTTTTCTTTGGGACTTACCTATTTGGATCTCATTTAATCAAACTCAACCTTAAAACATCATGTTCACCAAGCTTGCACATTTGAAGTTAATTTGCGTATTGAAAGAAGCTTAGAAAAGTTGTCTTTTGGTTGTTGGGGAAGTTGTGTTTGGACTTTATAGTCACACAACAATGTTCCATCCATACCTGTCTTTAGACATGAGTGAACAAGCTCACAACGGTCGATTTTCAGATGTGTTCTGTTTGGAAAATCTGAAATTTAGGGTTTTTATCATGCTTGGTAACCATTGAATTATAGCTGCTGATCACAGATTAATTAATCTTGTTTAAATGATGAAATTTACCTACTGAATTTTGTTACAAGAAAGCACAACAAGAAGAAGAAAAGCCTTTTCGTTGGAAGAGATTGGGTTTGAAACCCATGTGAGAAGATCAAATTTTCCATGGTTGTTAGATTCTGAAATTGTTGTAAGACTCTTTTGTGGACAGACAAGGGGAAATGCTTAGTATAGGGCCATCAATCAGTTTACAGCAATGTTTTAACTGCTTAGGATTTGTTCACATGGATGTTAAGGATTAATCTAAAGACCAACTCATGGAGATTGTAGTGATCGTGTGTACTACATACTCACAGCATGTCTGCACACAGGAGCAATATGGCCTGTACACTAATGTGTTAAATGAATTACAGCAGTCAACTGGTCTGGAAGTTGCTTTGGGCCAGTAAACATGCCCACAATACAGCGCCCTTCAAGAGGGCCAGTTAAAGAAAATGCATGTACTTTTATTGGGCAACCACAATGATTGGCCCTGGTGGTGACATTTAAATAGTCTCTCACTTCAAATTGTTCATTTTTTCATGGTTATGGGTAGCTATGAGGGAATGATTAACACTAATAGAAGCCAAAAAAGGGGTGTGTAGGAGATGCTCTGAGCTACCATATCTGCTTAAAGTAATTCAAATGGTGAGTAAGAAAGTTAGAAATTTTCAATAGTATAAGTGGTTTAAAATTTCAAAAAGTTCAAATAAACCTTTTAACTCCCAAACTTGTGTCACTCAGTTTTTACTAGGCAATGCCAGGGGCAATATTGTGGGGATCTAATAGGAAAAGCAAAGAATTCTGTAACCCCAAGCCCATTGGAATTATTCTCATTGTATCAGGAAAATTACAATAAAATGGAGAGTCCATTCATGGAGAGCTCAAATAGTTAAAATGGTTTGTTAAGCTTGCTAAAAAGGTCGGAGACCATGGAGGCAAAAATAACAAAACTTTCAGTGGTTTCTGTTCCAGGTGCAATCCGAAGGAATTGTATCAACAAGACTGATCACAATAAAAGAGGTGAGAGTGATGCATGTAGGTACATGTTAGTGATCACAGAGGTAAATCCAGAGGGTTGATTATGCACTTCAAGTGGGCATAAAAGTTCAAAGCATGTTCATCCCTCCATCCCACCACCTACTACAAAATTCCATCTGAGCAATCACCTCTGAAAACCCAAAGCAAGCTAAGGGCTTATGGGTTGATGGCATGCAACAAGTCTACTTTCTAAGCATGGATCAAGTTACAACACATCTTTATTGAGCACAGCTAATCCCAGTCATTGTACGAAAAACTGATGCCAATCCATATAGCAGGTCATTGCTTATGACTACAAGATAATTGCCCTATACGAACAACCAAGTGTTCTAATAACCAAGTGTTCTAATGAACTTCCAGATGTACCTCTTCTGTTGTATTGATACCTTGTACAATCCAACAAGTTGTTTCACAGTTCTGCATGGAATGATTAGAAAACAAGTTTCCAAGAAATAGTACAGTCCAAGCCTTTTAAGAACTTCCAGAAGTAGAATAAAATCCAATCTAGCAGAGACATAACACTGTTATCAATCATTATCCAAATTTCAAGAAGACTGACTTGATCAATGACTCCAAAATCAAAGACAACCAAAGAGAGCCCTGGTTTGGAAACAGACAAGATATATTTATGGGGTTTCAATTTTCTTGAGGAAGAATTAAATTCACTTATCCTGGGAGTAACTGCTTGTTAGGCCAAGCTCATCATCATACCCCAATCTTCTCTGCTAGGGTGCTACCATGATGCAAAATCCAGAAAGTACTGGCTCAATTTCAATACAAACTTTCTAAAGACCCCAATAGATATAGAAATGTCCTATGAACCTACTGGAAAACATGAAACAGAAATCTCAACAACCACATGAATATAATAAACCGACCATAACAGGAAGAAGTTTGGAACCAGATCTGCTCCTTCAAAACTCCAGCCCCTCTAATTCATGACCACCCGAATACCAAGCTCAGCCTGAAACTGAGGATGATTGCCAGAAAACAGATTGGGCTAACAAATCAATCACCAAATCTTAGTTACCTATCTCAACTCTTGATAAATGACTCATAAACAGATAATTGCTGTTGCACCATAACAAGCAGTTCTCAACAGCTCAAATGAGCCACAAGAAACATGACAGAGCATGAGGTGAGTTGAGAAACAGAAAGCAGAGAGATGGGTTAACCACACAGAGGTTGAGGGTGTATGCCAAAGACGTTGATAGTTAGAATACTTCAGTGGCTGGTGAACTGCAGGCATAGAGATGACTAGAGCCTTCAATAACCATCTCACTACAAACTTCAAACTGCTGAAGACAGCAGTGCTCTACAATTAACACTCAAGGCATTCTTTCCAATTCATCTTGCGTGTATGCTTTCTCAGGAGTCATTCTGAACTTCATGATTTGCTGGTTTGGGCACCAGATTTCCAGCCAAATCTTGGATGTCTGATCAATGGATGTGCACCTGTTTTGTTCGCCCTCACTAGGGAGGAGGGGTCTGTACAATCACAGTATTAATATTCTGAAATCAGAGGTGGGCCAATCCAAGACCTCAGAAGGTTTCTTCTTGCAGACTCATCTTGATCTGGAGCATACAGACAAGTCAAAAGCCCTTCAATTGATTAGAAGATCTGGTCAATTCAGTATGTTGACTGTCTGCAATCAGTGTCCAGACCTGTAGTAAGGTTGTGTGCTCAGAAACCAATTCCATGGATAAGATGTTCAAATTGTCTTGCTTCGCTCAGAGCTAGAGCTTTTGACCTTCACTACCCTTCTGGCCCAAAGCAATGTGCCTAGATACCTTCACATGTTCCTAATCATACAATCTAATCTAACCTAGCCAAACATGGCCCAGGAAAACTCCATATCTGTAACATTCCAGAAAAACTCCACAATAGCAGTTTGAAGGTGACCTTTGTGTCAGTTCTGGACAAAACCAAAACTAATACAACAAGAATTTAGAGTGGTCATAACCTTATGAGTCTTTCACAAAGTATCAGACAATCATCTTCATCATGAATAGCTGTGACTAGCTGCCATGACTCCTGACTCACTTCATCAGCTCCAGACAGAAGGTGTAGATAAGTACATAAGATCTGCCCAGATTTGGGCAAATGATTGTACAAAATCTGCATCCTGAGATTCTGTTGTGTTTCTGGAAGCAATGGGAAGACTCTGTCCTGATGTAACTTGAAAGACATCGCAGCAGCACATTGTCTACCATACCCACAAAGTAAACAGAACACCACACTACAGATCTACAAAAGTGATAAAGCTATCAAACACCAAACTCTGCTTTATGGTGTCATCTCATTACCAGCCAGTGCTCAAAGCACAGTTTCTCTGCTGGAATTCTGACAACCCATGTAACTGCAGATGGCACCTTATCCAAAACTATAGTATCACTAGTGGATTTGTTTTCATTTGCCTCTGCAAGCAAATTAGAGCGAACTCTGTGCCCTTCAGGTTGTCCAGAATCTCCATTACATTCTGACCTATGTGCCTCTTCAGGAACATTTGCATTGGCTCCTTCCTCTAAACACATTGCAGAGTCTGCAAGCACAGCAGCCTCAAGAATCTCCTGAAGAAAATCAGGTTTTCTGTCATGGATATCAGAAATGGGATGTGAAACTCCAACATCAGCTTCAACCATGGCATCAAATGGAAGATCTACATTTCAGATTCTGCTGCTATCAATGAACCTCAGATTGCAGGAGATGTTACAACTTCTGCTTTTATCATAGAGGGCACTTCCTCTGAAGTGTGGGGATCACTAGGCTTAGAAGGAAGTTCTGGACTTGAATCATCAAAAGCATCTGCCTGCTGGTCTGCAAACTGACCAACCTCATTAGTCCTTTTCACCTCATGCCTTGGAACCCTGGAGTCAAAGCACTTGGAGTCCTTGTGAGGCACTGAGCGACGCCTTGTCTGCTGTGGCTTAGTTGTGACAAAGGCTCAGTTGGAGATGTCTGACTGTGTCGAGGCCAAGCCCTAACTGCAATTCCACTGCTGTTACTAAACCCACAGGGTGGGGTCTCTGGTTTGACTGAGGACTTCCTTTGCAGAGGAGTAAGACTACAAGAAATTCTTTGAGAGATGGTTCTGTGCAGTTGCCGGGCCAACTCTTCATCATCCAAAGATGTTGCTCCACCATCTCCTGCTTGCTTCTCTTCTTTCTCTATCTTCATGAGTCTTCTCCAACATCTTCTCTTTTCGGATCTCTGGGGGTACAACAAGCTGCAGCTTTGATGAACTTTCTACTAATCCAGGTTCTGAATTTGCATGTTTCCTCTGAAGTTCAGCCCGGGCGTGAGCCATAGCTGCATAAGCAGCTGCTTCCAGTGATCCTTTTGCTGCTGCTGCAGCCTTCACTGCTATACTAGCTTTGGCAGCAGCATTTTCTTTAGCTGCCAGAGCCACCTTAACAGCCTGTGCTGCAGCAAATTTTGCTGCTGCTCCTGCATCGTGTGGAGTTACTGGCATCCCTTGTGATGTTGCCTTATGATAATGAGGTTCTTTGACTTAGGTGATGCAGCTGCGCCGCCACCTCGACCCTGTAGCTGCCTCTCCTTCTCTGACTTGGATGGATCTGCCTGGTCTCTATCATCAAGCTGAAGCCGCTCTCGTGACATTCGAGAGTTGCAATTCACTCCTATGATGCCACCAGGACGCACCTTGCTTCTACTGCCTGATAAGCCATTGGAAGCCTCCTTGTGCTGTCTGGCAGTGCTCACACAATCAGGGCAGACGTACGACGAGGCATCAGTCCCTGCAGCAGCAGCAGCAGCAGCAGCAGCAGTGTGCTGCTTGTATTCGCAATCTGCATGCACAAGATCTTCCGCAGCGGCAACACAACAACCACAGGCTCGGATTCCCTAACAAATTCGCATCATGATACATAACAAGGCAATGAGGGCAAAACATACTCTTGTTGTAAAGAAGGGCACAAGACTAGCAAAATCGTAAGTAGACGGTCCCACGCTTGATTCTCCGCATTCCGCCGCTACTGCTGCTGCTCTCCACAACAGCACAACCGGTACGCGCCTCTTCTTCTTCTTCTTCTTCTTCTTGCTCAGCACGAACCGTAGCGCCAACTGCCGCAACCATCCCACCCTCCTCATCATCGTCCAAACCGACAACCTATCGGCCGAATCCTTGTGGAAAAACTACCTCCTCGACCCCAGGGGAGGAGACTAGCAGAGGCGACGAAGACCGCCAGCCATTCTGCCGCAACCGCGCCAGCAGACGTTTCCGTGGAGGAAGCGATCCTCCCCCGACCCCAGCCATCATACCACGGCCTCCTCCTCCTCCTCCTCCTCCTCCCTCCATTCCATCAGCTCTAAATTCACAAGACTCCCAAGAGGCTTCCATTTCTATGACTTGGACTGGATAATAAGTCATCTTCTCGGCCTCGCAATGCGTCCCTGGATTCCAAACCCACTCCCCCGCCACGCCAATCATCCTGCCTGCACTACAATTGCAAAGGGAGGGCAATACGCTGCGAATTGGAAGCGATGGGGGCGAGGAGAACTCACGGGGCCAGCGCGAGCACAAGAACGAACGTATAGAGTAACGCCCGAGGACGAGGGCATTACCAGAATAAGGGTCCCGCGCTCGGCGATCGGCTTTGAATTACCAGAATGCCGAGCGCAGGACCCGCATTCTGGTAATGCCCTCGTCCGAGGCCGTTACCCAACGTAAAGAAACTGCCAAAAAAATTCTTTCCAAAATTCACAGTCACGACGCAACAAGAAAACACAAGAATCAACGGTAGATCTGCATATTCAAAGTTGAAAGCCATTTTCAAACAAGATTTTTTTGATGTGCATATTAAGAGAACAAGCCTTGTCGAATTTTCTTTGACTTATTCCTTGGTTAACTACAAAAGCAAATCTGCAGGTCTGTCTTGTTGACTTATGTGATAATAAGCATTCATTGACTGGATCATACACATGCCACGACTACAATTAAGCTCAGATTCTTGAGCATTGCATCTTAATCTACAAACCTGCAGTACAAAATTGACAACACTAAAAATTTCGTTGGGAAAAGCCACTGTAGTATAAATTTCATCACTAATAGTACACCTATGATGGCTCCCTAACATCAATGATCTCGATTCCTGTATGCTAGCCTGCTGCAGAACTAAAACAACTGATCCCACAATCCAAGTTATAAATTGACTAGGACATAAACAACTCCAAGCCCAAAAGAACATCTCTCAAGTTGTTTTGCAACTGCAGTGTAATTAACAAAACGAAAGCAACTAATTGTGCGTGCATAAATATTAAGAATGGAGAATGTCACAAAGATATTCGTCTAAGTCAAATTCGAGTTCCCTGGGATTTGTTTTTATCCAACACAACGAGAAGACGAGACATTTTCTCATAGGAAAATGAATACGTAGTAACTCCTTAAAAAGCCATTGGCTGGGTATTCGCACCTTTGGACTGCAACCAAAACCTTCATTGCACTCGAAGAGGCTCTCCTAACACGTGCACAGCAAAACAAAATGCAAAAAAAAATTCTACAAATCTGCTACAGGACAAGAACGCGAAAACATATCACCAAAAATAGTTGACGTATTACAGAAGTTGTATCATCAAGAACATACATACATTAATTTTTACTAACAAATAGATCATCAAATCTTTCTGCCCCCATTGAAAATCATGAGTGCGAAACAAACGTCAGACGACAATGCGCAAAATTCCGACAGAGCTCCCGCACAAGGCGAGCGAAGAGATGGACAAAGACGAACGAGGTGAACTTAGGGGAGGATGGACAGCTAGGATTTCATCCTTTAATCCAGAGATGAACAATGTAGATAATGCCAGATTGCAGCCCCCAGAAGCCCTAAATTCGATGGCGTAGATCATTCACAATTGACGACTACAAATAAAAGACCATAGATGAAGGTACACTAGATGAAAAGTAAGTGGATGATATGTAGCAGGTTTCATTCGTAATTGGACAAATAGACTAATTTAGCTAGGCTTGCTTTTTGTACCCTAGATTGAATGGCTACAATTAGTTAAATTTCTAATCCAACGATTGGAAATGTAAACGGTTGCGATAGTCAGAAAAAAAGGTACCTTTAGATCTCCACCGTCAGATAAATTGGATAAAGTAGTGGCTAGGATTCTTTTTGTTCGAAATCGAATGGTCAGATCCATTTACGATTCAACAGTTGAAATATTTTTTAAAAACAATGTGAATTGATATTGGCTGTTAGATCTTTCTAAATCTAACGATTGCAAGTTTACATTTTATTTTATTTTAAATTTCCCATCATAGGCTAAACGTGTATGATGGATGTTGCCAACCAGCAACCTACAATGGATATGTGGCTGATCAAACTTATGGTGGAGATTCAACCCTTTATCATCCTACAGTGGACATCCACCGATCTTGAACATGCGGCTAAGACCCACTAACCAGCATCCTATGGTGGAAATGCATCTAGCCATATGGATAGCTATGATGCGATATGTTCGTTGAAACCTAATGTTGACAATTGGAATATTGGGATCCTACCACTTACGGTGGAGATCCCATCAACTTAAATCTATAATTCAAATCTAATGCAAGAAACCCTAAGACCCTAAGACAGCAAATGATGTGATGAGCTTAGTTTCAATGGTCAAGATTTAGGTTGTACCAATTGACGATTACAATGCAATCCATTTTGGATGATTGATAGGCTTTGGTAATGTTATAAAACAAAGGTTGGGTCACTACAAGCCTCTTTTTGCGCCACCTGTCGATTGCTTCTATTAGTGAAGCTTCAGATGTTTTCATGGTGCCAATTTTTTTGTTTTGAAGCATTTGTTGTCAGGCCATGTCAAAAGCGCTAGGTTGAAGGTCTATAGATTTTGCTGTGGCATCGGAGTGGGTCTCTATTATCTATTATGAAACTTTGTTGTTTTTTTTTTTGGCATTGAAAGCATTGTTCTTGTGAAGCTCTTGTTGTTTTTGTCGCATTGAAGGTGTTTTTTCTTGCAAAGTTTTCTGGATTTTTCTCTCATATCAACTAAAACATGGAGTTCTACCATTTTCATGGGCATTTTTCCTTTCTTTTTTCGTTTTGCATTTTGTGTTCATTTGTTTGTTTTTCTTTCTTTGCTTTGTTTCCATGTGTTTCTAATGCTTCTATTGGTTGTAATGTTCTAGGTATTGGCAATTTGTAATTGTTTGGCTTTTTGTTTATGTTATTTGGAATTTTTATTTTGTTATATGGCTTGTATAATTTTTTTGTTTATTGTGTTGTAGTTGGTCATTATGGAGTGCATTGTTATTGATCATCTAATGCAAACATCAAGATCGAACATAATTTTGTGTTGTTGTAATATGTTAGTCTTTAGATTAAATGAAGGTACAAAGGTAACGAATGAATCACCAATGTACACATTACTTGTTTTCCTCCCTCTATTTCTAAAAATGAATCAATACTACACGGATCGAATGTCGAAACATTTAATGTTCTTCTAGGTGCAAACAAGATACAATGAGCTAATGGGATTTCTGTAAAAAAGGATTTCATGTTTTTTTTCCCAAAAGAAAAATTTCATATGAATGAATTTTGGAACTATTTTTTTTACAACTTGTTATAATAAATGTTTATAGTTGTTCAAGTACATGACATGTTTTTTTATTCATCATTTTTGAAAAAATATGAATTTTTGAAAATGTCCTGATTCTTTGTAAATTAAGTGTTTTGTCTTTAAAATTGATAATAATTTCAAGTTATAACCAATTTTTTTTTTTTTACATTTTTATGTTTTCTTGTATAATAAACTAAAACTTTTCTTAACACATCATGTACATTTTACCCCATTTATGTGTGGCAAAGGACTTTTGAAATTCTAAAATTTTGGTCAATTTTGTAAAGTTCTTTGAATTTTTAAAGTTTTATAATTCCACATATCTTACAGGATGAATATTTTTTTAATGTGATTAATAGGTTTTTATCCTCTTAAATTTTTTTCCCATCAAATGTGTTTTATTATATGAGTCCTTTTGATAGTCCTTTGCAAAATGAATTCATATCCAAAGCATTGTCATTCATTTTTAAAGGTCCTAAATCAAAACTTAAACTTAAAATTTTATGAAATGGATTTTTAGTTTGAATTCCTTGACATTCATATGAATGAAAAAACAACAATTTGCCATGATTGCCATGGGTTTAAATACCAAACATAAATATCTATCCAATTTTGATTGTTTTTCTTTGCAATCTAACGCCCTTTTAGCTCATTGGATTGTGACTACACCTTTCTTTCATTAGTTTTTGTTTTGCTTTTCAAAGCAATTTCATGCTTCTTTTTTTAGTTATTATTTGTTGTTTTCATATGTGGTAATTCGATGGTATTAACTTGTTGTTGTTATAATTGTTAATCATGGATGTTATAGATTGTTTGCTTGTTGCTAATGTAAATGATGTTGATTTTGGAAAGGCAGCTAATTATGTACATGATTACCCTTCTCAAAATGTTTTACATGTAGTCAGAGGGTTGTTCGACTCTCGTGTTCAAAAAGATTACCTCAATCCTTATGCTTATGGAGATATTATTGATGAAGAAGTGAATCTCTATGTCAATGGTGACAATAATGAAAAAATCAACCATCATTTCAAGGATCTGGATGCTTGAGAGTTGGAGAATGTGGCTAATGGATGTCATCATAATATTAATTTCAAAATTTGGGCTACCAATGCATTCAATGCATGGCGGAAGTATAAGAAGTTGGATACTTCATCGTTGATTATTGTATTACATGCTTATAAACCAAAACTATTTGTCAATTATCTTTTAGAATTTTTGCTACAAGTTACAAAGAAAAATGGGGAGTTTTATCCCCCTACTAGGTTTTCTTTCTACTCTTGTGTTTGTTTCATTTGTTAGTTTTTTATTTGAATGAAGTCTTATAAATATGATTATTTTTGTGGCTTGCTTGCAGCATAGTTGATAACTAGTCTCTTTTGAGCATTTGGTAAAATTATAAGATCAAAAGAGGCCACAATAATTGTAGAGACTAATAAGTTGGGTCTAAAATTCAACATACATACTTACAACGCCTTTGGAAAACTAAAATTAACTATGAATGAAACCATTAACATATGTATTGGTGTTAGCCTTGGGAGAGGCATTTCACGATCAGATGTCCTTTCTTTGTTGAAGGAGAGGTTCATGTTGAGCTAAGTAAAGTGTTAAGTAGCCTCACCTCAAGGTGTCAACCTTCGTTTTGGGTATTTTTGTACTCTACAATTTGTTATTTGTGGAGCCCAAGAGCTAAGGAATGTTAATGATATTGACTTAATTTTGCATGAAGATGAATTCGGTCAATTTTTGAGGTAATGTTTTTAAATTTTGTTTTTGTTTTCATTGCTAGTATTGAGAATTGTTGGATTTGTTTATTGTCTATTATGGAAGTTTTTTGTTATCTATTTTGTGTTTTGTAGGTACTAGCAAGGGCAATCAAAACTTTGGAAATTTGATCTTGATCATTGTGATGTGGAACACCATTAACCAGCAATAAAATGCTATATTATAAACATCATCAAAACATACAAAGTGATGATGCACCTTTGCTTCATCCACTTTTTCTAATGCCCAAGGTTAAATCCTTTAATATTGTTGAGTAGGTTTGGTTCATGAAAACACTAGTGGGTAAAAACATTCTTAGGCAATTAAGCAAGAAGCTAACCAATGATATCCCAACCCTGAAAGGTGAAAGAATTACTAACAAGACTAAATGGGGCATTGCAATTTCAAGAATGGCAAATGCATTGGTGCAAGTAGAATATGGCATGAAAATTTTAAGTCATTGCAATGCCAAAAGCTAGGCAAAATAAATGTACTAGTTGCGGGTTTTATTACAATATCATTTTTTTTTTCTTTCTATCAAATTTCTATTGTTTGATGAGTTATTGTTTGTGTTGTTAGGGAGTGAAAGCATGGTCAAGTAGACAAAAAAAGTGTTATGCCCAAAATGCAATTTTAAAATGATAATTTTTTTTATATAAACACATGAAAGTAGATTAAAAACTTGTGAAAGTATAAATATGAAAAACCATGGCTGTCCATTTAGTTTATAGTAAGTTGAATATAAAATTTGAAAACCTTTGATATCACAAATTAGGTGAGAAATAGATTTGAACCTATTTGGTCAATTTGGTGTTCAAGCTTATTTTTACACTGGAAGTCTTATGTATTATGATTATAACATGCATAATTTGATAGTACACAAATATTGTTTAAAGCTCCATTAACTTGAAGGTAAAAAAAGTTGAATATTTCATTTACTTGTAACCCATTTTGTAAGATCGAAAACTTCCTATAAGTAGATGCAATTTTTGTAAAATTTATTTAAATCTAAATGACGATGTTCATTTTTCAAAATTATAATATTAAAATGAAATATTATCTTCATATTAATCAATGAATAAAATAATATTTCTACTTTCAATGCATCAAAATTCTTTTGTGTCTACTTTTGTGACAAGGTACAAAAGTTGTTTACTTAACCATGTTTTCACCCTGGGTATGATGAGACAAATCAAAGGATTTGTAGTTGTGCCTTGCAATGTATTATCTCTAGAGAATTGAATGGAGATCACCCTCTTACCTACATGGAAGCCTTTGCCCATGAGCAAAACTTGCACAAAAAGCTCAAGGTACAATTCATTTTTTGGTTTTTTGATCATGGTGTTTGTTTTGAACTTTAGGTTTTAATGCCTTTATGTCTTTTGCATTGTTTATTGCATATTTAAGTACTAATTTTTCTTTTCTTTCATTTGCACTATTAGATGCATCTACATCTAACTCAATCACAATAGATGCAATGCAAAAGTCCAATGAAGAAAATTTGTGAAACCAAGCTCAAATGTGCAACCTAAATTGTCCAAGCTTACATCAATTACATGTGTGCAAAATGCTAGTAACATTATTTCTAACATATCAATTATTCCATTTGATCATGTTGAACAAGACTTGGAATTTTGGAATTCTTTTGAGGGGTGTTATGCTTTGACTAACATGATGAGTAAATATGAAAAAGGCCCTTCTATTGTAACTCACATGTTGGAGGTCATCAATTTTCCAACCTTACAAATTGCAATATAACCTTTTCAATATCTTATGTTAATGTGGTAGCAAACCTACTTCCTAAAATGAAAGGTCCACCTCCTGGGTGATTGCATTCTATCATAGTTTTCCTTTTATAGTTTTGTTTTTCAAGTTCAAAATACTAATACATTTTAACAAACATTATGATAGACTGATCTACATTCTTGTAGTTTTTGTTTACATGATACATTTTACATTCTAAGTTTGACAGTCTCATACATTTAGACTTTGTAATTGTCTTGAATCAATATTTTTTTGAATTTTGGATACTTTTTTTTTTCAATGAACATGCCCATCTATCATATGTATTATTCTTAACTATGATTTGTTGAATGAAATGTTATTGTGTTTTTATATTGATTTATATAATCAATGTTAATTAATTTTTAAAATCTTTAAAAATTACATTAAAAAATCTTTAACCTAAAATATGCAAGATGATTAATGCAATTTTGAAACATGATTGGACTTGTTTCAAATGAAGCAAATAATTATATTTTGAAATTGCCTTGCCTTCTTACAGGAAATAAATCTACTTTATAACATTTCAAAATACAATAGAAATTTGTTGGTAGCGTTTTACAAAAGAAAGAACAAATTGGAGAAAGAAAGAAAGAAAGATAGTTGGGATGCTATGTGCACAACTTCAAAACCCATTTCTCTCTTTCGATATATCTCGTAGTATTTGGGTCAATTTGACATTATTTTTATTTTTTTATTTTTTCAATTTATTTGAAAAATGGTACATAATTAATTAGAAAGTTCTTGAAACTTTAATCATCATATATTGGATGTTCACAAAATTTGGCCATTATTTGTCGAATGTTCAAAAAACCCTTGGCATTGAAGTCAATATTTTCAATATCATGGACTCTTCAGACCTATCACAATTTGATGCATGCCATAGGAAGAAGCAAAAACGCCCTTTGAAAGTCATGATCGTTCTTGCACAATAGAAGATGCAAGATCATCAATCACCACTTTCATCACCATTCCTCTCATTGACTACCACCCTCTAGTTGCATGATGAAATATTTAACTAACCACTATATAGTTCGTGCATGAAAAGTTCCTAGCAAGTTATTTATAATCTCTAATTGTGCACACCTTTTTCAAAACATTGTGCTTGTCACCCATTTTTGCCTACACTATAGCAAAGGAGGAGGAGAGGGTGGAAGAGCAAGAGGAGGAAGATGTGATGGCTTCACAAGACTAAGTGGGGGAGGAAGTTTGCACCAAAAACCTAGACCATAATTCCTCACAAGTGCCATGCTTGTAGTTGCTACAACAATTTGAAGTAAGAAATATCAACAATAACAACTAGTTGTTGCAGCAAATGATACAAGGGTGATGATGGGTGGAGCTCTAAGTACTTGCTTCTTCTCCTACTGTTACTATAATCAATGATGGAAAAGGAGGAACAAAATTGAAGTTTTTTTATAACTTTTGACTTTGGCTTTCTAGCTAGTGCTTGTAGTCTCAAACCACCAACACCTACACTTGAAAGAAGGAAAAATTGATGGTGGTGGTGATTTTTCATTACACAACATTCCATAACAACTAATGTTTTTTTTGTTAGATTAGTGCATGGTTCATCAATCTTCATGTCTTCTTCAATATCATATGTTATTGTAAAGAAAGAAACAATTGTGTTTGCTTCTATGGTAGCAAGTTAAAATTCATTGTTTCAAGCTTTTGTAAACCATGTTTTCTCCCACCCTTTCAAAATCATTGTTTGTTTGTTTCTTAACTTTTTCCATGCATTATTTAACCACTCACAAATTTGTGGTTTTAAACTGCTCATTTTGAAGTCAACATTGGGATCTTGGCCACTTTCAATATATTGTTTCATGACCCCAACTATCCAATTATTGAACTCCATCTTTAATGCATGCTTCAGTGGGTGCTACAAAATGACATCAACTGGTTGGAGAATGCTAGTATGGTTTGCTAGAACAAAAACAACCAAAATATTTGGATGTTTTTATTTCATCCAATCCAAAAATTCTTCATTTTTGTGTACACTCCAACAATCTAACAACTAAATTAGTTTTTGATGTGTTTGCAATCCCAATAATTCAATATAAACTTAGTGGTAAGGAACCATGACATTCTTTCACAAAGCGCTTGGTGGTATCAAAATTTGATTAATAATTTTCACTAGAAGTGATATCCCACCCATCTATTACACACATTATTTTTCTTTGGTTGTTTGGGGACAATGTCCTTATTACAATGCTTGTAAAGATGATTGTAATGGCAGGAATATTCTTACTATAGATGAGGATACCACCACATTCACTTGTCATTTGTCTTTTATGCCAAGTACATGGATATGTTTGGAGCCCCTACTTTCCCATGTATGTTTTCCTACTATAGGTGCCAAATGGATGTTAGTTTGATCACCATTGACAACAAGTGAAGGGGAAATATAGTAGGTCTTGGTTAAGTAAGCAACACAATAAGCCATGAATTTACCTTTCTCCCATCAATCTACTAGAAGTTTGTTATCAATTGTAGTACTAGCCCTAAATCATGTCCAATTCATGTAATGTTTCATGAATTAGCGAGTCCATTTTTGAATGACCTTAAACCCACTAGGTTTGGTCTCACAAATCACATCAAGGGTTAAAAACTCGATCATTGGACACATAGTATGGGTTGGATAATAAAGGTTGTTAAAGGTTGACATGCCTCCTTCATCTTTTGTAACATGGCTACCATGGAATCTCTAAGTACAAGGTAATTTTCAAGGATTGGTAAAATCTACTTCCTAGTTTGAGCTTGTGTGTGTAATTCAACTAAATGGGCTTTAACTTTTCCTCTGTTTGTAAACTAATCATAAAGGTTGGATCTTCCAAGTTTCTCACAAGGACTAGGACATCCTAGTTTGTTATAAACAATTTTCAAGAAATGGAAGGCATCAATTTTGTTACCATGGTATTTCTTGATTATTGCCATGATGGGTGGCCACAATTCTTGTTGAAATTAGTTTATGTATGTATTTCACTTGTGCACATGCGATCTTTCTCTTGCTTATTTTTATCATGAACGCCAATGCCACATGGGGTTCATTCTTTTGAATGTTTATCCATAACTTGTATTGAACTTACACCTAACTTCTAATTTAATTTTAGTTCACTTCTAGTTTATTCTTAATTAACTTCTAATTAAGTTTTAATTATGTCCAAGTTAATTCCCAGTTAAGTCCTAATCAACTTCAAGTTAAGTTCGAATTAACCCATAATTAATTTTTAGTTAACTCTTAATTAAATCCTAGTTGATTCTAGTTAACTCCTAGTTGATTTTAATTATCTCCTAGTTGATTCCTAGTTAAATTTTAATTGACTTTCAATTAATTTTTGGTTAATTCAGAGTTGACTTTCAATTAAAAAGGTTTTCAAAAAACTTCTTTACTTGATGCACACAAAGAAGCTTCCTTGGAAGCTTCCTTGAGCTATGTCGCCAAAGGTGTATAAATAGAAGTATGACCCATCTTTTCTTTCAGTCTATTCAACACTAGTTTTAAACACAATCTTGCACCATAATCTTGTCATGTTCTTTTCATTTTCATGTTTGCATATGTTAATATAATAAGTATCTATTTCCACGTTGGTTTTGCACATTTCATGTTCTTGTTCTTTGTTCTTATGTTCTTATTTTTAAATCACATAATCTTGTTTTGTTCTTTATTTGAAAGTTAAATTTAAACCTTTCCTTTAACCTTTGTTCTTGTGGTTCTTCATGTCCTCAACAATTTTTCATTTGATTTTTGATTGATTTCATGATTTGCTTGTAAAGCCAACCAATTGGATGTTTCTACATTGCGTTTTAGGTATATTTCTCTTGTGTAACATGTTTCAACAAATCAACTTCATGTTGTGAAATGTTGAGATGTTCATTTTTTTTGTGATGGGCTCAAACAACCATGTTAACATCTTTTGTTGATTTTGTTGAGTGCCCATTTAAGTACCAAACTACTTTTCATTCAACCTTTCCACTTTTATATAAGTATAATAAGTTTTGCAAACATATGTTCCATAGAAATAGGTTAATAATTTTTTTGCACTTGCATGTTCCTCAATACACTAAACTCTTCAATGCAAAATATTTTTGATGCAAACTTCTTTGGACTATGTGACAAGAATTCACTCTATGTTTAATCTTTCCATTCATTTCCAAGTATATACTTAATAAAATCTATTCAATGTAAACTATCTTCCATTGTAAATTGCTCCTTCAAAATAAATAAGTGTTACTAAGAATTGAAATGAAGTTGTCAATGCACCAATCTTGCATCTTATACCTATGTTGTAAAATTCTAAATCAAGAAATTTGTAACAGGGAAAAAAAAAAAAAAAAAAAAAAAAAAAAAAAAAAAAAAAAAAAAAAAAAAAAAATAAAAAAAAAAAAAAAAAAAAAAAAAAAAAAAAAAAAAAAAAAAAAAAAAAAAAAAAAAAAAAAAAACCTATGAATGATCATGTATGGTGTGTAATAGAAAAAACATTCCAATGAATGCATGGATGATATTTATTAGTGTCAAAATATCCAAAAATATTACATTTTTTATCAAAAATAAAAATTGTTTAAAAATAGGTATTCAACAAAAGCCTATTGAACTAGCCCAAGTACTACAATATTTGAACTTCACACTCCTTCACACTACCAATGCCAATCAACTTTTCTTTTTTTTCATTATGTTTTATATGATTTTCAATGATTCATCATTAATTATTTCAATGTTAAATTTTATTTAAATTAATATATGATTCATGGACATGAAAAGACACATGTGAATTTGTTTCTTTATATCCATGGTGGTGGATAGGGAAGAAAAATGTAGTTATTTTTAGAATGTCTTTGAAATGGTCCATGGCAACCATATGAAGGATTCCAAAAAAATCCCCAATAGGATAAACATGCCCCCCACTGAATTCTTGTTCATTACCAAATATTTTTGTAGATTTTTCTCAATTTTTTTCCATTTTGAACGATTTAAAATATTATAGGAGTGCCTTCTCAAGCTCTACAAATCATTTTTGAAATGCAAAGCCAAAGGAGCAACTAAAAAATAACAATACAAAAAATACATTTTTTTCAAATTACAAAACACCTTTTTTTCAATTTTGACCCCTCCTATTTCATCAATGCATAGCTTTCTCATTTTTTTGTTCAAATTGAACAATTTAAACTGCTTTGAAATTGCCATTTTAAGCTCTACAAATCATCTCATCCTAAGGATTTTTTAAGGGATTTGAAAATAGGTTATGAGTGATTTGATTGAAAATTTTCTATACAAATGACCCCCCCTTATTTTGTGGGGTTGTAAATTTTTCACCTCTAGTTTGTTTTTGTCAATTTTTAATGCAACTTATGCAATAAGAAGAGGGTTCCATCTATTCTTTGGACACCATAAACAATGGGGTCCTCCTACAAAAATGCCAAGCAAACACTACCTTAAGTGTTTGGACATTGGTCAATCTACCCTATACTAATTCCAATTTCTTGTCACCAAAATTATTTCTAGCACTATGAGAAAAATTAAACCTAACAGAAAAGAAAATAAACTCAATGAAGTTAGGTAATCTTACGTGCACTTTAGATGGGGTCCAAGGTTCAAATTTGTAGGAACCAATTTGGACTCATTTGATGCAGATTGAATCCTTATATTGGACCTTAGCTTACATCTTGGTTTTTCAAATCATGAGCTCTCCCCCTTCTGAATTCTTTTTTTTAGTTCCAACCAATTTGATTTTCCTTCCAAAATGGTGCCATGTGGATTGAACCTCAATTTGTCACTTTTTGGTCTTGGACCCTCATCTATGAACAAACCAATTTTAGTAGGAGATAGAGTTATAATGTCTTTGATGTGATTAGGAAGTGGGAATGGTTTGCAATTAGCGGGTGATGTTTTTGGGATAGCTAAAATTATTGTTTCAATTATTGTTGGTAAAAGAAAGCTTTTATTTTTTCAAGTTGTGATGACATAACATTCTAATGGGGCCTTTTCCTTCCCCTTCATAATGGGTAAACATCATTTATTAAAACAATGCAATTCTTAAACATTTGTATGTTGACCTACAAAAACAAATCTCCTTATGCCTAAAATAAGCTAATGCAAAAACCATTTTTTGAAGAAATATAAATATTCAGATTTGTATCCAAATTTTGTGATTTAACTTCTAATGCATTGCTTTTCTAATTGTCAATATGCATAAAATATGTTCATACCCAAAATCACATGAACATGTAGGTATCAAGTTAATTGCATGATTCAAAAGCAAGATAATGTTTTACACATACATGTTTTCAACATTTTTTGAAGATTTTACATCCATTTCTTCTCAAATCACAATTATGGCGTCCACTTCAAACTCTTTCCACTTCACACCATTTCCTTTTTCTTCATCATATTTTTGATATATCCTTCCTTTTTGGGAGCCACCTTCTTTGTTTTCTTTCCTTTGCCACCCAATCCTTTCCCTTCAATCTTTGTAATCTCTCTCATTGAGTCCACAAATTTTGAAAGTTGTGAAAAAACAAAAGGGGGCTGCTCTTCAAAATATTTTACATCCTCATCGTTATAAGAGATCGTCATATGTAGAGGTGATGAATTCCTATCTATGAGTTGGAATGCACTACAATAGGGCATTTTTAAAATAGGACCATGTGGTTCTAAATTTCAAACATGGAAAGGACAACCATCATCTCTTGAAAATTTTGAATTTGCCTTTATGATTGTGAATACTTTCCATCATGTGAATAAAATCTAACAATAAATTGAAATACCACACACAATTCTACTATTAAGAATTTCAAAACCTTAAGAATTTCAAAGGAATGATTAGAGGAAAGAGATTATGGTGAAAGCACATTATGATGGACCAAAAACTACATTTGAAAGTTCATTTTAAGAGTCTATATATCACTTTAAGCCCAATAAATTGGTTTGATTTTCAAATTGGTTCAAATCATGTTTAATTTACCTTTTTTTCTATATCCAAGTTCATGCCACCATAGTTTAAGTCATTTTAAACACATTGATTAAAGATTAGTCTTTAGAAACATCAATATTAATATCAAAGGATGTACATGTGTGAAGCCCATTTTGATATTTAAATTGATGTTTTTTCAAAACAAATATTTAATCAATGTATTTAAATAAGTTTAAATTGTGATGGTATGAATTCAAATATTTAATTTTACAAACACATTGTGAAATAAAAGTTCATATCCATTGTTTTGCATAGGGCCTTTATGGATGGCACAATCCTTTATAAAGTCCATCTAGGATAAAACATTCATGTGTTAGTTTCACTACATGAGTCCCATTTTGATTTCCAATAAGAGTTTAAATTGCTATGTAATAATTTATGAAATGTTGCCATTTGGAAAATCCACATGGTCCAATGTCTACAACTATCAATTATCCATTTTTATTATTGGATTAAGGTTTAAAGGGTAGTAATTTTGTGGGGGGAGCCACCAAAAATTTGCTTCAACTTGACCTTTCAAGAAATTCATAAATGAGTAATTGGCTAGGCCACTATTTCCAACATGCCCACCTTTTTAAAGGTGAGTTTGAAAAAATATCCTAATGGGTGCAACCAACATTATCCATAATTGTCCATGTAGGATTCCAACAAGGTTTTTGCATCCAAGGTCATTTCCATGGGTTTAAGCTTCAAATTATTCTAATGTAAACCCAAATTAACCACATTTGCACTTTGGACCTAAACCGTAAACCTATGTTTTAGAATTCAATGGTCCCAAACCAATCAAATGTAAACCACTCCCTAATTGATTTTTCATGAAAATTGATTTGAATTTAAATTTTTTCATATTCAGGCTTATGTTTAAGGTCTTGTTCACATTTGGAGAAATTACATAATCATGTTCACACTTGGGCTAACAACAATGGTCACATTTCATACTTAAATTTGTTAAAATCACCTTCACAAGTTTTTGCCAATCCCATTTAATTTAACAAATGTTATTTTTTAATAACCTTTTAACCTTATTTGCAATCTTTGAGAAGGATTCAAACCTTAATAACCCTAGCTCCTTGTTTCATGCTTTCACCTTTGTAAAAATCCCTAAGAGATATTCAACATACAAATAATTTTTTTAAGACAAAAATTACTTCAAGGCATTAAAAGACATGACTTTCCACAAACCCCAACTATGAAAAACCATTCTTGTAATTTAAAATTGATTTCCAATGATGAAAACCCTTTTGAATTCAATAATTTTTTATTTGTTCGTCCTAAAATTACAAAATGACAAATGTCAAAGGTTTCGAATGGTACCAAAAGTGCAAGGTGGGGCAAGTAATGATTTGGTAGGATTAAAATGTGTTCACAATTAACAAAACAAAACAAACACCTATGCTAATGTATAAAATTAAATGTCCCATGTGTTGTTGGCCCAAGTATGTGAATGGTGATATTATGAAAGGGAAAATATAATGGCCAATGGGAATTCCTCATGCATTCCCGGTTTTATGTGGAAGGGAAAATTGAAAGACCAATATGACAAAAAAGCATTGATTGATTGAAATGGCTTGAATGTTATTGGCCAAAATGTTAAGCAAGTGTGAACGAAACCTTTTATTTGTCCAAGTGTGAACACAACTATCATTGGTCCAAATGTTAAGGTTGGGGATGTGAAAGGGCCAATATGATGGAGAGGCATTGATTGGTTGAAAAACCATTTTTGTAAATTTAAATTAATTTCCAATGAAAAAAATCATTTTAAATTCAATAATTTCATTGGTTTGAAAATTATGAAGTGACCTTCATGCACATAACCTCATTGAAGGTTTTCCAATGATACCAAAATTACAATAAGGGAGCCCAACCTTTGAGAGGGTTAAGTTTCAACAAAACAAAATAAACACATATCTTAATTTATAAATGTTGCAATATACTTTCAAGGTAGACGTACGAATGAGTGACTCACTTTTATGATGTTGTTTTGATTTTGTAATACCTCATCTTGGTTCAATGTCTCCCACAAAACATATAGTCATAAATTTTTGAATTGGGACTTGATTTTAAATTAACAACTTGATCATGTGTAATTGTTTTTTGAAAATAATGCATTCATTATTCAATATGGAATTTTGAAATTTAGAATTATGAACTAGTCAATTGATTGGAAATTTAAAATTTAGTGATTTTGACATAGAATTTCAATCCAAATGATTTGGAACTTGACTAAGTATGTCCTATGTTATGATTCAAAGAACTCATAGCTAAAAACTTTATTTTGATAACTTTTAACCATTTTATAGTATTAGACAGATAATAACATATAACAATTTCATAATATTAAACATATGATAACATATAACCATTTCATAGTATTAGACATATAATAACACATAAAAATTTCATAATATGAAACATATAATAACATATTATAATCATTTCATAGTATATGATCAAAATTGGCTTTTATTTTCATAATTTTTTAATAGTCTTAGTTTTCTTTTGTTTTGAATTTTTTTTTCCAACAAAGCCCATTTTTTGAGGTGACTACTTGGGTTTTCAATAATATGGACTTTATTACCATTTAACTAATGACACCAAATTGCATTATTGATTTAACATTATAGAATGGAGTTTGTGCATATTATGTTTTTCCAAAAAGTGAGTCACTTATTCAAACATCTACCTTTCATAGGCTTGTACCTACATGTGAAATTCATTGAGATAATGAATTTTTGGAGTTTGTTTTACACCTTTGCATGTGGTTGATAATTGCATGAAAAGACATGCAAATTATAATTATTTGTTGTGACTAAATTCAAAGCCCTAAACCTAAATGACATTCTTGTTTTTAACATGATTTCATTTTAATATTTATTTACAAGTTCAATCATTCAATCTCCTTTTCTTACTAAAAAGAGTTTTTAATTCATTAGTGGATGATGGATAGCCCAACTTTTAGTTGTCTTGTTTTCCTCTTGTTTTTATTCTCTTATTATTCTTTTCAATGAAAATTTTAATGAAAAGAACATAATGAACATGTATCCTGCCTCCTATTTGCAAACCATGCCCACACACATCCTTCCTTCAAAATTGACTAAATTTGTAACAACGTCTTCTAAAAAGAAAATGTAAAAATTGAAAAGTATAATTGATTAAATTTTTTTTTCAAATTTCCCAACTTCATTTTTCCAATGTACATGGATGAAAACAATTATTTCAAACCTTTGTTTTAATAATCATTTCATAAGCTTACTTGAAAAGATTCAAACCATTCAACAATCAATTCAAACCTCTAACAAAACTTTTGTGAAAGAATTAAAAATCTATTACAATGCTTTATATATGAAGTCATTTATATAAAATAAATGTCAAGTAGCTTCAATTTGGGTGGGTAAAAATAGCCCAAATGTTATAATACAAACATATTAGGTAATTGAAAAAATCTAAGAAAAACAAGATATGAAATTGAATTTTTAGTTACATGTAATTTATTTCCATGATGTTATGTATACCCACTACTACAAAATGTGGGTGTAGTTCACTAGACCCCGTTCACTAGACCAATGAATTCACTGTTTCTTCACTGGTCCCCATTCACTACAACTAGTGAATTCACTCAAAATCTAGTGAAATCACTGGGTGTATAGGGGACCCCTTTTGTTGTAGTGAACATAATACATGATTGGATTTGGTAATAATTCCATTATCTTTTAAACTATCATTTTTTGGAAATTTTCATTAGATGAAGGGTAAAATTTTGAAATTTTGAAATACTTATTATCAAAATTATTTTTAGAAACCTAAGGGTGATAAACCTTAGTCATTAGCATGTTCTTCATCTTTTCTTTTTCAATGTACATGTTTTGTTTGATCAATAATATGACCTTGAATTTTGGTGCAAAGTGGAATATTGTGGGTGCATATGGTGAATAATATCGTGTAAGTGTACAAGAATCAAGACACATCAAGACAAATGAAAACAAAAACATAATAGATTGTCCATGTTATGTATCAAAATGGATGAAAAATGATTGATATTTTCATGTATACCAAACATATTACACATTTTTATAATGTCAATCAAAAATCTTGAAAATTTTATATTATATTATAGTAAATTTCTAGGTTTAGTAGTAAATATATATATTTAGAAAATGTTCAATTTCTAAAAAAATATTTGTTTCAAATGTCAAATTTTAAGGAAATTAAAAGGGAAGAAATATTACAAAAAATGGTGAAAACTCAAAATCATTTTGCATTAGGTCAATCCACCATTGAAAAAAAAGTATTTAATAATTCACATCATTTTTTTATCCTATATTTTGGTGGAACATTATCTCTCTTCATTTTTGCAAAAACAAGTACTAAAAAATCTAATAAAAGCTTTCATTACGAACTAGACCTTCAAAGTCCAAAGAACTTGCCAAGAAAATTGCCTAGATATATTGTAAAAATTCCATAAAATTCTATTTTTGTTGCCAAAATGGATTTTGAAAAATGAAATAATTGCTTGGCACTTAAATGTTGAATTCGAAAAGATATTATAATATGTTGAAATGCATTTTGATAAATAAATAAATAACTTTGCATCTCCATTGATAAATTCAATTTGGACTACAATAACCATGTCACATTATCATAGTCTTTTTCCTTCACCTTGGAGAATTAATTAGATTCTTCAAATGCAAATGACTAGACTAATTTATAGTAACTTCTTGGTTTGTTGTTAGTTAATGCTTCTTTTCTTTTCCATCTCTTCACTTGTTATTATAGTTTGAGTTTTTCCTTTCATGGATAGACCATTGCTATGAATTGTTGTTCTTTTCATTAAATAATAATTTCGTTAATTTTTTCTCAATAGTTATTAAACATGCTTACTAATTTACTTATTGGGGGGAAGTTTATGTGTTGGGTCATGATGTTGTGTAGCCCAAATATTTGACTTTATCTTAATATATCTTTTTACATTGTCTAATAAAGGTATGTTCACACCTATTGTTAAAACAATGGTAATTGTTTTTTAAGAAAATGTTAAAATATTAGCATCCACACCTAATGTTATGGTTACCATTTAAGATGACGTAACATCTGACATGGCATTCAATGACAACACATTGTTAACAAAAAGAAGTAAACTAATAGAGAGTGCTAAAATGTTATTGAAATAAATAAAAAATGAACTATGGAAGAATGTTAAATTATTTGGCCCAAAGTCAACTTTAAGTTTGTGGTAAGTTAAAAGCTTCAAAAATTTTACTACATTTGAAATCCAAGCACCATTGTTGGAGCTTTTTAACAAAGCTCCAATGGAACTGCAACACAATTGCACATACGCCATTGCTAGAGCTTCCTAATTGTAACACAATTGCACATATGCCATTATTGGAGCTTTTTAATTACAATGTGATTACAAGAATGCCCTCACCAAAACTTCCTAACTACAACATGATTGCAAGAATGCCATCATTAGAGATTCTTGATTGCAATGCAACTACATATACGCCATTGTCAGACATTACAAGAAATCACAACTTTTGTGAAGGCCAACTTGACCAAAGTGTCCACATTGACCAAAGAGTATGTCCATTTTGACTAAAGGTTTTGGGCATGAAAAACATATGTTACATTTGACTAGTACATACAACTATAATGACCTTTTTGACCAAGTGTTAAGCTAAAGATCTGGTCAAAATGGACAAATGTCCATCAAAATGGCCATGGCATAGTCAAATTAACCATATTGAGTGGATAGGATTTAGTCAAATTAACCATCATGATTTGACCTTTAGTCAAATGAGCCATGCTCATTTGATGACTTAGCCTACTTGTTAAGCTTAAGTTACTTATTTAACCTAACATAACTAGTAGGTTAGGCTAGGCTTAGATTACCTATCTAGCTTAACATGGTTAATATGTTAATAGGCTACTTGTTAGGTAATAACCTAGTTAGTAACCTAGCTAGGTAGGCTAACTAGACCTACCTAGTAGGTTATTTAAAATGTAGTTTAAAACTACTAAATAGCTTATAATTAGGTAGTGTAAGCCTTCTAAGTAAGTACCCTAAGTGACCTAGGCTTATTAGGTAGACTTATCAACCATGTAGGTAGCCTATTAGCTTGGGCTTATCATAGGTATGTAGCTTAGGCCTACTAAGTAAATAACATAGGCCACCTAAGTTTGTAGGTAATTAGTTTATCCTACTAACTAGGTAAGTAACCTAGGCCACCTAAGCCTATTAGGTAGGTAGCCTAATCTAGGCTATCAAGGTTTATTTGGTAGAACTATGTATGTAACGTAGGCCACCTAGGCCTATAAAATAGGTAACCTAATCTAAGCCTACTAGGTAAGTATGTAGCGTAACCTAGGCCCATTAGGTAAGCAAGTAGCTTAACATAGGCTACTTAGGCCTACTAGGTAGGTAGGTAGCCTAATCTAAGCTACCTAAACTTACTAGGTAAGTACCTAAACTACTTAAGTATGTAACCTAACCTAGGTTACCTAGGTAGGTACATAACGTAACCTAGGCCTAGGTAGTTTAGGTTAGCCTAAAATAGGCCTACTAGGTAAGTATGTAACCTAACATAAACTACTTAGGCCACCTACATCCAAATTTAATATTTCATTATTTAATAATGGGAATTGTGCAAAATTCATTCAATCATAATTCATATGTTTCGTGCACTAATATCATGTATTTAAAACACATTTGAAACGTGGATTCCTTAGAAAGATGTGAAATTTGTGTGACATTCATTTATTCATAGGTTCATACTTGATTCGTCAACACATTTATTCATCTATCAAACATGTTTTCACTGTATGATATTCATGCATAAAATGTATAAACTTATGAATGAATAAGATTTGGAGGATTTTCATTATTAATTTGTCACATGCTAAATTTGTGATGTAGGCCTACTAGGTAGGTATGTAACTAACTGAAGGTAAACCCCCTAGGCTACTAGGTAGGTAGCCTAGCCTAGCCTAATATTAGGTAGGTAACTTAAGCTTAAACCTACATAATAGGTTAGGCTACTTACTTAACATGCATAGGTTTGATCTATTAATAGGTTAGTAGGTATTTATGTAACCTATTAAATAACATAGGCATAGGTAGCTTACTAGGTAGGTATAAGCATAGGCTTAATAGGTACCTATCAAGTTTAGTAGATTATAATCTACATGTTATTCAAATACATGCATTTATTAATAGGTACTTCTTACCTACCTAGTTTAACCTACATATAACCTATTTATTTATGTAAATAGTGTAAAAAAATTCAAGTTCATTTAGTGCAACATGTTGAAAAAAAATTCATGGAAGTTGATTATAATATGTTGCTCCAAAATCATGTTCATTATAATATGTTGTCCAAGAAAATCACCTTATGGGGTGGTGGTGCAATGGTTAAGGACTTGATCAATGTGGAGGGGAGGAGTTCAAGTCCCACATTTGTAACCTAAGCTACCTTGGCTACTTACATGACCTAATAAAATAGCTTAAGTTGCAAAGATTACTAGACCACCTAGTTTAAGCTACTTGGCCTAGCCTAGGGGGCTTGGCCTAGCTTAAGTGGCTTGGTTTCACCAATAAAAAAATGCTAATTTGCGATTACAATTTGTGATTAAAAAATAATTGCAATCAACTTTGTACTAAAAAATTCTTTAATTGCATAAGTGAAGTCACATTGACCCTTTAGTTGCAAATGATGACTTAGTGTGATGTTAGCACATTTCACATGGATTAAATATATTATCAACGTGTACACTTTTATCCTCTAACTAATGTATAACATTTGCAACTATTAACCATTTTTTTATAACTAATAAATAATCCTATCACTAATTACCATTTGTTAACATAAGAAATTTTTGGGCAAACTTTTTAAATTATTGAAATATCATCACAAATTTATAGGTTTCATGGGTTCGATCCAAATCCGTGCAAATATGTTATTTCATGGTTTCATATCATTTACACACAAATGTCATGCATTATTTAAATATGGAAAACAATATGAATACACACACAACATTTGTGTTTAAATAATAGGAACATACATATGACATTTGTGTCTAAATAATGCACACAACATTGATGTTCAAATAATACAAGTAGATGAAAGACATTCGTGTCTATTTCATGCGAACCTATGAAAAGCAAATTTCACACAACTATTATTACCAAACCATGACTCATCAAATTTGTGATGATTAATTTAGGCCATCCATTATGGATGACCATAAATTTCAACACATATTTTAATCAAATTTTGACACGTGGCAAAACTTGGAATTTTTTAATATATGATTTTACGTAATATATAATGACAAAAAATCAATATGGTCCAATTTCAATTATTTAAATGATGACGCTCAATTATTCAACCATCCATTATGATTATTCAATTTAAATGTATTTATATTGTGACATGTGGCACAATCAAAAGTTGTCACATGGCATAATGATTGAATTTTGGAATTTAAAAAAAAATAATTATTTATATATGTGGGTAGGTAAGTAAAACTATATGCATAAAAAATACCTATTTATTTAAGATACATACCTACCTAAGCTACTTACTTATTTACCCACCTAGTTACCTAAGTAAGAAGGTAAATAGATAGTTAGAAAGGTAGAAAAATAGGTAGGTTAAAAGTAACCATGTAAATACTTTTATTTTATTTTATGTTTTGCTTTTAGGGTTAAGCTTCTTTGAACTCATCACAAATGGCACATGATTTTTAATGTGAAATTCAAACAAAAAACACCTTTTTTATATACTTTGTAAAACAACATTAGAAAATAAAACTTATGGGTTAAACCTTTTAGTTACATTTTAGCTACAAATTCAATTACAACTAAAAATGATTTTTCCACAAGTTTTGTGCTTGTTTTTAGTTTTGAAAATTATACAACTAAATAGGTAAGAAATAAGTAACTAATTAAGTAACTAATTAACTAATAATAAATTATCTACCCACCCACCCACTTACAAAACTACTTAATACATATTATTGTTTAAATATTTTAACAACTTTAGAAATAACATTGATCATTATTCTTTCATGGTTTCCAATAACTAATTAATTGGTTTATAGTAATAATTAAAAATTAATAATAAACTATTTCAAGAAATAATTATTTCATATCTAATTAATTAATCAAGTTTCAGTTGAATCACTTAAGTTTTTAGTATATCTAATTATAAAGGCAATTATTTCTAAATTAATAATTTTCTATGTATTCAATTACTTAAATAAAAACACCATTTTTACCTCTAAAAATAAACTTTTTAAATTGTTAGTGATCAACTAATTAAATAAAATATATTTAGTTATTAATTGATTATCTAACAAAATAAATTATTAAGTAATTGGTAATTCCTGAATATAAACTATAAATGATTAAATTTATAATTTATTAACTTAATTAGTAGATATTAAATGAATCTTAACCAACCTCTAACATTAACTGATGAATTTAACTATTAACCATAATTCTTGATTAATAAATATTAATTGTCACATAGTTGAAAAAATATCAATAAAATAATAAATAAATTACTACTTTATATTGAAGAAATATTAATTAATTAAAAAATTAAGTATTAGAAAAAATAACAAATTCTGAAATTTACTTTTTTATTAAGTAAAAATTAAATCAATTTTAATTAATCATTAATAGTAACTAGACAGTTGAATTTGTGAAGAATTTGTTATTTATCATTCATTGGCAGACTAAATATTTATTAATTAGTAATCATTAGCTATTAACCATAACTTTTGATTAACTACCTAAATCAGATTATTGAGACATTTCAAAACTAATCATATATTTCAGAATGAATTAAATAAGGAATAATTAGATCATTATTATCTGAATAATTATGTAAAATAATTATTTATTTCATAGTAATTAAGTAAAGAATACTATTTAATAAATTATTAATAAATCATTGGTTAATAAATATCAAATGTAGATTGTTTATTTATAAACTTATTGACTTGTTGATATAAATAAAATATTTTTAATTAACGAACTATTATTTCTTTTTTTAATTAATCAATTAGTTAATATAAATGATTCGTGAATAACGATTAATTATTGTATCAATTTGAACCCTTATATATGTATATATATATATATATAAATACATATACTATTTTGTGATTATTTGTATGTGTACATGCATATATGTGTTATTAAGTCATTTTGTGGTATTGTGTGGTAATACAAATTGTGGAACATAATCGGGTAATTTGGAAGCAATATAAATGGGTTTA
>Ga0116229_10001105_pt1 | contig 40853 bp, 29 predicted proteins | sample S1TSphgellanicum_3_FD_87313 | JGI IMG/M metagenome (GOLD analysis project Ga0116229, IMG submission 87313) | Host-associated microbial communities from peat moss isolated from Minnesota, USA - S1T2_Fc - Sphagnum magellanicum MG | ecosystem: Host-associated > Plants > Peat moss > Unclassified...
ATTTTTTTCTAACTTTTTTTTTTCTCAATAATTTTTGTTTGGTTTGATAGAGATGGGTATTCTGGGTGGGTCTTGGGGGGGGGGGGGTGGTGGGGGGGGAGGGGGGGGTTGGGGGGGGGGGGGGGGGGGGGGGGGGGGGGGAGAGACCCTTATGTAAATTACTTTGTGAAAATTGGACTTGGCAAGTATCATAAAATTATGATATCCACCCAACACTAGTCAAACCACAATATAAAAAATTATTAAAATAAAATTAAAATATTTTTTTAAAAAAAAGGTCCTCAATCACAACACCAAAACATGTCTTTCATGATTTGGACATGTAGAACTAAATGTCCTAATCTAGTCATGTAGTCATATGTCCTTAATCATATACTTTTACTCAAATTTGTGACTACATTATAATTGAATTATGACTACATGATTAGATTATGACAATTTTTTGACTACATTGTGATTACATGATTAACTTACATACATTAATAACCTACCTATGTTAGTAGTTTAACTAGGTGTTAGTTAGTTACTAACTATTTATTAGCTACCTATTAAATAACTAGTACTTATGAACACATATTTAATTAATTTAGGATTTTACAAAAGTCTGAAAATGACTTCAGAAATTTCAATGTTAAATTTTTGAATCTTTCAATTATAAATGACCAAGTGGCCACTGGGACAAAGTTTGTTAAACACAAGAAAAAGATTTTGAAACAATACAAATTACATTCCAAGTTATACAAACTAAACCTTGAAGACACCATGGCAGGTTGTAAAAAAACACAAAAAGAATTTGAATGATGAATTAATGAAATACAATTTACATAGATCAAACAAACATTATATTCAATATTAGAAAATCCAATTTGAACCTTGAGGTGTGGTGGCCACTAAACCTAAAACAAGATGAAAAGAAGTTGCAACAATTAAAAAATCCAAAAATTTACGTAACATGAGAAAAGGTTGTGAAATTCAACAATTCATGTTGTATATTACATAATTGAACAATCTTCATTAAATTTTTTAGATACAAATTGGACTTGGTAGCTATTAGGTTGTCAAAATTGTAACTATATTGATTTGTCTAAAAGACTTGACAATAAAAAATAAATTATTAAATTTAATTTTCTTAAAAACCCTAAAAGACAATTTAAATTTGAAGGATAATTTGAAACTAATTGAACCACCAAGTTGCCACCAGGTTGTCAAAACACATGTCCTAATTTCTCAAGGAGTTTTGAAACAAATTATCCATTATTTTTAAAATATTTTTATAGAAACCCTAAAGGGTACTTAAATTTGTGGATAATTTTAAACACAATGTGAAATCCTCCTAGTGTTAAAAGTTTTGTGATTGCCCATATTCAAATATGTAATAAACACCATCTCGAAATAAAAAAACTAACTGGCAAACATCATTTTTTCCCTTTCATAGTTACAAACAACGTCACATACTCTATGAACAACAATTTTAACCAATTGTACACAAAAGTCAAAACCAAAAAATAACTACATATTAAAACATATAACAATTATATGCAAAAGTAACAAAAAATGCAAAAATAATGATAATAATAATAATAAAATGGAATGATTCAAATTACATACCTAAAGCGAGCTACTTATTATGAACTTTGGCATTATCATTGTACATATACTAGAGGAACCAAAAATAATTTTTCGATGAGGAATTTAAACAAGGCTTAGAATATTTAACCATAAAATCATAATGAACTCAAACTATTTTGGCCCATGGCAATCTAACCAAGGGTGGCCACAAACAAGATGGCAGGTCCAACCATTGCACCATATTCTTTGACAACATTTGTCTCCTAAATGATTCAAGAAAAAGACCATTCCATTTCCAATTCCAAAGCGCGTTGTTAGGTTCATTGTCAATCAGCAATGTTTGATCCTCCTTTCCATAATCTTTCCCATGGCAAGCATAATAAACATGTTTCAAATCCTTTAAGTAATAATGGGATTCAGGTGAAATTTCACAAGATGTTTTGGAACATTGTTCACGTCCCCAAATGAAAATAAACCAATCCAAGAAACTTTCAGGCATGAGCATGAGAAAAACTTCCAATACATCTTCAAGTTTTGTACAAAACCAAATTATGATATGAAACTTTTGAAATGCCTTACTCAAAAAATTCTCCAATCCATTTCTGACTTTCCACTTTGGTCTTGTCAACATTTTTTCCAAACACTTTAGCATTCCCTTGCAAAATAACCAAAGGTGGGAAATAACACAACACGCCATTGACATTGAGAACCAACAATTTTTTAGGTTCAAGAAATGACGAATGTAGACACGAACGCATTGAACTATCTTTGACCATTGTAGTCAGCTTGGATGAAACATTGAACTAAAACAACAACAAAATTGGTCAACAAAACAAATTAAACATGTGGGAAAGGATAATGTGCAATCAATTTTTACAATAATAAATTGAGAGAGAAATGTCCATGTGCTAACAATAAATATTTTTCTATGTTAAATATATCGATAAGAATATGTAAGAAAACATTGGGTGGCCATTAGGCAAGCTAACAATAGATGGAAAAAAATGATATTAAGAAAAGTCATTGACATACAAAGGTATTATTAAATTATGTGCATGAGGTGCCTAGTGATCACCAAGCCATTTGCATTGAAATTTTAGAATAATTTATGGAAGACTAACAATACGTTTGCGAAATGCCCAATTATCAAATTAGCACTAGTGGATGCTTATGGGAAAGAAAGTCATGTGGAACAACCCTTACATTGGACTTTAGTACATTAGGTAAGAAAACAACTAATAAGATAAAAATGCACCCATCACAATTCAAGTTAGTGACCATCCATACATAATGATTCCATAATAAATAAATAAAATAATTTCTAAAAATTTAAAGATCTCAATTTCACTCTATTATAATATGTATCATCACATTTTGCATAACACAGAGCAATAAATTTTTGCATACCAAGGGTCATTAGGAAGCACATATGTAATGCCACCAAAATGATTCAACTTTACAAATTTATAAACCCGCATTTTGGAGAAATGTGAAGATTCCAAATAAGGAAGAATGGTTTGGAGCACGTAATTACCGTCATTATGTGACCCGTAAAATGTGTCAAAAAAGATGGCACTAAAAGGAGGATTAAACAAACTTTTGTGAAGTGTATTGTCTATCAAAAAGGTATTCTCAAACATTGTACTAGGAAATTGAACAAATAAATCAAAAAGGTTTTTATGGAAAATTGACTTGTCCAACTTTTCAAACAAGAAGTGATCATTTCCAAAGTAGAACAATTGGTCCACTATCTTAAAGCACAGAAGGCAAATGCTAGTTTTTTCAATGATAATTTCCAAGTGCCTCAAAAAGTTTCTCTTCATTACCAAGGACCATATGTACACTCTAAATTTTCTTACACCAACGGATAATAATTCTTTGAAACCAGGCCTCAAAATTATTGGGTGAATTCAAGTTCGACCCTCACCCATAGTAATAAGAACATCATTTAGGTCAAAAATCTAATGATAGTCACTCACCTCTAGCGAAGGAGGTTTTTCATGTGGGGTATGTGCAGGAAAACCACAAGTTGTCATTTCTTGCACATCACCTTTGGCAAAACTTGAAATGGCTACCATTCACCAAATTCAAAAATCTTTGGAATCTTTTGCAAAACAAGCTTCAAATGTGGATTTTCATTGATAAAACCAAAAATTCTTACAATTTCCTAGAACCTATAATTGGCAAAACAAGAAGTCTTTGCACTTTCTTGCAAAACGCTAAGCTTCGTAAGTGGAGAAAGTAGAAGAAAGCCCACATCATGCAAAGCTTTCGTGCCACTAACTACGGCCAATCGCATTTCATTTTTGGGGTGAGAGGATGTCAATACATCAAAGGGCTTCAACTCTAAGTGGTCCACCAAGCTAGGACAATAATATCCCCCCTCTACATCATTTGGTGTTGCGTCTTCAACACTAGGTTCACTAGAACAAGCATCAACTGATCCCATCGAAACACGAATAGTGAATATAAAATGTACATTAACTAATGGTTCAATCTACATTTCCATCATATCAATCACAAAGGAAAGAATTCATAAAAGACAGGAGCCCACCTTTGATTGTATTATCCTTCCGCCTAGACTCTTTCAAGAAGAAATTGACACCCTCTCCACATGTGAGGCACAAATCTGTACCTTAGAATAAAAAGGATGTATTAACAATAAAATTCAAAACATCATTAAATTCAACAAAATGTTCATTTCAATAACAAATATTTTGTGCACCCAAGTGATTGTCAAAAGAACAATAATCAAAAAGACAATATTTAATGCTTGCACAAAATCTTTTCCAACAGTTGCCAAGCAATAAACATAGAAACACACACCTGAGGGCCTCAACATGATAATCAAATTAAATGTAGTGAGAAGAATATATACAAAGGTATCTTGCAATAAAACTAGACATTTCAGTAAAGTTGTCTTGCAAGTTTATAAAATGATTAACTGATTAAATGATTAAGGGAATGTACAAGGTGTCAAAGTGATTAGAAGCTATTGAGTTTAATCAGTCATTTTTTTTCACTACTAGATCCTATGTTCGTTGTACAAAACTATACAAACTTATAGGAACTATGGGGAGGTCAGCACATCATAATCACTCACTAGTTTTTTTGCTATTGTCTTCATCTAAAGCTGTCGCATCTGGCCCAAATGTAGAAACATTGATGTATTGATGATGGACATGTTGATTGATGTGAGCACATCCTCGTCCTTTAAAAGATCCTCTTATTCATGGTCAATGAGTTCCTCATTAGCCTCCCATTCTTTCATAGCTTGAACATTAACATTTTCTGGATTTCTCCCTTGAATGACCTTTCTTTTTTGGAACCCGCGTTGTACTACTAGTGCCTTTCTTTTATTACGTCCCCTTATGACATAGCCAACTTTCTTTTTGTCCACCTTTGGTGGGTTTGGGTTGTCCAACGTTTGGGACAAATTAACTCCACCTTCTTCGATAAGGATGAGGGCTTTTCGTTCTTCTTCCTCCTCCACATCAAAAGTTTGTGTTCCTTGGGTAAGCATTAACATAGGCTCTAGTGGTTACGTTCCCGTCTTCCTAATCACAACACCTGTCAACATGCAAAGACATACCAATGCCATCATCTTGCACCAATTTCCTTCCAGGTTGTGAGGAATGAATTCCAACACTCCACATTTATTCTCTTGAGGAAGAAATGGCCTGTCAAAAAATTAATCCTACTAATGGAATGAATTTCTACAAAAAAAAATTTCAAGAATAAAGTCAAGATGCATGTGTTGGACTTACTAGACAAACATACATGAGAACTTTTCCATCGAAGATATTCAGATAAACCATATTGCTCAAGATTATTGGTTGAAAGATTTGTAAAACAACTTCTAGAGAAACCTCTTGTTGATATAACTACTGATATTCTAGAAAAGAAAATTTTAAGCATTCCATTAATGCCAATAATTTATTGTTTCCCAAAATTTTAGCACACACATTTGTTCCAATTTTACAAGGAAACAAATAAACAAACATTAGCATAGGAACACTTAGTAATGTCGTCGAGGAACCTGGAACCTCTACTAATCTTGCCATGCATTGCCTAAACTAAAATCAAATTTTTTTAACAAAAGTCAATTTGCACACAGTAGTCAATAGGCTCTCAAAGGACTTGCAATCGCAAATGCAAGCAATGATTGTGAACATGGCCTTCACCTTCAAGAGCCCTAGAAGAAAGGACTCCCAATTAAGGCCCTTCCAAACTATCAAAACATCTTTCGTGCTATGAGTTATACATACGACAATGATGGTCGTTGTTGTGTCATCCATCAAAAATGATGTGTAAGATTCCTTGTCAATAACATCCAACAGACCCGCCATGTTTTCAACTTTGTCATACTTATAATGAGTGTCCAACAAAATTACCTTCGTTGCATTGTCCTTCAGAGTTCCACTTTTGATCCATTTCTCTTAAGCCCATTTAAATCCTATAGGTGGGGCCTTTTCTGAAGGGTTTAACCTTAGTTTTTTCAAGTAGAAATCATCATTCAGCTACGAATCTGAAATTGAGAACATCTTGTCAAGCTAGTGTTTGTCCTTCAACATGTGCCATTTGTTGTCTGAATATGGCTTTTGATTATTGGCAATTAGCTTTGGATGTCCAAAAAGAATCATAATTTCGTTCTAAATCACAACCTTCCTCTTAAGCAGCCTTGTGAATTCATACATGGATTTAAGTTTAGGCCTCCCTCCCTTCGTTGGATGTTCTATGAGTGTTATTGTTTTTGAAAAGAACCCCTTGGCCAACTTTTCAAGTTATTTTTCCTTGAGGTTTGCCAAACAATTGAAAGCAAATTTTCCAATCAATTTTGGCGGACATGTTGGCACATCTCCAAATCCATCAAGGATGTTGCACCTCTCCCATTCAAGGAAGACACTCTGCCACAGTTGGAAGATTGCATTTGTCAACAAAAGGATATTCATGCACTCCTTTGTTGATTCAACATTTAGAACATGCTTGAACATTTCTTCAAATTTCTACAACACATTTCATAAGCACGACAAAATTTAAAAATATGATTGAAAAACATACAATATCATAGCCTTGTATGGAAATTAATCATCTAGTATTGACACCTTGTATTCTTTAGTATGTCAAAAAGATGCATCCAAATTCGGACAAGGCCTCTAGGATGCGTCCCATATCCTTTACGCATGTGCAAGATTTTCCCTATATGAAGGCTTTGTGCTGAGGTCACAACCCTTGTTTAATATTTTGGAAAGCTTGCAAATATTCACGAAGTTTGTGTCCCATATTACAATAATTTGGAAGTTATTATAGATATCTTAAACCCAAGGCCTCGTATTGGGGTTGTTTACAAGTTCCTATTAAATCCAAAAATGAGATTCTACTTTCAAGTTATTATTTTGGAATTTTCATCACACCATAAAACAGGAAATACAAGGAATTACGGATGTACTGACGCACCTTCACAGCAACAATTGTGTGTTGCCCACCAACAATCAAAAATTGATTATCTTGAATATCCTCCCACTTCTTTGGCTTGCAAGGAGTGATATGGTTGGCATTATGCAAGTCCTCACAAATTGCAAAAATGGGCACTTTGGTGTCAAACTTATTATATTGTGTGATTCATTTTTTAATTTCATCTTTGTGGATATTCGAGAATGGATGATAAATAATGTTGGGAAATGCTTTCTTGGAACGATGAACATCAATGGAAACACCTAGAAGCGAGTCATTTCCAAAAGGAAAGCAAACCAAAAATTCATTGCCCAACGTGTCATTGATGGTCAACACTCTATCGTGTCGAATCTTTTAGCTTCTTTCTTGACAACTAGTTTTGTCAAGATCTTTCTTTCTCTTCAGCTTGTGTTTTCTCCTTTTTTTTTCTTTTTTTGTTGGGCGAGGGCCACTACACCCCTCAAAGTTTGTGAATGTCTAGTGTGAATCCTTTTGAAACTCCTTTTGCGATTCATCATGTTCAATCTTCAAGAGCTCAACAAATTCATTCCATTTAAATGACAATGTCATGCAATGTTTTGTCCTTCATGTTTTTCACAAAAAAACCTTTCTCAACTGACGTTGAAGTGAACTCATCGTTAATTTTATTTATTGAGCAAATGAGGCCCACCAATTATTTCTTCCATGGGTCCTCTAACATCACGGCGATCATGTTTAAGTCATGAGTCCATACCTTCAAATTTTTGGATGGGCATCTTCTTCATTGAGTCCTAGTTTCCATTCTTGATCAAATGGAACTCAATCAATGTATCAGGTTGGTTTAGTAGCCTTGTTGCCCAAACGGTTACTTTTGAAATGAAGGACCATATTTTGAGCTCAACTTTTGGATACATATCATGTACACTAAAGTATTCTTCAACAACCTTCTTCATCAATGGTGGAATGTGCCTATCATAAACAACAATTAACTTTGTCCATCAATTGTTTTAACAAGGAAATGTTTGGCGGTTGCTAGGCATTTTTCACTGCATCATCTTGAAATTCGTTTAGCAATTGCTAAGCAATTTTCAGTGCATTTTCTTGAAGAACACCTAGCAACCTCTAGGTGTTTCTTAGTGCATCTTTTTAAAAAATGCTTGATAGTTACCAAACATTTCTCAGTGCAATTTCTTAAGAAACGCTTAGAAGTTGACAAGCATTTTCTTAGTGCATCATCATGAAAAACGCCCGATGGCTTCTAGGTGTTTTTAACTTCATGATCTTAGAAATGTTAGGCATTTCTCAGTCCATCTTTTTGAAGAAACGCATGGCGGCCACTTAGTGTTCTTTAATCCATCTTTTTGAAAACTCTTGGTGGCCATTAGGTGTTTTTTAGTCCATCTTTTTAAGAAACACCTAGTGGCCATTAGGCATTTTTTAGTCCATCTTCTTGAGAAATGCCTTATGACTACTAGGCATTTCTCAATCCATCTTCTTGAGAAATGTTTGGTAGTTGCCAGGTGTTTCTTTATGTTTTTTTTAAAAAAACGCCTAGCAGCTGCTAGGTGTTTTTTAGTTCATCTTCTGGAGAATCGTCTAGTTGCCGCTAAATGTTTCTCAGTGCATCTTCTTGATAAACACCTGGCAGCCGCCAAACATTTCTCAATGCACTTTCATTAGAAACATTTGGCAGTTATTAATCGTTTATTAGTGCATCACCATGAGAAATGTTTAGTGGTTGTTAAACATTTATTAACGCATCTTTGTGAAAAATTCCTAGTAGCCACTAACATTTCTCAAATCATCTTTGTGAGAAACACTTAGTGGTCGCCATGTTTCTTAAGGCATTTTTGTGAAAAACACATGGTGGCTGCCAAATGTTTCTAAATGCATCTTTGTGAGAAACACTTGGAAGTCACAAGGCATTTCTCCATGCATCATCTCATTGTTATCACATATGAAATTGAAATGTGTTAGAGAATGTACAATGCTTATGTCACCATTTTTTCAAGTTTGTCTTCCTAATGTTTTTTCTTCGTTGGTCACGAAACACTTTGGATTTACTTCAGAAAAATCCAAATTGTAGAAAAAAATAATGAACAAAAATATGAATATAATACACAAAACTAACATGTAATTGTGTGGAGAGATGTTGTTACAATTGTGATTGCTATGGATGTGGTTGAATGCATATACTCATGTTGAAAGTTGCACTATTTCATAATAGTATACAAACTAGTGCAAAAACCAAGACATAAAGTACATGATTGGATTACAGAAATTGAGATTTATATAAGTTTGAATAGAAAAGAACTAGAAATGGATAACACTCAAAACCATCTACACCAATTGATGGACTTTGATAGAAAGTAACACAAGAAATGCTAATGGAAATATTTCTGACATTGTTTGACACATGTATTAAAGATGTGTGATAAGAATGTGTATGATAATGAAATATAGGAGGAAGTTCAAGGACACAAGGTTGTAGACACAGATTGAGGAGTTTAATAGACACAAACAATAGGCGCACACACATAATACACACATATATGACCCACAAGCAGAAGTATAATGATAAACAATCACAAGGACATTCAAAAAGTGTGACAATCCTTCATAGATACATAGATGAGTGGATATAAGAATTCAAGACACACAAACACACATACACATTGATGCACGCAAACACACAGACACACATGGACACATAAACATGCACAAACACACATGAATAAACTAACACACATAGACACACATATACAAATAGGCCTACACAAACACATAGACAACATGGACACGCAAACACGCACAGACACACCAATACATTGACACACATAGACAAACACAAATAGACACACACATATACACAAACACACCTAGACACAAGTGCAAAGAGAATGAGGTACAAACACACATAGTACATGGAAGAAATCATGTAAATGGAGTGTAGAGTTGGACAAACAATTGAGATTGGGAGAAATTTGATAATGGGACTCTATAATTGATTTTGTATGGTGCTAAATGTGTCCTAAATTGTGAATTATGTTTAATCCTATTTTTTAGAGTCTACAAAATGGAAAGAATAGTTCTATTTGTCATTTTCTAGGTCTCTTTTTGGACACATAACATATGCACAGGAGGAAAATATAATGAAAATTATGGATGGTTTCTCTTTATGGTAATAAAATATTTAGCATCCACTTTGAAGGTTTAAAAATTTTAATTTAAAAATTGCAATTTATGAATTATTATTTTTTACCATTTTATAACCTATCCAAAAGGTGTTATGTTTTTAGGTATAGGGTATGAGTCTTAGAGAGGTTGAGATTTTGGGCTTTTGGGTTTATTGTGTAATGTGGTTTTTAAAGGTTTTGTGTTTAAGGTTTTTTGGTTTGAGTGTATCATGGATTTAAGTTTAAGGACTAAATCTTGTCTTATGACACGATTTGGGTTTGAAAGCCTAGAAGATTTAAAGTTTAAAGTTTAGGAAAGCTTTTGGAGGATTATGGTTTGATGTTTAAATTTTAAAAAGATTTTGATGTATAAGGGCATTTAAGGGCTTTAAGGGAGGATTTGAAATATTAGGGCTTAAGGCTTTAGAGAAGGTTTTTGAGGATTAGCGATTAGGGTTTTAAAGAAAGTTTTTACATGATTAGGGTTAGGGTTTTATGGAAGGTTTTGTAGAAATATGGTTTAGTGACGCACCCCCAAACTCTTTGAAAGATTCAAATGCGAATTCCAAAGTGAAAATAATGAAAGAAAAAGGAGTTGAGGTATGTTTTCTTATTCATAACATTTCGGGGGTAAAAAGGATGTCTAGAACTCCAAAATGGGGATTAAGACGAGTGACAAGCGAATCAATTATTCATATTGATCTACACAAACCAAACAACAAGTTGGTTAGTGCATAGTTGGAGCACTTTTGGTGCACTTTTGATGCATAAACAAGCCACGAACATACGAACTCATAAGATTCACCACGACTTGGACTTAAAGAAGCTACCACTTTTCCCCTTATAATATTCTCTATGATTGGCCATAGGGGCTGACCCAAATGTCATTTTTCTCAAGACTCCCAAGTTGAAAGTCTAGAAATTCCCGAAATTGGGACTCCCGCATTTTGAAGGTTCATAACTTCTTGTGTAGACCTCTGATTGAGGTAAGGTTTAAAGAAAGGTTGTAGGTTTTGTCAGGAGATTTCCAAAAATATGTGACCACACCACCTGCACACAAATAATTCAGGGCGATTCCTAATTTTTAGTGGTTGGGAGTCAAATTGACACTTTCACTCCCAGCCCTTCTTTCAAACACAACTTGTGTTGTAAGTACTCAAATGGATAATATGACCATATTTTAGACATGTACGTCTTAAAAGCTTTCCAATGGTATAAGGAAGTTTTCATTCCAATGAATTTTGACCCTTCGAATCACTCTATGAAGGTTTGAAAGTCCATCGGGACTCTAACTCCCGAAGTGGGAGTCCATTAAAGAGTGTGTGGGTTCATTCCCTCACACTCTCCTACACTCTTGGGAATGTGAATGTGATTCCCGGGTTGCACTCTTGGCCCACACCTTTCCATGCCCTTGTTTTGTCACGAGTTTAAGGTTAGGGCTGTGACATTTAATGTTTTGAGGGTTTAGAGGTAAATTAGGGTTTATGGTATTTAGGGTTACAAGGTTTCAAGGAGGTTAATGGTTTAAACTTGGCATTAGGTTATAATGAAGTTTTGGAGGCTTAATAAAACCTAGTATATTAACTTGATGGTCTCATTCACATTATAAATAAAAATGTGTGTGTTCCATTTCCATAGGTACAAAAATTATACATTAAATTAGTGATGAATGACAGTTGTAAATGGCAATAAGATTATCCTTTGAAAGGAAATAATTTATTTTCTATTATTTCATTACCTTCTACATGAACTTTTGAGATATTTGATTCTATTAAATTTTGTAATAAAGTTAATAGGTGATAATAATTGGTTTGGAAAGTAGAATTGATTTGCATTCAATTTCCCTAACATTGCCTTCATGAAAATTGTTTATTTATTGTTCAAGGATTGCAATTTCATCATTCTACATTATTATTTCAATGGGTTCCCCACAATGGGGAAGGCTAAGTCTACATCCACCTCTAATTAAATGTATTGGTGTGCTTGTCCCACTAATAAGTCTTTAGCACGAGTTTAAGGTGTGCCATTAGAATTGCACCTTCAAGACATCCAATGTTATTAAATGTCTTTCCTTACCTTGGATTTTTCTTCTTGTGGGGACATGGTAAATTTCTTGAAAAAGAGTCCAAAAGTCTAGTCAGTAAATTAATGATGAACTACTTAAAAGTCTCAACATATTCAATAAGTGAATTTAAAAGTCTTAGAGTGACATACAAAATGTGTCATATTCTTGGGCACCACTTCAATCTTTTGTAATGTTATGCATTGGATTCAAATAGACTAATCAAATTTACCCCAACATTCATAATGTTGTTGATTTGATTTCCCAAGATAATGTTTAATTGATTTCTATATAATAATATTTGATTGGAATTCAATGACAAATTGAATTGCAATGTAATAATATAATTTTAATTTTTTTTTCTATTAATAATACGCTAGTACATAACAATTATAATTTATATCCCATTTTCTTACCCCACTAAATGATCCATCAAAGAGTTTTTTCCAATGTTTTGTTTAAAAAACTTGATCCTAACCACCAATTTTTTGGAAAAGTCCAAAATTAATAGTTTAATCCAAAATTAATTAAACATGGGAAAAGACAATTATTATTGTGGCTAAAAACATGGCTAAACATCATGATGGTTAAATAATTACTATTGGTTATATACGATTAATATACTTGATAACCTATTTCCTAGGGAGCATATTAAATTCCTATTGTGTATAAATGGATCATAAATCAATTTATCTAATTGAATAAATTGATCATATTGAATATGAAGTCTAAATTTAATAAAAAAATAATCTAATTATTTTAATTTAATTTGAATAATAATAAATATTAAAATATTTACAATTAACAAATCAAGAAGTTCTACTTGTGAAACAATCTCCAACTCCACTTGCTTATTTTAGACAAGATTGTTTACTACCCTTGAAGTCTCAAATATGCATGATAGGTTTTAGATGTATTACCACTTAAAGTAATGTTAACAACATTGCTACTTGGAATTTAATGAACCTTCAAAGAAAATATTCAATTTGAAGTGTTTATGGCTAGTGCTGGCTAGGTTTGATTATATGGGGCTTGTGGAAGGAGCAACAAAAGGTGATTCAAATGAACTAGGAAAAGGTTGAAGAAAAGCTATAAAAAAAATTTAGTGTTTTTAAAGTAACCTATGTGTTGTTGAAGAATATAAGACAAGTTATGTAAGCAAGTGCTTTGGGGGGGGTGTTACATTACTTTCAGTGAGGATGCATAATTTTGTTGAATTTGCTTTTAAATTCTTCTACAAAACCTAGCTGGTGAATAACCCAATTTTTGCACTAATTGATAATTGTCAATTTTTTTTGTAACATGTTAAATCAAATTTTGATAGATGATGAATAAAAGACTGGGAGTTGGATCTTATTTGCATATTAGTGGTGCATGAGTTGATAGAAAAGCTGAAATAGTTATATCATGTGTATGCTTATTCATATTATTAGTTGTGTTAGTGTTACTCACATGCATCTAGATGTTTTGACATTTAAAGGTAAAAAATTCATTTTGAAGGTTATATATGTAATGTAATTTATAAATTAATACTTTTTACCAATTTTGAAATTTGATTCTATTAAATTTATATGAATAGTTGTAGTAAAGTTAGTAAGTGATAATAATTGGTTTAGAAAGTAGATTTAATTTGCACTTGATTTCCCCGACATAGTTTTGATGAAAATGGTTTATTTATTGTTCAGGGATTACAATTTCACCACTCTACATTATTATTTCAATGGGTACCCCACAATGGGAAAGGTTAGAGTCTACATCCACCTCTAACTAAATGATATTTTAATTATCAATGTATTCAATAAATGAATTTAAGAGTCTTAAAGTGACATCCAAAGTGTGTCATATTTCCCAACATAATGATTGATTGATTTCTATATGATATAATTTTCAATTGGAATTCATATTGAATTACATAGTAATATAATTTTAAACCTTGGTTTTTTTATTAATAATATGCTAGTACATTTAATTTACATTTATAATTTGACATATTATCCCATTGTTTGTTAACATTTAAACTAAATTTATTAATGACATAGGAATATCAAGATCATAATTTTAATACTAGTATAATATTAATAAATTATTATATAATTTCACTATTAATAATTGAAATCATATACATATTCAAGCATTTGAAATCATTCACACAATGTTAAGTCTAGGTTAAACATGGCCAAAGACAATTACTATTGTGGTTAGAAACATGGCTAATTTACATCATGATGGTTAAATAATTACTTCCGGTCAATATATGATTATATTTAACCTATTTCCTAGAGAGCCTACTAGGTTCCTATTATGTATAAATGGTTCATAAGTCAATTATATCTATATATTATTCATATTGAATATGAGGTATTATTAAACTTAATATTAATTTAATTATTTTAACTTAATTTGAGTAATGATAATGAATATTAAAATACTAATTTTTTGGAAATTATTGTATGCATATATTAATCTATTTGTTTTGTAATAATATTTTTCTACACATGGAAAATGCATTTATTTATTTTCATATCTAATTTAATATTATATTAAATTTTATTGTAAAAATAAATTACATATTTCCCACTCCTTACACTTTTATTTTATTTTATAATTACAGTATAAACATTTATTTATAATATAGTATCATACTTTTACCATTTTTATTTCAACATTATATAATAATATCTAATTTATTCACACCAATGAATTTTTTAAAATGGATTATATATCAAGACTTATAGTTTTTTTTAAAAATTGATATTAAAGGTTCTTATGTTACCTCTATGTATAACAATTTTCTTTTTTTTTGCAAAACATCACCAGTGAAAGGAAAAAAATTTAATTTTTTTTGTCCCCTTAAAATTACCTTCTCAATTGCAAGTTCCTTTTTCCTCCTTCATCTTTCAAAGGTGTTCATGACAATGTGAACTAGTCTTCTTGGAGTGTGATGAAGGTGAACTCACACTTTAATCCTCTCATGTGCAAACATATCAAGAAGATATGCTTGTTGTTAAGCAATTTGACTCCACTTGCATTTGGTTTTAAATTCTTATGTAAAACCTAGTTGGTGAATAATCCAATTTTTTTGCACTAATTGACAATTGTCAATTTTTTTTGTAATATGTTGGATCAATTAATAGATGGGGAATGAAGGATTTGGAGTTGGATCCTATTTGTAAATCAATGGTGCATGACTTGATAGAAGAGTTGAAATAGTTATATCATGTGTATGTTTATTCATAATCATGATGGTGCTAGTCATATGCATGCACATAAAATTTTGGCACATTGAGTTTTGAGTGTGGTTTGGAAACACTAGAATTCCACAAGATTTTCATATTATATAACATCATGCTTATAGTGTCACATGCACCTAATATATACTAGGCAATAATAACAAAATGTGGTTTGGAAGCACCAACATTCCATCAAATTCTCACACATAGCATCATGTCTAAATAACACTTTGTAATTGTACAAAAGTTCCTCTTGCAAGTCATATATTAATATGCAAGAATTAGTTTTAGACTTAAAAATCAAAATCAATCGGTCAATTTACAATATCAAACTAGTATCATTTTTTATACCCATTTAAAAACTAAATGGGTGTATTATTTAGTATCATTTTGCATGACAATAGGTTCTTTCATTGTATAAATTATTGATATTCTCAAAATGATACTAGCTTGAAAATGCCACATTGATCTACCCAACCATTTCTATTTTTTTGTAAGTCTAGTTGCCCCATAGACTCCTAATGAAGCATGGTGGCAAGATTGACACGGAAGTGACAATGTGAGGAAGACACAAAGAAGTTAAGCACATGAGAATGTGTGTTACTAAAGGAAAAAATATCAATAGGTCACCTAGAATGAGCATTGGGAATGGATGGAAAGAGTTCAAGACAACTAATGTATTGAAAGTAGGGGACCATCTTTCACTGAAAGTAGTTGTAAATGTGAAAATTTGTAATGAGTTCTTACATTTTGAAGGATATTAAGTTGAAGGATAACTTATTTACAACTTTTTTTCAAATCTAATTTAACACCACAATGTGTATGAAAAAGGCCAAAGAAAAATCATTGTTTTTTAATACTTGATTACAAATGAAAAAAATTGTTTTTGACCAATATTTGTGAATTAAGGGGCAGCCACCAAAATAGTGGGCATTCATATTACAATAGTGGGCATCCACATCAAAACAATATATTAACCATGATTGATTGATAGGCTATTAGAATTAAGTGGGTTTTCACATCAAAATATTGAGTTAAAAAATGAAATATTAACCATGTAGGCTAAACTCCAATATATTTCAAAGAACATCAATGTGGGAGAGAGGGGATAAAGAGGGATGGTTGCCATCTTGTGTTTAATCTCAAATGTTGATTCTCTACTTGAATGACCTTAAGGATACTAGCTCAAAATTTAACATGAAAAGACAAAGGCAAGCCCAAAAACAAGGTGACTTAAAAGATATTAAATTTATTGTATAACTAATGTTGAATCGAATCATTGATTTGTCACTAACATTATAATAAATCTAGGCTAATATGTTATTAGGGTTTTATAAAATTCATGAGACCTAGTTGCACAAAAAGGTACTTAAGGCACGCCCATTGCCATGTGCATGACATTGGGCTTTCATGGCAACCACATATGACCCTATCATTCACATGTAAATTGCTATGTCATTGCTATGTAGTGGCATCATAATGGACATTTTTTGATGGTCAAATTTCCATTAACAAAAGATATGTCACAAAATAAAATAAAATTATAACCAGGGAGTGAAAATTTTATTTTACATGTGTTGAAATATATTATTACACATTAGATAATTTTTATGTGTAAAAATGAATAAAAATTATAATTTCAAAAAATTCCTAAGGCCTTGGAGGATATTTTTCATAACTATTACATCCCCCATCTATTGACCATTAATTTAAATTGAATAATATTTTTATAATATTACTAACCAAGGATTAGATATGAAAATATTTCATACCATGGATTTGAAATGTTAATGATATTAGCCATTTTGTTAAATTCCATAAAATTTGCATAGTTTTGAAATTTAAAGGGGTGACGAATATGAATGAAAAGGTTTGTTGGGATATTATAAAATTGAAGGGGTAATACTATGTGCACCAATTTTCAAACCAATTTTCAGTCCTTTTCCCATTCAATTTATTTTAATTTCCTATCCAAGTGAAATAACACGTATTTAATTAATTAAGTTTTTTACAAAAGTTTGAAAATCTAAACAATGACTTCACAATGTTATATTTATTCAAACTTTCAAATATAAATCACCTGGTGGACATCAAGAGTAGAAGGAAAAGCTAAAATTTTTTTTTAAAAATTAGCCTTGTGGGTATGTGTTCAAATCTATTCATGAAGGAAAAAATAAAATTCAGAAATAATAATATGTAGGATTGTTGATCATGATTTATTGCAACAAGAATAAGATCTAATTTGAAAAACAAAATGCAAGATTCACATTGTATAATAAATCTAATGTTATATGATATCAAGCTTTGAAAAAAAAAAGTTCAATGTTGTGAGCTAACTTCTTCTCTGGGGGACGAGTTGAAATCATGAACTTATGATGATGATAATGAGTAGTTTGATGATGAGAATAACAACATGGCACAAGTGTTGCAATGTTAGCTGAAAAAATCATAGATTTGAGTACATGTTGAATTAAAAACAAATCAAATTGCGCGATTGTTTTATCTTCCATAACTGTTGCTAATAAAAATAAATCAACAATAGTTATGAGAAATAGAACATTTGCACAATTATATATTTTTAAAACTCAACAATGTAGTTCAATTTATAATTTATCTTTAATCGTCATTACAACACATGCGCCATGTTGTTAGGTTGTTGTTATTAGGAAAGAATCTACAACCTTAAACACAAAAACTTAAACCGTAACCTCAAACATGGGTGTGGATACAATTTTAAAAACCAATGGGATTATTTTACTAAAGGACTGTGAATCCTTTTAAATCATTTTTCACTTTTTCATATGAAAGAATTTTTGAATGAAATCTTTTGCAACTTATCATTAAAAATACATATAGTTGCCCCAATATATCACATGTTTTGTTTTAATTATTTTTGAATAAATATGAATTTTTCAAAATGTGTGAATTTTTCCAGATTTTACATTTCATCTTGAAAATTTATCATAATTTTGAATCATACAAAAATATGTTAACTATTTTAAGTTTTTCTTTTTTGTATTATAAACTGCAAAAAAAAATTATATGTCATGCACATTACACCCCATTTACATATGGTAAAGGACGTTTCAAAAATTTTAATTTTGAAAAATACTTTGAATTTTAAAAAATTAAAATTCCACATCTTTTAAATTTTGAGTGTTCTTTGAACGTGGGTAGTAGGTTACTATCATCTAGTTTTTTTTACCATCAAAACTATTTTATAAAAATAGTATTTATTTGATTTTTGGTAAAATTAATCACAATTTGACACAACACTTACTCAAATTCAAATGTCCTTTATTAAAACCAAAACCCAAAATTCAATTTAATAATTTTTTTATTTGAATTCCTCAACATTTATATTAGTCATTTAGCATAATTTGGAATGATTGACATAATTTTAAAATGTCAAGAAAAAAACATATGTACAAAAGTTCACAATTTTCACCACTATCCAACATGGTTTTTGGCTCCTTTAATCATACTCACACCAACCCTTTAAACCCTAGAAAATAAAAATACGTTGAATGGTACACCATATCCAAACCAAAATATGATTCACCTACAACAACACAAACAATTATGACATGTTGGTCATTGAGAGGTGAATTTAAAAAAGAAACAAAGTCTTGAAAAACTCAATAAGAAATGCAAGTTCTAATGTAACAATTTTGACCTATGTTGGGTAAGATGCCTTCAACATAGAAAAATGAAATGCGATAATATACTCAGAAAAATTGTATATATTTTTGCATTCCTTTTTTTTGTGTTGAAAACAAACATATATATAGAAACATAGAAACCAATTAACTAATTAAACTATGAATATTTATTTTAATTGAAATTCATATTTGAACTATATATATATATTAAAAACATACAAACATAATATCCGCATGAAACACACACTCGAAACAACACAAACACTTACACTCACACCTACACAAAAAAAACATATTAAAATATGTACCACACCAAAATATCTATGAAGTACATGTGATGACCTACAATTTTATGTATTCTTTTCAACACACATGCAAATGATTATAATATTGAACATTGTGATATGTACCACACACCAAAATATTTATGACACACATGTGATGACCTATAACTTTATGTTTTTTTTTAAACACACATTTTCTTTTTATACATATAAACAATAAAAAACACAAACACACATCCACATACATATATATACAAACATATACAATCACACATCCATACATACATATACATATACATTGATATAACTTAAACTACATATAAATAAACAAATATCATACAATTTACAGATTTACAATGATTTAATTGATCCATATGCAAATTTCATTTAAACCATGAATTAGTACTTATTAGTACAACAATCATTTCTAAGCAAAATCCAATATGAAATATTACCATAGTAATGGAAGAAAATTATGTAACTATTTATTCAACCTTATAAATTGACCATAAACCCTAAATCTAAGCTCTATACATTAAACTCTAGAAACATTAAATAAATAGCTCAAATGTGAAACACTTAATAAGTATTTTACTACTTTTCAATTATTTATCAAAGATTAGTGTGTCCTTGAATGATAAATTAAGTAATTTCTAATATTTAATTTAGTATTGATTCTAAGTTCATGAACATGAACAATTTAGTAAAATATTTGATAATTACATAATAACTAATTATTGATATTTTACTATGTAAACTACACTTAAATATATATTTAAAAAGTAACTTGTTATGAAATATTGAATAGGCATTAATTAATTTAGAGATATATTTAAAAATTAAATTTGTATAATTAAATACCCATTTATTATTCAGAAATATTTATCCATAAATTCAAATCAAATCACCCCATCACTTTGTAAAACAATATGATGCCAAATGGATTTAACATGTATCCTTGAACTTTCATGAATTTTTTTGTCAATGTGTATAATAACATTTGAACTTCAATTTTTTGCATAAATAGGATTAGTGTGTACATAACTAGGTAGATAGGTAGGTAGACTTGCATACTTACTTATGTAAATTATAAGAAAATCAAAAAAAAAAATTCATATGTAGGTAAATAATAAGTAGGTAGATAGATAAATAGAATATAAGTAGGTAGGTAGATGGTAGGTAAGTAAGTAGGTAGCTAAGTAGCTTAATAGGGTACATTCATAGTATAAAAAACCAAGGATTATGTTGACAATCCTTAATTTTAGCAGATCCTAATTTTGAAAAATCACAATTAAATGTTTTAAATAAAAAAATTAAATTGGTTTGTTGCATAATGTTCTAAAATGAATGAATTTTCATCCCAAAGAAATTTTTGTAATTTTCAAGGTGTTTTGGTGGTTAAAAAGTAGTGGAAAAAGAGGTGTTGACAATTGTTTTAAATTTCATTCATCTTTAATGTCAACCATTCATCTTCAAATTTATGGAAAAACATTAATCGATGAACCTAAGAGCATGGCATGAAAAAAAAACATGAAAATGTGCCCTTAATTATCTTTATGTGGATGTGTTTTTACTATCTTTAAACATGCTTATCACCTTTAAAAAATCAAAATGAAAAAGGCTTCCTTAAAGACAAAATGTTTTTTTTTGTTTAAGGAAAGGCAAGGTTACATTTTCATGTAAAATTATATGTAATTTAAAATCAGTTGCAAATTTGGGGTATACACTGCATGGGTGACATTTGAATATAATGATTAACATTATACTTGTATTGAACCTAATGTCTAATGCAAATGAAAGGTTTGAAGTAAAAGTTTAGTTGTTTAGTCAAAAATTAAGTGAAATCCATCCAATACCCATTCCAGAATCTTAGGAATTAAACTTGGGTTCAATATTGTTTTACAATATGGGATTGGATGTGGATGAAATCATAAGATCATCCATTTGGAAGTTAGGGTTAGTCTAGTGCATGTCCCAAGTCCTTGTTGTTCCCATTTTTAAAAAATTCTTTTGTTTCAACATTGAAGCAACAATGTAACATTAATGTTTTTTAGCTCATCGATTTGCAAGTCTCATTTTAAAGATTTGATGAGGCGTCACCATTCTTCCAATTCACAAAGCTTGCATTGAAGTTCCATTATGCTTGCCAAAGTTTTTAGCACCTATTGTTCAAGTATGGATGCGCATGAACCCACTTTTGAGCTTTAGCCGCCATCACCTTCTACCCGCCAAGATGATTGTTGCAAATAATTCAGACCGGGCTTAAGGAATTGATGTAGCAAGCTCACAACTCTGTGTCATTTTTTGTCTATAAGTTTGTCTTGTAAAGATGACAAAGATTGTGTGAAAGGAACTTTGTCCAAGCACAATCATAGATTGTCAAATCATGTGCATTTAGGTCAAGTTAGAAGTGTGAAGTGAATAGGTGCAAAGATGATGAAGGTATGACTAGATCTTGATTTAGGTCATCTTCAAGCCTTTGTATTAACCTCTGTTTTTAAATTTTTTTGTGTTGCACTTGCATCTAATTTTAAGGCACATTTATCTGCATCAATTAAATTCAGATCCTCATCATTAGGTTTGAATGTTTGCAAGCAATCTAAATAACTAATGGTTGTTATGAAGAAAATAGTAGGATTGTTGTAGCTGGTATTCAAATTCACACTTGGAAAATTGGGTCTTGATATAGGAAAATTTATGTTGTTGGAGTTCAAGCAAGATTCATAGTTTTGACCGGAGGCAAAAAAGAAGGAGAAGTTGCCTCCACAAATATACATGATTTAGCTTGCACCAAATGTGGAAGAACTTGGACTACTTTTCACAAACTTTGAAGTAGAGCAGCAAGTGCAACTCTTGAAGCCTATGTCAAATGTTAAGAGCACACAACCATTGGTGATCTTTCCACTTGTTTTTCTAAAAAAATTGTCAAAACAATTGTTTTCTCCAATAAGAGCAATTGCGAATAGTAAGCATAGGAATTTTTCCACTTTTGATGTTTCATCCATGCTTGCACCTTTTTTTGGAGACCAAGGGGTTCGATAGTAAAAACAAGTAGTGTTTTGTTGGAGTTTAATTTGGTGTGAAAGTTTTTATGTGACTGTAAGCAATAATGGGAGGTGTGGGTGTTTTCCATCATGGTGCAAAAATGACAATAACCAATTTTAATGATCATTATTTAGGTTGTTTTCTAGCTCCAAAGGACATAACTAGATAAGTGCATTCCTTTTGTGTGTGTAGGTGACATGTTCCTCAATGACATTTGTTTTCAATGGTTATGAATTCAAAGACATGTGCATTAATTTAGGGTTTACAAGTGTTAGAAGATGGTACACATGTTTGTGAATGAAAATCTAACATATTTTAATGTAAGTTGTAATTGTGATTTGCTGATGTCTTTGTAGGGGTAATTTGATTAATATCCAGATGCAATTATGGGAGTGTTGGAGATGTGCTCACACAGCTTGCATGTACCTACATGTAACGATAGTTCAAGCAATGGAAATGCTTTGAAGAATACAACACAAAACTGAAAGTATGCAAGCACATTCTATTACTTTATGTTATTATGACTTTTGTGATTATTGTTTAGGATTGTTGCATGCATGTACATGATAAGGAAGAACTTGAATACTACTTACTGTAATTGCTTGTCCACTACCTGCTACCTAGTTATTTGCTACCATATTACAAATTTTCTACCATAATCATGGAATTCTTTTGAACATGGGTGTATGAGTTAACTTTTGATGTAATGTTATTTATCAAGGACTGAAATAGGAATGCCACTCAATTGTACAAGCCACACACTAAAAATTCTGATTTGTTATAACTAAAATTTCATTTACTCTAGGTCATGGAATACCCACCAATTTTTTGGTTTGTTCTTAATATTCCACAAGACTAAAATGGCCGCAAGTAAATTGCATTCCATGAATATTCTTGTTTTTACCTACTTGACGTCACAATTGTTTATGACTACAAATGCTTAAAGGGAGGTGAAAAAGGCAACGATGGCCCTTGCACCATATGTGGCTTCAAAGAAGGTTTATGGTGCTAACCTTCCACATGAGTCTGCCCAAGTTGGTGAGGACAAGTTTCATATGGAAAAAGATGAAAATCTTTTAGATTGATGTGCCTAGTTAGTAGCATTTAGGTATGGTTTTCTTCACCTTTCTTATATACAATCATAGCTATCCATTTAGTAATAAATGATGGCATGAGTTTTGCACAATGGAAAATTTAGATTGCCACTATAATACCACCTTTTCTGGATGGGATATGCTAGAAAACACTTGGCAACCACCAAACATTTTTTGGATTGGAAATGTTAGAAAACACCTAGTGATCATTTTTTGGATCAGAAATGTTAGAAAACGCCTAGTGGCTGCCAAGCATTTTCAAAATTAGAAATGGTAAAAAACGTTGGGCGATCACCATGTGTTTTTTAGATTGGTAATTTTAGAAAACACCTTGACGTCACAAGGCATTTTATAGCCCAAAAATCATAGAAAATGCTTATAGCCGCCAAGTGTTCTCTGGGTTTGAAATCATAGAAAACGTCTAGTGACCACCAAGCATTTTTAGGATCGAAAATCGTAAAAAATGCATGGCAACCACTAAACGCTTTTTGGATCAAAGAAAAGTGGGAATCCCCAAAGAATGTGTCTGCATAGTCATATTGGGCATAAAGATACCTAGCGACCACCAGGCGTTTCTACATATGGATATTGGGCATAAAGATGTTTTGTGACCACCAGGTCTTTCTGCGCAACTATGTTGGGTGCAAAGACGCTTAATGACTGCTAGGTATTTATGTGCATTGATATTGGGCTCAAAGGTGCATGGTGGCCGTGAATCGTTTCTACGCAGTATTGCTAGGTGTAGAAACACCTATTGACTGGTTGTTAGGCATTTCCATGCAATAATGCTAGCTTATAACAGGTGGGTTGCAAAACACATGTTATGGCCAGAATTTTGATCCTTGATCTAATGTCACATTCCGTTTATTCTTGGCTTAATAGGATATGGATGAGGGATTCATATTTGGTAGTTTTATTAATATTTGGGACATAGGCAAGGATGAAAGGGTGAGGATTGGTATTGGAACATGTAAAAATCTGTTAATTGTTCCTATATATGGACCCTGTGGAATGGAGAATTGCATAGTGGTTATAATTGAAGTTGTGAATGAGGATTGTGAGCAATGGAAACTATTTTGTCCAATTCCAAGTGTGAGATACTACAAATTAGAAGTGGAAATAGAGGTTTTTTGGTCCTATAAGTATTTGTCGATGAATGATGAAGAGGTTGCAACAGCGAAAGACCACGTGATAATGGATGGAGTGAATAATCCCTCGAAGAAGTGAGTTTCATGTAAGGATGACTCCTTGGCAGAAAGCTCTTGGGCTAAAAACATTTGTGATGTGGAGAATATGGGTAATACAACTAAGGATTTGTGTAATGAGGAATTACATGGTGAAATGATTTATATATCTAAAGATGGTGTGGAAGGGTTTGTTGGGGAGTTTGGGTCTAATTCCATGAGCAAGGAAAGAAGTGAAAAAAATATTACAAAAGGAATTGAAGAGGTTGGTAGTGAGGAAAATTTTGAACAAAATAATGAGGATTATAATTAGGGGAATGCATGCATGAATGATGTCATAGTGCATGGCCATGGTGTGAGAGGGAGAAATTCAAATATAGCGGGAAAACGTCAGTCTAAGTGGTGAGGAGCTAAATGTGACCTTCTAAACAATGTTGGGGTTTTCCTTGCAAAAGGTCGTGTGGTTACATGTGACCCATAGGAAGCAATTCTTGATGATCAACTTGGGGAGGACCATGTTGGGTTTTGCATCTTGTATTGTCCTATGACAATGTCAACAATGATGACCATTTGGAAATGACCGCTAGCTTAAAGAATTTTTGATAAGTAACCCCTCATAAAGCATCTAATGTCATTTAATGAAGTCCACATACCAGATGTTGATGATGTGGGAATAATTGGTGTAGAGAAAAAAAAAAATCTTTTCATAAAAAGAAGTGAATTGTAATTGATTCTAAGGGTTCCATTTCTAGAATTGAAAAAATGTTGTTAGAGGAGTTTGTGCACAATGTGAGTGCAACAAAGTGTTGCACCATGAATTGTTGTCAACATTTTCCTTATGAAAATACCTTACTGTTGGGACAAGAATTTTGGAATTTGTCATTTGAAGACCATAGAGCCTATGGTTTAGATATTCCAAGAAGCTTGCATATGAAGGGAGTTGGAAGCGGATGAAAATTTACCATTATTCAAGGTTTAGACATTTGTGAAATTATTTGGTACTAGATCGTTGGTTTCTCTAGGTCGACATATATGTTGTATAAATTAGATAGCAAATGAGGTTTTGGTTTCTACCACATCGGAATAAAGGTACACATAAATTATGTATGTCAATTCGATAAGTGGAATCCAATGTTCAATCAATGATAAATTTGTTTATGAATACAATGACGCATCAAATAAAAGGGATTGGAAAAGGTAGACAAGATGTCCGACTTCATTTGCTTGAAACATGGAAGAGTATACAAGAATGCAATGATTAGGTGAATTACATGGAACAACCAACACTTTTTGTTCCTATCCGGTAACAAATGTTTAACAACTACCGAATGTTTTTCGTGATAATTTATTTTTTGAAAAATTGAAATGTATTTTTGAATGTATATTTGAAGGTATACATCTATCATGGAGAGCCTAACATTTCTTTGGTTTTTTGTATTTTTGGGTTGGTAAATAAGCAAGGAATTAAGCATTGGAGGTATTTTTCAATCTGCTATGAGTAGACTGAGGAAAAGACACCATTTGAATGTCGATGTGTGAAAGTGACGGTCTGTGTTTACGAATGCATTATTTATGAATCCCTAAAGGACTTAATATCCAAATTGGGAAAGAATAGCAATGAGGCTTTAAAGTATGAAGGAAAGCTAAGAAAACATATCTTACACCAATAATCATGTAGAAACTTATACCATACTTGGATGACAAAGTCAATGCAATCAAAGGATGAGTTCCTATGCATTATTCATGACAAGATGGACCATGCAAAAACTACATTTCCAGGGTTGTAAGTGTGCAACATAATGATATTTGGCCTTGGACAATTGCCCATAACCCTTATGGAAATGATAGTGCATGGTCATGGGCATGAAAGATATGCACAATATTCTAATGAGTTGTGGCCAAATGATCCCAATTTCACAATTGGGTCCTTGTTATGGTTGTTGTGGACTTTGGAGGTGACCCCAATTTTTAAATCGAAATTATTGTTTGAACACCTTTCGCAAAACTCATTTTTTGCATGTATGTTGCAAGGGAAATCGTGTTGCATACATGAATTATGCACCCCAGATCAAATTGTTGGTCAAAGCCTTTACCAAGAAATTTGTTGCTCCAAATGGATAATTATGTTAAAGACAATAAGAATCAGCATTTGTTAACATTTCTATCATTGTCGACAATGAGGGATGTTTTTGGGGGGGTCAAATTGGGATTTCTTGTAGTTGGCCATACACATGAGGACATAAATGGATGCTTGGCTATTTGTCAAAAAAGTTAAAGGAAGAAAACAATGTTTTGTTACATTTGTTAAGACCATTACCACCTCAAAATACAACTCTTTTAAAGGGCTCTTGGCCTTTAAGCAATTGGAGGTCTAATTATGCTAGGGCTTCATTGTTAACCGTGATGGATGTTGTTGATCCAGAAGATCCAATTAGAGTTCCTTATTGTGGGCCAAAGAACATGAGACCTTTAAATGCATACGTGGCATTTAGAAATCTTAATGTTGGAGATTTTGTGCTCATGAGGCTGCATGATCTTGATCTTGTTCCTCTTTGGATGGGAAAAGTGGAAGGTGATGTTATCAAAGATGAAAAAAATGAATATTTTAAAATGGTGAGAGTTCAATGGTGGGTTCTTGTGAAGAAAAGATCAAATTTGGATGAATGACATCTATATGAAGATTGTTGGAATGGGAAGTGGAAATGTAATTTAGCAAATCTAGAATAATGGCTTGACATTTTAGCTATTTTTTAATCTTTTCCTGCTTGAAAAAATACAACAAACAAAAGTCAAATTACTATTCTCACTACTTATGTTGGTAGAACTAAAATTGATATCTATGTTGCTAATGTTTCAACAAATTTGTGAAGGATGTCGGTGACATTGATTAAATTATATTTGCAATTTTTCGACGTCTTTTGTATCATTGTATTGATTGGATTGACATTTTAAATCTTATTTGCAATTTTTTTGTTGTATGGTTTAATAAAAATATTATTTTTTCAAAATTTATCCATGTATGTGATTCTTGAAGAATAATAATTAATAATCTATTTTGTTCCACCTAATCCCAAATCTCTAGTGGTCACCAAGCGTCAATTTTCCTACATGGTATGTAAAGCCCCAAAAATAATGGATTTGTTATAACATGAATATTAAAATTGCATGCATAGACATTGTTGTTATAAGTATGTTGTGCCTTCTTTGTATTTTAGAAAATTGAATTTTTATTTTTGTTTATTGTGAACATTTACTTGTGACTTTCTTATTTGATAATCATTCATGTATTATCATTTGCTAGGCACTAGGATAAATACTATTTGAATTATATATGGAATTTGAAACATAATATATTTGTTATTGTACGATTAACATGGATGGATCAAGTTGCCATTGTTATAAATTTAGCATGTTGTCAATATATTAGATTCAAAACATTGAGTTTTTTTTTTTTTCACTTTAAATGGGAGTTGTGTCATTTGGTTCTAATAACTTACTATTTTTTATGTTTCACTTGTTGGCCACTAGTCATTCAATTATATTTTAATTTTTTTATGGTGTATATATATTTGAAAAGTATTAATAAAACTTTTGTGATAGTGTGATGTTGTAGTTTCGTCAATTTGGCCTTTTTCCTTGTTTCAAATTCAAAGGGTTGAATCTCATGATGTCAGATGGGAGCACTGACATTTGGCTTTCAATCACTCATGAAATTCATAGTCTTGTCTTAGAGTTGATCTAAATGTTTTTAACATAATGTGTACATGGATCTTTTTAGAATTGTTGGTTACAAAGTTTTTTTATTTGGAAATAATGTAATTGAAAAAAAAATGACATTCATGTCAAAAATGATCATTAATTTGTTAAGTCTAATAGCCACCAATTGAGTTCATTCCATCCACCAAGTTGTATAAAGTCTTAAATTAAAAATTTAGTCCTATAATTTTCACTTGGTGGGCACCAAGCAAAATACTCTTTTCATCATAATGTATTTATTTTGAAACTAGCATAATATTATATTAGTTTTAAATTGGTATGAATTTGTTTGAAACAAAATGTCTTTGTGGATGTTACCTTTGTGAATGATTATTGTTTTTACTTGAATATAAGGTTACATTTCTAAAATCTAATGGCCACTAAATGAAGTTTATACCATCCACAAAATAGGGAAAAGTCCTAAATTAATTAAATATGTGTTTATGGGCTAGTACAACCCATTATCTACCTACCTACTATGTTGTACATACATACCTACCTATTAAATATAAGTAGTACATACCTAAAAGAACAACCTACTACTAGGCACCTACTTACCTACATATTAGGTAGGCAATACATACATACCTACCTATTACTTAGGTACCTACTTACTATTACCTCTAGGTATTACTTACCTATTATCTACCAAGCTAGGTACCTACTAGGTTATTAGGTAGGTTTTAAGTTGTTGGGTAAGTTCCTAAGTACCTAACTAATAAAGTAGGTTAGAAAAAATGTTTATAAGAATATGGTGACAATTTTTGTCATATGAAAATCATGTGGTGTAATGGTTAAGTGGGGATTAATGATTTCTTCGCTCAATGTGGAGGTGAGGGGTTCAAATCCTCACACTTGCAACTTAGTGAACTCCTCTAACTACCTTAATTTGCTAACTAAATTAGCTTACATTCCTAACATGGGTCCAAGCGACATAACGAGCCAATGTGTTTACTTTACATTTAGGACTATTGTCCTTTCTGGGGTCCTTTTTCCCAAAAAAAATGTTTTCCTAAAAAGGAATTTTCAAATGAAATGCTTTGAAACTTTTTATATATTGTAATTATAATTGCCCCAATATGTTTTTTTTTTTTTTTACAATCAAATTTGGAGAAATACGAATTTTTGAATGTGCATAGATTTTGCCAAATTTGGTGCTTTGTTTTGAAAATTTGTTATAATTTCAAATCATACCAAAACATGTTGACACTTTCAAGTTTTTTTTTTTATGTTAGAAGTTACAAGTTTTTTTTAAACAACCTATACATTGCATCACATTTCCATGTTGAAAAGGACTCATGAACTTTTTTTAAATTAATTTTTTTGATAAACACAAAATCGAAAAAATATGAAATTTGAGTGTTTTAATAGATGTGTCTAATAATATCCTATTATAATATAAAATTGAAGATGAAACAAAGTATATTATGAAAATTAAAGGGCCTTTTATGAAAGTAATGTCATTGAATGATGTTTTTAAACATCCTTTATTCAAACCAAACTTTAATATTGGAATTTTGTTTGATTCATTTTAGATTTTTCGATATCCATATTGTTCAATAAGCACAACTTTCCATAATTTGCATGCCATTAAAATGGCACCACATAAACAAATGTAACAAAAATTGCAAAAACAAATTGACTTTTTGACATCAATTTTGGTTCGTTTGAACTCATCCACATCTACATATAGGTTAGGTTTTTAGCCTTTATACCACGTGTGTACATGGCATGGGTGGTAACATATTTATTTCATATTTAATGAATTATATCCAATGACCATATGGATTTCATCAAGCACTGATGACCTCCATGATTTTATAGTCACAAAAATCATAGTCACATATTGTCTTGCAACTAAGCCACTCTAGCAATTAAGTATTCCAAGCAACATGTCCTATTCAACTACATAGTCATTTAGTCATGGATGTCTTCCATGACTAACAACTTAATCATAAATCAAGTTGCAAAAGATGATTTTTCTTGTAGTAAATCTTTGTTGGTGAAGAGTTTCATCCTCAAACCTTTTTTGCATGAAGTTTTTAGAAAGCATTGTATATGAATACATGATACATCATCATTTTATATTGAGATAAACATCTTGAATATTTATAATTATGAAATATATATTTTATTGACCAAATTTTCGTTCTTTGATTTTAAAAGACAATTTGCAAGTGGAAAGGTTCCACATTTATATTTTAAAATATAAATAAGGTTCATTACCCTTTGCAAGTGACTTAAAGGTATTTGAATTCTATGTATATTATAAATTGCAAATAATGATAGGTACATTTTTTTCTTGAAATTGGAAAAAAATTACAAAGCTTTTTACTTTTTTTCATTGCACACATGTTGATGTTATGAATTAATGAAAGCAAAATTGGATGTTATCTGACATTGATGATTATGAAACCAAGAATTGGAACCGACCCAAACTTGAAAATGGATCTAGAATGAAAGCCACAACTGTCCCTAATTAAAAAGAACTGGAATTGAATCATATACTAGTAATATAAAAAGACCAAAAACTGAGTCCCATATTTTAAAAATTGAACAGGAACCCACAACTTATTATGTTGATGTTATGAATGAATGAAACAAAACTGAAAATTATCCAACATCGATGGCTATGAAACTGAGAATTGGAACCGACCCAAACTTGAAACTTGTGGATCTAGAATGAAAACCACAACTATCCCTAATTTAAAGATCGGAACTGGAATTGAGTCATATACTAGTAAGATAAAAAGACCAAAAACTGGGTCCCAAATCATACATAAATGCCAAATGTAATTGGAACCAACCCAAACTTGAAACTTGTGAATCTAGAATTGAAACCACAAGTATCCATAATTAAAAAATCAAAACCAAAATTAAGTCATGTACATTAGTAAGATAAAAAGAATGAAAATTGGGTCCCAAATCATACATAAATGCCAAATGTAATTGGAACTGACCCAAACTTGAAACTTGTGAATCTAGAATCAAAACCACAAGTATTCCTAATTAAAAAATCAAAACTGGAACTGAGTTATACACTAATAAGATAAAAAGACCGAAAACTAGGTCCCATATTTAAAAAATTGAACAAGAATCCACAACCTATTATGTAAGCACTAAAGTATCTTGAATTTACTACAATTTATAATTGTTTTTAAATAAAATGTTATTGCCTAACACAGCAAGGTCAATTGAAATAAATAATGTAATTTTTTCCCTGCTTAAAAAAAAAGTTGATGGCTCCTTCCAACCATAAAAACTCTTCACCACAGCTATTTGTTGTCTTTTTAGAAAAGATTAACGTTGTTGATCACAATCCACCCAGGTGGTATATTAGCATTTGATGCCTTTCAACTATAATTAACCAATTTAGTGGACTGTGTTTTCTGACTACAAACCAGATAGTAGAATCACACTATTGTGATTCCACCAATTTTATTCTTTCATTAAATACTTATTTTCTTTCACAGCCAAGCACCTTGCAAAGGTGATGCACACACCTAATTTTTTTGGCATCAAGACGGAGAAAGAAGTTTTCCACATTTATTCTTTAATAAATAGGGTTCATTACCGTTTGCAAATGATTTTAGAATGTTCAAAAGTATAGAAATTTGATTCTTTAGTAAAAATACCAACAAATAAAAAATATTTTTAACTTATGAAAAATTATAATCACATATCTATTTTTATTCTCCTTCAACTTTGCAAATTAAAAGAATTAAATACTGTTGCTTGAAATGTGAACAAAATCTGAAATCTGAATTATTTTCATACTTTGTTATTTTTCTTATATTTTCAATGATGAAAGTTCCATGCATGGGATTCGATAATTTAAATTCAAGGCAGTTGTAGTTTATAAAATAGTTCACATATCTTCAGGGATATTTGCGCTTTCTTGACATCTGCCAATAAATCTTTCATGTAGTGTCCAAGCTTTGGCTGGAGTCTCCTAGGACAGACATGGAGAAACTTGTGTTGGAGTCTCTATTTGAAATCCCAAAGTGAAATCTACAATTTGAGTTGATGTTGTTTTTATCAACATAATAGAAAGATACAATATTAATTGATATTTTATATGTTCATTTCAACACCTCAACTAGCATTTGAAATAAGAATTGACGAGTGGCTGCATGTGGAGCTGGCATTGTTGGCCACCCAGACAGGCTGCCTCCACAAGTTTATTATTATTTTAAAGGTTTTTTTCCCCTTTCTTGATCCTCTTTTTCTCTTTGGTGGATTTTTTTTTCTTTTTTCATAATAGTGGGGGAGAGAGATGTTGAAATGAATACTTTTATATTGGGGACTCTTCAAAGTTTGTAAACTTTTTTGTGATTGGGCCAATCAATGAGGCTCATTGCAAAAATGGTAATTAATTAAATTTAAAAAATCTGAACTCGGTCCCCAACTAATTAATAGGAAGCACAAATATACTATAGTCACTAAACATTGCAATGTGTAACAATTATTCACAGACAAGGTTATCACTAGAGATGACTTTTGAAGCTTAGAGGACTTTGTCATAGTTGATTTGACCCATCTGGATGTGATATAGTGTGCATCATCCACAAGAATGCATACAGTGACATTTGTCCATTTGGAGAACACATTTGTATTGAGAAACCATTTCATTCTATTTGTCATAGAAATTTATGGTTGTTTTCATTCTCATTTTGACTCATTGTTGATTTTTTGTGCTCAGGTCACTATAACCCGACATCAGCAAAAAATAAAATAAAATTTTACAATGTTTATTTCTTATTATAGACTATGTGTCCACAGCCTTCCAATGTGGGAAGGCCATTGCAATTTTTCAGCATATTGTTGTACTTGAGAAACATTCGTCATCTCTTCCACACATTACAATCAGTGCACCTTTGTTGATAGGCAATTTGTGATAGACAATGCCTTTTTAGTTTAGAATTTTAAATTTTATTATTGTATCAATGGTGTATTGATTGTCAAGTTCTTTCGCGACATGTGTTCTTGTGCTTTTATTTGCCTTGTACTTTTTGTTGATGGGTTCTCATCCTTGCCTTTTTTCTATAAATAAAATTATGTGCAGGGTTTTCTCTTGCACATTACTTTTTGTACACTTTGTTTTAAGTTTGTGAAGTAGGTGGACTTAGGATCCTCCACAAGCAGACTTAGCCAACGTGGTCAAAGAGAAAAGTAGATTTTTTTTGCATTACCTGTAATTACACAACCTGTAGGAAAGGTGATTGGTGGAGATAACCAGGGGCTGCATCTGTGACTATAGAACCAGAAGAAAGGCGATGAGGTGTTTGCTTAGTTGGAAACCAAGTGGAGGAAACAATTTGCAGGCAAAACTCCCTGTAAATCCAGGGTCAATCACAAGTGGAGCTTGGGGATGCTTCTTACACCTACTCCTTAGGTGTGAGAGCGAGTTTATATATCCAGAGTGAAAGGGATCTTACACCTACATGTAAGGTACCACCCTAATGTGCTTCACAGGTTTGAGCTCCTTTGTGAATAATGGTAGAGCCCAAGTTCACAAGGGTGAAAACTTTTGGGGCCTCCAAGGCCAATGCCTTACTCAGCACAAACAATTTTCTGAAAAGAATCTCACCATGTGTGAGAGTGAAAAGGTGGTTACTTGTAACCCCAGGCTTGGGAGTGAGTTACACATCCTAAACCCTAAACCTACACCCACCTACTTCACATGCATAAACTAAATACACACATTAAAATAACAAATGATTTTTTTTCAAAATTGTTTTATGGTAAGACTTGTGTAAGAGTTGTCTCACTCTGAAGGAGTAGTTGAATCTCTCTCCGCTTTTCTAGGAGGGATGTTCGCAGATGTAAGGTACCCTCCAAATGCACTTAGGAGATCTCTTAGTTGAATTTTCCAGATATATTTTGCTTACTGAAGTGAAACAAGTTGGGTGACCAGGAACCCCTCATGTATGTCAGACAGAGCCTGTAAACACATTTCTTAGGGAGGTGTAATGCAGATAGAAATCTCGTTAGGTAGGGTCTTGGGGGCCTCAGAAGTCAGTTGTGCGGACCAACAAATGTGCATGTACTCTTGCTCAAATCTGATTGATGCCAACGACCCAATCTAGAGTAACCATATTTCAATATAGGATTTTGTTCAGGGATGCAGAAATACCAAGAATAGAAAGCCTGAGCTGAACTGGTTCCTTTTGAAAGATTGCCATGAACCAACATCTTGGTGAAGCTTCATACTAAGTACATATAAGAATCTTTAAGCAGCATTGCTGAGGATCTTAAAGATACTGAAAGATCAAGAAGATTTGAGATTTGATATATTACTTGCCCCATTACAATGTTCCCTGTAACAAAAGATATCCATGTATGTCAAATGATTTCATTGGATTTTGAGTAAATTCGTTATTCACAGCGGATGGGACCTAGTGGGAACACAATAAATTCACTTGTAAAAGACTAGTGAACTGCACCCACATTTTGTAGACATCAGAAACAAACAAACATGTCGCCCCATTTCTATCAACATATTACAAGACCACCTATTGGCCATAATAATGGGTCGGGCTTTACATCAAAGCATAATGCTCACCTCTGCTGCTACCATTACTTTTTTCCCCTTTTATACCCAGTGGGCATCTGGCGGGTATTATGAGGAAAAAAGGAACTTGTGAGGGCACCATGTAAAGCCCCCTCAGGGGCAGGCTTTACTGGAACAGGTGCACCCTTGGCTCTGCCTTGGGACCCTTATTCCTACAAAGCCTATCCCCCCCCCAGGGCTTTACTCTAAATGTAAACTGTGTTGGGGTCCTTATTCCAGCCCCTATTTGAGGCTTTCTCGTATCTGGGACAGGCAGCCATCTGCATGCTTCACTCTCCCAAGTTCATTGAAGGAACTGGCCCTAACACAACAGCCTATTCTGACACAATATTAGACAAATGTACTTGAAGAAATATTGTACATTGCAAATACATGTATTTTCTCTTTCTCTAAATTGAACCCATTAATCCCAGGGACTATATTAAAGGTGCCTTCACACTTGGTGTTAGGAACTTTAGTGTTGAGTCCCCTAACACCATGCTAGTCATTTAGGACTTACACTTACTTACCATAAACATTTTATGTTAAGCTAACATTCACTTAAAATTGAGCTATTGCCCATTTAAAATTGGGTGCCACCTAGGATGCCACCTAGATTTTCATTTAACACTGACTTAACTTCAAGTGTGAATGCACCATAAGTGTACAAATGCCATGTGTTTTATATCTGGCATTTGAAGATATACTTTGGGCCAAGGAGTCTAATCAATGGTGGGCTGTATAAGATTCTGTTGCTCAGCACTCACCAGTGCACCATCCATTGGAAACCCATTATGACTCAGCTCCTGATGAAGAGCCTATCCTTTAAACCTTCTACTTCCACCTCACACTACCTAGTTAACTACTTGTGTAAGTAGGTAAGTACCATAGGCAAGTAGGTAGGAAATATAAGTGGTTACAATCTAGGTGGGTAAGTAGGTAAGGCACTTGGTGGCTACTAGTTAAGTAGATGGATACATGTGGATGGTTGACTCATAACAAAACAACATAGTTGTCTAATGGACAGGAATGCAATTTTTTTAAAAACGTTTTCTGTCCACACCTCATCCATCCTGCAGGGTGTGAAAGAACATCCTCCCCAATATCCGCCGAGAACTAAACCTCAACCGACTTGTGAGATCTCTTGAAGAGAGAAGCTGCTGGCAAGGAACCAGCCTCCCCAATGTTTGAACAAGTACAGAACCCAAAGTAGGTTAAATTTCTTTACTCCCAGTTCCGGTTCTCTAGTAAGGTTTAGGGTCTGGCTCTCCTCAAGTAAGGTCTAGGGTCCCCCACTCCTGAAGTCACATTTGAACTCATGACCCTTCCCAAATAAATGGAAGGTGTCAAATGTCAACCCCTAAACCATAAATGAGTTTGTGAGAAAAGTGTGAATATTTTTGTTTCAACTTTACACTATCAAAAATATTTCCATCTTTGATAATGTAAAAGTGAAAAGTAAAAAATAAAGAAATCACATACTTGATTTACATGGGAATCCATGGCTTAGTGGTTGGTAATTCATCTTTCTTAGTATATGTCTTGGATTCAAATTCACCTTTTAGGAAGGAGATGCACCACTTGACCCCTACCCTTGAAGATTACTTTTGATGCATGATTGTTATCAAAATGTGAGAATTGACTAAGTGAGAACCACTTAAACTATTTTCTTGTCAAATTTGATACCCTAGCTCATTATTCAAAATGTGAAAATTTTCCAAGAATCAAACAAATTCCTAGTTTTGATCTAAAGAACTGAAACCAGCAATTTAAACAAAATATGAGAACCACCTTACATTGGTAAAATGACCTATACACTAGTTTTTTATAAATGAGTTTGAAAAAGTGCTAAGGTGGTGACAATCCCTAAAAAGATTTAGCCAAATTTGATTACAACCCAAAACACCAAGTTGAAACCTTGCCATAACCTAGTAATGAATTTGTTTTGCGAATCCTTCCATATTAATGATAATCTATTATAAATTAACATATATGTTTGGCGATGGGGGAGGAGGAAAAGGGGAAAATCTAACAACATGCAAGTCAAATTTTTGAAAGAAATTCAAATTTTGGCAAAATTTTGATGTTTAAAAAGGCTACTATACATTATCTTATATATTAAAGCAACAATGGTGTCTATCTGTGTGGGCAGTGCCTAGAAAATTCTTCCAGGGCGGCCATGGCAGACACCCGCCCACAGCAAGTCATTTTCAGTTACGCCTGGAAAAGTAACAGTGGTGGTGTCTGTCTGTGTGGGCAGTGCCTAGAAGATTCTTCCAGTCACTGCCCATTCCCTGTGGAACTTCCCCATATGTAACTTCCCCATATGTAACTGACTCCAGAGAAAAAAGAAATCAGAGGCAGTCTGATTTTTTGAGGCAAAAGATTTGGTAGACTAGAAAAAATATATTTAGGCCTTGGACAACCTATAATTTTTTATTTTTTTAAATTTTTTTTTGTGGTATTGACCAAGACTACCTTTTTTTTCTTTTAGCTATTGTCCATCCCAATTAAGGGGACGGATGAAATGTCCGTCCGGCTTGATGACGGGACGAATTTAGGGGAAGACCAGAAAAAAAATATTTAGGCCTTGGACAACCCAGATTCAATTTTTTTTTTTTTTTGGTATTGACCAAGAGTACCTTTTTTTTCTTTTAGCTACTGTTCGTCCCAATTAAGGGGATGGATGAAATGTCCGTTTGGCTTGATGACGAGACAGATTTTGGGGAAGCTTTTTTTCTTTTAGTTACTGTCCGTCTCGATTAAGGGGATGGATGAAATGTCCGTTTGGCTGGATGATCACAAAATAATAATAAAAATAAAAAAACACATAAAAATAAAAAAATAAAAAAGTTAAAAGTTTCCGGGGGACTTCACAGTGGCTGAAGGTCACGGGCACCCACTAGTGTTAATATAATGTTACAACTCCCCCTTCCCCACCAAGAAACATGAAAAATAAACTATAAAATGTGAAACTGTTTAAATCTCACCACTTCAACCAATCATCATCATTGGCTAATAAAAACAAATCAATTTCTTTTGTTGGTCCTCTCCATAGTCATAACATCCTATGCATAACTTATTTGTTGGCACGAAGAGAGTTTTACATTTTTTGATTGCCATATGTGATAGAGATGCTCTTAGAAACCTGATGGCAAGAACATATTTAGAGTCACAAGTGTTTAGAGCATTGTCAATTCTTTTTGCCAATACTTTTTGTGGTAACAATATTTTTCACAAATTTGTGGACACAAAGAGGGTTTTATAATTTTTGATTTTTGATTTTAACAAAAGATGAATATACATGCATTTTCTTCCGTATGTGATGGAGATGCTTTTAGAAAGTTAAAAACAACTTCAAGGAAAACTAAAAGAGATATTCATTAGTCTTTTTTTTCTTAGCACATTTTCACCAATTTTCATCTTGGCTCTACTTTCAACAACATGGCAATGGGAGAAGGCAATTTCAAATGAAGAATTCACCAATTTTAAATACAATTTCTTTTTGTCTTGCCAAAGTGGCTCTCTAGTAATGCCACATAATGTCATTTCATGCAAGAAACAAACCCAATCAAGGGCCATAAAAGGAATTAGGGTTTGAAGGTGTAGCCAATTGCTTTGACACAAAAGGTCTTGATAGCTAAAAGACATCCCTATGTTTTTCAAATTTTCATCAATATCAATGGCTTCCTCTCTACCACTCTCTCTACTATTTGCCAATATAATTTAGAAGATTTTGCCATAATTTAGTAATGTTATATTAGTATGGTAGTTGAAACTTGAATGTGAATCTTCAATCTATATCTTGGTGGATATTACTATGGGCAATTGACATTGGACATCATTGAAGAGTTAAAGCAACAAGTTCAAGAATCAAAGCTTGAGCTAGCTAAAACAAGGTGGGAATGGAATCTAGTTTTTCAAGTTCAACAATGTTGTTGCAAATGGTGACATGGATATTTAAATGCAACTCCAATTCTTCATTTCTCAATGTGGGTGTTTCTCTCAATTCATTTTGTGATGTTTCATGAATGATGTCTTTAAAAGAAGTTTGCATCTTTGAAACAATTTTGAGAAAAAAATATATGTTTGAAATTTGTTTGAAAGAAATTGTGACAAAATTCTACTAGATTTTCCTTTGTTAATTTCGGGTTCAAGTGTTTTTTGTATAGGCAAAGTTCTAGATCTAATGTTGCCTTTAGAATAACAACTCAATTCCTACCTCAAATCCACAACCTAAAATAGTCATTGATGAAGCTTCACAATTCACATGTCCAAACAAGGTTGTTGAAATAAAATCTTACAAATGCAAAACTACATATGAATTACATAAAAAGTTTCAAGATGAAATGGCATGCAAACTACCATAGGTAGAACTTATAATTGATAAAATTGAAAAGATTCACCAAGTTTATTATAATGTGTGCATTAAGATTAAGAGCAAAAAAAAACTTTTGGTTCCAAAAATTGACTTTTTGTGGAAGCATGTAAGGAAAAGGAAAGCTAGGGTAGGAGGGCATGGGCTTGCTATGGGTAAATTTTATTTTGTTAGGGTGAAAGCATGGTAAATATACAATTCAATTACCTTGGCAGTTTATTCGTCAAGCTAACAAGAAATAGGACCAAAACCCATCATCAAATTATTATACATTCAATCCTTTTACTTAAATGATTAAAAAAAAACCTTCTTCATTATTATGAATTAAACTTTAAATTTTACATTGTAAAAGTAGGTTTCAAATAAACTTTTTTGAATGTAAGTAGCTTTTGAAGTCTAGTTTTTACAATGCAACATTTGTTTCAAGTATGTGTCAAATACATTTTACCAAAGAGAAAGTAAAATTTATTTATTTCCTTCCTTTGAATATACAATGATTTTTATGTTATAACTTCACAAAATTTTATTCATTAAGTTTTATAATGAAAAAATACTTTTGAACAACATATTGACTAGTCAAATTCAAAAGTACTTGTTCCCTACTTTTATTATTCAAAAAAATTTCAAAGTTTGTATTCAATTTAATATAAACCCAATGGAAAACACCATGGTTTCAAAATGAAATTTAAATAAAATTTGAATATACTTTTTTGTGTTTTTGTCAAAAACTATCTCATTTTTAACTCCATTTTAAATCAAAGACATTTAATTATATACTTTAGCATGCTTTCACCTGTCACTAATATTACACATCAACATAATGAAAGGTTGTATGTTGTTGTTATTTGAAATATAATTCTAAATTAGGTCATGCATGCCATAACAACAAAGAGGAAAAAAACTTGTGCAATTTGTTTAAAAAGTTCATCTTTTGAACCAAAGTAGACCGTTGACGAACTATGAAAAATTCTAGAGTTTATACAAGTTTTTTAAAATCCCACAAAACCCAATCAAACACTAAAGTTATTCAATATGCTAACAAATGGCTAATAACATGCACAAAATAAATGTGTTCCAAGTAAGCAAAGATGTTTCCAAGGAATCATAATTCACATCAATTGTCGCAACCCTAGCTTTGGGCTTGTGACCAAGGCAAAGGGGGTTGCAAGGTTATGGGCCAAGAAAGAGGAAGCCCGGGAGTCAAAGTAAAGGCATTGCAAGGGTGCGGGCCAAGAGGAAGCCGGGGAGTCACATCACATACTCCCGGGAGTGTAAGAAGTGTGAGGGAGTGTGAGGGAGTGAACACTCACACTCCCAAGGCAATTCCCACTTTGGGAGATGGAGTCCCGGTGGACTCCCGAAACTTCAGAGAGCGATTGCAGGGGTCAAACCTCAATGTCTTATGGCGTTCTTTATATCATTGGAAA
>Ga0116229_10001106_pt1 | contig 40851 bp, 42 predicted proteins | sample S1TSphgellanicum_3_FD_87313 | JGI IMG/M metagenome (GOLD analysis project Ga0116229, IMG submission 87313) | Host-associated microbial communities from peat moss isolated from Minnesota, USA - S1T2_Fc - Sphagnum magellanicum MG | ecosystem: Host-associated > Plants > Peat moss > Unclassified...
CTAATCTCCCTGCCAAAAAACCCCAAACTCAGAACTTCCCTTCCTCCTCGTACTCATCACCATTAGCCGTTCCCTCCATCCTCATCAATGAGGTGTTGTAGCTTCTCATAAAATGCGCCGTCATCTTCCTGTCCTTCCACTACCATGCATCCCATGCACTTCTGATTTCCCTCTCACTCTCCTCAAGAGAAAATCCGCCACCACTAATCAAGATTCTCGGCCACATTATCCAGATCAGGATTTTCATGTTCACACCAACATTACATGCATGAAGTCCTTGTCCGGCGACATGTTGTTCAGTCACAGTACAATAAAAACAAATGATATTTTTATCGATCAATTGTAATGATTGGCCCAAGTGTTGAAACATCAATGGTCTCTTCTTTTTTAAGCTTTGTTGCAAGGTATTTTATGGTGTTTATGATGGTGCTAAGGGAAAATTGTAAACTCCATCTTGAATGTGTGAAATATTTAATAATGCTCAAATATAAAGTGTTGTTAGAGATGCTTTAATTATAAGATGTCATAAGTGAGAATTCATCCTTCACTATCACAAATAATGTCCTTAATCAACTCATAACATTTTCATGTTATATTAAAAAATTGTCAACACATCATTATAAGTATGTTCAATTTAAATCCTTTTGCATATCTAAATTTTGAAATGCAATTTTTTTCTCATAACATGTTAATTAAAGAAAATGAATACTTGTTTTCAAAGCATTTCGAAAATATATTCACTAATTTAAACATACTTTCTAAATATTTAAATCGTTTGTGAAGATTGTTTTTATTTTTTATTACATTCATAACTTCAATTATTTTATTTTATTTTTCAAATCAGGTTCAATTGAAGCAAGAGAAAAGTTGATCTAATATAACCATTCAAGGTGCTTTTAATGTGATCAAAGGAAAAAACTTATTTTCTAATGCAATGACAAAAATTTATGTTTTTTGACGTGTCATTTATGTATTGGTAAGTTTTTGCTAAAATGGACATTCACGTTATCTTTACTTTGAATATACAAAAAATTTAACAACAAACATTCATAATTTAGGAATATCGTGATTCAATATCACAAGCACATGTTCACTTTATGGTTTTATTTAATTTGGCATATCTTTGATGTTGCAAGGATATCCCACAATGTTATCATTTAATGTAACTAATCATAAAAAATTATGTTTTATTAAAAAATAAAAATGTATCAAAAGGGGAAAGTTAAGGGAAAAAATTCCTTTTGAATCACACATAATTTTGTTTTTGCTTTCATTTCATTTATCATTTAAATAAACATTTGAAATGGGTTTTGAACACAATGTTCACCTCACAATTGTTGTTTCATTTCATTTGAATGAGATTTTTTATTTAAAACTTAAATATATCACAAACTTACAATGATTCAATCATAACTTCTAATGATACATGTGATATTGGTGTAATTTTCATATGGAGTTAAAATGGTAAAATCATCCTTTATTGAAGAATGATATATTTCATGGAGTTTATCCAACATTTGAATGGTTTTTTCATTTCTTTTCATTTAAAACTTATATGATATATGAAAAATATCATAACTCTATAAACATAATATTAATGGATGAGACCATAATGAAATATATCAAAAAAAAATCAACAAATGCATTTTCACAACATCATTTGATGAACACATATGTGAGAAAATAAAGTCTATTTTTTTTCAAAGCTTATTATCAAACCAATATAGGATCCATTGAATTTCTAATAAATTGTATATAAAGCTTGAAATTTTTTAATATAATAAAAATATATAACAAATATATTTGGTACTAGTCGACCAATATGGTATTCAAACACTTTTGAAAAATAAAAGTTGAAAGTACATAAATGCATTTTATTCATGGATTAACAATGAAATGGTAAAAGTCTAATATTTCATCTATTTGAACCAATTTGGTAAAAACTAACATCTATTTAAAAAATTTACATTTAAGAACTACTTCTTCAATATCATTATCATAAAATGAAAAAATATATTCATATCATTGAAATAAATAATATATTTAAATTAAAAAATTTGATACAATAATTTGTATAAATGGTCAAATACCATTTAAAATATTGATTTAGTTAAAGTTCAAAAACTCACTTTCAACAAAGTTTTCTATGATAACCTTGTTTGTTCATTTAGAATCCATGTTCACACAAAATAAATTTTATAATCAAATTTTAGATAATTATATTTTACTTTAAATCATTCTTGGGTAAAACATTGTTACACATTAAAAATATTTGTAGAATCAACCAAATAAGGGATTAAAACTTTCAATTTGGTTGAAATAATGAACAAGATGCCAAAATATATTGTTATAAAAAAGGAGGTGAAATTATTGGTAAAAAATTGTTTTAATTAAAATTTCATTTTTCCCATGTGTGATGATTGTTCCAATATTAAATACTAAATAATTATTTTGCATTTATTGTTATTCCATGTTCAATTATGTGTTTTATGAAAGGAACCCCAAAAAAAATTTATCACTAAATGTGAAAGGATAAATGGAAGCACAAATGCAAGATGAAATAAACTTTGATTTTGCAAATTTATTTATTGATCCATACACATTTTATAAATAAAAATAATCAAAATTTTAAAATAAAAAAAAATTAAAAATTTGTCTAAGTCAAATAATGAAATACAACTCAATACCATTATGAAAATAAAAATGAAAATTGTATCACCTAAAAAGAATTGAAAAGTTGAAAATTCATACAAATAATTGAATATTAATGTATTTTATTAAAATTTAACCTTTAGTAATACAAAAATTATCATGTCTTTCAATATCTCAGTTTTTATTAATAAATAAGTGCATTTTAGTTGCCCATCAATTCCCAAATTTAAGGATGATAATATTGAAAACTAATAAATGCACTAAAAGAATTCACTTACAATAATGTTAGATCAAAATATTATTCCCATTTCATGTTTCATTTGATTACATCATTAATCATTTTGATGAAATATGTAATTTTCTTGTTTTATTTGAATGAATGTCACATTAATTTTTGGCATTTTTAATCAAATTGATCATTTTCATAATCAAAATCAACAGAAGTAAAATTGGATAACTTGAAACAACATGAATTCATATAGTGTAAAGATTTAATCACAAATATTTTAAATGTGTTTATATAATAACATCAAATTTGGTGTATTTATGCATCCATTTTAATTTGCCTCATATTTAATTATCATTATTTTATTGTGAAAAGTGTAAAACTCGAGAATGTTAATGGAATGTTTCATCATTAAATTAAAGATTATTTGATAATGTTTATCAAAATAAAATAATATTATAATTTATTTTTATTTTACAATTTTTGTTAATCTTAAAACTATTAATGAAACGAAATACAAATGTCATTAACCTCAATAGTTTATAGTTAAAAATGAAAGGCAATTTTTTTTGTTATTTCACATTTTTCCTAGCCTTTCGATATCATCTCTAATATTTGTTTATATCATGAATGTAACAAATCATAAAATTGAAACTTGAAAATAAACATTTTTATATAAATGATATCATTTTTATTTTATTTTTTGGATGATGTTTTTTAACTTACAAATGTAGGTGGGTAAAAGAAAATGTTTTGTATAAAATGTTTGGATATTATTTCAAGTGTAAATTTATATATTGGAAAAAAAATCATATTTATTAATAATGCATTTTATTTTTTTTCATTTCATGATGGGAGAAAATGAAAAATGTTAATTGTAAACATAATTTGAAAAGGTAACAAAACTCCATTTATTATAGATGATATCATCAAAATTTCAAATTTTTTGTTGATTTTGATAAGTGTTTTCATTTGTAGTTGAAACAAAGTGAAATCTTATTTGATTGGTGACAAGAGAACTCCTATGTGATCAAATGTTATATATTTATTATTGATGTAATTTTTTTTTGTGAACTTTCATTAAATATATAATTTAATAAATCATCATAAGTTTTTTTTCATGTGAATTTATTAACATTTTATTAATTACATTTGTTAGTTTTCAATTTATGATGAATTCATATATTGTTGAACAAAATGTATGACAAGGTGAAAACACATTACGATAGATTGTTTAGAAGTCATGGTGTTTTTCTTTTTTATCATCATAATATTTATATATATAATTCAAATGCACTCATCAAAATGTGCATTAATTTTTTAACTTTTTTAAATTACAAAAACATCACATTAAAAAAAAACATCAATACTCAATCTAAAGTGAACTTTGCAAATGAAACAAAACCATCATCACAATCCTTAAAATCATGGTTTTTCATTTTTTTCTCATAGAAAAATTGAATAACGAAACCAAAATGTTATTTTAAACATGATTTGAAGGGTTTTTTTGCAAATATATTATAAATACATTAAAAATGGTTCAAAAAATGGACTTGGAGTTGTCATTAAATTTGGTCCACTCAACATGCTTTCACTCGATAGGTCCATTCTTTGTGAAAAACAATCCATTAGAAACATGTATGAAAAACTTCCAAAATAATTCCTACGGTCACCCTCTAAAAATTATTTACGCAATTGAAAAAATTATAAAGTAAACGAAACACAATATCAATACCATAATTTGATCATTAAATGGGGTGAAAGTTTAGAAAATGATTAAGAAATACATTGCATTTATATTTAACGTAACTTAAATTTGATCCTCTTTTATTTTCAAATAAAATTGTGCCTTCATCATTATTAATCATTTGTTTTAAAATTTGTGCACATCTTGGACAAAAAATGTAGTACTAACATTTTGTTCTACCATGTTTCAACAAAATTTGATGATTTTGTAAATTTGTAAATTTTTAACCTTTTAGATGAAAATAGGTTTTTGGAATGAAATTCTTACCCAAACAAATGGTTATTTAATTAATTTTTAAAAATATTTATCAATAAAGGTTGATCTATTTCACACATCTTTTAGATCCTTATAATGAAAACCCAATGAAAACATCTTTTAGAGCAAGTTATTCCTCTAGGATGGAAAATTGTGATTATGAATTTTTGCAATTATGTCATAAATTGTTGCATGAATGTTCTTTTTCATATTTTCTTTGTTTTTTAATCAATCTCACCTTTTTGTTTTAATTTATCAAATGGGCTTGGGATGCTTGGCTTTTTTCAAGTGCCATTGTTAAATGATGGATAATATGAAAATTGTCGTTATATTTTTCTTATCCATCCTTTTATTTTTTAATGTTTTCATTTGTGAATAGCATGGTAATAACTTATGTGATTTTCTAATAATTCTCTTTTTAACATTAATTTGTGGAATTTGAATTTCATTAATTTTTTATTCAAAACTTTTACCTCGTGACAGATTATGAAATTACATGTTTATTTGTTTGAAATTCTAATGAAAATTGATGTAAAGAACAATTTAATAGTTGTTTTAAAAACTCATATCTCATTATGTATATTGTAATTTCAATTCAAACATTAGATGCAAAGTGTTTCTCCCATTGAATGTTATGTGAATGTATAAGGGAAAACATTGTTATCAATGTTTTTGTAACCAAGGAAAAGGGTATATAAAAAATCTCATGGGCACAAAAAACTCACAATAGATATACAAATCCTATGAACTAATTCCTATAGCTTACATCCTTAAGACTACCAATTCGGCACTATTATAATCTCTTGGTGGTATTGTCTTATCATATCAAAATTCAACATTCTTATGTGAACCTCCAGTTGGCACATACATGGTAGTCTTTTCTAACTCATTATAATGGTAACATTTAATTTACTACCATGAACAAATCCACACATTGTGAATTCAAAATCTAATGGGGTTTGACTTGAGGCCAGAACTCGCAATGTTCAGTTAGTCCATATAAACTCCTAACCCTCCTTCTACAAAATGTAACAATGTAGAAGAACAGTTGGCCCAATCTTAGAAACATATTGATTTTTAGGTATGAACCAAAAAATGAATGACGTATACCAGGTTAACTTACAAACCACTCATGAAAGACAGATTTTTGTGCAAAAATTGGCTATGGATAACCTCCCATTTCTGTCTTCTTTACCTGCATTTTGCCCAACCCAAGGACACCCCATTGAAGCTTTTGGCACTCACTCAGACATCTACCTCACTAATTAGATTGAAAAGAGGTTCAATTAAAGTACCATGCATATGTGTCCTTCTACATGCTTCTATTTCTACAGTGTGGACTTCCTTTTGTTCGTCATCAACCCTCAGCATCAACCCCTTATAGAGTGTAATACTGACAAGAACACATAGCCTACCATAATGTAGTCACTGGTGTAATGGAAAATAAAAAAACACAGCAACTACCAATCTCAACAAACTCCACCTCTACTCTTTTGAAACAAGATAAAAAAAAACCAGATAAACCTCCAACATTGCTCTCAATTTCTCCTTCTTATGTTGTCATGCACCATCCTACTCTCCACACCTCCATTGAATGTTGTAACTTCTATAACCATCCATTCCTTACTGTAAATATGTTCCACATAATATACAAACAAACAAAGTTTCCTACCCAGCCTCACAAGTCTCCTTGAAACAATCATAGCAATTGCTAACAAACAATGACGAAATAATTTTCGCCATTAGCATGCATAAAGTTGACGGCCGTTCAAAACAAAAACAAAAACCTTAAAAATTTGCTATATTCACATGAAAAAATAGCCAACTAACTTCCTGTCTAGTCACACCTTCTCTTGCATAATGGTTGAAGGCCCATATGCACTTACATAAACTTTCCTTCCACAATAATGATGACTTCATATTAGCTTATGAATTTTTTTTATGTTTTCTTATGAAAAACCCCCTACTCTAGGCTAATTGCATCTTGAAAATACATTATGCATGTTTGTTAAGGTCATTATGTTAGGTGGAATGCATAGTGAAATGGGGATATGTTTTGTATTTAAAATTGTTTAAACATGAATTTTCAAAAAAGAAAAACGTTGAATATTAAATATTATTTTCAATTATTTAACATGAATGATTAAATTTTTTAAATTATTAAGCTAGATTACATTTGGTACTATGTTAATATTACAAATTTAATAATAAATGAATAAATTCATGAACATAACAAGTTATATGTCACAATCATAATTTTTTTTTAATAACATAACAAGTTACATCAATCTATTAAATGAATTTGAACACATATAAATTGAACTTTTTGAAATATAAGAACAAATATGAACAAGTGAATGTATAAAAGAACTATAACACATAAAAAATTTGACACATAACCTCCCATGAAAATGTATCAAGTTTGCATTTAAATGATGAAAAAAGATGGAAAATTGAAATTATTTTTTGACAGCTTGTTGATATAGATTATCAAAAAACAAAACATCAAATTTTTATTTTTTTAAAAATTAATGTTTCCTTTCTTGAAATTTTTGTTAATTGCAATAAGAATGTTAAAGATAACCATAATCAATAATGGGAAAAAATGCAATTGGAAAAAAAATGGAAAAATAATGATGATAATATTAATATGTAGACATTTGTGTTGCAAATTATATGACACATAACATACTTCTATAGTTAACCTATCATGAAAATTGTCACAAAAATGCACTAAACTTGTATTTAGACTAGTCACCACACGATTTGCAAAAACATGCATGAAAAAATCATCTCCTCAAAGAAATGATAAGAAACCTAGTGCATAAAATAATAAAAGATAACATGAAATTATGAATGTATGTTGTTTAAATTTTTCAAATTCAAATGACAAAAATGTTACATATTTATTGTAACCCTAGCCTTGGGCTTGCAACCAAAGTGAAGGCTTGCAAAGGTGTAGGCCAAAAGTGAAGCCTGAGAGTCACATTTCATGCTCCTGAGAGTGTAGGAGAGTGTGAGGGAATGAACCTCACATTCCCAAATGAACTCTCATTTTGGGAGTTGGAGTCCCGATGGGCTCCTGAGTTTTCAGAGGGTAATTACAAAGGTCAAAACTCATTGGATTGAAGAATTCCTTATACCATTGGAAAGCTCTTGGAACTTAAATGTTTAAAATGACCTCGCATGACCCATTTTCAAACTTACGACATAAATTATGGCTAAAAGACAGGTCATGAATCAAATTGCCAATTTAACTCTCGACCAATAAAAGTCAAAAATTACCCTTATTTATTTGTGTGCAGGTGGTGTGCCACATATCGTTGAAGAGCTATCAATAAGGGCTACAACTTTGCTTTAGACCTCACCTCAATTGGAGGTTTGCACAAGAAGTAATGGGCCTCCAAAGTTGTGGGAGTCATAATTTCAGAAATTTCGAAACTCCCAACTTGGGAGTCTCAGGACAAAATGACATTTGGGTGTAAGGCTTAAGCCCTATGGCCAAACACAAAGAATAATATAATGGGGAAGGTGTTGCCTTCCCCCAAGTCCAGGCCGTGGTGAGTCTTGTGAGTCCGTGTTTGCCCATGGTCATTCGTGCACTAAAAATGTTCCAACTATGGAGTAACTAACCTGTTGTTTGGTTTGTGCAAGTTTGTGTGAATAATTGACTCACTTGTCATTCCTTCTAATCTCCATCCTAGAGCTCCAGCATGCCCCTCTACCCTTGAAGTGCTACGAGCTAAGGAACATACCCCAACTTTGTATCCTTCTGTTGTTTTCACCTTGGATTCGTAGTTGAGTTTATCAAAAAACTTAAGGATGCGTCAATATCTATATCAAAATCCAACTCAAAATTTGGATAAAATTTTCAAATCTTAATATCTTTGAAGTTATTAAACATAAAAAATTTATAATGAAAAAACAAAACATTAATTTTAAACACACACACACACATTTGACCAAATCTATACTAAAATAAAAATAACATAAAGTTCATAAAAGTTTTGAAATTTGTATGTTTGAATTTGAAATTTGTATCAAGCAAATAAAATCTAAATTATGTATTAAAACAAAAGAAAAACAATTTACACACACTTTTGAAAAACACAATGAGCCATAAATTTGTTAACATGTACTAGATCAATTGTAACGATTATTTAATTTTTTTATTTAATTATTTCTAAAAGATAAAAATTGTAAATGGATTCAATTTTAAATAATGTTCCTTTCAATATATTAGTATAAATATTTTAAAAATTTTACATAAATTTAATTATTTAAAAATGCAAAAACATTTTGATAACAATTGTAGCTAATTTTTGTAAGGATTTGTAAATGAAATTGCAAACATTTGAAATGACATATTTTTCACAAATTTGTGACATAAACTTTAACATAATAATATAATGAATTTTTGAAATAAAAAGTCAAGATTTTTTTTAAAAAATAGTCAATAAAAAACTCACTTAAGGAAGCACCTTTGGTTCCTTTTAATATGCTTGGACCCAAAGTTTAAACACAAATGTTCTAAGAAATTTATTTTACAATAACACATATTTCAAGCACACAAATTTGAAGAAATTTGCATTAAAATAGAAGAAAATAGAATTTATGCACAAATGATTTGAAGAACTTTAGAATAAACTTGAAGAAAATAAAGTGTAAGCACACATTTGTAAAAACATTTACTTTTACATCAAGGACACAACAAATTGCGGGCCAACACATATGAAGAAATCTATAGCCATGATTGGATGGAAGAATAATTAAACCTTGATAACAAAATGAAGTGAGGGAAAAACTGGAAAAAACTAAACCCACAAACTTTCGAGAGCAATGCCAAGACCAAGATGAGGTTTTAGGGATAGGAGATAAAATTGATATTGGTGCAACTACTTTGATAAGAGTCTAGAAGGTTCACTCATGGTAGTTGGTTTTGAAGTTAATCCTTACAATGTTCTTCATCATGTGTGCTACAAATTCTCTTTTGATGTAGTACAACTATTGAATCCTATTGCAAAGTTCAGGTTGGAACTTATTAGAGAACAAATTGTGTACTCAATATGATGTTTCTTATGAGTTAAGTCCTATCCACTAGCCTAGCAGGTGGGATGTAGATACCTTGAAATGAAGGGTGCAAGTGTGTATTGGTTCTCCACTCTCAGCTCTATGATGGTCATCTCTTGTCTTGCTAGCATAGAATTTGTTTTTGTTTTGGGGATAGAGTAAAGGGACTCAACCAAGTATGAGGAGTTGGACAAGAAATCACATGCATAGATGACAAAGGAGCTTATAAGGTGAAAGCACGAAAGGACTCAACCAAGTATGAGGAGGTGGACAAGCAATCACAAGCATGGATGATAGAGGAGCTTTCAAGATGAAAGCTCTTGAAAGCTAGTGATCGGTGATTTATTCAATGCATCAAGGTTTGTAGAGCTTCGTCACATTGTGGTAGAGCGATGGAGTGGAAATCACATGCATGGCCATTGTGACCATGTTCTCTCTTGGTGATTGCCATCATCTTTGCAACAAGCACAACATGATTTCCAACATCATTTTACTATGTGCACTACCTTGTTTATTGGATGAAACTTGACTTGATGTCTGTGCAATTAGTGTTTGGATAATTCATGCACCAGGAGATGCATGGGATGTTTCAAGCAATGCAAGGGGTCTACATTAGCACTGACACAGGAAGTCCTGAAGTGTGGAACATTGAAGGTGGGAGAAGGAATATTGGTGTACATATGACTATCTAGTTGGCATTAAGTCTCTTACAATGTATTGAAATTTGCAGGTAGTTTAGTTCAGTATACCTGTGTGACCGTTTATGGGGTGGCCGAACGGAAACCTAATTATGGCTATTGAGTTTGGAAATCTGATCTTTTTGGTTTAAGGGTTTGAGAAATTAAACTCGCCGGAAAAACGGACTTAATGAAGGCGGCCATTTTATGGATTTGGGGACTTGAACTTGTAACGGTGCATGGGAAAGCTTGAGCGGGAAGCCAAGCAGGTAACGGCTGGAATTCTGGAGGTAGGAAGGCGATTTGGATTTTGGGAGGACTGGCAGATGAAGGGGGGTATTCTAAGTGGCGAGGGGGGATTTTCTCTTGGGTTGTTCTTCATGCAGCTGCTTAGTTTGTTGCTAATTTTCTTCCGCTGCGCTAGTATCATGTTGAGCGGCTGTGTAATCTTTTGATGCAATTAGCATGGAAGGTGGCGACGAGGAATGATGAGAGTTCTAAGGGGTCCGAGCCTTAGATGTGTGGCAGGTAGAAGAGAGGGAGAGGATCTGTTAGCGGAATGTGTTTCTGTGGGGATTTGTTTGCATCTGAGTTGTGGTCAGCAGAGCGTTATTTTGTGGAGAATGAGAGGTAGGAGGGATCTGTGCCTGCAGATCTGTTGTGTGGACATGATGGGGTTGTCATTGTGAGAGGATTCGTTGCGAGCTTGGTTTACTGTTGGTCCGCGTCCGCGATCTCAGAGGGTGGCTGCTAGGTTTCTGGGTGCTGGGTTTCAAAATGTGGAGAGTGAGAGTAGTGTATTGAGGCAGTGGAGGGATGTGGTTTAGTGGCTCGAGGGACCGAGCGAACACGGAGGGATCTGACCTCGAAGGCATCACCGGAAGTTCCTGTTGCAACCAAGAGGATGTGCATTGTAGATCGGACATGAGACAGTCCTCGGTTTGTTAATCCGATTTAAGGCACAGGGATCTGCTCCCTGTGATCCGACGTGTTGATCTTTATTTTGAGCAAATCTTTTTTTTTTTTTTTTTTTTGTGTTGAAGAATCAGGTGTTATGTGTTGATGAGTTATGTAGATTGTTAGAGTGGAGTGTGGTGCAGGTCAGAAGATCAGAGAGCTCAGATCCGGTTTGGGTCTGTAAGCTCACCATGTCTGGTTGTCTCTGTGTTTCTACATAGCTCTCTCTCTAACTCTCTCTCCTCTCTTTTTGGTGACACCTGTACCAAGTTTTTCTATTTCACTGGGATTCTTCTTGGTGCTGATCTGGTGAATAAAAGAGCAGAACATTTATTTGCAACCAGAACTTGTTGAAGAAAGGTTTTGCAATTTTTGCTGACAAAAGATTGTTTTTTTTTTTTTTTTTGCTACACAAATGGAATGATCAAGTGTGGTCACTGTTCCAAGTGCACAAATTTTTGTCAAAGCTCTCTGATTTTTGCAGATGATCAGGTTATCAAATCATCATCCTTTTGACAAAATTTCCATCTGAGTGACTGTGATTTTGGACAAATTCAGTCACTATGCAGCCAGAATCTTCACCTTCCTCATCTGTAGCTCTTCTATGCGTTCAGGATAAGATCATGGGTCAATTGCAATGCTACAAGTATACATCTTGAATTGTCCAAGTAGAGAATCATGGATGCACAATGCAATTTTTATCAGCTAACACAAGATCCCATGAAAGATAGCATCAAATATGAAAGTGGAGAGTAACTGCAACACAGTTTTCACAGAAATGTCTGCACTTAGAACTGTTAACACAGCTCATTCCTAATTGTTCCTGCAGTTTTTATCATGAAAGCGGCAGCAGCATCTTGTTGTGTAAGCAAATTGAAAAACCCTTTTCTAAACCAGTTTCTCTTAAGATCCCTAACAAAGCTCTACTCTTCCAATGTTCACCAGATTCAGCACCAAGAAGCAGAAATCCATGCAATGGAAAAGGGTGTAGAAGTGAATCTGTGGTTGCAGGAAAACCAAACTAACTATAAACTAACTATGCTGCCATTTTTCAATTGCAATTGTAGGAAACTCAACCCTGTGCAAGATTGCTACATCACAGCTCCTGGTAATGCCTTCAAATGCTTCAATTTCATCACTTCACATGTAAGCTGCTAATCTCTGCACTTGTGCAAGCATAGTTTATGCAAGTGCTAAGTGTCCATACACAACTCAGTCAAACTTCACAGATGCAAATAGGTAGCGCACAAAGTAGAATGATGACAGGAAACCGATTGTGCCAGTTGCAAACATGATTGCAATCACCATAAGAATAGAGTAACCAATGTAGAGAATAGTTGAGACAGGCCCATTCAAGCCATGTAGATCAAATACGAGGTAGTTGATGGAGTACAGAAAGACATAGAATCCGACTGAACCTGATGTGAAGAAAGACTTCCACCACCAACGATGATCCTCAACACACAGATGCATGTATGTCACAACCACTGACACTTCTGCACACACGATGAGCAGCAGCAACAAGACCACAAACAAGAAGCCAAATACGTAGTACACTCGTCCCATCCAGATACTCGACATGATGAAGAACAGCTCGATGAACAAGGTTCCAAAGGGGAGACTGCCAGCACCCAAGACCAAGAGCCATGAAGGGTATCTCTGTATTGGGATTTCACGAGGGATCTGGTTTGTGCGTACTGGGAATGGAGTTGGCTCTGTGAATGATCCAAGGAACCCTCCCAAGAGTGTCAATGGCACTGAGATTCCAAACCACAACAGCAACAGAATGAAGAAAAGAGAGATGGGGATTGCACCAGTGCTGTCATTTGCCCACAGAATGAAGTTGAGCACTGTCAAAATGGTGAAGGCAATCCCTGGGAAGAAGCATGCAACTCTCCATGAGATGGATTTCCATCCTGTAGCATCTCCTCTCAAGTTAGACCACATCCTCACAGCCACATAGCCCGCAAAAATGCCGAGGACGAGATACAACAACACCATGCCTGTCAGCAGCATCCCTCGAGAAGCAGGCGACATGAATCCGAGAGCAGCAAACAGAATTGTCACAATGGCCATTCCCATGATCTGCACTCCATCTCCAACTATAATGCAGAGAAGCTCAGGGAATCTTGGTGCACGGAATACATCACCTACCACCAGCTTCCAGCCAGAAAGCTCATCTGTCATCTTTGCTTGTGCTTCCTTGTCCAGCTCCTCATACTTATTCAAATCTCTACGGATTGTTCTCAGGAAGATCACAAACACAATGCCTGCAAGAAAGAAGATGACCACAAGGGAGTTGAAGATGGAGAACCAATGCACTCTTGCACCTTCCATCTTGAGGTAAGCATCCCATCGGCTTGGCCAACGGATGGAGCTCAGCTCATACATGACATCGTAGGAGTACACAATTCTCTCTCCCACTTTGATGGGTTGGAAGGGACCACCCGGGTTGCAGCGCGGTTCTGGCAATTTGCCATACTGTTTAACAGAATCTGCAGCTATGGGGTCACGAAGAATGCTGCAAGGGACAGCTTCAAACCCAACAACCATGAAAGTGTCGTCCAGGTTCTTGTCATCTCCAGAGGACATCTTGACCATCGATCCATCTCCCACCACAACGCTGGTGTCCATGCTGTCGTAAGGATGGATCAAGACCTTGAATTGGAGGTGATTGTAGATGTAATGCACGTCCTCGTTGTCATCGTTGAAGCGAAACCCAATGGGCAATCCGGTCCATCTCAGAAGCACATCGCTGGAATCGTTCTGTTTCGTGTACCTCGTGACGGGTAGATTGTCGAGAATGAGATTTAACTGATAGTAGTCGTCGATCCGCTGTTCGAACAGCTTCACCTCATTCTCCGTCAGTGGCTGCTCCTGCACGCAGAGTTTGACACCGGATTCCTCTAGGTTCATCCGGAAGCGGTAAGGCGAATTCTCGATTTGGTCTCCTATCAGTAGCTCGCCTAGATTCTCCGCCACCTTCTTGATGCCGTCTTTGGGCTTGCAAAACGGTAGACTGTAGTAACTGTAAGGCAGCTCCGTGTCGATGGACGTCATTGAATTCACCTTCGCCCATAGCTCATGCCCTTCCTTGTATGCATGCAAGTAACTTCCAGGGAGGTAAAACGCCTTTGCAGAAGACGATAACTGCAGCAGCACCAGGACCACCATCCCCATCACCAACCGCATCACCCAAAACCTCCACAAGCCCGGAGCCTTCAAGGAGAAACAAGAACAAGAAGAACAAGAAGAAGCCATGGCGATCTGCCTAACGAGCCAATTCCAAATTCCACCAACAAATGACAAGCAAGTAAACAGACTAAACTGGACACACCACTCTTCTTCCCTTTCACTCGTGATCAATGACAGTTCCAATGGCAGCTCCTACCATGCATGAGCAGGAGCATTGCCAGTAAAACAAAGGGGGAAAATAAAAACAGCACACTAATGGATTATCTTCTCTTGTGATTGCTGTTTTCTCCTCGAACTACTGTTGTGATTTTCTATTGCAATATTTGGATACGTTGCGAATCTGCAACCGCAACTCTCGACATCGTGCGCGCAAGGAGCTTGCGCTGCTGCAGCTGGCGATGAACCGGAGGAGAGCGTGCGCATGATTTCGCTGCGGCTGGTGAGCAGCAAACCTTCTTCCTCTCTACCTAACTGCTCTCGTGATTATTTAAAGGCAGAGATGGCCTCATGGATGCTTTTCATCCAACTAGTTGCTCCCATATTTATCATCACAAAGCTCAAAACAAACCTGCTTACTTATTTATTTATTTATTTACTTAAAAGTTGAATTAAAAAAAGGTTTTTAGAGGACACAAAGTTACAAAACACAAATAGCCTGTTTTTTTTTTTTTAATGCCGAAATTTTGCACTGTGACGAAGTACCTATACAAAGGAGATTTTTGGGGAGAAAAAAAAGCAATTAATCCACTCGCCTTATTTTCAGGAAGAAAAGTATGAGATCGCCAGATTTAGACAATAGATTCTTGGAGGCCTCCAAAACAATGCATGATTCTAATCTTTTTTGGTCATTTCCTGTCTTACCTCTAGCCAAATTTGGCTCATTCATCTCGTGGATGATCGCCAGTCCACCTACTTCACAAAATTGGAAAAAAAGCCCCTGCACAATGGCACATCTGCTTTTTTTATTTTGGCGAGTAAAGATTAGAAAAATGTTTTTTAGTGTAAATTCAAAAACACTTGCTAAAAAAATGGAAAAATCGCCAAACTTTCGAAACTACAAAACTGAAAACGCTGTTCCACGCTGCTGCCCTTCTTGCTGATAATGCCTTTGTAGATGTTTCATTTTCTCATCCATGAGGACCCACCTCCTAGTACATAATCCATGGGATTCATTCATCCATTGGCTGACATTCTGTTGCTTTTTTTTTTAAAAATCATTATTTCATGATTAAGTTTTAGATAACAAAAAAATGCGTCTGACGAGTTTATGGATGTTCCTTTTTTCTCCATCCATGAGGAACCACCCCTGAATACGTAATCCATGGTCAATGACATTCTGTTGTTTTCTTCCATAATATCTCATGATTAGTTTAGGCAACCAAAAAATGACGTTGGGAGCTTTGTAGATGTTTTTTTCCTTTCTCATCCATTAGGAACCACATCCTAGTCCATAATCTATAGTCAACGACATCCAGGGCTTTTCTCTTTTGATTCTATTATTTGTTAGTTTTAAGGGATATAACGCGCTTTGGTGGCCTTTCTGGATGTTTCACTTTTCATCCATGAGGAACCACCTTCAAGTCCATAATCCAATGTCAATGACATTCAAAGTTTATTCTTGATTAGTTTTTCTAATTCTTTGACTTTTTCAAGAAGGTGAAAATGTAATTTCATCCATATATACAAATTAATCCTGGATTTAAATAATGGATGAAATTTTTGACATGGGTCCAAAATTGGATGATAAAAGGTTTCAAGGATTTTCTTTTAGTTCGCTTGAAAATTCCATTGTGCAAAACACACAAGATTAGGGGTATGGAGTTTTGCTAATATTGATACATGTGCCCCATGTAACAAGCCAATTCTTTTTTACATAGAAGATTGTTTTGATGACATTCATACTTTTTGTGCATCATGTATCAAAGCATCTATTTTCTGCAAGGGAGATTTATACTTGCACCCCATGTATTAAGGTTAAAATATCATGAGCATGCAAAACATACAAATAGGTTCATACAATAAAAGAGTGTACAAAAGAGTACATTGTTTATTGCTTACAAAAATAGTAATGCTAAATACAAAAAACAAAAGAGAGAAGATTAGATCCTTGTATTTGTTGAAAATACAAGTTGTATGCACAAAGAACTAAGTGGGAATTTAAACATAATAATTAAGCGAAAGTTTCAAAATTAAACCCTATTAGTAATGTCCTACTATTGATAAATCTAGTTGCCTTCCTAGTGATACTTTACTCAATGTAATTGAAAACCCATGGACAACAAAGGAGTCTTTTTTGGTGCGTAAGAAATTTCATTGATGACATTCATGTCATATATTAAGGTGTCTTTCAATGTGTAAGAGATTCCTTCAATGACATTCATACTTGTGCTTTCTTTATCAAAATCCTTGTCTCTTTCCATTGTTCACTTTCTCTACCTTCCAAAGTTTCCTTACAATAGTTGTTTGGCCTATCAATAAAACATCTAGATCATGAACTTCCCAAAACCTGAAAAAATAGACACATACCAAAGTTACAAGCAATGATGGTGAAACTTGAAGTAATAACCCATGTTCTAAAATGGAAGAAAAACCTATATATATAAGGATGGAAATCCATCCACAAAAAGTACAAGGCATGTCCATGCAAATGTAAACACATGAAAGGAAAACCAAGACCATCAAAACAATAGTAATGAAGTGGAAAACATAATGCTAAAAAAACATCTTATGCCACAAATCAGCTAGTGATGGAGGTGCACTAATTAGTTTGAATGGAAGAGACAAAGAATTGTGAGTAAAGGTGGCAAAATGTTGAAGAATTGTGATGGCTTGCACACACTATAAGGTTATCAACATTCGTTGGTTATAATGAGATATAAGCATCGAAGGTACCAAGGACATCTACTAATGACGAATTGTACATGAATGTACTCAAAAAATCAGAAGGAATCAAAACGAAGATGGAAACAAACATAGGTTCCTATGGCAAAGGGAATGAAATCATTTCTTGGCGCTTGTTATGTGTAGGATCGTGCCTTGTCTTGAATAGCAATTGTTGTTACATCCATTGTTGTCATTGAAACATGTTACACCAAATTTGTACGAATCAAATCAACAATGACAACATCCACCAAAATATGAAAATTATCTCTAATGATGACAATATCCACTTGTCTTCGTGTGTGGTGGGGTTTAGGGTTGAAACCTCTATATGTGAGCTCCACTCTTCAATGTGATAATTACAACAATATTTCAAAATGTATCATGGGCTACAATGCATTCACTCCCACATGGGCAACATAACAAATGGATACTCAAATCATTGATGGTATGACCACACTAGCATTATGAAAGATGTGAAACTTGTAGGATGTGATGTATCAAAACAAATACGAAGTGCTATAAGAAAATGGACAAAGAATAAATGAAATGAAGGGGTGTTAAAACGAGCTAATAACCAACCCTTGATGTTGGACCTACACAAGAGTGAAGATGTGCTCGCACAAGATCCGAAGGAATTCTGCTAGAAGTGAAATAAATTCTTGCTTGTGTAATTGGTCAATCAAAGAAAACTGCATTTGAAGATAGGATTGCATTACTAGATTCTTGAAAAACAAAACATGTGATTAGATGACCTCTAGTGATATTGCACGAGTATCTTGTAATGTGACCAGGAAAGAATAAATATTGATCTCTACATGTGCCACCACATCAAGAAGAGTAAGGTGACCATCTTGCTGGAAATGAAAGACTAATGTAGAAGTGATCAAAACCCAACATCCTAAAATACCTTATATGTAGAATGAATTCCCCATCTTTCCTTACCACAAATAGGCACAACAACAAGAACTTGTAACAACAAAACCAAGTGTCATTGATGGAATCCTTCTAAACACACTTCTACATTCCTTGTGCATTCTTGGTGTCTTGCTACAGAACATGTGTGCTCCACGTCCTTGGGTTGTTAGATAGAGATCTATATCCTTTGCCACTCAAAATGGAATTGAGACCTAAATGAATGAACCTATTTGAAAAAAATTCCAAAAGCATTATGTGAATACCTTTGAATGCTGATAAGAATTACACTCATCTTGTTGCTCTAATCAGTTTAGTGCACTTGTCTACAAAAATTGCAAATAATTCTCCGCTACAACAATTTGAACATAGCATGACAATGAGTGCAATCATAACTTCATCAAAGTCACTCACAAAGTATCAGACTATTAGCTTCATCATGAATAATAGTGCCAAGCTACAACTACCCACTGACTTCATCAGTTCCTGTAGATTAACATATAAGAATCTGCCCCAAGTTTCTTTTAGCAAGGCCATTATACAAAATTTGTGTTTTGAGTTATAGTTGCATTTCTAGATGCAGTAGGAAAACAAAGATCCATGAAGTTGCAGAGAAATCTCCACAACAACAATTAAAGGTAACACGACAATGAGTGCAGTCATAACCTCATGAGAGTCGGTCACAAAGTGACAGACCATCACCTTCATCACTAAGGTTGTAAACTATTTTGGATCTAACAATGGCAACCTTATCAGCAAACATGAAAAAGAGGGAACCAAAAACCAAAACCAAAAGCATACAAAGTATTTTGGTTATGGTCATACACATGTGTTAAGGTACTCTTCAAGAGCAAACACGTATGGTGGTGACCACCTACAATAACATCCCCACACTAACTTCACCAGCTCTTGGCAATGGGTAAAGGAGATAATCTCAAGCACAAACCATCAAACTAAGTTTGTATTCACAAGAATTTCCAACAGAAGGACAGCAAAGACAAATTACACTTTTCCCACATAGTAAACACATCCAAATCTCAGTGTACAAATAAGGAAAGAGATCAGCAAGCGAAATATGAAACACAGAGTACAATCTTTTATGATTTTCCACATGATGAATTGCGCTATTTCCCAAATATACCACACACAGTTAGCTCTCTCCAACAAGCCTCCTAGAGGTGTCCAGAATCAGACGTTGAAGATACTGAAAGAAAAAAACTTGCAAAATCATATAACAAACACAATTCAACATTGCTGTGAATAGCATGTGAAACCCACAAATAGTCAAAAAGGAATCAAAACGAGGACAGAGACCTATGGTTGTCTCCATCCTTGTTTTGATTCATTTTTGACTTCTTGTGTACATGCCAATATAGCTCACCATCAACAAACCTCCTCGGTGCCTTCGATGTTTATATTTTATTATAGACAATGAGTGTTGATAGTCCTCCAACGTGTGTAAGCCATTGCGATTCTTCAGTGGGCTGCCACGCTTAGTCACAGTTCTTCATCTCTTCCACACATACCAGCTAGTGCACCTCCATCACTAACTTCCATCACTAGCTGATTTGATTTGTGGCAGAGGATGCCCTTTTAGCATTAGGTCTTCTACTTCATTACTACTGTTTTGATTGCTTTGGTTTTCCTCTCGTGTGTTTACATTTGCTTCGACATGCCTTGTACTTATTGTGGATGGATTTCCATCCTTGTTCATATATATATACAGGGTTTTCTCTCACAAATAGGATGTATGCTCTCATTGTTCCCTACCTGCAGTGGGGTTTTGACACACAAGCTGTAGACAATAACAGAAGGTTCTGAAAGTCAGATTCCATCGATTACACAGACATACAATTATCAATTCAGAGGATCCCTCATCATTGCACATACTTAACCATGAACAAGAAAAGATTGCTTCAAATGCAATTCAACATCAAAGTTAGAACTACAATTGCATGACAAAAAGCTCAACATCAAAAGTACAGTAGTACTACAATTGCATACTGAAAAACTCGTACTGTTTTTGCTTACCTCACATCAGGTGCACTCAGATCAAGTTTTGGAAGTTTGCAGTTGAGTTCTGTCCTTGTCTTTTTTTGCACCAAAAGATGACGATGATGTCCTTTCATTCCTTCTTTCAGTCAATTCCTTTCTAGAGAACCCCATGCATTTGCCTTATGTTTGTTGCTGCAGCACAGGGATCCTCAAAGACCCACATTCTATCAACCACATTTGACAGTAGATGCTCCACTTGATCACACACCTCATGCAACTGATACTTCCATCATGACAAGATTGAAGAAGCAAGCATCATCCCAGTTGAAGATGGAAGCATCGGCAAGTGAAGATGGGAGTGAGCATCATCACAATGGAAGATGGAAGAAGCAGCAATTGAAGGTGGCAAGCATCATCACAATGGAAGATGGAAGCATCAGCAATTGAAGATGGCAGCATCAGCAGCACACGACGTGAGCATCACGGCAGACACAGGAAGAAGCAGGCAGCATTTCCTCAAACCCTAACCCTCTAGATATTGGCCCCCGCGTTCCCAGGCCAGGTTTGCAATCTAGTTTAACGCTTGTCTGTTTGCTTGCTGACAACCCTCTTCTTCTCTCTTCTTTGCATATATCTCTTTCTCCCGGCTCACGGAACAAGTTTTTTTTTCTCTCATCTGTATCTAACACTCCTGTGTGTTTTTGTTTCCCCCGCCCCTCCAAACACCTTCTGACGCCGCGCCGCCGATCCGTAAGATGGGGAAGAGGAAGTCGGCAGCCAAGCCTCCCCCCAAGAAGAGCCAGGAGAAGCTGGCGACTGTTTTCAGCTGTCCCTTTTGCAACCATGACAACAGCGTCGAATGCCGCATGTAAGGATTTCGTGGTTTTCCAATTCTCCCTCTTTTCCATGACGATTGAATCGAAGAAGAAGAAGTTTGTGTTTCTTCGACACAGTATGTATGCTTTCAATGGTTTTTCCCCTGAAACTCGAACAAGGAGTTTGTGAGTTTCAGGAGATTTGGCTCTAGGGTACGGTAGCAAAGCACGAAGAGCTGTTGAAAAAGCTTGGTCCTCGAGGGTTTGGCGAATGCTTCTTCTTCAAGTGTCCTCTCCTGATTTCTTTAAATATCAATCAACGGCAATTTCCCAAGTGCAAAAAAATTCAGTCCAAATTCAGTTTTGTTTGCGTCCAAATTGATCTTCTGAAGTAGAGATTGAAAAGAATCTGTTACAAGTTGCTACAAGTATCTGCTGCCTTCAACTTGTTGAGGATGCTTTGTCTGCTGCAGGGATCGGAAGAATCAAATTGGAGAAGCATCCTGTAGGATCTGCCAGGAGAAGTTCAGTACTACAATTGATGGTATGCATGGGCTACTATTTGAATCTCAAGAGAAAAGGAGCTAGCAAGAATGGCCTTCTCATCAATCTGCAGTTCTTGGAAGACAGATTTGTTTCTTTCAATTACTTGGAGCACAGATTTGCATCTTGTTTGTTGTCATGGCGGTGTTGTGAAGCAGATTACTATTATTCTGTTGTGGAGCTAAAAGATTAAGAAGCACAAATGTGCAGCTAGTGGACAAATCTCAATGACAAAGTGTATCTGGGTTGTGGGTTTTCTGTGTGTTTTGTGCTGGTTTTTTCAGCCTTGAGCGATCCAATTGACGTGTAAGCTCATGCCCCCTCTGCTTCTACATGTGCTTGTGCTAATTGCAGCAACTGTCAAATTCTCTCTCTCTCTCTCTCTCTCTCTCTCTCTCTCTCTCTCTCTCTCTCTCTCTCTTTTGCTTAGTATTTTGGTTTCTAGTGTTTTAAGTGTGAGACCTTGTCATCATGTCAGGTTTGAGAAAATGTATAAGCTAAGAGGAGCAGGTGACAGCATTATGTAGTGTGCTTTACACCTTCTTCTAGCTTGAATTGAAGTTCAGGTACAGTGACTGGATTGATGAGTGTAAGTGCATAAATGGTGAGGCGTAGTTCTGCTCCTCTTCCGTTGTTTGGTCTGCTTTTCTTTCTCACACCTTCTGTCTGCTTGAATTGTCATCAGTTACAGCGACTGGATTGATGAGTGTGAGCGCATCAATGGTGGGGCATAGTACTGCTCCCCTTTTATGATGCCTCTTGCAGATATGCGGTGGTCATCCCTACGTAGCTCTACCCTTTTCCACTGGAGCTTGAAGAACAACTGATTTATGAATCCACCATGCTTTGGACTCCTGCCTCACAAGTTAAGTCAGGGTGGGTGCTTTGACTTCTCTGGAAAATTCCAGCTCAAAACAGTCCTGGGTAAAGCCTTTGACTTGATCAGCCGCAGCAAAGCCTTTTTAAGGGTGGAGGAGAAATAAAAATGTGTGCAACAACAATAGAGTAGTTGTTTAGTACTACAAAGGTGTTATCTGATTGCATAGTTTCTAGGGTTTTGTTGTTTGATTTTTATACACAACACAAGGTCCTGTACATTCTCTTCAAGTCCATTCTACATATATGTAACTTTGTGTGTCGAACATTCTTTGTGTCAAAATTTCTCAATCATTTTTGAAAATAGTTTAAGATAATTGATCTTCAAGTTTTGATCAATATTTGCAGGGTTGATGATCTGTTTTCTTGCTTAATCTGTGCAGATAGTACACAATTTATGATCTTAGATCCCATATCTGTTCCATGATATTGCTTTAAAAAGCCTGCTCCATGGGTGGAATCAATTAATGTTTTGTGTGAATTGACAAGGTTCTGGCTGTGATGATGACAATGATCCTGGTTGGTTTTCTCTCATATTTTTTCACAATATCCTGTTGACTGAATATCATATGAGCAGAAATAGAGAAACAACCACTCAGGAGTCTGTGGTTCCATAGCTCATTTGTTATATTTTCTCATATTTTCCATACTATTTTGTTAACTGAATATCATGTGACCAGAAATAGAGAAACAACCACTTGGGAGTCTGGTCCATAGCTCATTTGTTGTTTTCTCTCATGTTTTGCATACTATTCTGTTGACATAATTATCATATGAGCATAAATAGAGAAACAATCACTTGGGAGTCTGGTCCATAGCTCATTTGTTGTTTTCTCTCATATTTTGCATACTATTCTGTTGACATAATTATCGTATGAGCATAAATAGAAAAACAGCCACTTGGGAGTCTGATCCATAGCTCATTTGTTGTTTTTTCTGATATTTTACATACTATTTTGTTGACATAATTATCATATGGCATAAATAGAGAAACAAGCACTCGGGAGTCTGGTTCCATCTCTCATTTTTTTCTCTTCCTGTACTGCTGAGAAAGTCAGTGCCAGGGGAGTTATGTCTGCTTTAACCACTATCCATGATGAAGGTGATGGTCTGGACACTTGGTGACCAACACTAACTGATGAGGTTGTGATGACCACCTCGAATTTCAGTTGTGCTGGAACTGACAGATTGGTTACCCCTCAAAGTGCTCTTCTCACATCTTTCTCTGCCCTCTCATGTATGAGCTTTTGTATTTGTCTCATACAACAAATAAGTTCTGTCTCTTGTTGGATTATGCCTCTCTGATGATGATATTGTAGCAGCTGACATTCTGAGCCAACAAAAAGCCATTGTCACCTTGCATTGAACCTCAAAAGCTTGAGTACACTGATTACAAGGTTTGGCAGGAATAATATTGTGTGATGCTGTTTTTCAAGTTTTCATGGCAGGAATGTTCATGGTGGGCTGAGATTCTTGACTGCAAGCCATCATCACCTCCCATCAAATCTTGATAAGTTGAAAAATGCCATCATACATGGCATGCTGTTATTTCAGAAGTTTTAACTGAAAGCAGTAGTAGTTTATCAATGATGGAAGTGGGCATAGAACTCATGACATGAGACAACAAAGCAGCTCATTCTGAAATGGCTCTGGCACTTATGGCAAGTTCAAACCAGCAACAGTAGAAAAAGGAATCATTCTGCAAGATTCTAAGAAAACAAACTCACACCTCACCACTGTGAACATTCCTCAAAATGTGGGACCAAATGAAAACAACACAAAAAACCTGCAAAACAAAAATCTTACATGATCATAACAGGTGTGAAACATGGATTTTTGTGGTGGAGACCAGATCGCATCAGATCTTGGCCTCTTCCATTGTTCTGTAATGATTGTCATTCTTGACTCATTCATATCTTTAGGAATAAAAGGAAGGCCACTCCACTCATTCAGGCCACTTCCTCCGTGCAAATTTCAATATTTTTCACTACATGAGGATATGCTATTTCCTAAGCTGTGGTTGAACTTTGTATGCACATAACTATTCATGAGTCAAACAGGCTTTTAATAGGTAGTCTAATATATCTTCTTCAAAATTTGGAAACCTTCTGTTGCAAAATAGTTCAACAAGGAAACAAAGTGCCCAAAAACTCTTCATCAGTTCTGAACCCGAACAGCAAAACATTGAAGAGAACATGCAATAAGGCAGGCAGGGTCTTATCACAAAATATCAGAACAAAATATCAAAACCCTTGAGATGACTGAACTCCTCACCACAATGTTCATCACCTGTGAATTGGTTGAATGGCAAAAGAAACTCTATCCCCTTCTCAAATGTTTTGACTTGCACCCTCCCCAGCCCATTATCCAGATGGCTACATGGGGTACTAATATGCATAACATCTAAGGAAGCCCAGGCTACTAGTGCATCACAATTACTTGCAAGATGGTCAAGGAATGACCACTCATGAAACAATCTTTTGTTAGTGAGTATGCTAGCTATGAAAAAATAACAGGGCTTGATGTGATAAAGAGGAATAGGCTGTGCATCAGTCATGCAGTCCTTTAAGGGCCAAGGAAAGCATCTGTAAAGTAGGGAAGCATGGGAGTACCTGGCAACAGCATAATTTGAGCTGGAGGACATGTTTATCAACTGGCTGCAACTACTGTCTGTTATGGAGTTCCACAGTGAAACACCGATTCCACCTCCAAGTGCTACCTCCGCAGAATGGCTCATCTGTCATGGAGCTCCACAGTCAAACACTACAAGCGCTACTTCAGCAGTTCTGCTGAAGTGAGATTGTCAGCATAGCACACTTCTCACCACCAAGACAGATAATAAGCTAAGCTCATAAATTGCTGCCCCCCATGTTCAACACACTCCAAAGCACAGCCTTGTGTCTTGTCACACTTTTGAATTCATCTAGATTGAAATATTTTTGGTGAGTCCCAAATCTTTGCAGTTTCCTGCTTGAACCACCATTTTTTGCATATGTGCCTCCAGTTACAAATGAGGAGAGACTCAACCCTCAGACGTGTAGGAAGGCTTCTCATTATACAACAACCTCAAATTTAGAGGTTGACTGAGCCCTCTAGTTCACTACTTAAGAATTCCTGGGGTTTTGCATGAAGATAATCAACTCAATAGACCAAATGCAACCGTCTCAACTCAGATTGGAAAGTCCCACTGGCATTCAGTGTGCGCTGAGCAAGGTTGCGTATATCCTCTCTTGAGCACTCCCGTGAGATACGAACCAGTTCCCAGAGAGCACCTCCAGCCACTAAATCTTTTGCATTCACTTCTGCAGTATGGAGCATACATCAAGGATGGTGCAATGTTATTGGTAGGCTCAGAGCAATACAGCTTGTCCTATGAGTAATCTTGGGACACACACCAAACTAAATCTACTGTATTTGAATAAGAGGACATAACCCTTGCTGCAAAAAACTCATTCAGCTTGTACAAAAAGCATATTTGGAAACCAAGAAAGTAGTAGAAGGCAGGCAGTCACCATGCTGTGCCAAATGGCAAAGGGCTAGCTCAATGTGGCGCCGGATGGGTGATGCATCATTGTTTGCATTGGCCACAATCCATGGCAGAGCACCATCATCTATAAGAAGTGACCTTCCTGTCTTATAGCCTGCAACCCAATTTCCATATGTGCATCCCCCAAGTGCCATTAGCTAAACCAATTTCAATGGAGTAGAAATAACTCTATGATGAGTAAAAGATGCATGCATTTCTTCTACGTCTGAATGAGTGTAAAAAACCATGGTGGAGGAAAAAATACCTTGAGCAGCTCCTCGAGATTCACACTTAGCAAAGTTGGCAATACCCCGGGCAACTTGGGCAAGCACGTCAGGATGGCAGGAGCGAACCATGCCAAGCAATGCCCGAATACCACCTTCCTCTCTTAACTTTATTTGCAGCTTATCTGATCCACCCATGTTGTATGTTTAGAGGCTTTGAAAACTGAGTAAGTTTTTACCTATTAAAGGCAGAACTCCTAGTTAACTTCAACTTGCTCAAAACCAGTCACTGATGCTTCTGTAAAGGAACGCAGACACACAAAAAACAAGTTATTTCAATGAAAGATGCAAGATTACCATTGCCACACAAGTTGGCAATGGCTCCAGCCACCATTCGTAGTGTCTGCGGGTCCTCTGCATCATCAGCCGTTTGAGCCAACAGACCAATGCCCCCTTGTGCCATGATTAGCTCTTGATTTGTCTCTGTTCCAGAAACCCCAAGATCAGAGCAGAATTATTATCTCATCTAACCCACCTTTAATTGCAGAACAGACTGATGTGCAGAAGAACCAGGCATTCAATCCTATTGAGTCACAAGAACCTTACCATTCATGGCCAAGTTGGCAACAGCACCAGCAGCCACTCGCCTGATTGTTTCATCTTCAGAACTTTGCAGGAGATTTAGAAGTGAACCCAACCCCCCTGCCTCAACAATTTTCTCCTGATTTGCTTCTGTTAACATGGCAACACCATCACCAAAACTGTCAGGAAGTACTAGTATACATCCCTGCAATCATAAAAGACTGCAGTACAAGAATGATAGCCTACCATTGGATATTAAGGTTAATCAGTTTCTCCCAAGAGTTGCAGATAGTCCAATCACCAATGGTTGAAATGATGAAAAGACTAGGCTTTTGTCAATTTTTGACTAGATGATCAACATTATCAGTGTACCAAATATTATTGCTGGAAAAGAAAAAATAGGCCATCTATGCTTTTGTGATCAAAATCCCAAATGTGCAGCAAACTGACCCTGCACTGTAGCCTGGAACCCCTTGCCCTCTAAGGTTTGACTCTGGCTCTACCAGAAGTCACAACAAAACAGATGGCACTGAGATGAGTGCAAGAGATGAAATTCCAAGATAAGATCCAACCTAAAACACATGGCTTAGTGGACAAAAGTAGTAAGTTTCACAACCTTCAGCTGCAAGATTGGCCACCACCTTCACAGCATGTACACGCACATCAACATCTTCAGACTCCAGCAGTGAAAGTATTTTGTGCAATCCCACTGCACAACACCAGAGGCTTCATATGAGACCATCAACAAGTTTCCAGACCATGTCATTGTAACTACCAAAGACACATTCTACTTAAAATTTTAGTTGGGTAGCAATTGCATCACTACATTCCTTGGCAGGCTGAAATTTGGCTTCCCTCAATACACATTGTAGATACATTTCCATTGACACACCTAGGAAACTTGGAGAAATCCCTTTCAACCACAACCAGCCTCTCACATTAGAATGGCAAACTAATTAAACTGTTTGAATGTAGCCCTCTGCCTACTGCAGCTCCACTCATTCAGCAGTTAAACAGGAAGCACTGACGGTGATCTGGTTGAGCTGGCTCAAACTGAGGTGGCATACAGACCAATGACGTCCAGGAAAACAAACCCAGTTTTCCTCACAGGTTTCCATATCTAGGTTGACCAAACAAGAATCCACATCAAGGTCTGTGATGAACAGGTCATTACCAGTTTTCATACACATGAGGAAATCACCACCTCAACTTTTGAATTCAGCAGGTTAAAAACATTAAACAACACATTTGTAACATGGGAGAGAAAGATTGACACACACACAAAATTCTAACTGAACAGCAAAGCCTGATAGGGGAGGAAAGAAAGAAGGATGTAATAAAAAATTGCCTTGCTCAAAGAGTTTGGCAATGGTTGCACGCTGGCCATTGATTGTGTCACGCATATGATTGGGCTTGGACATGCTCACCCGCGGGCTCTCTGATCCTATTGAGCTTCTCTCAGAGCCTCCTTTTTCAATCATCCTTCTCGCTTGCTGAAATGAATGCCAACCATCAACTTCTTAGCCAAGCATGTAGTACAAAAAACTCCTACTTGAAAAAAATTCATTGACAAACTGTCTGGATCATAAACCTTTCAACAACACATGCATGTTGACTGGAAGTAGACCAGAATGTACTGCATGTCTAGAGAGTTAGACCAAGATCATCATCATTACAGCAACACATTGTAGAGGTCATACATTGGACATTCCTAAACTCTAGAGCTGTCTCCCCATTACCAAAGTACCTCATCGCCTTCATCACTTAGCAGCACAATTTGCTCTTTCAAACTCCGGATCTCCTCCTCCAACCTCTCCCTCTCCTTAAGCTCATCCTCCAATCTTTGCCTCATTGTTAAGAGCTCATCACTCTGCTTCTGTAAGTTTCCATTTAGACTTTTTCTTGATGCATCAGATTTCACAGCTCGCAATTCTTGCTCCAGATGCTCCCTCTTCTGGCACTCCTTCTCAAGTGACAGTCTCAAGCCCATAATTTCACTGTTGTACTCAACCAACTGCAAGAAAGTCCAATCAACCATTCACCTCAATTCTGCTGTCAAACCACTATTTTTGAAGGACAAAGGATGGTATATAGTTAACTATTATGCTATGCACAACTGCTATTTGAACTAAAAAGACTGATTGAAATCTTTCCAGGATGTTCCACACAGAGAATCTGTCCAGACATTCTACTATCAAAAGAGATGATGGACTACAAAGCTCAAGACTAGCTGACTGTGGAGCACTAGCCACCAGGACAGGCCAAGGTGAATCAATATGTGTTGCAATAGATACACTGAGATATACTGAGATTTACTGAGATTGTGGATTAGGGTTAGTCAACCCTGTGACTGCAACACATGAGGCAAAAGGCAAGTTCATCACACCCTAAATAACATGTAACATTGAAATCACAACATGCAGACATCAACATACACATAAGTGAGCACATTTCCATCAGAATTCTGGGAGTAGTTGAATATTATGTTACATGAACATAGTTAATGACTACTTTCAACTCCCCTAAAACTCTATCAAGCTTGTCTGCTCTAGCTTAATTCCATTTGAACTTGCTTCTACAGAGAGCAGACATTTCAGCAAAGTGCTCCAAGGGGTCTCTACAAAGATTGAGGATTAGAATGCCTACTGCAACCTGAACATGACACATACCACTGATAACTATTAAGAGGTGGAAACTGTACTCAAACCATTGAAAACACATCTCCATGTATCTGGAGTATACGTGCTTTACCAGACAATCACACCTAAAACCTTGATTAACAACACATCCAGAGTAATTGTAACCTTGAGACACTCCCTTATGATACAAGTTGTAATTGAGAACCACGTGCACGTGAGTAGCATCAACATGTTGGAAAGCAGGGTATTGGGATGTACCTCCCTTTGATGATGCTGAGGCTGGGCACTGCTGACAATATCTTTCTTGTGCTTTTCACCATGAGCAAGCTCCTGTTGTTGACTGGCTAATTGCTTTTCCAACCTCTCACGATGAGCATGCTCCTGCTGGCGGGCGGCCAATGCATCAGCTAGTTCCCTTTGGTGCTTTTGCACCTGCTCCATCAAATCTTTCTGATGCTTTTCCACTGCCTCTGCCATTTCTTTCTGGAGGTTCTTGATCTCAGCATGTGTGTATTTCTGATAGTAGGCACCCAAACATATCAATGTCAAAGAATGTACACCAAGCTCTTAATCATGAGGCCAAAGCATAGGGACATGAGCTCACCAAACACCTATTTACTGAGTAAAATATTGGTGGCTACTAATAAATACCACAACCACCAGCCACTGATGACCTTAATCAGCAGCAAAGAAAAAAAAACCTGGGTTTGGCATTATCTCCAAAAATTTACAAGTAGGCTGTCAAATGTTGCAAGTCAACAGACAGACAGCAACTGTCTCACTTGCAACCATTAAATTGGGAATGAATGCTGGCCAAGCTGCACTAATCCCCATCTGAACTAAATGAGTTGCAGACCTCTGAAGCATGAACTAATTCTTTGGCATTCAGAGCCAGAACAAACCTCGTCTTTTCCTGTGGCATCCAGGGAAATTGCTTTTACCTCCTTTTCAAGTTTTTTCCTGAGTGCACACTCTGCCTCCAACTTTTGCTTCATGTCCGCAACAGCCTTTTGACAACGCACCTTTTCTGCTGCCATTGACTATACCCACCTCTGACTATCAGCTGTGTGTTCTGTAGCTTTACAACATAACTATATGATTGCAGAGAAAACTCCAATCTACACTTTGATCGTAACACAACAACTGTGTTTTCGGTGCCTTTACAACAGTATATAGATATATTCAAAAGGTACAGCAACTGCAGAAAGGAGGAGACAGAATGAGACAGCAGGGGAACACTCTGGTAAGCTAACAAACCTCCAGAGCACTTGCCAGCTTCCTCTCAGCTTCAAAAACACTTTGACGGGCTTCTTCAAGACTTCTTGCTGAGTCATCCTCAGTATCCTCCCTGGCCTTGACTTGCCTCTCATTCTCTGCAACCAATCTGTCTAATTCTGCTTCCAGCCTACGACAGAGGCTTTTATAGTCAAACTCCTCCTTGAGCTTGACCATGTTTTCAACTTTCATCGCCTGCATGATGGAAAGCACTCAAAAGATAAGAAGAGCCAGGTCTATAATTATATCTGATCTCACTGTTGCCAGACAGCATGAAAATAGATCAATAACAATAGAGAACCTTCCTCCTATATTGGACAACCTTCCACATCCACCTATCAAGATTGTTTCTTTCACAATGCTTTGTGCTCAAAACCTTGATACTCAAAGAGCAGTCAGGCTTCAATACTTTAATATCTGCCAGAATAGACTTGAGCACTCTCTGATTCCTCCCTCATATTTCAATGGTGATAATAACTTACCCGTTGACCAAACATGATGGTGCTGGCAGTTTCTCCTCGGTGCTGGGGAGATGGTCCTATTGTCACCACCAGAGATGTTCGTGCAGTTCCTGCAGGAACACCATGCCAATCATTCCTACAGCATAGATTTCACATAAAATGCTTCTGATCCGACTACACTAGAGTTTTCCATCTCCATTATGAGACTCGGACCTTCATTGGGATGGATAAACTCCCCTGAAATCTTGTTGTCCTCACTTCAGCTAAGACTACAACTGTGACTTACTGTTGATACAAGCTGGAGAAATAAGTGCATCCCTGAAAGGTTTGGTAATGGCATGCTCGAGTGCTCAAATGCTTTAAGAACCATAGTTGTGGTAGTGACAGTTAGAGTACCTCCAAAAGAATCACGGAGCATTCTTGTCAACTTTGAATCACGTATAGGAACATGAGGACTGTTTTCAGCAAGGGCATTGATGCACTTCCCTAATGCTGTCAGTGAAAGATTAATAGACTTTGCCTCCTCTAGGGTATGACCCTCACTGCCTGCTTGAATCAAGGGCAATGCTTGCAGCAGTTAGATGACAACTATAGAATACTCTGAAAAAATTACAGATGCACTAGCAGACAAAGACTCTCAATGTTCACAACAAATAAGCCTACAACTAGTAAGATGACAAATGAAATGCAATGGCTGAAGAGGAGGGGTATAGAAATTAGGGAACAGACCTGATTTGTCAACCCGTTCAGATCCTGCCAGATCAACAATGAGAAGTTTACTTCTGCGAATAGTAGGTGCACGAATGCCCTTCACCAATTGAGAACTCCCATTGCCATTCTCATTCAAAACAATAAGCTCTCTATCTCCCGGTTTAGCCCTAACTGTTTTCTTCACTTGCACCTGTTCCAGCCTTTCAGATTAGCACTTCCCACCTATTTCAGGAAGGGTGACTGCCCTCTCCAACATGTAGCAAACAACCACCAGTTTTTCCACCAGTTCCAGAATGTAGGCCAAAATTGACCATTGCCAAGGAAGCTTATTTCTGAGACCCTAAGTCCAAGTCCGAACAGCTTTGGCAGCGTAAAAGATACAATTTTACAGTACAATGATCACTTGAGAGATCATCCACCAGTTCCTACCCAAGACCTACACTAAATGGACCTGGGGTTCCTGACAACTCACCAATAAAATAGCATGACTCCGTGAAGATTCAGTATTGAGCTTAGTATTGGCAGCAAAACGATTGGCCTCCCCAACATCCAGCAGCCTGACAAAGCTACTCTGATCCTGGAGTTGCACTTGGGTAGCCCCAGGAACTGATACATCACCTGTTCTAGGGTCCTCCGTGATTGCAATGTTATCTCTCTCAGGGGCTAAAAGATCTTGCACTGACTCCATGTACAGCTGTTGGACACAGAACACAAGGTAAGGTCTGAGACCAGATGAAAGGGAAAGAACAAAATGACACCAAACTCCTGTAACTACAAAATTATTGCACCAAACTTGGGATACCTGTAAATATGACACTGTAACTGTGTCCTCTCCAGGTTTAATATCTGCCAGAATGTCTTCCATTGCACGGACCATGATTCCTCGATCTGAACAGTCTTCCTCTCCTAACCTTCCAAGTGTGAAGGTCTTTCCAGTTCCCGTTTGTCCATATGCCATAACTGTTCCATTATACCCTTCAAGTACACTCTGGGAAGACAGTGACATGACATGGAAGCAGTATTAACATCATATGAGACAGTGATGACTAAAGAACAGAAAACAGATTTTTCATTCTAGGGGAAGTTCTAAAGAAATTGCTTCAGGCTTGCATGAGCAACTAGGCAACATTTTGCAAACAATTTCTGTAACCCTCTGAATTCCCCCATGTCATGAAATCACTGAAGGGCAGGAAGGAATCACCTCAACAACAGGCTTTGCAACCACTTCATAGACACGTTTTTGAGATGCAGTTTCCGTGAGCACTTCATCAAATTGATATGTCTCACTGTCCCAGTTGTTCTTACGAAGCTTCAGTCTCTTTAACTAGAACAAAAACCAGTGACAGAAGCCATTCAATTACTGGTGAAGATTTACAGATAGGCCTATATCAAAACACATAAAGAAGAAAGACAAGATTCCAGGCTGAGTCTGAGGTCATTGTTGTGTACATCATCCTGCTTTTCCTAATCATGCAGATGCACATGATGCTCTGTCTCTCTCCCTCTCTTGCCTTCCTCCACATATGATTTCACATGATGTGTATTCAGCTGCTGTAATGCAAGACTTAATAATGGCACAAGCACATTTTAGGATTCAAAATTGTCTATGTATGTAAACAAGTGCAGAAATATAAAAAAGAGCCAAGGCAGACCTCTGGTTGAATCTCAACACAGTCAGCAAAGTCAACATCAGCCACCAGCTCTTCAGCATTCCTGGGCCGCAATCTCACTGCTACCCGCACCCTGTTGGGCACTGCCTCATGGGTCCACAAGCCAGATATTATCAGAGAAGATGCTGGTGAAGACATCTCGCACAAGAATAGAGAAACCTCCATTCTCACGATTAAGAAAAAGCGAAGTAACATTAACAATTCTTCAACAAGCCACCAAGAATTCCAAAGAAGGAAGGACAAAATAGAGAAGAAAGGACCCAAAAAAAAAAACACACAAAATAAAACAGGAATGCAGTGTGAACAATAGTGCCAATCTCACATCTGTTCAGGGACCATCAACAGTAGAATGTATGATAGTGACTTCTCTATCACAACTTCCCCACTGACTTCATCAGCTCCATACAGTGGGTAAAGGCCAATGAAAACACTAACTTGCATGCTGAGCTTCTGCTGCAAATCAAGAAGAAAAGGGAAGACTCAGCCATGCTACTGGCTAGAGACAAACAACAAAACAAGGCAATAAGAAAAAACAGAAAAACACAACAAGATAGACAAAACAACTAGAAAAAGACAGCAGGGAAGATCAAAAACCAACACACCAGGGCTAGTATAGTTCATCACAAGATCAGCTTAAATCAACAAAATGTGACATGCATCAGCAGCTCAACATTCCCTGGCAGAACAATGTAAAAGGTATGAACTGCAAAAGGAAGCCCTGAATGAATGAGAAAAAAAGTTATGACCACAGGCACAGATCTATGTTCAAGTAGTGAGGAATGATGAATGCCAAAACTGCAATAGGATTGAATTTGGCAATGGTCGTAAAAATCACTCTCTTTACCCAAAGCATCAGATCAGGGGAATGGCTTAAAGGAATTCAGTGCTGATGAACTTTGCAATTGGGCATGCTTCAAAAGTTGATGTCTTATACAGAAGATGCTAAGACAACTATCAGTTCAATGCTACCTTTATGTGGGTGGTTATGCAGTAGGCTACACTGACCCCTCAGGACTGCTGTTTTCTCCAGTCTTTCATAATCCAAGTCCCTGCTTGGAGAAAGTGGCTGCTTTGGGTAAGGTGTTGGAGGGTTCAATCTATAAGACTTCAAAAAATAGAATGTGTAACAGCTCCTCCACTTAGAGCTGCTTGTTGATAACCCTAATGTTGTGATTCAGAATGTTCATCTGCTTCTACTGTGTGCTTCTACACTGGTCTGTACCTCATGCACAGTGCTCGATTCATTTACTGAGACCAACCTTTATGCCTCTACACCTCTGTGTACATTATGATCCAGAATTGACACTCGGAACTCATGCATATTCCTTCCAGCTTTCTCTGTCTAGACTTCTACCAGCTCCCAGATGATGCTCCCCCCACTGAGCACAAAACGTCACGTTACATGGACTAAGCACTGCTATTTCTTTGTCCCTTTCTGTTGTTTCCTTTAGGGGAGGAGGCCTCATTGGAGGGGGGGGAGGGGAGGGGAAGAAGAAAACTTGACAATGTGCCATATTGAAGAAGACACATGTGACATTTTTACAGAGGACTTGGGGATTCCATCTCCAGTTGCCGCAGTTGAGAGCATCCATGGCAAATGTGGGGCATTCAAAAATGCAAGGCGCATAAAGCTAGTCAATTTGAATCTAAAGAAAAACACCGCTAGGTAAGTAGTGATTTTCCGCACAACTGGAACGTGATGAAGCCCCCCCGGAGGAGGTCTTGGAACATCCTCAAGGGATCAATCAGTCAGCCAGCCACACAGTGTCACAACACGACACAAAAAGCCAACGGCAGTTGCAAACGTTTGCCGTGAGAGATAGCGTTATGCAACCGATGCGTCGGCGTGCGTGACACAACCACACAAAAAAAAAAAATAGAAATACATACACAGAGACGGAGACGGAGAGAGAGACAAAGTTTGAAAAGCTTTGGAGAAAGTTTTTTTGTAATAAGACCTGCAGTAGTGTCGAAACCATTTTTGCCCACGGATCCACTACTACTCCGACGATGATAGGCAGTGGAAGAAGAAGGCGATGCAGATTTAGGCCGAACAGGAGCGGAAACAGCCGCACCAGCACCAGCACCAGCCACAGGCTTGTTATTACTGCCACCCCCGCTCCCGGTACTCGTATTATGCCCACTATTCACAGACAGAGGTCGCTCCACACGCATCACAGTCCGCGGCGTGATCGCCACGCCACCATTCTTCTGCACCGATGCGAATGCCATTCCCCCTCTCTTCGTGCCACAAATACTAGTCCAAAGAAGGATACATCAAACCAGAAAAGAAAGGGAAAAAACGCGCACACACACATACACACAGAGACAGACAATACTCTCTCAGGGGGGGAAAAAACACAAAAAGAAATCAGAGGGAATAGACAACACAACCAAACAAACCCAACGCAACAAAGGGGGGCGGGCGTCAGAGCCGGCTACAGAGAGCGAGGCGAAGGGAAAGCGCCCGGGGGAGGTGGGGGAGAGGAGAAGAGGGGTTGTGGGGTGGGGGGGTGATAGGGATGCTCAGCAGGAGCAGCAGGGAGCAGCAGCGCGCACAGACAGGCAGCTGGGTTTACATATACGGGTACAAAAGTGAACGTGGCGCTTCAGTTGCGAGCGCCATAGAACGAGGAATGCAACAAAAGCCACAATATTATTATTATTTACTTTATTTATGTGCCTTTTTTAACTTGCTGACCCCAAAACCTCCCCTCCCAACAGCTTTTCTTTTCTTCTTCTTTTTTTTGCCTACTTTTCGCCTCTTGGCGATTTTTCTTCAAATAATAATATTCTATATCGAATATTCGGCTTCTTCCAAAACATTCGCCATTTTCTTTTTAATCTCAAAAATCACCATGTTTCTACCCCCATTGTTCAAGCAAATAGCCAGGATATAAAAAAGATTTTAATAAATTTATACTTTCATAGCCGGTCCATAGCCAAATGTGGCTAAATCTCCTTGTGACATGATCACAAATTTGCCACCAAACAAAAAAAAACCATTGCCCCAAAAAACCATGGGAGGCAATGTTATTTTCTTTTTAGGAGGCAATTGTTTTTTTGGTAATTTTGTCCTATAGCCAAAGTGGTGATGATCTACTGAAAGATTTAGCCAAATTTGGCTACACGCTAAATGTAAAAGTATAATTTTGAAAACATCATTCTATATTTTTTGCTACCTGCTTGGACAATATTTGTAAGTCCGGCTATTTTTCTTAAATTTTGGTCAAATTCTGGCTCTCAAGAACCTCAAAAACCACATGCACTTTTCATTTTTATTATAGCATTTTGGCTATATTTCCCCCCCCCACCTTTAAAAATAGCGGAAACCCAAATATATATATATATACTAATAATTTGATCCTAAATTTTAGTTTTTTCTTTGACTCGAAATCCTATGTTTCAGGTGAAATAAATACAAAAATTCGCCCCAGGACAACACTGAAATCTAGGAAATTATTATTAGTATTATTAGTATTTACTTTTTTTTTCGGGTTTCGGGTTTTGGGGGGCGGAGCCAGTGCTTATTTTTACGAAATATCGATTTTTTTTCACCTTAAAAATATGATTTTACATATAGAGTTTTTTTTCGGAAAATTTTCGCATTTATTTGACCTAAACAAATATGAATTTGACACTTGGAAAGGATTTATGTTTAAAAACTGGCCCTAATTCGCCAGATTTCTGCTACATGTTTCAACAAGTAGCCAAAATACAATAAGAACCTTGAATTTTTCTACTTTAACATATGTTCTGTAGCCAAATTTGGTTAATTCTTCCTAGTAGATGATTTGCCAATTCAGCTACACCATAAAATTGAGGAGGAAAAAAAAACTCTGATCTGAATAATCATAGTTTGCAATTTTATTTTTATTTTTTTCCAATTTTCAATTAATGAGTGTCACAAGAAAGATTAACAGTTCAAACATGAGAAAATTAGTGAAAATTTTTATCCCCAAATTAGAATGCCACAAAATTTTCTCCCGAAAAGCTGGAATATTTTTTCTTAAAAGTGGAGAATTTCCAATAAAAACTCCCTTTCTAGGGGTCACTAGGATATGAGATTTCGCCATAAAAAAATAAAAGTCAAGATTCATTACCTAATAGCCTAAAAACTTATTTCTCTCTTTTTCTTTTTCTGCTTTTTCGTCTTTTTTTTTCCTTCTTGTCTTTTCGGTTGGCTCTTCCTGTTCAAGAAGAGACTCATGTGATTCTTTTTTATTAAATTCAGTCCGACATTTTGAGAAGCTTTTACCAGGTGCGATTCATGTGGTTTTCATTTGGTCAGATATTTTGACGCGTATGAGTGAGTCCATTTTTCAGGGGGGAACGGAAAGCCTGGCAGGAAAAAAAAAAAAAAAAAAAAAATTCTCGCTTATTTGGAGGACACGGTACCTACCAAGCTCAACTTTTCCTTGGCAAAAGGGCAAGGCATTTTGAAAAGTGAAAATGCGGGCCTCCCGATTCGGTTCGGTGGCTACCACGTATGACATTTTTCTCAATTTTTCCCATGATACCTGAATGAATATAATTGTTTTCCTCTGGTGGAGCGTTCCCAAAACAAGTGCCCTTCAGCTCCACCTTAGGTGAGAGTGCTTGTTCGACGAATACAGGAAATAGTCTAGCGTTGGGGCCGGCATTACCTTTACTTTTCATCGAATTCAATTTCAATATTTCCTATTTTAGCTGTTCCCGGGTTTGAACTTTTGCCAATAATGGGGGAGAGTGATTATATATGCTTGGTGATCTGCTTTGTTTTTTTGTCTGTTTTTATGAAAAAAATTATTTATTTGAGATTTATTTCCCTTGCTTTTAACTTGTGTGTATACTCAATTCCTCTTCTTTAGTATGACTTTTTCTTCTTTTCAGAGCACAAAATAACATGTCCACCAGTCTGCCACCACCCTCAGAACCCCACCCCCCCTCCTCCTCCTCCTCCTCCTCCCCCCAACAACCCCTTATGTCCTCCCCCTTTCCGGAGAGAGAAAGTCATTTTCAGGAGATAACCTACTAGACCCATTTGCAAAAAGTGTCATTGGGACCCATTCAAAAGCCCCCCCCCCTCCCTTCGTTCCGGTGTTCAATTCCGAGTAAGTTTACTTGTTGGGCTTCCATTTTGAATGACTTTTGTTCTGGCTTCCCTTCTCTCCTTCTCTTTGAATTTTTTAAAGCATTTCTTGACTGCCTATTTATCCGGTTTATATGTTTCTTCCTCTTATGTCCGATAATTCCTCACACGTCTTGACTGCCTATCCATCCGGTTTATATGTTTCTTCCTCTTATGTCCGATAATTCCTCACACGTTGCACATAACAAGGGCATTGGAGGATTGGAAAAATAGGGTAAAAGTTGTGGGCCCTGGGAGCTTCTAATTTTTCAGGTCTTGGGTGCTAGTGGGTGGCGGCATCCCCAGGCAAGAACTTGGGTGGGCACTGATTTTACAAGTCCATGGTCGGGGAACGTGTTTGGGGCGTGGGGGGATGGGATTTCTTCTCCTCTTCACACGCCCCAAATTCTGGAACCTTTTTTTTATTGCGTTTGCCTTGTTGCCCAAGGGTAGAGTTACAAGCAACTAACATGTGCAAGGTTTTCTTGTGTGGTATGGTACACACGAACACAATGCACCCAAAAAGACTTGGTCAAAATGCACATTGCTTAGAACCGTCGAGATTTACCAATACGATTAAAAAGCTCCAAAGGCTTTCAAGGGAATAGGAAAATGAAAAGTGTTTTCATTTTTGAAGCAGACCAACGGCCACCAAAATCAAAGACCAAAAAAAAAAAATCCATTTTTTACAACGTATTAAAGCCACCACCAGGAAATTGGCCTCCAGGGTTTTTGTCAAAAATCTTCAATTTGTAGGGGGGTTCAAAAGCAGCCATCCATGGCCCAAAGTTTGGCTTTTACAAACAGAACTAGATTTTATTTTTTTAAAAGAGTTAGAGCAATTTTAAAAGGCTTTTTGAAAAAGATAAAAATTTTGGATACATAAAAATATTTTTTAATTTAATCTTAAGTTTTAGTGGGGGAAAAAAAAAAAATCAAGTTTGATATGCTACCCTCAAGCCCATGAACCTCAAAACAATAGAGGGCCTCCGGGCCTACTACCCTTCTCCTATGTCTAAGAAACCTACCATTCTTAAGGAATAGGTGTAAGAACTCCTTCCCTCTTATGCCTCCTCCTGATGTACAAATGTTTATAATTGTGATAATGTTAAACTCATGCTTTACTATGGATCAAGGCCAAGGCTCGGGAGATTCCCAAACTTGGGCTCGGGTGCCCAACCCTGCCCAACCTAGGGCTTTATCCTACATGTAAACCCTAAACCCTAAACCTTCAACATGTTTTTGTCATAAATAATATGATAGTAATAATGATAATATTTGGAGGTTTCCCATCATCTTCTTAGTGTGAATGCTACCCCCTGAAAATCTTTAGTGTTTAGAATTCTTCACTTTACTTTCAAATATGAGTGTGAAGAAAAATTCCTTTACTCCCGAAAATTCCAACATTTTGGAGCAGAGTCAGACTGAAAAAGGTCGGCTACCCATGTTTTAAATCTGTAAGAAGTTCATAACAAACTTGTTGCCATTGGGGTAATGACTAATGACTCCACAACAAGTGCAGTTTCATCACTGGGTCTTTGCTCCATGTGCCTATTGTGAGTTTTTTTGAGTGGATTAGTATCTGGAGGCTTTTCATCTCGCCAGGTGCCCATTGCAAAAAAAAATCTGAGTGAAACATTGTACCTACATGGAGGCTCTTTATCCTGGGATGAATTAATGGTGATTCCCTCATTTTTGTGTTGGAAAGTTTTAAGGTGAAGCCTAATGGTGAAGGCCAGGGTTTTGTCCATAAAATATAAAATGTGGCAATAGGACAACCCTCCATATGCCTAACTGGCTTCTTATGTAATTTTGACAAAGGATTAGGTGGTTTCTTGATCATTTGCTGA
>Ga0116229_10001111_pt1 | contig 40795 bp, 29 predicted proteins | sample S1TSphgellanicum_3_FD_87313 | JGI IMG/M metagenome (GOLD analysis project Ga0116229, IMG submission 87313) | Host-associated microbial communities from peat moss isolated from Minnesota, USA - S1T2_Fc - Sphagnum magellanicum MG | ecosystem: Host-associated > Plants > Peat moss > Unclassified...
TGTGTGTGTGTGCGGTTTTCTCCACTGGCTGAAAAGCTGTGTTCGACCAATCACAAACCATTATTTTCTGGGCCCAACAGAATTCATCCTATTCACATTCTACTGACATTGATTTTGTCCACTCGCCCAAATTCTTCGTTCCACTAATCACGAACCGTTTTCGAGGGCCCAAGAATGCTGTACCTATTCACACACGTTTACTTTCCATGTCTTCTTCCCATAGGTGCGTACGATGAGTACGGAGCTAATGGGATTACGTCAGAAAGGTAATGAAAGTGAAATGACGTCAGAGAAAAAGAAGCTACTTACAGAAAGAAAGAAAAACTGTGAAAAAGAAGAAGAAAGAGGGTACCAAAGAAAAGGGGGCCAGGAATCGAAAGAAGTAAGAGATAAGTAAAAGACGGACGGACGGACGGACGTAGTGAATTAATATATAAGAGAAAAAGAAGCTGCTTACACAGAAAGAAAGAAAAACTGTGAAAAAGAAGAAGAAAGAGGGTACCAAAGAAAAAGGGGCCAGGAATCGAAAGAAGTAAGACATAAGTAAAAGACGGACGGACGGACGGACAGACGTACGTAGTGAATTAATATATAAGATTAGGGTTTAGGGTTCATAATTGAAGATTTTTCAATCTAAAATCATAGAGCACTAATTTATTCATGCCTCCCCACTCATACAGATGAAAAATTCAACAACATAAGATAGCACCCGGGCCAATCAAAAGCAATCTTCTTTTTACTACAGTTTTGAACATCCTGATATCATGTGCATATTTAGAGGTGCAAATCAGTGTTGGGCGGGTATTCATAAATTGCACCATACTCCTATCAGGTTATCATTGCAGTTCTCAAGGTTCATAACCAGAGTTCTCAACAAGTATCAAGTATCCGGTTCTCATATATAACTAAAGCTCTCACAAAAGTGAAGAAAGTCAAATAACCGCCCAGAAAGTGGCTTTCTTTTGATGATTCCTTCATGAAGTTTGGCAACTTTTTGAGGTTTCTCAAATAACTTGAACTGCCTGTTCTTTGATTCTGAAATTTTAAAAACTGGAACCGATGGGTATTAAAAAAATCAAATACCCGCCCAACATTGGTCCAAAGTCCAAACTCAATTTCACACTGTAATTTAAAAGTTATACCTCATTGAAAATATCATGTACAGGACCTTATACTATGGCCATTAGAGAGGCCCTTAGCATTACATTGCAATTACATGCTTGGCAAATGTCTCAAATGCTCTACACTTGCTCAAAATTTGGACTTAGATCTCTTATGTGATTTCCAACCAAGCTCCAACATTGCAATAAGTCTAACCTCACAAGAATCAAATGATAAGATTATGTACACAATGAATCTTTTTGAATCTTGTCCCCTAACTAGGATTTTGAACAGATCTCAATCATAGACAAATTTGCATGAACACACATCATATAATTGTTAGGTGAAATAAAAACTTATGACAAAATCAAAACTATGACATGCCTTGAAAGAAGTCCACAAAACAACTTTATAGAGTTATGATTCTTAGTCTTGTCGAATATATACATAAACCATCATATATGCAAACAAAAAATCTCATGAACTGAATCACTAAACAAAATATTGTAATTATAAGCACTGATTTTTAAGGTTTTTTTTTTTTTTTTTGAAAACTTTTGTTGTTTCTGGAACCCAAAAATTGAAAATTATTTTGGAAAATTAGTATTCTAGTGTGAAAATTTGGCTATTTTTTCTATTTTCTATTTTTAACCCCCCCCCCCCCACACAACCCATTGATGAGGGGGCATGTTTAGAATAGTTTTGGGTAGGTACATCTTTTGTCTTGATATACCCATGGGTATACAATAAGTAAATATATACTATACTAGTTAGTAAATCAAACTTGTCCTATCTTTATTTTACTCAGCTAGCTAGTATATAATTGAAATTTACCCTTACCCAAAGGAGAGTAATTATTTTGACAGGATAAACAAAGGGTATATGTCAAAATCATTTTATAATACATATGCATTTTCATATTACAAGAATGCTTTCAATATATTTTTGTTAAGATTTTCTATTGGATATTAAGAATTTTACATGTAGTGCTAGTTGCACAAGTAATTGTCTTTCTCCACTTTGAAATGTGCAATAATTGCATACTTCACTGATATATTTCACTAGTATCATGTTTCACAGATGCAATTTCAAAATAAATGAAGAACCTTCACATATTCAAAAACCCAATTTATTTGTTTTCATATTCCTACTATGCCTAGTCTTAGTAAACAAGTTCTTGAACCAAATCCATTAAACCAAACCTCACATCTTTCACCACTCATTTCACTACTTCAAGTAGTGAGGCCTCTTGGGGACCATATTAAACCCAAGAAATTAGTGTTAGATTTGGACTTGAAAAAACGATTATAGTGGTAATTTGGCAAATTCAGGGACATTTTCTGATTTTCTGATAGAGTACAAACTCAGTTAGTGAATTCTACAAAATCCAAAATTTACCCCAACATTGACAAAAAATTCAACTAATGCCAGAAATGCTAACAAACACATGAAACAAGTGAAGAACTTTCACCTCAAATGGGCTGTGTAGAAATTTTTAAACAGCTACAATCAAAATCCGGATAGAATGAACACCAGACAAAGCATGTGAAGAAGAAACCTCCATTCTTCCCAAATACTCAACTCAACATCTTCCTAGAAAAATTGCACATGATCATTTACCAATCCAAATACCTGGCAGATTTTCCTCTCATATCAAAAGAAATCAGTAGAAGAAACCTAATACCTTGCCTCCGACATTTTTCCTCCTAGCTTCATCATGATCCATGATTCCCGCAGATGTAGTCAAAACAATGTATCCAAACTGTAAAGAGAGAGAAAATTGTCAGATCTTTAAAGAAATTATATTCAGATAAATGAACCCAAAGGCAGTTCATATTTCAATAGCTAGCAGTAGCAGCAATCTTCTCAAAGGATGATATGGTGAGAGAACATTTATAACAAAGAGATAAAGACAACACCACAGTTGAGGAATGTTCAAGTGTCATATATCTATGAGATTGCAGATAAATCTCCACAATAACACCTTGAGGCTCACATGAGAAAGAGTGCAGTCATAAGATTGTGAGAGTTGCCCACAAGGCATCAGACCATCACCTTCATCACAAATGGCAGTGATGAGCTGCCATGACTAACCACTCAAAAGATCTATTGTGAAAGATTCACAAATCAAAAACACTAGTTGGGTGTAGATAAGAGTATAATAATTCACCCAAAACTTGGGCAAACCGTTATACAAAATCTGCGTCCTGAGTTTGTGTCCCATTTTGGGTGGATTATTATATTTTGAGAAGATTCTTTCACAATGTTGGCTTGCACTCAATAGACATACCTAATTAAAAAAAAGTCAGTAGTATCCTAATTCAAGCTGCAGACATTCGTGAATGATGATTGAATGATGACTAACATCCAAAACAGCTGACTGAGTTGCATAGGACACTAAGAAATCTCTTCAAAAGTATTGAGAACTTTCTACACACTCACAATTCAACTCAACACCAAGTTAGAATTGAGAGATGACCAACCAATAAGGTTCTGTTGGACACACAAGATCCTAAGATCACAGAATCAAAGCTCCCTTATCATCCTAAATTTGACTCAATGTACTATAGATCAACAATTTCATATCAACCATTAATGAGTAGTCATTTCCAAGCAGGTGCATGCATGCAAAAAGGATCCCAAGTCAGTATTGGCTATTAAGGAAACTGCATCATTTCCATCATAAATGTGCTCACTACTATGCATATAACATAGCGAAACTGGAGATCTGAAAAATAAGTAGGGCTTAGGAGAGCAAACCTGGCGAGAAGGCAGCAGCCGGGCAGTCCAGTCTTCAAGCTCTGCAACTCCAATGTTGTAGCGGGGACTGATGACACCGCACTTGTTGAGCCTCCCATTGAGCTCTACTACAATCTTCCCTGCTCGGTGGTCATCAACTAGCTCAAACTCCCCAATGTAACCTGGTAGAAATATCATCATCACAACCAGGTCAGACTTTGCTAAGCTCACTTGTTAGTCATTCCGTTTCACAAAAGTCCAGCACAAAGTTTCCAGCCCAATCCATACATACTTCCATTCCTTGAAATGACTCTGCTTAGGGCCACCAGAACCTAAAGTATAGCCAACTAAAGATTAGTTCATCATGGATGATGTCCAAAACGATGGCCCCTCTCTTCATTGAAAGAGGCAGAAAACCAAATTCCAAAAACAATTTTCATTCAATCACTACCATACCATCTCCCAGCAGTGGGTGGAAAGTCCAATGTCACACTTGAACCAATGTACTGAGTTTGTGTCACAAGACCAGTATAATGGGAAGAAACTCAGTCATGATTACCAAGTAGTCAACAAAACACAAGGAAGAAGAGAGGAGCACAAAAGGATGGGAAAAAATTTTGGAAAAAAGGAAAGAGTAAGAGGAGATAAACAATCCTGAAAACTTTAAGGTCATGACCTTTTGAGGAGGAGAAAGTGGGCATTGAAAAGCTTGAAACTCAGATATAAGAAATCCTTGAAATGATTGTTTAAAGATTCCATATGCAGAAGCACCCCAAAAAAATTCTTCAATCTGAAAGCAAACCTCAGGTTTATCTTGGTTAAAGATTGGAAGTGTAACTTCTCACATCAGAAGACTTGTAGCAAGACACTGAGAAAGCTTTGGCAGAATTAGATTCCTGAGAGATTCAAGCACAAGAAGATGACTTCAATTGCTCCCCAAGAGTCAGTCTTTGAATCAAAGAGTTGAGAATTCAAAAGACTGCAACAGAAAGGGGCACAAGATTTGGCAGCATTAGAGCCTGAGAGATTCATGCACAACAAGAGGATTTCAATGATTCCCAGGCAGAAGTCTTCAAGAATCCAATTATTCCAAGGGAGAGGAAACATCAACTTTCTGCACCTTTGGGGCAACCCAAATGTCATTGATCATCAGCAGAATAGCTTTGTAGAAAAAGCTTGAAAAAGATTCTGAACTTCCAGCAGAAAAGTAGAACTGGCTGCATTTGCAAAACCTAACCTTCATGACATCCTTATGGGATGGAGAGATCCTGAGAGATTCAAGAACAAAAAGACATCAACTACCTGCCAGGAGTCTTCAAACAATACAACTATTCTGAGAGGAAAAAATCAGTTTTCTGCAACTTTGCAACCCAAAGATCATTCATCACCACCAGAGTAGCTTTCTAGAAGGGGCTTGAAAAAGATTCTGAACTTCCAGCAGAGAAGTAGAATTGAAGCTGCATCTGCAAAACCTAATAAGCTTCATGGTGTTCTTATGGAACTGAGATATCAATCCCCCACGATCAAAGAACACAAAGGTTTCAACTACCCCCCAGGTTTCTTTAAGAACTCCACTGACTATTCTGAGAGGAAAACATCAGCTTTCTGCAACTCTCTCAAGTGCCGCCAAAAGTCACAGATCGTGAGCTAGAATAGCATTGTAGAAACGAGCTTGAAAAGATTCGGAAGTTCAGAAACCCTAAAAACCCTAAACCCACTTTACTTCAAACTCATAAGCAGCATCAGAAGAAGAACTATGAAGAGCATTTTGCTGCTGCTGATGATGATGATTGTAGAGCTCTGGAAGAGACAGACACAGAGACAGAGACCGAGTGAGATTCTTAGATGTCGAGAAAGTACCGTGCTTCTGCATGACGCTCAAGAACTTGATGATGACTTTGGAAGAGGGCTTGAGAAGCACCTGCCGTTTGCCCCGCTTCTCGGCATTGAACATGTTCTTCAGCGCATCGTTGAGCACACTGATTCTCACCATTGCGCTCTTCCTGCCGCCACATCCATCACGCACATTATTCTTCTCCTCATCTTTCCCTTGCTGTTTTCAAGCATCGTCTTCACGAGAAACGGCCAACAACAGAAGAAGAATGGAAAAAATGATAGAAGAATTTGCTGTCGCCAAATCTCGACTCCACGCTAGGAAGCACGAGCGCAACATCCTACATCTTCCGAAACAAAGAACAAAACAACAAAGCTCGAACCCTAAGAGAGGATCGAAAGGCGATGATGAGGGGAGAAGAGAGACGAACCGGCGGAGCCGTGGAAGACGCAGGCGAGTACGAGTAGTGCAGCAAAGAATCGGATCCGAGAAGCAGCACCAGCAGCTGCAGCGACGACGCAGGCGAAAAAGGGAAGAAGTATAGCAATCGTAGCCTTCTTGTTCTTCGTCTTCGACGCGTTCCGTGACCTAAGCCCCGAGGTTCGGCGCTTGTTCGGTCTCTGGTTGTCCTCGTTACAGTCCGTGTTTCTCTCCGCGTGTTTTGCAGCTCCTTCTCAACAGCACGTTGCCATCCTGAAGCTTTTCTTCATAGCTGTCTGCAGTTTGCACAATTGTTGTTATTGTTGTTGTTGTTGTCTTTGTCCTTCTTTTGTTGCGTATCCGATCTGTGATCCACGAGCTTGGCAACGGTGGTAACCTGCTGTAGTTTGCATCTGGAATGCATGCTTGCAACAAGAGCGGAGGTTCGAGTGTGTATATGATGGCAATAAGCTTGCACAAGAGCGCGGTGAATTGAGATCTTTCTGGACCAAGAAGGAGAAGAGGAGAAGCTTTTCGGTCAATAACTTTCTCCTTGAAGGTGAGTAATCTTTTGTGGCATGAATGCAGTTTTATGAATTCCATATGCAGTCGCGATTCATTGATTGATGAAGCCGCCAATTCTTGGATCCTTGAGAATCGCTCGACAAACATCGATCCTCAAGGATTTGCAGTCAGAAAACCTAAGCGCCAGGTGATGCAACTCCTTGGGATGAGACACACCGACGAAGATCAATGGTCTTATTTTCCTCGAAAAGGACGCAAGACGAAGTGGTCAAGAGCAGTGTAAACTCTAGGCATAGTCCCTTCCTGGAAAGATCACAACAGATTTCTTACCGAGGTCTTGTCGATTCCTGCAAGCACAGAACAGATGTCTTTATTTGCTCGAGGTGTTGTTGATTCCTGCAAAGATCACAACAGATTTCTTACCTTGCTTGAGGTCTTGTTGATTCCTGCAAGCACAAAACAGATTTCTTCCCTTGCTTGAGGTGTTGCTGATTCCTGCAAGCATAAAACATATTCTTACTTGCTTGAGGTCTTGTTGATTCCTGCAAGAGCAGAACACATTTCTTACTTGCTCAAGTGTTGTTGATAGCTGCAAAGATCACAAGAGATTTTTTTTCCTTTCTCAAGGTGTTATTGATTCCTGCAAGAATAGAACAAATTTCTTACTTGCTCCAGGTGTTGTTGAATCCAGCAAGAGCAGAACAGATTTCTTGCTTGCTTGAGGTGTTGTTGATTCCTGGAAGAGCAGAACAGATTTCTTGCTTGCTCGAGGTGTTGTTGATTCCTGCATGCGCAGAACTTGCTTGAGGTCTTGTTGATTCCTGCAAGCACAAAACAGAATTCTTATTTGCTCAAGATCTTGTTGATTCCTGCAAGAAAAGAACAGTTTTCTTACTTGCTCAAGGTGTTGTCAATTCCTGCAAGCACAGAAGAGATTTCTTACTCGTTTGAGGTGTTGTGGTTGATCTCTGCAAGAGCAGAATGGATTTCTGAACAGTAGCTTTGCCTGTACAAATATCATGTGACTTTGTTTTGCAGGTTGTTGCAGTGGGTGTTGTCAGTGGTGCAAACTTCTTCTAGGTGCAAGTTGTGGAGAATAAAAAAACAAGTGGAAGAATGGGGACACCTGCTTTTCCAAACCTTGGTCAACACTGCTCGGTGTCAGATTGCCAACAAATTGATTTTCTTCCCTTCTCCTGTGATGCCTGCAACAAGGTGATCTACTTCATCCCCCTTGCATCATTTCATGGACAAAATGGTGTCCATTCCACACACAAAAGTTAGCATGTCAATTTCCACATTCCCAGGCATTCTACAGCTTGTTTGCCTGTTTTGAAAAACAGATACCATGATCCAGCATTTGATTGGGCTTGACTCTATCTGCAAAACATTGTTGCAAATGCACAGGTGTTCTGCTTGGAGCACCGGACATATGCAAATCATAAGTGTACAAAGGCAAATGACCAGGATGTCACTGTTCTGGTCTGCCCTATATGCTCACAGTCCGTGCGGTCAGTGCCAAATGAGGATCCCAATGTCACATGGGAGCATCATGTGCAGACAAATTGCAATCCCAGCAACTATGCCAAAGCTAATAAGAAGCCTCGGTATGCATTCTCAAACCAAACTGGTGTCTGACATTCAGATCTGTACATGGATTTCTGCAAGATGAAAAACAAAGATTCAGCTCCAACATATTCTGATGGCTATAAAAATTGACACAAACAACAGTTGTGTTGCTGTAGTTGCTTTTGAAAGTGAGATGTATTTTTGGGTGGCAATGCCAGACCTTTGACATGTTTCTAAGCACATCAGGCAGTCATCTTGCTCAATTGAAAGCAAGTCAATGTTCTGGGAGAAAGAAGCATGAAGGCAAGTTAGCCCTTGTGAGCCACCTTTTCAAGTGGTTGTCACAGGTTCAAGCTTTAAAGCCCATCAGGCAATGCTAGGTACCCATGAAGCCAACTCAGCAGCCTGTAATGGAGGTCACTGTGTTAACCAGTTAGTTTTTAAGTAAGAAACTTCAAGGGTTACTAGTTGTCATGGGAAGACTTGAGTCACAACATTGACCCATTCATGGCTGGTAGGATGTTTCCATGTCCACACAAAGAGGCAGTGGATCTTTAATGATGAAGAAGCAGGCTTTCACAAGCTTACCCTCACCAACCTTATCCTCCCGAGCATTTTGCAGCCTGAATGAGCATAGAATTGAGTTCTTTTGTTAGCAATGCCTCTTTTGTTAGCCAACATCACAATGAAGGCTTGCTGGTGCTTCTGGAAATGTGACAGAATGTTACAACATGGTCATTTTGGTTGAATTGTTTGTTCTAAGTTTTGAGAAGATTATTGTATACTTATTATTTACACCCATTGTTGGAATCTGATGAAGTCAGTGGAGAGTAATGACTGCTAGTCACTGTCATTCAGGATGAAGGTGATGGTGTAATGCTTGCTGAGTGGCTCTGGCAACATTATGACCACATTCATCTTTGTCATGTTTGTTCTGGTTTGACCAGGACTGACCCAGAATTTTATAGGCTACCTTAATTATCTTTGTGGAGTTTCATCTGCAATCACACTGACATATTTTCAGCAGACATGGTGGCAATCTTCTTCTTCCAGGCTAAAGAGGTACTCACATGAATTGGTATGCAGGTGCCCTGTTCCTGGTTGTAAAGAAATTCTTGTCTTCTCCAACAAGGTGCTATGCAACAGTTGTAAGCGAGAGGTGTGCCTGAAACATCGTTTTGGGCCAGATCACAACTGTGATGCCTATAGAAAACTTACTGAAAATAATAGGAGCCTTTCATCTTTTGGTAGCAAATTTCTGAATGGTTTCAAGGACAGAACATCATTTGGATCTGGGGCACAATCAAAAAATGTATCGAAAGGGTCATCATCCATGCAACTGGGAGCATTTAGCGGGGTGCTAACAGGGTTGCAATCAGCAGCATCCTCTGTCCGGACATCCATGGAAACAGGCATGAGCAGATTGAGTGAGAGCACAAGTGACTTCTTTAACAAAGTCCAACAAAATTCAGGCACAGAGACATACCATCCTCCACAGCAGTCAAGAGTCCAGACATCACCAAGGGAAGAGTGCCCACAGTGCCAGGCAAAGTTTGCTACAGTGGCACAGTTGATACAGCATGTGGAGAGTTTTCATGCAAGTGAGCCATCTGGGGAAGTACTGGATGTGTGCCCTAAGTGTGGAAAGGGGTTCCAAAATCCAATCATATTGGTGAACCATGTGGAGAGGGATCATGGTGGCAAATCCTAGCCTGAACTTGTTTGGATCTAGGGTTTTAGGTTTTCAGGAAATTCTCCACTGATTTGTTGAGATTTCTTTTGGATCATTGTTAGGATTTCGGGTACAGGATTGAGGAGGATATGTATTTCTGGGTTGGAGGAATTGCTGGATGACAGGTCATACGGCTACTTTTTCGCCAAGCATTTAGATTGCTTGCCTACTACTTCATCCCCCAGGTACTTTTTGAACACAGTTTTTAGCATCAACTTGATTTATGTTCATTTGTTGAACATGGCTGAAGCTCCTACCTTCACCCACTACAATAAGGCTTAGAGAATTGTAAGTGTTTCTAGCTTCTCATTATTTGTGGATCCGTTGAGTGCAAGGCTAATCAGATGCATCAACCAAATGGTGTTGCACCATTTACAAATCTCTGTTATCTTTCAGTTTGCTTGAGGGTTCATTTTTTATGTCATAATGTCTCTCAGTACAAGAATTAAATGACTTGATTAGTTGATATTGACATGATAAAGCCTTATGCAACTGTACAAGTGTTTTCTTTTAAGATGAAGTTGTTGTTGTTATATAGTATATATAGTTTAATTGCCATAGACAATCTTTAATTCTATATAACAGAGGTTTTGGGTGGTTAGTTTTGTCCAAGTCTAATGAGCAGATGCCTTCTGAGACCATATCTTGCCTAATGGCACCATGTTAGTTCAACAAATGTATAAGAGCCATCATAATTGTTCATTTGTTTTCATTGGATTGCATAAGACTGAAAAAAATCCAAACATTCAACGATCCCCAATCCAAAACATCTAATGTACATGTAGAGGGTAAGAATACAAAACCAATGACAATCACAAAATTTGATGATTTGCTTGAAGGTTTGATTGTTGCATAAGATTGGGCAGATGATAGCAATATAGCATAATATATCTTTTAACTGAGGTAAATTAGTCAAAACTGGATTCGTAAACTAATCTATTGTGGGACATCACATCTGATTTAGAAGCTAGTTGTTAGTATACTTCATCATGAAAACTTCATCCTTGTCTTTACATTTATGGGTTCTATAAGCCACAAGCTGATAGCCCAAGTAATTGGGACTTTGTACTCAAAGCTCACATTGCAGCAGTCCTGAGTTCAGCTCTCCACTGAGCCATGTTAAATGCTAAAACCAACCCAATAAACCCCCAGCCCAGAAAGGAAATAATAATCATTGCTTGGGACCGCATGGGATTGCATTATTCAACCACTCCTCATTCCAATAATGCAATCCTCAAACCAATGTTGGTGGGATTTACTATCTTACACACCAACTGTACTTGTTTCACAGTTATAACCAAATCTGCCAATATGGACCCACACCCATTTACTGCAAATCTGACATAGACTACATCTAAAGAAAAATGTACCACCTTCTCCACTTTCATGATATTAAAAATTTGCAAAAACGTATCACACCTCAGCCCCAAGTATACTATGATACTTGTTGGGATTAGTGGGTTTAACATCTTTACATCTTTTGCAATCAAACAATGTCACAAACTGATAATTGTCTTCTTGACTCCTGACAAATTATGTTAGCTTGTACCTACAATTGCCCTTCTCAAGATTACACAATTCTTTTCAAAAAGATAACAGGCTGAACAGAAGGTCCCTTGGATCAGAAATTTCTGGGTTATTTTTTGTCTGTTTTGGTGTCCTCGGTCAAAATGGAGCATCTGGTATGTAAAGGGATTCATCTTGTTTTCAGTTGAAGCCTCTAAATGGTAGGCTCTCAAGAATTGCAGATCCCTGTGTTGTTTTGGCCTGCAGTATTATCCAATGTAGTGTCTACTTGTTTCTGCAGCTGCATGTTAGGGTTTGTAATGACGAAACCTCAGACCTGTTTATATGAGCTGTTGTGATATGGATGGTACCTTCTTGGATTTACCTCAATGAGTTTTGGTGGCAAGGTGTTGTGCATCTGAAGATTCCTATACAAGTCTTTGTTAAAAGAATTATTTGCTGGCAGTTGCAGGATTCTTGCACTTCTCGGTGAGTTGCATAGTCTTCGGAACATTCCTCTGATGTCAAGTAGCTCTGGACTCTAGTAAAACTTATGCAAACATAGCCGTTGCACTGTGCTGGATATGTCTTTGAATGTTGATGTGATGATCCTTGTTAAGACTTTCCACAATCCATTTTCTGCAAGAAAACACAAAATCATCAGCAGAAACATCCCTCATTGTTCACCATCATGCAGGAAATGGATGGGAGGAGAGATCTGATGAACATGCAAAAAGCATCAAAGAAAGATTGGAGTAAGACAGTTTATCCACTCAGTGAGATGTGAAAAATGAACTTCACCTTGAGAAGTGCTGTGATTCGTCCAAGTTATCATATGTATGCAAGCAGCTGCTGATAGAAGGCCAACTATAGCCAAGGTGAAAATGGTGCTGTTTTCCAAACTGAGAAACAATTCCCCCTGCATTGGCAGTAGCATCAATGTATGAAAGATTGATATATCTTCCCCCAGGAATGTCATCTTGGTCCAACATCACATACACCAGGCCAGAAGCAAGAGGAGGAAGAGATCAGTAAAAATGGGACATTAGAAGCATCGAGGCTATGAGGATCTTGAGCCCAACATTTCCCATTAAGGGACTCAGCTCAGGGAATAAGATACGTTCTGACCTCGAAGAGGACTAATACTTTATACATCTAAGGGAAACAATGGACCTCAGAAAGCCAATGCATTAACTGTGCTCAAAGGGAGAAACAATCACCATAGTCTCACCCTGACAATTATGAAGAGTATAGCACCGTGGACAGGAACTCGAAACAAGCTTAGCACAGCAGCACGCCGGTCATTAGGAATATATCTGCAAAATGGAAAAAAGATTCCTAAGCTTCCTGGGCAGTTTCAAAACCAGATGAGAGAATTGTGAAACTCTTGTGGCTAATTTGTGCAATAAGTTAATTTCCTTTTCATCAGCTGCTACAATATTTCAGTTGGCTAAGGTTTGAAAATATAATTCAAAGGTCCAATGCAGATGTTCAATGGTGATGATTCATAAAATTGGTTCTTTGATAAATCAACATTGCATTCCTCTCACAAGGTCAAAGTCATGGTTGCTTACATACTGCGAAGGTGAGCCAGAGAAGGCCAAATAATCCCAACACAAATGTGAAATACACAGAAGCAAGCAAGGAGCACTCCAATCTCCTGCAATGGTCACACATGAAAACACAATGTCCATGAGTCAGCTAACCTGTGCATTGATTGACTCCTCCTGCTCATACTATCATGAGCTCCATACATTCGTCCCTTTTATGCCTAGTTAAATAAGTGTTTATAGGATGCTCTTGCACCAGGATCCATCAAGATAGGCAATTGGGTCCAGTGCTTGGCATTTTCTCTAGGAAGCACTCAAATCCATGCCCAAAACCCTCTAGTAATTTGCCTATAGTAAATGTGTATCAACTACTATGACAGCAATTATTGACTTACTGTGCAGTCTATATTGGGCTCTTCTCACCTTGGACATCTTTACTGAGTCATACAGCCATCTCCAAATCTACCCTCACAGACTACTTGCAGGTCTGGATTCCTCTATCTCCATTGGGCCCCTGCTTTCCTAGAAGTGATGAGCATTGCACCTGGTAATCATAAGCTGGCAAGAACAAGGAGCCAGCAGCCACCAGGAAGATGTATGGGAGAAAGGCCCTGGGGGGGGTATTGAAGGGCCAGCACTGGAGCAAAGCAGCAATAGAGCTGCCTAGCATCCTTGAAGCCATCAGGCATGTGTAGATTAAGCCACACTGCACCTCTCGTCCATCTGCCTACAACATTGGGTAACAGTCAAAATAGCAATCGAAGATCTTAGGCATCCACACTTAGCAGTCTTCTGCATAAAAAGACAGTTGAGCTTCTGTTGGCTTCTTGGGAGAAACCTTTGCAGCACATTTGAGACTCTCCTCCAAGACTATCCCCTGGGTTTAAGACAAAATGGTGCAAGAAACAGCAGTGACATCCAGCGATGAAGTCATAAAACTAACCACAAGAGTGGGTATCCACAATAACCAGAAGATAGCAACTGCAAGGTCAAAGCATGCTTGTGCCCATCCCAGCAAAGCCACTCTTTTCTCTGCACATGCCCACAATTCCAACACACCTCCAAATCTGTTACTTCCTATGTCACTGTAAGAAGAACATCTCCTGACACATGGAACAAATCTTCCAGCCTTTCTGAAAGCACAAGGACTGCCCACAGACCCTGCTCCCATATTTAATGAAATTTTACCTTGGAGAGCTTGAAAAGCATTTGAAATTGGTCTTGAGAGACTGATATGACGAACCCCTACATTCTCCACCCATGTGCTTTTGATTATAAGAAAACACACTGTGGAAACTACAGCAGCTGCAAAAGAGGGTGCTCGTGCACCAACTCCCTCCCGTTCAACCAACAAGTTGGCCAGAGCTCCACTGCCTATAGCTACAACCCCCATGCCCAAAGACATCATCCAAAATGTCTCATTGAGCCACTCATGTCTAAATCCCATCTGCAATCATTTTTGCCAGCCAAAGCATCCAGTAACACTGTCAGATAATCACAGTGTCAAATGGGAGGATGTAAGAAACAATGAGATGATACAAGTCTTTCTTGTTGAGCTGCTTGGTGAGATTAGACATGAAGAGAATCTGGAAGATTGCACAACATTCACTGCTCATGATGGTATAGAGTGCAAATCCGTATCAAGTTAGATCAGCACAAGGGTACAGGTAAAAGGTGCAAAATGCAATAGCATTACACAGCAGCTTGCAAATGAATAGACGAACAACATGACTGTTGCATACATAACTGCACAAGAAAGACTGAAGAGAGAAAAGAATATCATACCTTCTCATGCTCTGTTGTCATCCATGCCTCAAAAGCTGAAAAATAAAGGGCAGCTGAGAGCCCAAGACAGACATGGGCAAAACATAGCACCTTGAAGTTATTCATCTGCTTGGCAAAGAACGCTAAAACTTGGAGGAAGCAATACAACATACACATCCTCTTGCGACCTCTGCATGCCAGACATAAAAAATTCCATGCTCAAAACAAATTATTCAGAGCAAGCCAGTGGACATTCTTCAGAGTGATCTGGGATCAGTGAATCCATTCACATCCATTCCAGCTCTTGAAAAGAAAAGGATTACTATGGATTCTTGTTCACATAGTCCATCATCTCAAACCATTTCTGCGTGCATGCGTAGATTTATGACCCACATACATAGTGTCAGCCGAGGCTCCAAGGAAAGTCCCCAGCGGTAAGGAAGTGGCATGTCCGACTGCCAACAACAATGCTATGTCTCGTCTCTTCAGCGCGTAGCTCTGATACAGCGCTTCACCATACACTTGTTGCAATCCATCTGCCACTGCCCTTTCACCCAACTCGCCCAAGCTATCAGTCTCTCTGGATTTTCACCAATGCTCTCTGAAAATGATGGCAGAGAGCACAGAACAAAAGAATCCAGTTCAGAAAGACGAACCAAAAAAATACCCTTCCTCCCCCCCTCCCGTGGATTCCCTATTATACTTACTTGAGGCAAGCAAGAAAACAGTCAGAAATGCACGCTGAAACACGATGAAGGCGGAGGAGGAGGTAACACGTCGTGGTGCTGCAATGGTCGCAGCAGTTTTCTCCATAGCTACTCCTCCTCCTCCTCCTCCTCCTCCTCCTCCTGCTTTCCGGATCACAAAGGCTCTGCTGCTGTACAGGACCAACGCACAAGCCAACACTTGGAAAGCATACAACCATCGCATCACCCCCTCCCACGCCATCTCCTCCATCTCCCCCCGTCTTCTTCCCTCCCAAGCCCTCCCCCTCTCACAACCACCAGCAACACCACCACTACTACTACTTCTTTGTGATCGTTTCTTCAAACCCTAACCCTAAATCTCCATCGCCATTTTCTCCATGCGCGCGACGCTCACAAAACCCTCTCTCGTGCACTAATCTTCCTTTATCTGTCTCTTTGCACGAGGCCAAACAACCGACCGCCGGTCGGCGACGAACTTTACACCCTTGTGATATGACTCGGCTAACCATTCTTCGGTCGGCCAAGATCTTTATGACTGACCGGAAGTCGTCCAAGGCGAACTTTGAGAACCTGCCGCCAAGTCAGTCGCTCACCATTTTCTCTCTGCTCTAAATTCAGGAGCAAATCTCTTCTACGTAAGCATTGAGCTTGCAGAGATTCTCTTGGTAAAAATATTATCTTTTTATGTATCTAGTGCTTGAATAGAGTTCCTGATCTTTGTCAAATCCTTTGCATTATTGCAATGAATGATCCCAACCCAAAATTCACCTGGTTTTCCAGATTTTTATCTTCTCTTGTGTGTGTGTGTGTGTGCGCGCGCGCGCGCGCTTTGGCAGACTAGATTTGCTCTTGTAGTGGTGGCGGTGGCGGTGGTGGTGATACATATTTCGGACCTTTCAGCAACGATTGTAAATTACTGCGACAATAATAATTCTGGAAACGACGACGATGGCGGCGGCAACAGCATTTGTTTGTTCTCGCAAATTGACAGGTTCAACACTAATCCACAATTTCATGCAACAGAATTTTACATATTTGCATCATTACAGTTTTGATATCACAATTCAGTGTACCAAATTCTTTCTCTCGTGTCAGATCATTTGTATTGATCTTAATAAGAACATAAAAAGTCAGAGATCGTTTGTTCACAAAGAATTAGAAAGGCTGCAACAAACATATTGAGAGAGAGAGAGAGAGAGAGAGAGTTACAAGACAGAAACAGAGAAATAGACAGAGAGAGACAGAACTGAAGCATGCAACCAAAATTGGTTTCTGATTTTCCTGATCTTCACGAAGAATTGGAAGGCAGCAACAAGATATTTAGACGGAGATACGAGAGAGAGAGAGAGAGAGAGAGAGAGAGAGATAAGAAACAAAGAGACAGACACAGAGACACATGCAGAGTTGACACGCAGAGACAGAGACAGAGCTTGAGAATGCAACTAAAATTGGATTTTGATTGATGTTAGCATCCCTTGATACAACAAGAATGTCAAGAAGAAGTAGTAATCCTAGCAGCAAGAATGAACAAGGTAACAATATCTTATTGAAAGAAAACAGGAGTGTATATATGCATCTGTACTACTCTTGAAACTCTGCAACTCCGATTTCTCTCATTAATGTGAATTCTTGTGGAATGCGATCTATCTAGCTATTTATCAACTATAGAATGTTAATGCCATTTTCAGAAGACCCTTCAAGATCAAGAATTTGTATAAGAACAGTGGCATTGCAGTACAGCTAGAGATGATGAAGCTTAGAATTGTGATGCTGCCAGAGAAGGAAAGAAGAAGAAGAAGCTTGGAGAGAGCATGATGAGGAGGTGCAGCAGATTTTGAAAGAGATTTGAATTCTGATGTAGCCAGAGAAGGAAAGGAGCTTAGAGAAGAACTGTAGAGAGAAGATAAGAAGAAGCACTGAATTTTGAGAGAGATTTCAGTTGCTTTGCAGCCAGAGAAGAAGAAGTTTAGAGAAGGAGCTTAAAGAGAGGGGATGAAGAAGAGGAGGGAGAGGACACAATCAAGATGTTTGGGCATTCAGGTTTGCTACGGAATTTCAGAAAGCAATGTGACCAGCCCTGCTGCTCGATTACTTGCTTGCTCGCTTGCTTCTCTCTTTGAATTTACAGATCAGAAGAGAAGTTTGGAGAAGTTCGAAAATCTCACAAGGATTTTCAACGAGCAATGTGACGTCAATCCAGGTGAAGAAGAAGCAGCAGCAGCAGTAGCAGCTGGGGCATTTTGTTGCACTGGTGGTACGAGTACACTACTATTCGTAGAAGTTGAGAAGCTCATCGATATTGAGTTGCCGCACAGCGGGATCGTCGTTGTTGAGGAGCCAGAGAATGTGTTCCAAGAGAATAGCATCGCAATCCAAGGAGATGATGCGGCACGACGGTTGTTTACTCCTCCTCCTCCTGCCGCCTCTGTTTTCTCTTCCATTCTCATCATTATTGTTCTCCTTCTCATCGCTGGACAACAATCCACTACTGTCTGCTGCTGCTGCTGCTGCTCCTGCTCCTGTTACAGACTTAGAAGGAGGAGTCCTGGTCTTCTCCAACAACCGCTGCAGCAAAGTATGCTCCAGCATTTGCGGTTCCACCTTGAAGACTTGTCGCTCCTTGCCCACAAGCAACGTTACCAAGCTCTTCGGCTTCTTCGCAAAACGTACACACGACACCGCCGCGTTGTTGGATTCACACAAGGTACTTCTACTACAACAACTACTACCACTACCTACAACATTCCCCGCCATCTCCGAAGACGATTCCTCATCTTGTCTTGCTCTCTTATTATGCAACAGAAGTGGTGGTCGAAGATCGTCAATGTCCTGGTCGTTGTTGCTGCTGCTACTACCTTTGATTCCCCGCCTGCTCTCATCCCAGCATCGTAAGATCACTCGCTGCATTGCCTTTCCCTTCATACTCACAGCCTCTCTACTCTCATGGGGGGCAAGGAATTTCCTTTCTTCTTCTACAGCACAAAAGCTTAGAGAACAGCGACAGCAACAGCAATAGGTAGTCGACAAAACGGCAGAGAAAGAGTTGCAAAAGTGATCACTTTTTCTCCGAACTCATTCATTCCTGGCTGCTGCTGCTGCCGCATTTGCTGCTGTGGCGAGAATGGAAGGCGCCGCATTGTCATGTGCGCGCCACCGTGACCCCCATCGTCGTCGCTCACGAGTGAGCAGACAAGTGTGTTCGGAAGAGCCGTTGCAGCAACGGCTAGTGCACAGAGACGCACACGCGAGCCCATCCCCTATTTTCCGGCGCTGTCTATTTGCACCACCACCACCACCAAGGACGCTGCTTCCAACAGTACAACTAGGCTACTACTCTCAACCGAGTGTGCGCCTCGCACGTCGCTCGCTCGCAACGTCAGTGCTTTGCAACAGTGGGATTTTGACGTACACGCTGTTGCCGCAAAACACCATCTTCATTTTTCTGCAATTCAGATTTTGGACATGATTTCTGTCTACTTTTTTCTCTTCTGACAAATTTGGGAAAAGTCTGCAGCTTGCATCCGCCACACATCATCTCTAAACACGAGATCCTTCACTCCACTGCAGAATCCTTCAATACTGACTTTGTTCACAGAACTTCATCATCATCGAAGTGTCCTCTGCATCTCCAAACACACAATCCTTCACTGACTTTGTTCACAGAACTTCATCATCATCTTCAATGTGTCACCACACATCATCTCAAGACACAGAACCCTTCACTGACTTTGCTCACAGATCTTCATCATCATCATCATCAAAGTGTGGCTTGATTATTGTTCAACAAAGAATGATTGATTGAATTGATTACAACCACAAACAAAATGTTTCTGCTACTGCACACATTATGCATAAAACTTCCAACAAGAGTAAACATGTATGAGATTATAGCTACTGTTTTGAACTGATGTATTTGATATGAATAAATACTAACTCTTGAATGCAACTGATGAAGTGAAGCAAGAGAGAGAGAGAGAGAGAGAGAGAGATTCATTCTATCATTTCTTTTCCGGTTCTACTAATTGCTGGACAGTTCAAAAGCTGCATAGCAAACTCTTAGTATGGTTCTTTCTTCTTCATGGGTATCAAGGAATCTCCATCAGCATGATCAAATGTAACCAGAACCAAGCTAAAAAACTTTACTTTTTGAGACAGAAAAAATCCTCAAAAGGGACTTAAGAACCAGGGAAGAAGAAGAAATTATTACATGGACAAAACTAACTAGCAACAAACAACCCATTTTGCTGCTGCTACAGGCCATAACATCTAGACCCAGAAACATCAATTCAGCAACATAGTACTCAATCAATAGAGACAACTGAAAAAACCTAAGCCTGAATCCAGAGCTCAAAGCTGCACACAAATCTCACACCAAAGTCCTTACCTAATGTAAGAAGAACAAAATGTACTAAAATCAATTGTCAAAAACTGAAAGTCCCTTAAAATTCCCAGTTATGATTAGAAACTTGGCATGTGCCAAAGCAGAATCTGTCAAAATACTCAGTTATCATATGCATTTAGCGGGCTCTGTCATTGGCTTCTCCAACTGATTTCTTCACATCCCATAGAAGAACCACAACTTATGTCAACAGTTCCCATACGTTCCAAAGAATTCAAATCGAGGTTGCACTTGCGTACCTCGCCCCCAACATAAACCACAGGATTGTCAAATCACAATTTCAGTTTTCACTTGCTAGCCCAATTTTGTCCCTCTCAGATCTTCCTCTCAAAACAAAAATGTCGACCTCCTGCAGATCCACCTACTGGTGCTACCTGATCAATAGTTCAGGTTGATAGATTGGAGATTAATAGTTTGCAAAATCTAGCAATGCTCAATTTGCAGTCATTGAAGGGGTGGTCAAAGTGAAGATCCTCCCAGAGGAAATTAATCTTGTACATAACCCCAAAAATTGCTGTCTTTGTGGGCCCTCCTGCAAGTCAGGGATCCAATCAAATAGGAAGATCCTCAACACAGGATCTTCCAACAGAGTGAAAATCTTGGATGGCAATTTCACACCTGCCTGACACAAAAGGAAACCAAAGTTATGCTCTATCTGCATTGATGAGAGATGTTCAAAAGGCACAGAAATGGAGAGTCAATAAAAAAAAAACAACAGTGCACAGACAAAAAAAGAGCAGAAGAGTGAGACATTCCATACCTAACCAGCATATCTCTATCACAATGCTCAAACAACCAAACTAACTTGCCTACTGTCTCTAACAGACTGGAGATGGTCAAAATCAAAAACATCCACTACAGTTAAGAGATGGTCCAAGGCTGATCCTACTGGGAGTATACAAACCATCAATCTACCTATCACAACCTACTGCCTCTGATAAATAGGAGTCTCATGGGAGGATGATCCCAGGCTGATCCTAGTGTGTCTCAAGGTCTGTATGAGTCTTTTGCTGTCACACTGACCAAGAACTACAATAAGAAATGTGGGCCAATTTCTTGCTGGTCCCTTGGACTTACCATAACATATTTTGAATCTACAGGGACTCCTGTTTTCTCTTTTTCCTAAACCAATGCTATCCACTGGGAAACACTCATACCCTTCATTAGGAACTCATATGGAGAAACTGCCAACAAATTTGTTATGTGTTTACAATCTTGCTATCAGGGAACTATGAGATCCTCTCGTACATTAAGCTGCATCAGCCAAGTCCAGATCTTGTGAAAAAAGTTTCATTTAAGAGAAAAGAATCAAGTAAAAATGCTCAGCACACTCAGGCATGCTTTGAATGCTGGGCCAGCATGTTTTAGTGAGCTTATATCTATGGATCCAACCCGTTGCAAAGATAATGGGGACAAATGAATAGGGAAAAATTTGTAAAACTCAGAACAGTTTTCACAAGAATGATTTGGAGTTGAGGCATCGGATTTACAGCAGCCACCTGCTTCCCTGGTGGATCAAGCCAGGTCACCTTTTGGATTTATCTCAGCTTGCGCTTTTTGGCCTTTCTGGCTCGTTCTGCCCTTTCTTCAGCTTCAATTAGTTCCTGTTCCCGTTCATCTTCTTCCCTAGCAATTTTCGCACTGCAACACACACCTTGAATTCAGAGCACACCCAACATTTTCAAACAGCTTGCATGAACTTTACAGAAGCAGATAACCAATGCGACTTATCTACAAAATTGCAGAGAAACTTCACAACAACACTTTTGAAGTAAACTTTGTGTCCATTCTGGCCAACCCAAAACAAACACAACAAGAATGAATGTGGTCATAACCTTGTCATTGTCACCCACAAAGAATCAGACCGTCACCTTTGTCATGAATGACAGTGACCAGCTGTCATTACTCAAAACTGACTTCATTGTCTCCCAAGAGTGGGTGTATAGATAAGTATACTGTCTGCTCAAAATAACGGGCAACAAACATACAAAAATCTGCATCCTGAATTTTAATCACATTTCCAGAAGCAATGAGAGGCAACTTCAGTCATGCTGCTGCCGACAAAGTATTACAAGTGGCTCAACCATGACAGCAGATATAGTAACATTACCTGCGGCGTTCCTCTGCCTGTATTTTGCTGAATCCAACCTCCATATTCCGATCATCTTCATCATCCATATCACGATACTTGTTGGGATTGTACCTGTCATTCCCAACTTTATCCTTAGGATGTCTTCAACAATCTTCAACCATAGATAGATGAGAAATGCAAAAGCTAGCAAGTAATAATCTCTGTAATACGTTCCACCCAAATGATCACATCTGGAATCTCAGAACTGTACCGGAACATCTCCCGTATCATGCTAGATACACCACTGTAACCACGTGTGTCAGCCTCATCTTCATCAGAAATGAAGGAGTCCGATGATTCCACATCTTCAGACTGCCACCGTCTCTGGGTATCTGGCCTTTTGAATTTACTTGTGGTGATGGGGGTAGCTTTTGCAGGGACCTTGGTTTGTTTTTCTGGCACACTCTGAGATCCATTGATCCAGGGTGAGAAAACTGAAATCCCAAGTATTCTTGTGCAGTCAAAAGAATTTTCCTCATTTACCACTGGTAGGACACCAGAATACAGAGAACAAGTGAACATGCAAAGTAGGAAGACCAAAAAACACAGACCTGTCTACGATGTTCAGACTGCTGCCTCAACTCAGCTGCACTTGCTGGACGAGGCTTGTTTGATGGCCTTGCATATGTGTCCTTTCTCTGCACAACAGGGGCTTGCCCAGAAGCAGAGACTTTGTGTTGATTGCTCAATCTGTTCCTTTCAGATCCATTAATAGCTCCAGTGCTGTTTCTATTTGCCCCTTGCCTTCCTTCAACAATTTTTCTTTCAACAGGTTTTTGTTGACCAGAACCAGAGGTAACCTTGCTAGGTGGAAGCTTAGAGGGGGCTCTAGATGACTCAGGTTTCTTAAATCTGTCTAGGACAAGAGCTTCATGAGATGGGCCTGCCTTACCATTCCTCACAGGAAGTTTTGAGGATACTGGAGGCTTTAATTGTGGAGCAGGAGACTGCAATCTTGGATTGGGCTTTGGCCTTTCCTGTTGCAACTTAAGTGACTGCCGGGCTTGAATTTGCTGAGGCAGTCTTGATGATGAGGGTACTTTCGATACCGAAGCACTGGCATGCTTGCTGGATTTTGAGGGAGGACGACTGTCCCTTGAAGATTGAACAAGGTCTCGAATTTTAGAATTAGAGGTTAACTGCTTTGGACTTTCCAGCCTTGACTCCATTGCTGCAGCAACTACAAAAAGTCAAGTTCAGTGTCATCACACTATTGCCAGTGAATCATGTAGATAACAGTCTAACCAACCAGTGTATAAGCTGAAAACAATGTGAATCATGCAGCCAAGTGAAATCATGAATGTGATGCAAAGATGCAAAAAAAGCATAAAATGGAGGAAATATTAGCATAACAATGCAAAATTTGCTGCTTTTCCTCTGATCAAACAAGCAGTGTCTCAGTATAAGCTAACTCAAGTGCTGTTAACACTAGATCAGCACAGTAAAACACACAGATGTCTGAAATAGCAACCATGCAAGAGCAAGTACCCTAACACTGCAGCGTTTGTTCCAACTAAAACCAAGTTCCAGTCAGCATAACCCTGCCAGAAGGCCTACCAGGTTTCAAGGTTGTCAAGAGCTTCTTTGTTGGGACTTCATCAGGAGCATCCGACATTAAAAATGAATAGTCTCGGGCCTCTTTGAGCTTCTTCACTTTCAACAAAGCCTGAAGGATGATTACACTTATCAACAAGTGCCTAATTATTTGTGTACTCAGTAATTGCAAGAAAGTAATCAGTCTTCAGCTAAACCTGCAAGAATCTACATTAGAGAAAGCATACTACATTTCTCTTCTGGACAGAAATGATCACTCTGACTTGCAAGTCTCACAGATTTGCAAGGAAATTGTTCACCGTTGTCCCTTCATAGTGCACCAAGCATTGCAGAAAATGATGGATTAACCCCTATGGTACAACACTTCTTGTAGATAGCCCTATTGCAAAATGACTGCTGTAACAGATGCAGGCTTGGACCTACCTCACTGACTGGCTTTGGTGCCTTTGGGACTTGCCTATCTCCAGATTTATGGGCCACTGTTGCAGATGATTTGGATCCTGGCCTAGAAGATGCTGCAGAAGCCTTCTTCAATGCATTTTGGTCAGCCTACACAGCAGGGCATCTGGGGTTAACAGACACATGCACCCATAACATCGTCCTCAGCTGCATTAGACAAAAGATGAAGGTCTTGGCAGCTCCAGCAACATGGAGGTAAACCACAAGTTCTCTTGGGTCAGACATTATGTCATGACAGCCATGGGCACTTGATCTGTCATTTGATCATATATATATATATATATATAGAGGATCAAAGTGCATGCAACAAACATCAGCAAATGGTATGAACCCTGAGGAGCAAAGCATCACCCAATTAAAGATTGAAGATCACCACATTGTCAATGACTACTCCAGAAACTACAAACTTTGTCAAATCACTTGCATGCAGCAGAAGAAGAGATTTTGGACAAAGGGGGGTCTGAGTTTCATCTGTAGTGTGTGTGCTCACAGAAGAATTGAAGCACTGTGAGAATCTAACATCGAGCAGACCTGAGCTTGCTTGGCAGCTCGAGCTGCAACCATCCTGGTAACCTCCCTAGCAGCGGCTTCATCAATGATGCGTTTTGCCACTATTGGCTCTGAAGGTCCGAAGAAGGAACCAAAGCTGCACAACATGACACAAAGAAAATTAGGCACCTGCCTCTGACAAGTTCTTCAGACAAGCTCTTCGCAATCAGTGTCTTGGCATTCAATCTGAGATGTGAAAGCCTATGACCTCGCATTCCCCTCATCCTCACTGAGAAGGGATTTTTTAATGGATTCTATGACCTAATTCAGTACCGATTGCATTGCAGCAGCTAGAAAGCTTGCTCCTTCAAAGAAGCTAACCTGTGATTCTTCGAATGCAGGCGTTTGTCAGGATCTTGTGCAGTTGGTAGAGTTTCTGGGACATCATGATGCAACAAAGGTCGAGACCCACTCTTGCCTTTCAACTTCTGTCGCTCAAGTTCCTTAAGTCTTTGTCTTCGGTCCAGATACTCCAACCTCTCGAGACTGACATCAGCAGAAGCCTTAGAAGTTTCTCTTTTACTACCACTAGTGCTGTTCCTTCTCCGCTCCTGCTGCTGCTCTTGTCGTGCTGCTTCATCTTCATCCAGCAAACAAGTGTAGTCGCGATTGTTGCGCAGATATTCCTGCCCTCCCACCAGAACAAAAAAATCTCCAATTGCCAAATCCCTTCAAACAAAAAAAGACTCAGAAACAAACCGACCTGCAACACAAACTGTGCAGGAATGCCGGCCAGAGAAACCAATTCTCGGTAACATTTCTGCAACTTCCATGACCCGAACAAGAACAAAACTCACAGAAACAAATAGTCAATTCCACCAAAAAGGGATTTTACTAACAGCTCTATCTTCTCTCCACATCTTCGACTGCTGCGGACAACGCGCGTTACCACAGAAGAACCAGTTTCTCTTGTCGGATCTTCTCCTGAGAGAAAAGGACAAAACCGCTGTTGTTTCGTTTGATGAACGTGGTGATTTTGCAAGAAATTCGAGTGGCGAGCATGCTCCAATTGCAACTCATTTTCTGCAAACGAACGAACGAACGAACGAAGAGTTCCCTGCAATCATCTCTCAGAGGAAGATCGTGCTGCAGCTATGGTGGAAGAAAAGGTCGCGAGCCTGCGGGGTCTGTAGATTAGGGTTAGGGTTTGAGAGAGCGAAAGCATTTCCATCTCCATACGTACAGTAGTTCTTCATTTCGTGAAGTAGGGAGGGGATCGAGCAGCAAGACATCTGCAGCTGCGTTTGGAGATTGTTGACAATGGAAGCAACAGAGCAGCAACAACAACGAGAATAAACTGAGAGGAGCAGAGCAGTACTTGCTGAAGCTTTGCCAGAAGGTACTATGGTTTAAACTAATGCTCTTGAGCTTGTGAGGTCCTCCCATTTCTTCCTCTGGAGATATTGTTTCTCCATTCTGTTTGCTCTGATGTTATTACACTGGTCCAGAGATGACTATATCTCCTGTACAACCTAAGATGATGCAAAACTCCAAAGACTGAGAGTGATCCTCCTCTCAGTGTCGAACACAAATTCTCCTACCCTGCAGTCACATGCATAGAGGGAAATCAAGGTAGTAGAATACAGACAGACATGGCATTCGTCTGCTCTCAAATCACATCTTCAACCTCCCTTGGCTGTTTGAACATCATCTTCAGCCTCTCTTGATGTTTGACATCATCTTTAACCTCCCTTTGGTGTTTGACAATTTTTCAACAAGAGTTCTCAGCCAGAATATCCAGGTATGAATGTAATTTGTATGTCCGATGCATAGTGCACACTTGGTCCCCAAAGATCACACATGCTCTTATAATTCTCCATGTGATTTCTGCATCTCTTTTATGTTTTGCTTGTTTTCATTCTTTCTTGGGTTCTTCCTACTCTTTGTGTTTCCAGTTTCTTCTGGGTTTCCTTGGGAATTGCCATCTCTTTATGCTTTGTTGAGCTAGCCAGCATCATGGTTGAGTCATTCTTGTTATTGCCAGTTGGTCTTGTGACGGAAACTCAGTTATCTGTAAATCATTGTGCATGTTCTTATTGTTTCCCATATTATTTGTCTCTCTTTTTCATGTTTCCTTGCTTTTGTTCTTTCAGGTTCTTCCTGGTCTTTGTGTTCCAGTTTCTTCTCAGTTTCTGTGTTAATCTCCATCTCTTTATGCTTTGTTGAGCTTGCCTGCATCATGGCTGAGTTTCCTTGTTACTGTTAGTCTTGTGATGAAAACTTACTTGAGATTATTGTTTGACATTGACCTCAATGGTGATGTTAGGGTAGTCAATCACTACCATACCATTTGTTGTTGAAGGTCTCATTGAACAATCTGATTGTTACTATCGTTAAAACTGCTCCTCAATTTTTCCCTTACCTTTGAGCATTGGGGTCTTGACATTTTATTGCTTGTTGAGATGACCTTGGATTTGGTATCTCCATGGGTTCCTTATTATTAGGTCACCTTCAACTTTATTTGGGTTGAATTAGAAATGTAAGTATACCAAAGTTTGCAATATTTATCATGACATACTTCATTTTTGTACTCAACAGGATAGCACCAAAGGAAACAAGCAAAGGGGTCCAAGCACTAAACAAGGCAAGCTAGAGCTCAAGAATGCATGGCTTCTATTCAGAAGGCTATGAGGCATATTCATCACAAACAAAAAATGGGTTTGCAAAAAACTTCTTGAGAATGTTAGAAGTAAAAATTCATAAAGATAGAGGATTGGAAAACAAAAAAGAAAACAAAATGAATAGGAAAGATTTTTATTTCATCAAACTTTCAATATTCAAAATGCTTGATACATCAACTCCTTCCCTTGCTAACCTCACTATTTCACCACTCTACAAATTCCTTTTAAAAATCAGGGTAAAAAATTTTGTCTCATAATTGCATGTTTATAAAGACATAGAATAAAGAAGAAGACAACGAATTATTGAGACTGAATGTATTTGAATGTACTCCAATTTCTTTCACATGAGGATGTAGAAAGAATTTGAGCAAGAGTTCTAATAGCAATTTTTTGAAGCTTCAAAGTTTGTGTCTCACTTAAGATGACTTGGAAGTTCTTTGGTCATGACCAATGGAAGTAGATAAAAACTTGATTCATCCATATTATGAAATGTGGGCAATTACCTCTCAATCGAAATTTAAATCTTAACAGTTTAATAGAATTTCTCTCATCTTATGCAAAATCTTTTTACATCCTCCTTGTTTCTTTATAAACCTTTTCATCTCCACTCAAGGATTAAAGCACATCCAACACAAGATAATTCACTAAAAAGTCATCTCTCTTGTGAAAAATCTCTTATGAAAGTTGTGTCATGAGTTGCATGTTATTATCAAATAATCTGTTTTTTTAATAGAATTTTTTTCCATGATTGGCATGTGACACATCTTCAAATGCTTGCTATAGGGTATTCAAGTAAAATATTTAATACAATGTGTTATGGAAGACTTGGAAGTTTTATGTTTGTTCTTTAATTCATCACATCAAATTAGGTTAAAAAAGTGTTGTGGTGTTTTAAGATTACAAGTAAAGATTAATCATGATAAATTTAATAATTTTTTTACTTTAATTATCTACTTGAAATAAAAATGAAAAGTAACTTTTAAATGTAATTTTTGATTGTTCTAATTTGAATGGTCAAAAACCAAGATAGTTTTTCATTATTGTGCAATAGTTTTCAAATTTCACATTGTATAATTTTTTTTATTTTTTATTAAATATTTGTGAAACTTTTTGTTGTTTGGTATATTGTTCAAATATGTGTTAGGTAGGTTTTTAAATAGAGAAATTATTATATATGTTTTTATGGTGTTTTCAAGAATACAATGTTCTTCATATTTTAATTTAATATAACTATATTTCATTAAGTATTTTGGGTTGAAAATTTCCCAAACATCCATTTTTATAAAAAAAATTTAAATTTTAAGACCAAAATTTAATTTATTTTTAAAAATAAAATATCATATTTGTAATTAAAAATATTGTGAATTTTTTATTGTACATTGCCACCCATTTTGATGTTATTTTATTCCTTTCATATGCATGCTACAAGATAAAAGTGGAGTATTGTTGAATATATTTTTTTTTTCAAAGTATGTAAATTTTTTCAGATTTTGTATTTCATCTTAACAAATTTTATCATAATTTTGAATTGTATAAATAGGTTAATTTTTTTAGGTTTTCTTCTCTTGTATTATAAACGTTAACTTTGTTTTATGTCATGGACATGTGGTAAAGGACTTTTTAAACTTTTGCAAAAATATTTTAACTTTCAAAAATTACAAATTTCATATATTTTAAATTGTGAATGTTTTTTGAATGTGGGTAGTAAGTTACTATCATTTTATTTTTTACCATCAAAATTATTTTATTAATAAATTCATTTTCTTAGTCCTTTGCAAAATTAATCACATCTTACATAATTATTATTCAAGTTCAAACATCTTCTATTAAAACCAAAATTCAAAATTAAATTTAATATTTTTTAATTTGAGTCATTAACATTCATAAATGCTTGAGGATTATTGAAAAATCATTCAATATTTAAATGGTATGAGGTTTCCAATTAAAGTCACAAATGCAATATTCACACCTTTGAATGTGAATGTGATTCAATCATTAATGTGTAATGTAATTGATTGGTGTTACATGAAGTGCAAGGTGATTTATTTATCTTTGAATCATGCACAAAAGTGAGAACATGGATCAAAAAAATTCAACTTATAATGATGAAAAATTATGAAAAACAAACCAAGTTGAATTTCATGCACAATTAATGTTTAAAAAACATCATCATGAATAAGTTATTAAAATTAACATTTATGTAATTAAATAAGTAACAAGCTCTATTAATATCACTCCTAAACTCATTATAGATTTTGTCATTATATAATATGCATGTAATTTAATGTCAATATCTTATTATTTATGTAATTATTTAAAGTTAATATTGGTAACTTATTGGCTACTGGGGTTTTATAGTTTAACAATGGTTTGGTGAATCATCATTAATTAATTATGGCTCCAATTAATATGCATGATTCAAACATGATAATTCATTATGTAAGTCTTCGCACATTAATACTCATAATTCAAAAATAGTGATTCATTAAAAAAATATTTACACAAATTCATGTGCATGATTCAAATATATTGATTCACAAAAAAAGTCTTTGAATAAATTATTATGTATAATTGAAAGAAAAGTGATTGACAAAAAAAAATCATTTACACAAATTAATGTGCATGATTCAAAGATGAAGATTTTTGAAAAAAAATCTTTACACAAATTAATGTGTACGAATCAAAAATATGATTTGTGAGAAAAACATTTGCATAAATTAATGTGTATGACTCAAAAATAATGATTTGTGAAAAAAATCTTTGCACAAATTAATGTGCATGAATTAAGTATAATGATTCACAAATAATGTCTTTGCACAAATTAGTATGCATGACTCAAAAATGATGACTAAAAATATATATATATATATATTCACACAAACTAATGTGCATGATTCAAATATGTTGATTCATTAAAAAAAACATGTTACAAATTAACGTGTATATTGAGTCACATGTTGAATCATGCGATGTGTAAGAATTTAGAAATTTTCTTGTTTAATTTCCTTTTGTTTTCGATTTAAGTGGGTGTTTGGGACTTTTGAAAATATTTTCAATTGACAAAAAAACTTGATGAAATTTTTTAACGTAATTTATGAATGTGCAGAATCCATGGTAGGAAAATGATTATGGCATAATGGTTATAAATAGAAAATAGACATGTGAGTATTTTGTTAAAATACAAATATAGATTTTCATGTCCATGCAATAAAAATACATAATTTTTATCATATACCCATTTATATTCCACATCTTTTGGTTCCGTAATTTGGACACAAGTCTATATTCTTTAAGTTATGAAATTTAGTTTTGTTATCAAAAATTTTGAAAAAAATAGAACCATTAGTCATTTAACATAATTTGGATTAATTAACATAATTTTTAAATGTTATGAAACAAAACATGTGTAAAAAAAATTCACAATTTTTACCACTATTTAACATGATTTTTAGAACATAGATGTGTGTTTATGTCCCAAAGATTTTTTTGGGGTTATTTTGGAATTTATTTTGGAGGTGTTTAAAACTACTTAGGAGGCAAAGCAACTCAAAAGCAACTTGAAAAAGAAAGAAACGAAGAGGAAAAATAACTACGAAAAGTGACTTTCTTCCACTCTAACCCCTCCAAACCAACAATGGTGGTAAAGGTTTGATGTCATTACCATGTGTTCTTTCTTACACAAATGGTTTACTGCTTTCAATAAGATTTTTTGTTTTTTTTTCTTTTAACTATTTTTTTTTAAATTAATTTTTTTGCTTCTAGTTTTTTTCATGTCGTTTAGTTAGCTTTTTTAATATTATTTTTATGGCATTTCTATTTTTGTAGAGTGTTTTTATTTATATCCCTTGTGCTTTATTTTTTTTGTATTCTTTTTCAATATTTTATTTGGTTTTGGTTTTATATACCTTTTTTTAAAAAAATTATACCCTTTTTAAATTTTATTTCTATCTTTTTCTTTTTTGGTTTTAAAGTTGTTGTTCTATTGGATTTTTTCCTTTTTTTAATTTATTTTTAGATTTCTACAAACCTCAACCTAAATTAAATTGAAAACCTAGGAGCAACAACATGAAGCAATTCAACTTAAGGCCAATAATCACTTGAGAAAATCTTGTCGAAAAAGCTTCAAAACATAGTTCCAAGAATAAATGATTTGAAGATATATGCAAACACACCTTCGCTCTGCTCCCAAAGCACTTTCCTTTCTACAATTACGACAAGGAATATGGCCACCCACGGGGCAGCATGTGTTGCAAGAAAGAAGATGAAACCAATTTAAGAAAAAAAAACATTGTCAAAAGAAATGAACAAAAATGGATTGAAAGTGGATCCGTGTTTTTCCACAAATCATTGAAACATCGACATTGAACAACATCCAAAATGAAACTTCCATTTGTTAATGTAACATCAAGTTTTTTTTTTAAATTTAAAATGACCAAAGTAGCAAATTGACTCATGTGTGAATATATAAGGTTTCATCTTCCTGGGTTTATAAAAGAAAAAGTGATTATATATATATATATGTTAGTGAGAAAACAAGAAAAGAGGGTTGTGGTAATCTAGCAGAAGACTTTCCTTCAACAAAATTTAATAAAAGAATCCATCAAACCTTCTAATCATGATCTAGTTTCTTCTTAATGTCTATTCTCCAGGGTCTTGAAGTTTCTTTAGTTTTTTTAATGGTTCTAATTTCTCTATGGTTGGCTCAAGGTTCTTTTGTTCCTATAAAGAAACTTTGAGAATTTCTCAAAACTCCTCAATTTTTTCTCTCATAATACCTCGTGTTAAACTTGCTAGGTTACTCTAGTATTTTTGTGCAGAATTTTGTTAAAGCTTTCTTTTACCTATTAATTTTAGCCAAATGCTGACTTGAAAAAATGATTTTCAATTATATCGACGATTTTTTAGAGGAACACAATGGCTTGAAATAGCTAGATTTTAAAGAAAATAAAATTCGTATCGCCGTTTATTTTAATAATAAGTTCTCGTATGTGGCTGACAATGTACCAGGATTTTGTTTTTTGATTTTTCGTTTTCCATCCAAAATTTGGCTAAATTATTTTCTACAGGATCGGCACTTTGAGTACGCCACAATTTCCTTCGATGAAACTTTGATTTCTCTCCAATAATATTAGCAATACATTTGCGGTGTAGATTTCTACTCATGTGACATTCAGATTGAAACAAAACGTATCCATCGGCACTATTTGATTAGGAATGATGATGTGGACTTGAATACTTGTTTCCTTATTTGTCCTTCATAGGGTTTGGATCCCATAACATCCGTTGCCATGGATTCAATGGCTACTGAGGGACATCGTTATGAAATATGTGCTTGGAAATTTTGGCCAGGCACGAATCTCGAACAACATAACTTCGGACTAGTCCATCGGACTTTGCTCAAGGCCTCCTCGAAAACTTCAAAGGATTTCAAAACAACATGATGTTAAATGGTTGCAAAAGAGGCAAATTTTGGTTCAAGCAAGAATTATGGGCTGCACTACAGGTCTAGCTTGTTTTTAAAGTGATGTTTTAAGTTTTGATGCGTTGTTTGTCTGAACAATCTCATCCGTGCATATTGACGTTGTTCCGTGTTAAGGTCAATGTCCACAACCTGTAGCACTTGCATTGTGGGAAGAACCCCAACCCTTGGCAACGAGAGACCAAGATGCGCTCCAAATGCCGAATGAACTATCTGACAACATCATGACGACGAAAGAGCCTCCGGATTGGTTAGCACCTCTTTACCCGTGCCCATCTTGAACGTAGATGTTGGGTTAATCACGGGGTTTCTAACTTGAAATTCGCTTGTAAGCAGATTGCATCTAATCGAATGTGAATTATTCACAGGAACACCAAATTGCCTTTTACCAAACATTGGGGTCTGGACGACAATGTTTGGATAATCCGACATTTCCGTGGCAAAGGGCACAATGTCCTTAATTTAGTGTAAAAAGTAATAAAGCTCGAGCTCACAATGTCACATGAAGTGCAAAACAAGGGAAACTATTTGTTTCTCGATGATTTTTAGGAGATTCATGAAGATTCCATGTTGATTCACCACGGGGAGATGGTGGCCATCATTTTACACGAATTTGTTCCACTAATAGAAGCATAAGAGCATGTTCGAACGTTGGGAAATTTATTTCGATACGGTGGCACCATCCTACGATCCTATTTTTGAAAGTCCAGAATGGCGTTATTTGGGCATAGGTTCAGTCACGTCAATTTTATTATGGACGGGTCGGTACCCTTCAACAGCCCAAACTTGTGCATGGATGTTCATTCATAAAATCTTTTTTTCTCATGACATTTGGTTTTTTTTTCCTCAGGTACCGACACACTACTAAAAATGTCAAAAACAAAAAAACTTGGTTGCAAGAAAAACTTGAGCACTCCGCAAATACTTGGGCAACTGAATTCGTGCAGGCAAATCTACATCCGTAGCTAACATCGTAGCTCCGAAAGTTAAATAACTTCTTCCACGAAAAGTTGCCATTTGGCACTTCTCGAGTTGGGAAAAGTTGTTTTACAACTATGGCAATTATGGAAAACTACTAGTCCACACCACATGTAGACATGGACTTGTCTAATTCCGTGATTGCATGGTTCTTAGAGGGTAAATGTTCATTGCCACATTTGTCCATTTTGAACACTTCAAACTTTGTGAGAATTGTTTTTGCAAAACTATATACTAACACCACAATTATGAACCTAATTGAAGTTGGATAGGAGAAGTAAGATCCGGAGGGCAATTTGTATTTCCTATGCACATAATGTTTTTCCAACCTCGACACGGGATTGTCATATTGTTCCAATCTGCATGGCTGCAACACTACACCATGCCCATCCAAGACCAGAAACGCTAAACTGGGTTGTGCCTTGTATCTTCAGAACCCGATGCTGTCCTAGTATGTCACTCGACAAGCCAATTTATGTTGCATTAATCAAGCTCTAAATGAATCCATGCGAAAGAAAAATTCCACTCAAAGGCAAGGGAAGAGGAAAATCAGTTTGCTTGCTTGAAGGTGTTTTACTTGTAACCTGTTGTAGTAACATTGTCGATGTCTCTGATGAAGTTTAATCCCATGATCAACTCTTGATACCAGTACTTATTTAGTAACATGTTTTTCTTTCGTAGATAATCTTATGGTCCTTCTGCCCTTCGTGGGATGTTGAACATGGTCCTTGATGTATTATAGGAATATTTTTTAAGAATCGAGACTTTGCTGTTGTTAAGGTTTATGTGTTTGATCGATATCATGATAGATACATGTGTTCACTATTTGTAGCAACACAGAAGAATTGTAGCACTCATTGTAAGTGCCCACACCAATGGGTTCAAACCTCCTCTAGACTTTCTTCTTTTTCCTTCAGAGATTATTCGAATAATATTTGGACCATCTGCAACTTCACGGCAATAGGTGCAAGAAAAAATAAAAATCAGAACTTTTTTATTAGCAATGAACTCTTTTTCCTCATGTAGCAGGTAATAACTTAATAAATTTGCTGCTACTACAATTGATAACTATGCATTCGTTAGTCTACAAGCTTGTTTCTTGTCGACATCATCACATTGTTTTCTAAATGCCATCTTCAAGTTGATTTCTTTTGTAGACTTTCTGTGTTTGACAATCAACTGAAGTTGTCATGATCGTTGTTATTTAATGATGTAATACATTTTTGCCTAAATGCCATACAACCTATGCAAACAAAGCATGTGAGGCATTAATTAGAAACAATATTGAGATCACCCATCTTGCAAAAAAAAAGCTCGACGAACATCAAAGAAGAGTTCATGACATGAACTCACCAATGATAAAAAGGTCCATTTCAAGTCCAACACGCTCCAGAATTTTAAAGCCATCCATGTTAAGCACTTACACATCATTGACGACTGGATCAAACTTGTCTATGTCTTCCTTCGGTAATTCCGATGCCTTGGCTACCCTCCCACATGATGTAACTGAAAGAAAATACAGAGATGTGTACCAATCACACAACCCCGACTCTTCACCATTTCTATTTCTGCATGCAATCCCCGTTGAATAAGACTCATTGCTAACTCATTGGACCTTTCTAAAAAGCTTAAAATCCTTCTAGAAGCACATGTTATGCTCTTGAGACATTTGCACTGGCTACTAAAATAATTTGGGAATAATTGCGTCCAAATTACAACCCAATTCAACCACTAACAACCATTCTTGATGATAATATAAAAGTCAGTTGTCGAAAATGGGGTAAACATTTGACAGCACAGAGCAAAGCTCTAGAGGAAGGAATCACTTGCAAATCATGGAGACTTCACTGTGTTGTATGCACATAAACTCCCGGACCATCAAATTGAGGACATGAATTCTTGCTCACGAATATGAAGGACACATCAAAAACAAAAACTAGCAAAGAAACAGACCTTGATAGGAACATTGGTGTGACATCCATTCCAAAATCACAAGACAAATTAGATCATCGTCGATTACAAGAACACGTAGGCCACTAGGAAATTTGTCCACAGAGTTTACATCTTTATGATAAATGTGTGCCTGCATGTGTGCCTACATGTGTGCTTAATAAATGATAAAGACGGAAGGCAAACTTCAGTTGTACTTGAGAGTGCCCTGAGCTTCTATTCTTCTCTCCAAATTGCACACAGACACGGTCAAGGATCAAGTGTGGATTAGCAGAAGAAACAAATATCCAAATGGAAGGCAAATTTCGGTTGTACTTGAGAGCACCCTAAGCTTATGTTTTTCTCTCCAAATTGCAAACAAACATGGTCAAGGATCAAGCGTGGATCAGCAGAAGCAGCAAATGTCTAGACTAAAGGCAAACTTCAGTTGTACTTGAAAGCGTCCTGAGCTTTTGTTTTTATTTCTAAATTGCAAACAAACACACTCAAGGATCAAGTGTGGATCAGCAGAAGCAGCAAATGTCTAGACAGAAGGCAAACTTCGGTTGTATTCGAGAGCGTCTTGAGCTTTTGTTCTTCTCTCTAAATTGCAAACAAACACGATTAAGGATCAAGCGTGGATTAGCAGAGGCAACATATGTCAAGAAAGTAGCCTTCAAAAAATACCTTTCGACAGGTTTCCCTGATGAACAAAGGAGCCTCTAAAAACACACAAACTTTTTCCATGTGTGCAAGTTTCCTCCCTTGTAACACGACCTCATCGAAAGTTGCTCCAAGAGCAACAACTTAGAAAGAAAGAAAGAAACACACGACAAAACCTTGAACACTAGAGCTTTGAAACACTTAAGGAGAGCTTTTCCTCTAGATCACAAAAGAAGGATTTGAGATAGAAGACTTCTGCAAAAGAAGAAGAAAACCGCAAATCGCCGCGAAAAAAAATAGGGAAACAGAAATAAGAAGTTAACATTTTTTTGTTACGTCAAGGTTTATGAAGTTAGATGTTGGATTTTCAAAATAGGTAGTGCCAAATGCCATTTAGGGATTGTTTATTCCCAATACTCGTTAAAGTAAATACATATATTACCTTTCCTTAACATTTAAAGGTCTTGAAAGGTTTCTATTCCACTTCACATCCATGTGAACAAGCTAAAAAAAGACAAATATGCTCCTATGGTTCCTTCTGTTTGTTTGGGGTGGGATCTAAATGTTTAACAAGGTATTTTTAAGTTGATAATGAAGTTTAATGTTCTTCAAGCCATGGCTAAAATATTAACCTTTGCATTTAATATAGCAATCCAATCATTATTAATCCCCTTGAGCACATGTATATAAGGAATCATCAATGCATCACTGTTATTTTTTATTTTTTTTCTAGAGTTCTTAAAGTTGGCCAAGATTGCTATGGTGCATTATGGAAGATGAATGACGATTCAACTCAATTTCTTTCTTTAAAAGCAAATAGTGCAATCACTTGAACCTTCATTTTACAACTTGTTGTTATTATACGCACAAAAGTTTTTCAAATTTGACAACTTTCCATCCCAAGTTGCTTGTGATTTGTGGTCAAATGTCCAAGTAACACTAGTTGGGGCCAAAATGACATTTTAAAAAAATTCTTAAAATCATGTTGCAAAATCAAGATTTGTTTATTGTCCCACAACTTTCAAGAAAAACTTTCAATTCGATATCAAGTTGTTTGATCAAACATCATTTTGTCCCCAAAATTTGGTCACAATTGTTCAAGTGACCATGCTTTATCCAATAAAATAAAAAACTCAAAACACAAATACATTAGATTAATCCCTAATATGATAATAAGTCCAATGTTTTGCTTTCATTTTCTCTTGGGAATTTCACCTTCACTTTGCAATACTTCTTAAAATTCCACAAATTGGGACCCAAACTCAAAATAAAAAATGAATAGAAGGTCAAATTTTTAATGACACCTAAATTAAAATAAACATTTTACATGCCTAAGGGGTCTACTTATTTTACATAAATGAAATCTAGTTATCCCATGAATTCATTTGGGTGTCCCATGAGATAAAGTGACATTTTGATGACAAAATTTCAAAAATGAGCTTAATGTACATCCAATGAAGAAAATTTCAACAAGATTTCAAAGAGACCATTATTCAATCAACATTTATTTTTCTTGAAAGCATTTTTTATATCATTATTTTCACATGAGAAAAATCCACCTTTGGATTTGTAAAAATGATCATATTAAAAAAAATTCAAAGTGCTTATTTGGATAATTATTTAGGGTTTTCCAAAAAAATAATTATATCATTATTTAAGGATGGAACAAAATTTCTTTTAATAAATTTTTCACATATGAACAATACGGTGAATTCCTCAAACACCTTTAATTATTTTAACATCTTTAATGTTGAAGAGTTTATTGATGTTATGGACATTGAACCTTTTATCATTTTCAAGTGACATTAGTTGATATTACTAGTTCAAAAAAAAAAATTCACAACAACAAAAATAGTATTGGGTGCTAGTCAATCAATGGATTTGAATGTTGAAGTTAGGGATGTGCTAAGAACAACACCCCTGACACATAAATTATTCAAAACTTAAGCTTATTTAACTTAATCCAAATTTAAAGATTTAATTATGTTGGTGATGTTACCTATTAATGCCAATGCAGAATCTATTAAAAACATTCATAGGCTTTCTAAATGACCATGCTAATTGACGTCAAAATTACATCTTTTGAATTTCATTTTATCTTTCAAGCATGACAATGTGATCATGCATGATGCATTCATGTGAAATTGGTCGAAGTTGAAGAGTGCATTGTGCATCGATGCACTTTTCATTTTGTCATGCATTAATGTGATTATTATAAACAAGAATCTAATGACTGACAATTAAAAAGAAGTAACTTACATTGATTTAGTGGATTCAAGAATTTTCGAATCACATTGGATTCATTGATGGAACTTTGGTGAAGATTTGCATGTTATGAAATAATATGACATATGAAGCTTAATTCAACGATAAATGTATATATTATATATATTCAATCAACAACACAATGAGGTCACTGGGGTCTTTTCATTTACATCAAACATCAAATACCCAAGAAACTACACAAGAAACATAATTAATTTTTTTTAAAAATCAAAATTATGAAGGTTAATTATGTTATGCAAACTTGCCAACAATTTTGTTGCAAGTGTTGCATCAAAATGAGCCTAACTTTGTTCGTGGGGAGAAGTGATCAGCTTTCTCGATGCAGAGAATTAGAAGCTTATCCTCTCCAGAATCTGTACAAATCAAATTGGAAAAAGTTTGGATGCTTCCAAAGCTTCACAGAGCCCTGCTGCCATTTTGGGTTTTTTCTGAAGATCTAAGAATCAATCTCTTGTACTCATCCTCGGAAAATACAATCAAGGATGAGCTCATCTTACTTTGAGAAGAAGCGTAATTGGATATATGATTGACGATGAGAGGATGATCTTCCTTTGCTTGCAATCCTGGGCTGTTCAAGGGATCAGCAGGCTTTTTCAGCGCTCCAACAATATCCTCTGCCACTTTCTTGGAGATGAAAAGGGGAGCTCGACATCTGAGAGCCAGTGCAATCCCATCAGATGGCCGCATGTCAACACTTCTGAGTCCACGACTAGCAGGGACCACCACATTCTCACTCTGCACAGAAGGCATTGTTGATGGCTCCAGAGAAAGCACCAGTCGGCTATAAAATACATCACTCTCCATGCTTGTAATTGTTACTCTGGCAACCTGTAGCAAGGACACGACACTCATTGCCATAAATGAATCTTGGGTTATAAACCTAAACCTATGAAATCAAATAACACTGAAATAGCACTCATGCACTTGAACTACATTTTGACACTATTTCAATGCTCAGTTCTTTTTCATTACCTTCCACCCCACAGCTGAAAGAGAAGATCCCCAAGCTTCATGTGTAACTGGTCTCCTACTCCGACGTTCTTGAGCTGCTGCAAGAATTGCCATTGCTTCAGCAGCTCCCACCATCATCCGCAATGGCAAATCAAATCCATCTACACTGCACACACCAACAGATACCTCAACAGAGACATTTGAATCTTCTACCTCCTGAGTCCCAATCCATACATAAACCCTTGTGAACTGAAAGCATGCATGATCTACAAAATTGCAGGGAAACCTCTGCAACAACAATGACAGAAAACCACACAATACTGGAGAAGAAGATGAAGCCAAGTGAAAGAGACAAGAAAAATGCACAAAGCACAAAATAGAGACAAAGATGGCTGACCTTACAAAAAGAACAGCACCATCTCCGGATTGTGCAAGTGCAACAACCTTGCCAGCTGCATAATCTTCCTCAGTTTCACCAAGTCCATCAAATCCAAAAGTGTCAATCTCCTCTGCTTCTTCTTCATTGCTACCATCCTCTGCTTCTTCTTCTGTTATCTGATCTGGCACAACAGCAAAAGACAAAAGGAAAAAAAAAACTCATGTGAAAGAGAATCTGGCAGAGCTCCAAAACCACCCTCTGAGAGAAGAAGATCACAAAAACCTGAACAATTCATGTCTGCAAAGAATACCAAAACTTTCTGCATGATGAAACTTTCTGCCTCGAGCTTCATAATGCTATCCCTGCAGCAAAGAACTATGAACAGAGATGTGTGAGCATGTATCCAAAAACAACACAACCCACACAAAGTCTCCAACTCTCTGCTACCAAAGTCTCAAGCACAAATTGAATCTACAATTTGCAAGAAACAAATTACCTGCCATAGAGCTTCTTCCATGATCCATCAAGGAAAAAGACAAGAAGCAGCCAAAGAAAAGATGGCGTCTGGTAAAGGCTGTTGTTGTTGGAAATTCATCGCTGCCTGGCTCCCTTCTTCCTCTTCTTCTTCTTGTTCTGCCGCTTCTGCTTCTCCCTTCTTCTTCTTCTTCTTCACCATTTCGTACCTGCCTTTGCTCCGAGTCCTTCTTGGCCGTGGGACGAATTTGCGATCTCTGAGGAGGAGGCGTAGGCAGGAACTTCGAGCCACCAGATGCACAAGGCGATTCAGTTTCAGATACAGCGAAGGAGGAGGAGGAGGAGGAGGAGTCCACTGCTTGCGTGATCAAAGAGGCTCTTGCTCTATTACAACTCTGGGATCCATCATTCCTGAAATCCAACCGAGATTCTTGCTTCAAAAACATACGCAAAGCTCATGGCAGCAAGACGACAAACACACACACACACACACACA
>Ga0116229_10001116_pt1 | contig 40771 bp, 31 predicted proteins | sample S1TSphgellanicum_3_FD_87313 | JGI IMG/M metagenome (GOLD analysis project Ga0116229, IMG submission 87313) | Host-associated microbial communities from peat moss isolated from Minnesota, USA - S1T2_Fc - Sphagnum magellanicum MG | ecosystem: Host-associated > Plants > Peat moss > Unclassified...
CTCTCTATCTACCTACAAAGCAATGCACATACCTACCTACTTACCTCTCTATCTACCTACAAAGCAATGCACATACTTACCTACCTATGATTTAGAGCAAAGAACCTACCTACCTACCTACCTTTCAAAGCAATTCACAAGCCTACCTTCATAAAATAATTGGTAGTTTTTATGAAATAATTAAAGAAGCAGCAGTAATTAGGAAAGGTGGTTTTTAAAACAAATTCAATTTTCTTGAGAACCAACATTCTATACCAAAATTAGTTTTTTGATTTTTTGCATCTTCTTCACTAGGGAAGTGAGTATATTTTTGGGTTGATAACTAATGAGTATTTGTAATACATTCTAATAACCACATAAACACTAACCAAAAGCTTGTAGCATGTTTTCAAAATTCATAATTGAGGCTTTGGGAACGATTTATTAACATGGCATTCATTTATTGGTTTGAACACCTTGATAGGTAGCCATGGCCCATAATTTGATTCGTTGTTTTGATCAATGTTGTGCAACAATGGTTTTTTTCATTTTTGTGATGTAACATGGGTGGTGATCATCCACAAGAGATTTAACACGAGTGACAATGATCCCACACGAGATTTAGGTTTAATGGCAACAAGTTTTGAGGAAATTGTGAGAAAAATAAAAACTAGTAGAAAAACTACCTAGTTTAAATAAAAATTTAGTGAAAATTCCTTTGTGACTAGATGCAAACTAGCACCTTAAACCTCCTCCAAGAGTGGCATGTTGTGAATTGGAATTAAAATCTCTTGTTATGGTGGTTATGCCTCCCTAGTGGAGGAAGAAATTTTGCACTAATTTGCCAAGAAAAAAAAAGGTTGTTGTGCGGTTCTTCCCTTTTAAGAGAACCACCAATCTTGGTTTGGACAATTTATATATATTTTGGAGATTTTTTGGGCATGGGTTTGAGTTTGGCTCTTCCAATTTAAAAACCCTTTGGTTCAACAACATTTTGACACATTTTTTCAAATAAAAAGCCTTAAACCTGATTCAAAACCAAATCCAATTCCATGTGCACACTACACACTCCCCAATGGTAAAGAGAATGTATAAGGGTAGGGTAAGGCACCACCTTTGGGGGCTTCATAAGTTTGAGCTTCTATGAGAGTGAAATGGGTGTGAACTTGTGAAGCACTGAAGGGTTCCCTTACCTTGCATGAAACATTTTGAAAACAAAAGGTGACGCCACTTTGAAGTGGGTTACACTTTGTGAATCCATGCACCTAGGTAGGTTCGTGGGATTAAACCTACTCTAAATGCAAAGTGACATTTTCCAAAATTCTTCATGTACAAAAGTTTTATAACAAATTAAAACTAAGGACTATATACTTGATCTTATGTTCAAAAATGTTTTTTCATAATTCAAATTTTAATTTCACATCTAACAAAAGGCTAGTTTCACAATCCCACTTCTTATTCTCATTCCCAACAAGAGGGTGGTAGTCTACTTTTGAGTCCCAAGAACCTAACCATGAACCCATGAATTTAACACTAAAATATTGAATACGCTCACAACATTGGTATTTGACGTGTTTTCAAAATAAATAAAGAAGCCAATACCTAGAACTTAGGGAACCAAGTAGGTAATAATCTCAACTAGGTAGGATATTCTTCAATCTTTTGCTTGTTGCTAGCTTAAAGGTGGCAAATACTTAGTTGATAATGTCGTTAAAAGGTGCACCTTACACCCTAATCATAATTTTGCCTCAAAAAAAGAAAAAGGAATTTTCTATAGCCAAATTTTTTTCATGCCAAATTTGGTCATGCCCCACAAGAAATTTTGTTGGATATGGACATGTTTTTGATGTTAAGGTAGGTTTTTCTACTAGTTAATCTATTGTGTGAACAATTTTATTAGAACTTTGTCACCACTAATCTTAGATATTTTTTGGGATGATTTGTCACTTGTGCTACATCACTAGAATGAAAATAAAATGTTAGTTTGAAGGCACCTAGTCAAGGGCATAAGAGCATCTCCACAATGATACAAAATTCACCCCTTCAATGGTTACTTGTTGATGCTAAGGGCAAGATGAGCCCATTGAGGCCCCCACCACAATGCCTATATCATCAAATAGAAGCCAAACCTAGCACATTGAATTCTCTTCTCTAGCAATCAGATGTTTGTTGTCATTGTTGTAAAGAGTCCCAATACTTGGGTTTGCTTACATTTTTTTTGTTTTCTTTTATCTAGTCTTTTGATGTTTATGGTTTTCTTTCTTGTGTTTGTTGTGAATGTCTTCACTTAATGAATTGTGGATGTGGTTCTTCTTTTTCTTTAAACTTGTAATGAATTGAAGGTGCTCAATCTCCTTGGATTGAGTGTTTATTTTGTCATTTTTTAAAATTTGGTTTTTTTGAATGAGGCCTTTCAAAAGTTAAAGCCTACATCAACTTGAGAAATATTAGAATTGAACCTTGATTCAATCTAATTATCGAACATTTATAATGTTTAAGAGCGATGCAAGAAAAGTAAGGGTTTTTTGTTTTTTTTATCATGGTATCATTGTAGGTGTTGCCAATTGGTTCACCAAAGGTGTAAATGGGCTATGAAAGCATTTTTCTAATAACTTACTAATAAGTTGAGAATTAGAAAAAATAAAAAAATATCCTTTTTTTTCACATGTTTTTTGAGAGTTTTTAAACAATCAACACATATAGGTCAATGTGAACCACAACTACAATAATACCTTCACCTTTGTATGGGAGGCCTTTTAGAATTTATATTTAACTTGAGAAATGGTAAATTTCAATTCAAAAGCCTTAATTTAATTTAAAAACGAAATATGGTTAAAAATAACCCAAATGTTCTTGGGGTTTTTAGTATTGTTGTGTGGTCATTTGAGCATTTAGATATATAAGTGACAACTTTGGTTTGTCAAAAAAACATTTCATCAAAGAATCATCAGCTATGGTTATTTCAAAATCAAAGAACCACAAGTTCTGATTATTTTGATAATACCAAAGAATTGGCAATTTTCATCAAAGAATTGATAAAATATTAACAACCTTAAATACAATTTTTTGATATTTTCAAATTTTTGGAGGAACACATTCATATACCAAAACCAAGTTCTTTTATTAGACTATATTATGGAAAATCGATTCTTGTTTAATTTTATAATCAATTTGAAGTTTGATTGATTCTCAAACAAAGTTTTTCATTAAAGTTAGAAACTTTGGACATTTTGATGGAAGTGACATTATGTTTGAAGTGTGGTGCCCCATGGAAAATCAAAAAATTATTAATTCAAATTAATTATAAAAAGTTCATATTTTTCATTGTTTTTGTTGGTTTCATATGCATTTGTTAAAACTACCCCCGGGCACATTGAAATCCAAAATGAAAACTAACTTCTTACAAGAAAAGTAAATAAACCTATCAAAATACTCCACTACCTAAATATCACAATTGCATCATGCAAAGGCATTGAATTTGCAGGGCATGCAAACAATATTTAGGTTAGTAGTGAGTACAAGATGGACAAATTTAAATCATAGTTTGGACAAGTAAAAATAAATTCTCTTGTAGTTCAAGAGTACAATGTTACTTGGGACAAAAACAAAGCCAAGGTGGAGGTAGTTTGTCTCTTTTGTGCTTTCTTTTTTTTGGGGGCATGGTGGGGTACTAAACTCCAAAGTAATGTTTGGTTCACTCAAGGTTTGCAAGTGGTTTGAAGCTTGCTTCCCACAAGAACATTTGGTTCAAAAAATCTGACTTCCATTACTATATACATTGAGCAAAATTCCCAATTTGGTACATTTGAACTTAAATATACTAGTGTCTAATGATTAGTTGTAAAGACCTATACTAAATTTTTTTAGTGCAATTGGAGAACACCTTATTTATAAAGTGTTTTTTCATTTGTTATTAAGCACCATTGCAAAATGGAATGCCCATTGTGGCAAGTGTTTTGTTTTTTGAAATGTTGGACAATTTTTTCATTTTTTTCTTGTGATACTCACATGTTTTATACCTAGTAAAATTTAAATGGGCAAAAGCATAATAAAGTAGTTCAAAAAAATAATTTGCTTAGAATTTGGTTTATAATTGAGACAATTTTTGACATACATATAAAAAAAAAGATTAAAAAGTTTAGTAATTTTAAATATTAAACCATCATGACCTCCATTGAGTTTGTGATAATTTGAATATAAAATTTCAATAACTTTTGTATCATAAAAATAGGTAAGAAATAGCTTTGAAATCGACTAGTTAATGTGCTCTTCAAAATAAATTTTACATAAAAAGTTCAATATATCATGATTATAAAGTGTAGAATTGGAGAGCATTCTACATTTAAAATATATATTAACTTGAAAGTAGAGAGAATTCAATATTTGATCTATTTTCATTTACTTGCAACCAATTTTGTAAAACCCAAACATCTTGAAATCTACTTATATCCATATTAAAAATGTGGTTTTTAAACTTTATCATAATAAAATAAAATATTATCCTTATATTAATCAATGAATAAAATAATATTTTTATGTTCAATACATCAAAGCCTACTTATGGCTATTTTTTATTTTTTGTGACAAGGAACAATAATCTTTTACTTTACTATGCTTTTGCCCACACTTGCCTTATCCTACACATAAGTGTTTTTTTGGACAAAGAAAGATGGACATATTAAGGTTTGCATATATTACGGTGTTACAAGCTAGGGTGGTTTATTTTTGGTGGATACACCACATTTTAAAAATTCATGTGCTATAGTCATGTTAAATTGGAAATTTATTATGATATCATTGGTTAAGTCAAGAATTATATGGTGGTTAATGAGTTTAAAAATCCATATAAAAAAATTCATTTTAGATAAATTTTTAATATATATGTTAAGAATGGAAATTGAAATTCATCAAAAAATGATTATGATATGGACTTATGAAAAACTGGCCCATTTTAAACCATTCAAAAGTTCACAACTTTTAAATTGTTAAGGATTTTTTAAGAAACATTTTGCATTTATGTTCTTATTGCTTTAATATTGATTCACTATATTATATCCCAAATAAAAACCATACACAAAAATGTAGGTATAGAAAAGCACATATAGTAAATCACTTCATGTTTTTCAATTAAAAAAATCCATTATTATCTATTTGTTGCATATTATGTGTTATTATTATTATATAATTTTTTAAATTCAAGTTGAAAATCTACATTTAATCAAAATTTTAATATATTGTTGATTTTATGACATGTTAATAACATGTAAATGCATGACCCTTTCTAAAAAAATGTTTTGTGACACAAAAAATGAATGACCTTATTTTACAATCACTTTTCAATATTGCACATCCATCAATCCAAGATGCTTTAGATTGTGTTTTTAATCCTTTTGGAAAGCTCTTGAGGAAGAGGGGTGCATTAGTTTGGTTTCATGGCATTTGGACTTGTAGTGTAGAAGTTATTGAATATTGAATGATTTTTTCATTGAAAATTAAATTAATTCGTAGCTGAAAATTTTGGAGGAATTAGAATGTGCCTTTGGTGTTCTTGGAAAGATCTTGATGAGAAAGATTTAATGGAATTTATTTGATAAGATTTGGATTCAAGATGTGGGAGATATTGATTTTTAAATGATTTCGACCCCTAAAAATTCAAATAAATTCCAAAAAACCAGGTTTTGGAAGGAAAAATCAGTTGAAGACATGGTAACACTTGGGCCAATGGCACATGCCACATTAGTTGTTATTATATGTATATTCCCCCACATCACAAATTTAGCATGCGACAAATTTATAATAAAAATAATTGAAAGTTTGTTCATTCATACATTTTACACACAAATATCACGTGTTGAAAATATGTTTGACACATGGATAAATGTGTTGTCAAATGAAGTACAAATATATGAATGAACAAATGTCACATGAATTCTACATTCTTTTATAAATTTGTGTGAAAAATGTGTTTTCAATGCACGATATCAATGTGTGAAACATACGAATTATGAATAAACAAATTTTGTATGATTTCTATTACTAAGTTGTGAGATGCTAAGTTTATGATGCAAATAGGGGATGTAATGGTTTAGGACAGTTTCAATAGGAGTTGAAATGTTAGGTGAACATTAAAATTTTAAATTAATTTTCATTGGGTGCCATAATTTAAATCAAATTCCTTAACCACAAAAAATGATGACTTTTCAAAAGGTTTAACTTGACCAAAATTTTAAAATCTCAAAAATCAATTACCACATGTAAATAGGGTGTAATGTACATGACATTTAAAAAAAGAGTTGTGGTTTATGAAAAAATAAAATAAATCATTAAATAATTACATATTTTCATACAATTTAAAATTTAGATAATTTTTCAAAATAAAATGCAAAGTTTGATAAAATTTGTACATTTAAAAAAAAAATCTTAGTTATTCATGAAAGTTAATACAAAAATTGTGATGTATTGAAATTTATATATATGTATATATTGCAAAAAATTTCATCCCAAAAATCCTTTCTATGAGAAAGTAAAAATGATCACAAAAAGGACTATAATTCTTGATTCCATCATCACCATTAGCTCATTTGATTATGATTGCACCCACACTATCTATTTAACCTATTATAATTCTAGTAGGTTAACCTATTAACTAAGCGTAAGCTACCTATTTAGCATAGGTCAATCTAGGTTATGCTTGTAACGAATTGCCACTATATAATGTTATTAATTCATGTTTGATAGGTAGGTTAGTGTGTCATGAATTCTTGCGTGGTAGGTAGGTATGTCATGAATTAATAATGTTCCCTAGTTATTGTTATTTAGTGACAATTCTTCAAACTTTGAACCTTAAGAAGTTAAACCCTAAATATATCAAACACAATATTAAACCCTAAACTCTAAAAGCAAAAGTTTAAAACCCTAACCCTTAAATTTGAAACTTCAACCCCAAAATCTCAAAAGTTAAACCCTAGAAACGAAACCCTAAAAGTACCAAATACAAACCTTAAAATCAAAAATCTTAATCCTTCAAACCTAAACTCAAAATTTCAACTCCAAAAGCTAAACCCTAAAACTTAAACTCTAAAAATACCAAAGACAAACCCTAAAACCAAAAGAACTACCCCTTGGAAGAATCCCATGCCGAGTTTAAGAGATTGATGCCTTTTTTTAATGACTAAGTTACCAATAGCAAGCAATAGGGCATGAAGACAAAAACGGACACTCAAAGCGAGCCCCAAGAGGGCACCACTTTACGAATAACTCTATTGTATGTTGTTTATGATCATGGAAATATTTTGCACAAAGATCATGAAAAGTGGTGTACCTATTACAAATAGTACATCCTTCTTTGAAGCATTTCTCAATAGACCCGCACTTTCCAACAAATCTTGTGCTCTTGTCTCCCATGAGAAAGAGGTTCAAGATTTGACTCTTTGGCAGAAGCTTGCCTACTAAAGTGTACATGGGGGATAATGCAACATATTAAAAATCATTATGGAAATGGGAGATTATAGATAACCTGCAATTTGAAGGTCTTCAAAGTTCAGCCTTGTATGTGTTGGGTAGGATTCAAATTTAGTTAATCACTTTGGAGCTTGCATTGTAATCTTGGCTCTAATGCTTGTAAACTAATCTTTGCTCTGGTGGTTTTAATACAGCTTGGGTAAAAATGAAAAGTTGTCTTGTTTATTGGATGTAATTCGAGAGGAATGTCTATTTGGTTGCATTGATTTGCTGGAGTTTATTAGACACATGCATAAATTACTCAAGTTTTATTGGAAATATTTAATTACAAGTTATTAATCAATCTTGGAGAAGTCAATCTTTGTATATTTTATGAAAGACATGAGATAAAACAATATTTTTTTGATCTAAGCATTCATGGTAGGAGTGGTTCATTTGTCAATAGAATATAACCAAGAAATTATACATTACTTTTGGGGTCGATTTGTATGTTAATGTTTTTCCAGGTACAAAGAGTGTGTTACAAAAATCAGTTCATTGTAATTATCTGCTCACCATTAAGTGAAAATCCATTATATAGCCCATGTAGCACAAATTTGATAGTGCAAACCCTATCTTTTGGTTGATGCTTGTTGGACATCGTGTTAAGAATTAAACGCTCTAAACCCTTCAGAGTTACTTTGCAATTTCATCTAAATTCTTTTAAAGAAAAGTTCACAAAACTTGTTAAAATCATGGAAACAAAAACAAACAAGATAGTTCAAAATGTGAAGACTAAATGAATTTCAATTTCGAAAAACAATAGCAAAATGCTAGCAAAATACCAAGTTTTCTTGATGAAAATGGCAACAGACAAACAAACAAACAGTCATGTATAAACCAGCAACCAAAGCTAACTATGGGCATCCCTTTGGTCACCCTTAGTGTGCAAAGTTCTACCCATTTGTGTGTGCACTACCACTTGGCAGTTTGTCAAGGTGACGTCCATTGCATGCATGACGATCAAACAGTTTTGAGAGGTTTGTCGCACACAACTTTTGGGCCTGAAGTCAGATCACTGCAGCTTGAGATTATGCTGACTCCGGAGATCTTGTAATTGTTAATTACAATGAGCTTCGCACCAGAATTGTGCGTTGCAAGCTGCTGTCTCTATTGATTCATGATTGATTTCAGGCTCCAGTGAAGTTCCATCGACGACCAGAGATCACAGTGGTCAACAAATGACATGATCTTTAATATTATTCTGTGTTGCTGATGATTATGTTGTCAGAAGATTTTCTTAGTACCGGCAGCCTGCATCCCTATCTAATACCAATGACTAAATCCTGATCTTGAGGTACATTTAGCTGTTCTGATAGGCAGTGTCTAAAAGCATGATCTGCAGCTGGTGATGAATGAAGAACCCAACAAAAACAAATTGAAAGCTCGGGCCGTCTATATTATGTAGTAACTATCTTTATCGTGGAAATCACAATATGAGTCGACAGGATGTCAAAAGTCCGGCCTCATGTATATAAACAAGCAGCTCTTCCCATAATGGCTCTCTGCCCTTTGAATGACTTCATAATGATGAAAAACATTCAACATACTAAACTCGAAACACATGGCATGGTTAGCATAGCATTGTGAAGCCCATGCAAATGGCGATCCCTCAGTTATGCCGGAAATGTTTCTATAGTGTGGACTTTGACACATGACCCTAGAATGTAGGGATACCTAACTTTGGTCCGTTTCTGGGTTTATCACAATGTCTCTACCATGAAGAACAGAGCCAGTAAAGTGAAGGAGCTGATCTCCCGGCGAAAGAGCCAGCAGCCTGGAGAGGTAGCATAGTTGGATCCTTTCAGCAACTAGTCCTGTCAGGAAGGAGCTGTCAACTGATCTATTTTTGCGCGCGAACTCTAAATAGAAATAGCAACAAATTCATGGCCCGAACATGGAAAGCTTGACCCTCGAAACAGCGAAAGACACCGAAAATAAATCATTTGTCCATATTTGTGCCACCGGCCAATGCGTGAGAGAACGATCAACGACGTCGACGCGGGTTACTAGTTTTGTATCTCACGACCAGTGTCGTTTTTCGGGACTTTTTTTTTGTTTCTCGCCGAAGTGGCGATCATTCATAGTAAGATGTACAAAAAGTGACTATCATCCCGATGAAGATTTAGCCAAATCTAGATATAAGCTAGAAATAAATTACAAATCTTTAATCATCCTTTTATATTCATAGTTATACACAATGAAAACCAAATATATGAATCTGGCGGTTTTCGGTTATTTTCCCCTTCACTTCTGGCGACTGAAACCTCAAAAATCGCTTCTTATTCTAAATTTTTCACTTTTAATTTCGCTTTTTGGTGAAATCTCGCCTAAAATAACCGTGTCTGCTACCTGTGCACTGAACGCTAAGCTTTGCAAATGAGCTTAAAATGACAAGCAGTTTGCTTTTGCCGGGAATCTGCAGGAAGAAGCACACGACAATCGAGCTGGCCGACGCGAGAACCTCCTTCTTACACCTGATCAGTCCTTACGCGCGCACAAGGAGCTCTTGGATGATTCCCTTGTGGGAAAATTCTCTAACTTGACCTGCAAGAATAGGCCAAAAACGCAAGTATCGGAGAATTGTGCAACACAGGGAGTTGGACGAAAACTCCTTGTCCTACGGTTTTTGACTTCGTGAAATCTTTCCAGGGCGCTAGAATGCGATATTCATCGAGCGCGTGGAACATAGCAGCTGCATAATAGAGTAATTTGAGCAGAAAGATCAAGAGATCAAGAATTATGTCGAAGCTGATCAGCGCGGTACTGCAGCTCGCTGCAGCAGCATTGATGCTGCCACAGTTGATGGGCGGCTGCATGTGTTATTCAGCCGAATCGACGACCGACTGGGTAGCTGAGAAGGGGGCGGGCGTGGAGCTGCACGTCGTCGGAAAGAAAGTTCCTGCCCCAATCACCTATGGAGTGGGATTCTACAGCAGGTCCTGCCCGAACGCGGAGAAGATCATCGCAGCTGCTGTTATTCAAAAGTGGACTGTGGACAAAACCATCACTGCTGGTCTTCTGCGCATGTTCTTCCACGACTGCTTCATTAGGGTATTATAAGTTCTCCTGTTGTGCAGTAGAATAATCAACCTTGTGATGAGCAGATGATGACTACTACACTCAACGAGCGACTAGTAGCGGTGATCATGCAGTCGACCCTCTGAGGAATGAATGCATGATCATATTGTCACATGACCTGTTTTTGATCATCGTTGTATAAGAAGTCCACGGAAATTGTTTATCTGTGCAGGGTTGCGATGCATCCATACTCATTCAGAGCACTCCTCGAAACCAAGCGGAGTTGGATGCAGGTCCCAATCTTACTATCCATGGTCTCGACCTGATCGATACAGCCAAGGCAGCTCTTGAGAAAGCTTGCCCGGGAGTTGTTTCCTGCGCTGACATCATCGCCCTCGCCACTCGCGATGCTGTTGTTATGGTAGGCCGACGTCCTAACCTCTATTGTTTAATTAACACAAGGAGTTTCGTGCAACTCCCTGTGTGCAATGTGGGGAAGCTCTCAGTTTAGAAATCCCTCTTCTAGTTTAGAACCATTGATGTCAAAGGGAAAATTTGTTTCCCCCAATAGGGGTTTTCCAACCATAGAAAAATTTACCAACTTCCACTTTGACATTGGTTCACAGTACCCTTCTAGATGGCTTAATTGAACTTTCCCTATGAAGCTCCTGGGGAATGTTTGCAAAACTCCCTGTGTTGCACAATTCCCTGTTACTTGCGTTTTTTAATCTATTCTTGAAGGTGAAGTTAGACAATTTTCCCACAAGGAATCATTCAAGAGCTCCTTTGTGTTCCAACAGAGCTGCTGAAACTGATCATAATATTGTGGAACTCTGGTGGGTTCGCAGTCTGGAGGACCCTTCATTGCGTTTCCCACCGGACGTAGGGATGGTCGTGTGTCACGGATCCTTGATGTCAACAATTTGCCCGGACCCCAAGATACTGTGTCAGATGCGCTTGCTGCTTTCAGCTCCATCGGCCTCAACATCAACGACCTCGTCAGTCTTCTAGGTATACAACAGCGTCTTTACCCACCCGCTTGCATGCAGTGTGGCAAATGTTTCCCACAGTAGTATAGTAAGACCATCTCCAGCGGGGTGTTCTTTATGTGATCTTGCAAAAATATTTCTCACATCCAAGTTTTATTTATTTACTTTTTTTCCTACCTCACCCATAAAACTAAAACTGGGACTGCAAATAGGTGGGAGACTCCTACTAGCAACCCATCTATACCAATCAGACTATCTAGCCAAGCAATCAATAAATATGATTTGACTCTACTTATTAGACTCTTCGAGGGCCGTCAAAGCTGTGCGTTTTTCCAAAGTGACAACAGACTTCAAGTGGATTCACTGGATATGACTGCTGCACCTAATCCAAGATTTTCAGTGGAGGGTCACATACTGAGGACCGGTGAAGATGCTCTAAAGGGATGATCTGCATGCAGTCTTGATCACAATTCCTGAATTATACGAAATATCCTTTATGACCAGCTCTAGGCTGCAGGAAGCTGAATTTCACATTGAGCTGAGCAGCTCGCAATTATATATAACCTGCTAGCTGCAGCTGTAGATCTCATGCACGAGACGGGATTGATTACCTGCAGGAGCTCACACGGTTGGAGTCGCACACTGCGTGTTTTTTAACGACCGTCTTTACGACTTCCAAGCGACTGGGTTACCCGATCCCACCATGGATGTAGCTCTCCTGGCGTCGTTGAGGAAAGTGTGTCCACCCAATCTGGACAGTTTTGGCAATGCGGTCCCACTGGACCAAGGCACGGATTTCGTCGTCGACGCCAGCTATTTCACGCAGATTCGAATGAACCACGGGATTCTCCAAATCGACCAAGAGCTGACTCATGATCCAAGAACTGTGAAGCTGATCAGAAACATTGCGAGGAATTTCACACCCTTCGGACCCAGCTTCGCAAGATCAATGCTCAAGCTAGGTAACGTCGGCGTTTTAACAGGTAAGAAGGGAGGAGAGATTCGACGCATTTGTAGTAAAATCAACTAGATTCATTCAAATTCATTGTTCAACTCTTTACCAGTCATCCAAGTTTCTTTAGACTCTCTCGTCCAGGATCATGATACCTAGGTACCACTTGCAAAAGTTAAATGTGATTAGTTTAGGGTTTAGGGTAGTGCATGGCAACTAATTAAATCTCCCTCTGAACGTTGCAATTTTGCCCTAGCGTTTCTTAATGTGCAATGTGCAACCGCCTCATGAAATTTGCTAAGCAAGGCTTAGAGGAGTTCATTGATCCCTAGTGCACAAAATTGAAGCGGCACACACATTGAACAGCATTAGAATTTCACCTCAAAATATTGTAGAAACTCGAATCCTTGACTTAAATATTGTAGAAACTCGAATCCTTAACTTAAACAGAAGAAAACTGTCTTTTGCAACTTGTCAATTTTAATTAAAAATGTCGTTTGCAGAAATTGAAAACGACACTTTTAATTGCGTACCGCAATTAATATCAATTCATCATGAGCTTTTCCATGTTTTTGTACATTACACCAGCCTCTTTTTGAAAAGGGGACTGACCTTTGAAGCCAAACGTGAATGCACTTCAAGGTTTGTATTGCACCTTCTTCTTCTTGGAAAGCAGACTTGAAAGCCAAAGTGAAAATGTGCTTGCCTTGTACATGGGTACCCTAATGATTTTCATATCCCTATATTATGGCCTTTTCTCCCTCCTTTTTTTGGGTCCTGTTCACAGTTCCAATAAACCGCGGTTTTGGGAAAAAAAAAGCCGAAAATTCGTAGAATCGGTTCTTTTCGGTTTATTTACGGAAAAAACAGGATAAGTTCCGAAAATCCTGATTTCGCTTAGGACCACCGAATCGCTCCAGCCTTCCATCATCGTCTAGTGATCCTTCCGCGATAGTTGCTCGGAACTTGGAGAGAATGTTATACCGTGAAGAAACGTGACGGCAAGAAGAAGCTGTTGGGTGGAGAAACAATAGAGATGCTGATGAAGGGAGGCAGGGAAGTCTAGGACTTCCCCAGAATCTTCATTTGAGGATTCAAGAGTTAGCCGAGTTGTTTCACCAAACGATGATGAGGTGAATGGTTCAGAAACTCGGCAGGATACTGGTTCAGAAACTAAAGAGGGTGATGCTTTGGAGAGTCAACGGGTTGTTGAAGATGATTCAGAATCTCAACAAAACTGACCACACATTCGACTACGATTTTGCTGATATTGGATCGTTGTCACAACAGGCCCCTAGGTGTTGAAAAATTCAAGTACGTGAAAAATTCGATCTTATGTGTACCTTGACCTAAATGAATAAAAACATTGCTATACTCGTTAGTTTTTTGAACTTCCTGTCCATGGAACTATGGTCCTGTTACAAGGCACAATGGACAGGTCTTCTTAGGTCTACCTGACCTAACCATTGGTCAAAATCCACATGCCCATTGGGCAAATCATGAAACCCATTTTTGGAGGGCGCCTTTATATATTAAGGTGGGTTTTGGTGAGTATATTTGGAGGGCGCCTTAATATATCTGGGAGTATGCTTGCTAGAAAAGAGGATGGTTCTTCACCTACTTATGGTTGAAGGTCCCTCGCACTCTTGAGGAGTAGGGGTACTTAAAACCCTCCCCATCCTACACCTTGTCATGTACCTATAGGCTGTGTTTAGGTTCATGATAATGTTCAACTTACAGTGCTTTAGTTCCTTGAATTTTTTTGGGCATCCCATGTAGGGAAAAGAGTGGAAACCTCTAACAAATTGAAGTTGAATTATCAAAATTCACAGGGAAAACTCCTCCAAGGTACTTGTGGGACCAAATTTGAATGATTTATTCTAATTTTCCCATTGTGAAATAGGGGTTCTTTGTATTTTCCCATTGTCAAACGAACCATTTCATGTTTGCATAGGGGAAATTCAAGTTTTTCTTGATGGTCCCACAGAGAATCCTAAAAACGTTTGTTGTGGCAGCAATGGAATGATTGTTTGGTAAAGTCATGCAATCAGACTTTTTTTTTAGTTTAGTTGAAGTTCGAAGGTAAATCAAATGATCTTGTTTTCAGTCTTACAGTGATGATGGCTTGGATCTAAGCTCTACATAGTTTTTGAACAAATCATTGAAGATCCATATATTATATATGATTCATGAACGATCAAATTATGTGAATTTTGCTCATGTACAAGAAATTGAAGGTTTGGATAAACTACAAGTTAAAAGTGTATCAACATATACAACCAAAAATGTGTATGCTTTTATTCTAATTTCCCACCTTTGAATCCCCTTCCACTTCATGATCTACAATTGATGGGGACAATAGTGAATTCCATAATTCCATTGTATCATTTAGAAGTAATTTAAGATCTTTCCTCAATCCAAAGGGTATCTGATTTTGGGGGGGGTGAATTGTGATTTATAATATGGGTAAATTGTGAAAGATAATATTTCATAAATCAGAAATACAAAAATGGAATCATGGGTGGTTACAAGACATAAAAGGTGTGGTTCACAACTAGGCTTATTTTCAGTGTTCACCATATGATGGTCATCATCTCTCTACCTTTCAAATCAAACTAAAAACTCCATCCTTTGGTAAAGAATCTGGAGCCAAGTGGTGGACACATCCACACACAACAGATTGGTATTTCTCCTATGTAAAGGAGAATGTGTTGCATACTTGAAACATATTTGTAAATTATTTTCTTGAACTAAGTTTGGTTTTCACGTTTTTAGAGGTCTCTGAAAAAACATGGTACCCCATTTTTCACAAACACACATCTTCTTCCATGTTCAATCTTCATATGACTAACATCAATATCAAGGAAAGAAACCTTCCTTCTAGGAGTAGAAATCTTTCATTATCTTCACAAACAAGTTAATGATTTTTTGCATGATTATATTGACAATGCTTGCCCAACAATCTAAATGTTCCTCCCATCTCAGTCTTATCAAGTAACAAACTATTAGTGCTAATAGAGTTGATAGGCTTGGAACTCCAAGCCCTATGGACCCACCTTCCATTGTCGCTACTAGTTTACTTGTAGGTAGTAGAGTTAGGATATTAGTTACTAGCTTATGGTAGTTGAACAGAACATCAAATGCTTGTGTTTGGTAATTGAAAAGGATTTAGGTCTATTGGATTTTCCCTTCTGTTTACTTCAATATTGGTGTGTTCTTTTGCAAAAAGGTTGCCAAGTCACATGTCACACTGTGCAAGTTTTTATCGGTTGGAAGAACCTAATTGGTTATGTCTTGAGAATTGGGAATATGATCATGGAATAATTGGTGATGTAATTTGGAAAGGGGAAGCAACCATTCAGGCTATCTCTAGAGAATTAAATTGGTTGTCTTTAGAGAATTGGGAATATGATCATTGAAACATCAGTTATGTAATTAGCACAGAGGAAGGAATGATATTTGGCAATAAGGGGTATTAGGGTTATGTTCTAGGGAGAGATCATTAAGTTTTGGTGAGGATTTTGGAGTTGAAGAAGACAAACAGTGCTTGTGAGCTAGAGACACCAGACATTCAGAAATGAACCTTGGGAGTTGCATCCCCTAGGTAGAGGTTGAAAATTGTAGGGGGCGTGAATGGCAAGATTGACTTGGGCCCAAGTTGGAATTCATAGATGACACCAAGAAATGCAAGGATTGAGGTGTTGATAGCTTCTGCAATTTCTGTCAACATTTCTATTTCCATAACCTTGATCAATTTTATTTGAGGTCATCATGAGTTTTGCAAAATCACAGATGCAGAACTTCCATTATTTTTGAAGTAGTCATGAACTTTGATGTTCAGATAGAGATTAGAGAAGCAAGATGTCAGACTTGCTCATTCTTTTACAGTACAATGGCTAGGATTCAGAATGATACTTCATGTCATTGCTGTGCTTTGCATTCTGGAGATATCCTAATCCCTTCTTTTTGAAAATGGAGTCATTGAATCTTTGGGGCACATGGAGATGGAATCCTTGTGCTCAGGACATATCTGCAAACATTGTCAAACTAATCGTAGAACAAAAATGGTTTTGTTGCATATTAAGCTAGAAGGGAACTAAAACTAGTTTGTTGATTTGACTGCACTTCAGCCGATAACTCATGATGTCCACATCCTCTAAGTTGTACATCCTTGTGCATCGAAGGTCTGGCAATAGGCATGCTTCAACAGGCCTTTACAAAGGTAAGGCTCCCATTTAGGGTGTTATAGTTGTAGGCTCATTACACCTGCACCAATAAAGGGTACAACCCTAACATCCTCAATGAGGAGCGTTACCCTGTCATGTTCATGGGCACAAAGCTTCCGAGACTTGGTTTTAATGGGTGTATGCAAGCAGCAAAATTGAATTCCATCAGAAATGACCTGCATTGGAGTCTCTGTCAATCCACTTTAAAACACAACGGTTTCAGGAATCTCCTGCAAGTTTGCATATAGTATCTAGTGGCAAACAAACAGGATTGATTAATCCCCATCATAAAATGCAAAGCAGTCAATATGAAGGACAGAAAAGGTTCTGGCTGTGGATCAATCTTTGCATGGCTAATCCTTTCTTACAACCCGGTAAGTCACTCCAACACTTTACTTCAATGCTACAATGGTGACATTATGTTACAGTCACAATCTTCATGTAAATCCCAAAGAAAGATTTGTGTCTTTGCATTGTGTATAGCTTGCATCTTTGACCCAGATACCCCGTACACAATAATGGAGAACATGTATTCAGCCTGAGAAGCTGGACTCTCAGCAGAAAAGAAGTACTCTAAAGACAATGTCTTTCATAAGAATAGAGAAATTTCCATTCTCATGATGAAGAAAAAACAGTAAGGTTAACACTTCCTCAGGAGGCCATAGAAAGAACCAAACAAGGAAAGACAGAACAAACAAAAAACACACACCAGTATGAACAAAAGTGCCAGTCTCACACCTGTTCAGGGACCATCAACAGTAGTATGTATGATAGTGACTTAACTACCACAACTTCCCCACTGACTTCATCAGCTCCCTACACTGGGTAAAGGCCAGTGACAAGTATCAACCTGCAAACTGAATTTCTGCTGCAATTCCGGAAGCAACAGGAAGACTCAGCCATACTACTGCCTACTACTCTAAAGACAAATGGCATCAACAAAAGGTCAGGCTGAAATTCATCCACACCAATTTCATGCAGAAAAATTTCCACCTGATGCAGTATACCAAGGGCGATCAAAGGAGATGGGTACAACCTCATCTGCATCCAGCAAGAATGCAGATAGAAGTTAGAATTATACATTGCTGCAATTTTCCATGAAATTTTCCAGAGAGACTCCATGCCACTTGAATCATGATTAAGAATGCAAAAGCTCCAAGAACACAGTTTGCTAATATGCCATGCTTGCCCTTCACTGACAGACATAAAATGTAGGAGCTAGATAAAGGTGTGGTCACAGAGAAACCCATGTGCATAAGATTACAGCAGGGTGTGCACTCCCAAAGGCACTCAGCAGAACCAGACAACAAACAAGAAAAACACAAATGCTGACCTACAGACTGTCTCTCAGCACCAGCAACCAAGATTTTTGAAGATTGTTACATAAATTTGCTATATACAAGTAGTGATTACCAAAGTATCTACATATTGGATCAGACCAAGTAGGTCAGGCCCAAGCTGTAATGCAGTAGTAGACCTGTGCCTAACTGCAATTAAACAAGACCACAGAAAGAAAAATACATCATTTGATGGGACCTGTACAGTTATCTTAAGTTCAATCGCCACTCATCCTCCTTGCTGCTAACACACATATAAGTCCCCAAAAGTGTTTTCACCACTGTATGTGAAATAGAGAAAGCCATCCTCATCCTTGTGCTCCTCATATATTGATGACATCATTGCAGCTGCCAACCAAACAAATGAGGGTATCAGTAACAGAGAGAGCATACAAAGAGCATGTAAAACAGACCATATGCAACAGCTGATGACACTGCAGAGTTCAAATGTTTCTGACACTTTTGAAGTACCTGTTGGGGGTAGAACATTCTTGACAAATATGAAGATGGCCTTTTCAGAACTCAGCTTGATGCGCTTTCGAATGACATAAACAAACTGGCCTACAGTCAAGTCTGCTGGGACCAGATACCTACACCAAACAACATTAGAGGTCAAAAATAACTTCTGGTATTCATCATGTTGAAGACATTGTGACATCTGCATTCATGGCAACATTGAACTCACAATGCCAGAAAGAGCCACTTAAGGACCAAGTAGAAAGTACCCACTTCTTCTTGTCAATGTCAGGGATGTCACTCTTTTCAGCCTTCTCCACAATAACCTGACCATATCAAACAATACACAGCAGCATCACTAAAAATCAGTGAAACATAGTACAACACAGGACTGAATTCAAACTACAAAGCAAACCTTAGGATAAGGATTTTTTCTCGCCAATTCAGTATTGAAAGCATATACTCTGCTAACAATGGATAATCAATTGGTTGCCCCATTTACCCACAGACAACAACACATCCAACAAATATAGATGGATACCTAACCATCAGACTGAAAGATTAGTCTTACTTGCCACAAAGATTACTGAATGCTGAAATCTGAGAAGCACATCAATGAAGAAGGGACTGAGTTCTCAATGAAAATTTGCATGAAATTTGTCTATGGAAGACGTATAAGTACCATACCGGTATTCTGTCAGGGTACTTGTCACGGATTCTTGCAGCCTCCGCTTGCCTCTTCTCTGTTACAATGACATTCAAGGCAATGATTAGTAAATATTAACACACAATATTTGAGTCCTGACACCAAAAAGGTACTTCACAATGCATCCTAACAAAAAGAATTGCAACACAGTATCAATGAGATTGCAAAGAAAAATCCATGCCAACACTTTGAAGGTCACTGTTCTGTCAGTTTCAGCAACACCAAAACTAACACAACAACAATTGCAACACAGCCCATGAAACAAAATTCCCTAGCCTCATTGAATATTGTTTTAGTGTAGATTTTCCTCAAGGGTTATAGACCAACAAAGAGAGAGAAAACATCAAGATCTCAGAGGACAATTTACACAAACCCTGATTTCCACCAGCATGGGATGAGAGATTTTCTCAATTCATGGCAAGCACTATGTCCTCTTGCATCAGAAGATTCAGTGCTCGTATGAAATTCTCAGTATACATGCAGCAAGAGATTGTAGTTGACACAGATATGCAACATGCACATGGCCATACAGAATGAGAACTCTGAGAGTGGCAACAGGTTGGCCACGAACATGTTTACAAAGCAGGCCTAGAACTGACTCCAAAGCCGAACCACCTCCTCTGCCATCTTTGGAATCGGGCAATTGTCCAAGTTTGTTCACAACCGAGTGACTAAGAACCTTAGGAGACCTGTAACGCTTAAAAATTCCGCACTAAGGGAAAGTGCCACGACATACCGAGGGGATGCTCCTGCTTGAAGGAGCTCTTGGCCATGATGATCTGCTACACCTGACCCCTGGATGTCCGAGGCTCCCGCAACAACCGACTTCCTATGCCTGAGTAACATATACACAAGACCAGAAACACATATACAAGCCTCAGCCGCGTCCTTGCCAGCACGAAAACCCAAGTTTTTCACATAACCCCGATGCATAGTATACAAACCATGCGTGAAATGGAACACAAATTGAAAGAAGCACAAACGGCAGAGAGCCTTGAGGAACAATACCAATATCTCGGAGACAGGCACGTACAAAATAACAGAGAACAGTAAAAGCCGATCTGCAAAAAGCCAGGGCAAGGTAAGAACAAATCCCTTACCCGCCGAGGTTCGAGCTTTGCGCTCGATTGTTGCACCAAAGAAGTCGAAAGAAAACGAGACGAGTAACGGCGATGTCTGAGACCTGAGAGAGAGAATTCGCGGTCGAAAAACAGAAGGAAAAGCTCTGCTAAACTGGGAGCGATTGAGAGAGGCTGCAAAGAAGCGGAAGCGCAATGAACGAAAAACACTCAGCAGCAAAACTTGCGAAGAGAAAGCATGGGGTTGCGGGCTGAAGAGGGCTGCCTTCCTTCCAAGCCTAAGTATGAGGCTCGGCACAGCCTCGGAAGATGCTCGATCTAGCTTCGGACGGTTTCGAAGGGAGTGATTGCACGCAAAAAAGGGGGCTCTAAATAGCGCGGCAAACCGACACGTCGTTTCTGCGCGACTCTACGCGGGGTTCAGCCGGTGACCACTATCGTTTTTGGCACCGCGATGACCGGCTGGGGCTGGCGCCTGACATTTACTAAGCGGGCGGCCGTAACCGGCTCTTTTGCGTGCGCCGCAGGGTTGGTTCGTTTTGCACGAGAACGGGGTTTTCCTCAGCCATCACGCTACCGCAGCTTCGACCGACTGATTGAATGTAGGCGACGATAACGAAGTCCGTAGTTTTGGGGAAACGTAGTCGTCTATTAAAGCTACAAGGAAGGGACCCAGGGGCGCTGTTTATTATTGGCCTTGCCTACCAAGGCAAGAAGGATATTGTGTTTAGATTCACATTAGAGTATAGTAGCTTCAGGGATTTTGGCCCCTAGGTAATAACAATAGGTCTATTTTTATCTGAGGATTTTTGAAAGATGATATTTTGGTTTGTGTTGAAACATTAGATTAGTTATAGAGTTATAATCTCTTGAAGGATTTTTGTTTCTTTTAGAGGATTTTTTGAAGATTATATTTTTTCATGGTGAAATATATGAGTTTCCATAATTCTTCTTTTGCATTAAGATAGTTTTTAATGTAAATGGCAAGGCCACAGTGTGACACACCCCTTGTTATTATTACTATTACTATTATTAAGTTTTTTCCTGGTGAACTTTCTCCTTTTTTTGACCTGAAAAATATGATTTTTTCGACACATACAAAGAGATATTTGTGAAAAAAATGACGCTAGTTTGCCAGATTTCTACAGCATGTAGCCAAAATGTCAAAGTATTTTATTTTTAAAATTTTCATATCTGGTCTATAGCCAAAAGGTGGTGTTCGCAGGAATCATAGCAATCACACTCCTGGTTTACCTCAGCCCTTTCCTTTTTTTGGCTGGCTATATATAGCCAGAAAGTTAGCTTAAAATTAAAAGTGCTAAAATCAAGTGTTTTTTGAGATTTTCGATAGACAGAATCCAACCAAAATTTAAGGAAAAACGCCAGATTTCTATACATGGTTCCAGTATGTAACCCGAAACAAAATTATGTTTTTAAGAAAATTACTTTCATATTTAACTTGTAACCAAAATTGAACATCACCACTCTGGCTACTCACAAAATTGAAGGGCCCCCCACCCCCCCGCCCTCCCAAAATATTCCAGTGATGAGTAATTGGAACTGGTATATGGGGGATTTTTTTGGAATCCTTTGTATGGTCTTCCATAGATCATTCAAAAGACAATTTCAGAAATAACTACCTCATTTTCAAGTTTAACTACATTTTTTTCATAATAACTACTTCCTCTTATTAACTTTTTTAATAACTATCTCCCACCTTTCCAATAATTACCTCCATTTAATAATTACCTCACTCTTTTTCCCTAGGAAAAAAAAAAACATGTGTCTTTTCATGTCCATGAAATGTATATGAATTTAAATTAAATTTGACATTGGCCAAAATAATGATGAAAACATAAGAAAAATAAAATAAAATTGATCAGCACTGGTAGTGCGCAGCAATGCAGAGCTCAAATAATTTACCTCCTCAAAGCAAGTTTTCCAAATAGAAAAAACCTACTAGCCATTCTTTTTTGGACATGACAATGAAAGAATATCCAATGCGTAATTATATGTAATTATGTTTCATTGCCATTTCCAAGTACAACGAATGACCTTTTCCATTATAAACACTCCAATGAAAAATGCCATTGACAACATACAACAATGTATTATATTCACATATACTCACATTCAGACATCCAGTTATGATATTATTCGAAAAAAGGGACTCAAAGTGCAAATTACACACATGTACAGCCTTCTATGCTAATGCAACTTTCATTTCCTCTTACTTTCCATTTCATAGCTTGTTCTTTTGTAATGTCCATTAGTATTTTTCTTTGGTGTGGGGCAAGGTACAAAGGTGGGCATTCTCCACAATATGGGGCCTACAACAAGGTGGTAGTTGAGTCCAGCCTCAAATTTTGAAAATGTCATGTGCCTGTGGGTCTTAAAGAACATAAAGCATGAGTCAATCATACTCTCAGTGTAAGATAGGTAAATCCTGACATGTGAGGAGTATGAGGGATCTTACACCTATTATCTAGGTGTAGAATGAGCCTTACACTTATGAGAATGCGTAAGATCTCTCCCCCTCCTAAACTGTAGGCGTAAGATCTTTACTCTTTCGTACAAGGGATCTTCACATCTTCTTGCATAAAGCACTTTGAGAAACTTCACACTATAATGGGATGGCACCTTAGGTGTAAGCTGCCTCTTTTTTTTGGTAGGCATTATTAACGTGTAGAGTAAAGACCCAAGGGTGGGGGCATTACTGAAATAAGGGCACACAAGGTGAGAGTCAAGCACAAGCCTGATTTCTGTAATGCCCTCGCCTGTGAGCTTTACAGTGTAAAACTAGATGCCAAAAACCAGAAGGGGGGCTTTTACATTTCTCATAGAGTCTATCATGAAATTAGAACACCTGATCATGGGGCAGAGCAAATATTATATGTTATAATGCACCCTTCACATACACTACAAAAATTTTAAGAAGTTTTTAAGTGTAGAAATGTGCCCTCCAAATCCAAGAGGAAATTTTGCGGTAATGCTCTAATTTTAAGGCCTGATCCAAAGGGCTCACATAATTAGAAGGGTAGCCCCTCACAGTGAGGGGCTACTGTAAACAGATCTGACTGTTACCAGAAGAAACAGTGGGTGAAGAAATTTTGCCCACCAAATTTTGAGACTAAAAAATTGACATTTATGATGTCTTGTCCATGAAGTATAAAACTATGTGTATTTAGACTTCATATTTGTCAAGGAACCATTTTTGAAGTGACTTTGGAATTGAAGGATTTGCCCATCTCCTTTGCATGACTTGATTGTGGGACTGCTGATGGGTTTAGGTTCTAGGTTTCGTGTTTTTCCCTGTTAGGACTCCCCATTGTGGGTTCTGCTCTTTCAGGTGTGACCTTTTGTTTGAACTTTGGTCCTTTCTTTTTTCTTCTCTTGTTCCCTTGCCAGGTGTTTTTTCTTTATTATTTATTTATTTATTTAAATTTGCTTGGATTATTGATCTTCATAGAAGGATGAGAACCCCCCTAAAGGACAATAAGGCTTCAATTTTAGGTGTGGTGTGAGTCACTCTTTATGGCAAGTGATAACAATAGTTTTGTTGTGATGTTTTGGAACTATGTGGAAGGACAGGATGGCTAATCACTTCCCCCCATCAAACTTTGCAAGTGTGGGGCGGGGGTGTGGCGCCTTGCATGTGGTAGGGCATAGGTAGTTTAAGCCTTGGAAGGAGCAACTCCAAAGCTCAGAGGAAGGGGGCCCATGGTGTTCACCCAAGTATATTCAACCTCATCTAAGGTCACTCTAAACAATACCATTCCAGTCAAAGCCAGCTTAAGTTCAGAGTTTTCAGAAAGCCCAATTGTGGAAAAAAAAAAGAGTAATTATTCAGATAATTACCTAAATTTTAGCAATGAAAATCATTCTCAATTCAATAACATTTGACCCCTTGGTCCAAAAATTGTGAAATGACAAACATGTACACTTCCTCATCACGAGCTTTCCAATAATACCAAAAGTAGAGCAAGGGACCCCCCCGCTTAAGAGGGTAATGGCATGTGACACATCCAAACAAACAAACACCTTTCTTAATTGAGTTATCTGTAAAGTAACCCTGTCTGCACCCTGTCTTCACCGTGTCTTTGGGCCTCCTTTCACCGCCTATCCCCTCTGGAAAGTAAAAACATTATTAAATCTCAGTATGAAATACTGAAACTCAGCATTTAATGCACGAGGTTCGAGATTAAGTATACTAGTTGTACAGTTCGGAGCAGCGAAAATATATGTAGCTGCAAGTGGAGGCGCTGAGGAAAAAGGAAAGACGGGATGAAACTCAGTTTACCACCAAAACTGATGGTTTTCTGAGTTTCATCCCCTGTTGAATGCTGATGTACTTTTTTTATGGTTTTCTGAGTTTAATCACCCCTTGAATGCTAATGTATTTTTTTGCAGGTTTTTCTTGGATCTCACCCTGTGTATGACCAAACTCAGGGTTCTGGTGCTGTGTTTTCCTTACTTTACGGATAACTGTTATGTACAGGTACACGTTTGGTAGCGTGTGTGGCAGTAGGGAATTAGAATTAAAAGGGTGCTTGCTCCATGAAACATGGTTTGACAAGAGGAAACCTATAGCTTGTAAAGCACTCATTGAAATTTCCAATTGTGTCTGGACCACCTTATGTCTGTGAATATTCCTCTTAAGGTATGTTCACACTTGGTGTTAGTGACTCTAGTGTTGAGTCCCCCAACACCACCAGGCTAACCATTTAGGACTTCAACCTAGTTACCATGAAAATCTAATGTTAAGCTAACATTCACTTAACATTTAACATCAGATACCACCTAGATTTTCATTTAACACTGACTTACCATCAAGTGTGAATGCACCATTAGAAAAGCAGGGAGGTAGGTACAAGATCCCTCCAACTCACTAGTAAGGAACAGGCATAAATAGCCTTCCCCTCTTACACCTCATGAGGCCCTCATAACAATCACCTCATGCTTTACAATGGATTCATCTTGTGCTTTATGATTGGTAAAGCACACATAATCAGAACATTCCCAAAATGTTGGGCCAGATTAGCCTTGTCCTAGACCCTTTATTTTGTGAATGCCCACACCCTCCAATTTTACCCTACATGGTTATCATTTTCCCTTCCCACCATGTTGTGCATATAAGGGACCAAGCTGTGTGCTGGTAAACAGAAAATATGAATTTCAAATCTGAAAGCTTATTGATTGCAGCATTTTCAATAAGTCCCTCTCAATTACACACTCATTGTTTCTCAGCAGCATTTAAGCCAAGCAATTTACAGGAATGAACATGGCTCAGCACAACCATTGATAATGTTGAAACAAAAAATGGACAAGGGGCCTCAAAGCCTTGAAAAAGGTAAAAATTACAGGTAAACTCGTCAATTGCTCTGATAGCAAGGTGCTCAAAAAATGTAGCAGCTAGTGGTGTGAATTATATGCACAGGTTGCTGAAAAGGTGAAAATCTAGCAGCACCCAGAAAACTGCTATTGTGTCTCCAGGGGCTCAACAGCACAACACCTGCCTTTGGCAAGGCATCTATCTCTACCTGAACTTAAGAAACAATCTTGGGCTACACAAAACCATCATAACATACCATCCCTGTAAAAATGAATGCATAAAGCAGTACCTGGATTATTTGTGTAGAGCCTGATAAGAAAGTTCTCATGCTCCCACCATGGAAAATAGGTCCTCTGGGAACAATAGCAGCACAGTTTAGAAGAATGGAGCATGAAGAGAGAGATCACAGCCCATACCAAGAAGTGTAGATATACAAGAAAGATAACCCGTAGCATCTCATTCAACAATTGCTCATACAATGCTTGCAAGCTGTCGTCCCCGTGCAGTCTCAACCTCATGTTCAACTGACCACCCCCTGGAAAAGCTGCCATCTCGGCGCAATGCATAGCATCTTGTCAGTCGGGGTGCATGTTGTCCCTCAGTAACAGGAGCAACCCGTCTACGTAAAGCATTTGTCGACTCTGGTGGGGTTGCTAGAGAGGGCAATGCTGATGATGCAGGTCGTTTTGCCCAGCATCTGGTCAGTGTCCCACAGTTGCTGTCTTTGTCAGATCTAACAGAAAGCGAGCGTGCCTGGAGTGAACCTTCCATTCTGAAGGAATCAGTGGAGCCTTCCATTGTGGTGCATGCAAGACATGCTAAACTCATGGTTGATGGATTTGAGGACAAAAATTGGGCACTGGAACACTTAAACCCCTGCAAGCAAAAACAATGATGACCACAGGTAGTTCAGTCTTTCTCTCAATCTAGACCAGGACTAACCCTATGAGTTTCTCAAGTACAGCATATCTAGTATTATTCTCACTCCTACCTCATCACCAGCAAAAGCAAGGAGATCACATGCTGAGAAAGGGCTATCCCAGCTATGAACAATGTTCATTTTTGCCCCGTAGCCTATAGGAACCCTTTGTCACTGATATCATATGGCAAGTAAAGAAATCCTAATAGATTAACACTCTTTACAGCTGCATAGCTTTATACTGAAATCCAAGTCTGTCACATTCTCAAGGAGTTTTAGGGTATCTGACTCCAACAGATTCACAAGGAGGTTTTCATCGTTGCAAAATTTCCTCTCGCATACATTGTGGACTCCAAGATTTCTCAGAACGAAAGGGAGATACAAAGACTGACTAGACAACATGGAAATTCTGCCACAATGCTTCAGTTGAGAACCCTAGTATTCACATTGTCAGGTCACAAACATGAGAAGCATGGCAGAAGACATAGGACATACATCCGCACTTTTACCAGTGCTCACATTGCCTCACCGGGGGATACAGAAACTGGTGGAAAACTGACCAAACTTTTGCATTCTTCAAACAAGAAGCCAGAGTGGCAACAGCTTAGATGGTAGTAGTGTTAACTGGGAAAAGCTTACGATGTCCTTCCATAGACACCAACAAGAAGATGGAGTATGGCTCCAAGACATTTGGAACTTGATTGCATCCATGAGAGAAGGAAGAAATTGTTGCGAAAAAGAAAGAAAATAAGAAAGCGGCCGTGGAAGAAGAAGAAGAAGGTAGCACCTACTCACGAGTTCTCCTCCTCTTCAGACTGGATGCAAGAAAACCTCGACAAAAGAAATGTCGGTTCAGCGAAGCGTCTCATTCCTGCCGCCTTGTAGATTTGAACACGAAACTCCCCCGTCGTCTCGCTCGATGCCAAATTGCCTGCTTGGAAGAAAAACACGCACGCACGCACGCGCACACACACAGAGGCGCAAATGAAGATGCAACCGAAAGACAAGAGAAAAAGCAAGAAAGTGGAAAGGAAACAAAAAAAACCAAAATACAAAAAAAGCTTCAAAAAAATAGCGATGATGAGGAAGAAGGATATGGAGATACAGGAGCGACTGGATGTAAAGGATGTAAAGAGTCGCAAGCAGGATGTCGCAGGAGATGCGAAGGAAAGAAAGAAAAAAAAGAAAATGGATGGAGAGAAAGAACGCGACGCAAAAGAGAAGAGCAGAAAGACAAAAGGAAGAGGATTAGCGAGAGAAGAAGGTGCTCAAGACAAGAACAAGGAAAATGGAAGCAAAGGCAGTGAATGCGGTGGAGCAGGAAACAAAAGTTGTGTACCTTCTTGGCCTTCGAAGAAGAGATGTATTCCTCACTGCACTTTCTTTCGCCTTATTAGACGGACAGACGGGGACGGACGCGACGACGAGTAGTGAAGTTTGTTAGAGTGAAATGAATGCAATTCATAGCGAAAGCGTGCGGTACAGCAACGCGGGCATTGTTGGATCTAAATAGCAGCAGACCCTAGGCTACTTGTTGGGAGGGACTGGGGGGTAGGTTTTGTTTCATCAGCATCATCATTCTAGGGTTTCTGACCCCCCCTAACCCTTTTTTCTTTTTCTTTTTCCTTTTTTTTACCTTCTTGTTTCCTTCTTGTTTCCCCTCTCTCTCTCTCTCTCTATTTGACTTTTTCTTCCTTCACTTCAACCCCAAGTTCCCCCACCCGCGCCCCCCCCCCCCCCCCCTGGGCCGGGTGAATAGACCCCCACATTGGGATCATGGTAAAAGCCTCAAAATCCATTGAAATGGCCATATTAGGCCCCAAACTTATAGATTTGGACTCAGGGACCGTGATTTAGTCTTTGAGGATGATATTTATAAATATTTAAAATATTTATAAGCAATTTAAATGGGTTTTTGGGTTTTTACCATGATCCCAATGTGGGGTCTATTTGCGATATACTAAAAACCTTAATAAACAAAGTGTAAGGTAATGGCCAAGAAGCTCAACATTCCTATTCCTGAAGTAAGTGCTCACTCACCTGAGGTGGATCTGAGGGGTGTTTGCTTTTCTTCGTTAGGCAATGCCTTGCCTTGCTCTGAGGGTGTTATCAAGCATTAAAAAATGTCAGAATTTTATATTTAATTTTTTTTCTCATGGGTAGTCACTGGGTATCCTATAAAAAAGAGTAAATAAATAAATAAATAAGTAAATGAGAGATACGAGCATTTCATCAAGTAAAATGCCTGCAGAGTGGGCATTTCCCTTTCCACATCGCCCACCTCTTGATAGAGATAAGATTGTGCTCTATCATGTGACCTCCAAATACATTAAGTTTGTTATGACAAGTTTTTTCATTCTCTGCAAATAGCTATTACACATTATTGGAATGGTACTTCACTCACTCAAGATAACTGAGAATATAAATCTAGAGCATCAAATCCAGCAATTCCATTGGCCTGAAAACAAAAATCTTCACACTTACACACAACCATATTTTGCTGAACATTGAAAATGATAATGATCGTCCCTTTTATCACTTCCATTGGTGCTCTAAAATTCTCACAAACCTATCTATAGGTAACATAATTAACTATTAGTTCACTCAAGATACTAAGAAAAAAAATTAGACTATCAAACCCAGCAATTTTATTGGTCATAATAAAAAAAATTCACACCTACACACCAGTCTAATCAATATAATATGCACTACTACAAAATATGGGTGGCCATTGGTCCCTATTTATTAGAACATTGAATTCGTTGCATTTTCATTAGGTCTCGTTCATTGTGACTAGTGAATTTACTGAAAAAATTCTAGTGAAATCATTTCACATGCAGGGACACCTTTTGTTACAATGAGCCATTCATAAGCAAAATTAAAGTCTCTGAATCCAAATTTAACATTTCTTGAGTTAAATATAGCTTCATAAAGCACCAGCGAAAAAAATATAAAATTAGTGCACCCAGACTACACACTATCAAGCAAAATTTTCCTTCAACAAAAGGGACAAAAAGCACATAATGCCCCTCCACTTTTTTTTCCTTTTTTTAAACTGTGTTCCTGAACTGAATAATTGTGTAGGATGATACCCACTCGAGGAGCACTTATTTTGGGAACCCCCAACTTGGGGGCCATCACCTAAGTAAAAGCACTAGCAGATAATTCTCTCTTAGATTTTGTAGCAAGCATTTTGCTTTTCAAAATGGCCTCCTCTTTGCCCTTGAGAGGTTTTACTGGAGTGCCGCCCTCTTGATACACTAGAAATATTCTGCCAGTACTTTACAGCAGTGCAATGCTGCAAAACCTAACATAGAGAGTTAGATGGAGAGTTAATTTTGACATCGAGTTTGTGCTAACTTGATGTCCTTTAAATTCTCACTTGAATTTTCAACATCTAAGTTTGTGATAACTTGACATCCTTTAAATTCTCCCTTGAGTTTTTGACATCTAGTTTGTGCTAACTTGATGTCCTTCAAATTCTCCCGTGTTTTTCATACCTTGGTGCATTGTACATTTTTCGAATCAAATGAGAAGTGTGTTTATAAATAAAGTTTTACAAGGTTTTGATGATATAGTTTGTAATTGAGTTATTTACAGATTGTTGACATAATATATACCCTTCAAATTGTAAAAACCTTTGAAGAAATTCTTAGTGTACTTGGAAGAGTGCTTGCTTGAGCTGGAGTGTTGTCAAAATAATGGGCTTCGAGCCTCAAGGGCCCATTATTAGGCCCAAGGTCCACTATTTGGGGGGTGTTACCCTACACTTATTGCATTTTTGGGTTAGACACCCACAGACAATGGTGACATGGTGACCTAGTTGACACCCACTGTACAATGACTCTGGATGAATTTTGTGAGTTATGCTTGGAATTAGGCTAATTAAGTTTTTTCAGTTGTAAAAGTCAGGACTTAAGAGCCAGCCTCTCCCTTAAACATACTCACTCACTGACACCTTCCTTTTTTTTAAATCGAATTTTCAGTAGTACTCATCTTTGGAAGCATCTTTCTAATGCTAGTAAATTATTTTTAAAGGTCACACATCCCCTGATCCTTACCTAAATTTTTATTGGCCTTGCCTACCAAGGCAAGGATATTGTGGTTAGATTCATTATAGATTATAGTTGCTTAAGGGATTTTGACCCCTAGGTAGTAGGTCTATTTTTATATGAGGATTTTTGAAAGATGATATTATGGCTTGTGTTGAAACTTGAGATTAGTTACACAGTTATGATTTCTTGAAGGATTTTGGTTTCTTTTAGAGGATTTTTTTGAAGATTATATTTTTGCATGGTGAAATATTTGAATTTCAATAATTCTTCTTAGGCCTTAAGATACTTTTTAGTGTAAATGGCAAGGCCACAGTGTGACACACCCCTTGTTTAATTTTATGCCTTCCCATTTGTGTGTGCTTTCACCTCCACTATTGACCTTTTGGGATGGACTCTCCTAATGCTACAGCATAAAGAGCAAGCAAAGGAATCTGCTTTTGCATGCAGATTAAGAACCAATTAGAAACCACCTGCAATATAAGGCCCCTTTTTGGGTTGTATTGTATTATTGTATTCATATACAGAATGATGAAACAGTCAAACATGAACCCTAAATGCCATATCATTGAAGGAAGACAAAGGTGGATGCTACCAGCAACTGACAACATTTCTTTGCTTTTGGGGAGGCAAAACAAATTATGGGTTTTTCTATTTTTAAAAAAACCTTATGGAATACACCGAACTGGTGACCTTTTGTGATTGACAAATTGACATCCACCAAATCCAATGGGAGTTGTTGTTGCCTAAATTGTTTGAAGTTTTCCACATTCCAAGTACTAACTTGTTGGCCCACAAAAACTCTTCTTCTTCTACAAACGGCTTCCAGTGAGCTTCACCCTAATTATTAGGGTGACCTAAAGACACTAGTTTTACCCATGCACATGAGTGACTCTTTGGTGCCAAACTATCACCTCTCTCTTTCATCAAGTTTGAGTCGGTAATAATAAGTCGGTTTACAGGCTGCTGCCAATTCCTGTAAACTTGTTGAAAAAGGCCTCTTTTCATTGATATGAAAGGGTTTATGAAAACAATCGATTTTTGAAACATTGATCACATATTATGGTCAACCAACTAAAATTACCTCAATTTAAAGTATTTTGTGATATGAAATTTGTTCAACTCTTCATTGATTCACTTGAATATGGTTCAATTTGTACCTTTATCCATAGCAATTACAATTTCATGGAGTTTGTCAATCATTTCAAACATTTTTGTAATACATTGGGAGATGTATTCTATTAGTCAATACATAATCAATAGATTAATTTTCATATATATTGACTATTTATCATATGATAATGTATAATGATTAATACATAATCAAAAGATATAAAGAAAACAACACACCATATAATTAGGCTACCAAAGGCACAATATCTTGTGTCGGATGTTCTCTGTCTCTTTCATTTTGTTATTTAATTTAATCTAATATTCTTTTGCAACCCTACTACAAGAGTTGATTTCTTCTCTCCTCCTACACTCACATAAACACAAAACATTACTAGACATCAAATTGTAGCTCTCATTCCACTTTTACTCCTTTATAAAAACCAAGCGAATTATTTTCTTCAATTATCAATTGTTCAAAGTAGTCATGCACTCCTTTCATGAACAATGGTGACGTCCTCCTTTTCCTTGTTCATAAATACTTTATGTAATTTCGTTTTTTTACCATGGATTGAGTAGCACACACCTACTTGTGAATGTCATAACTTGACCATAATCCCTTGGACAAAATCAATGACAATTCATATACATCTTTTTTTAAATTGCCCTTTCCAAGGACTAAACAATGTCCATTATTTTTATGTTATTCTAGCTATTGTCTATGATATAATTTATAAATCCAAATATATTCACACACATAAGTTATAATTTTAAAAATTATTATTTTCTTATCCTATGGTTTACCATTTAACAACACTTTAAGAAATGAAATCCAAGCACCAATCTCAACACAAGCCCCTTAGAAGATACGTTATGTTTTTTTATGTTTTACTATCAAATTATAAAAAATAATGTAGGTTTTAGTTCATTTCTCATGAACAACATGCATCCATCACCACAAACTAATTCATTGTTTATGGATGAACTTCATAGACATTATTATCCATTTTTCATCTAATTGATGAATTTACTCTATCATTGTGCACTTTATATCCAAAAGATGTTAAAAAAGGTTCTTTGGACAATGAACCAAATGGAAGCTTTTATGAAAAATTCCTTCAAGTTAGTTCAGAATCCCCAATATGTATAAACAAAGGTATTCCCCCAATTATCAAATTAATTTATAATTCAACACCAATATGAAGAAGTATTTGCACCATATTAGCCTTGTTCATTTTATTTGATGTTTACATTCTTTCATGATCAATATAGGAATTCATCATTTTTTCAAGATTTGCAACTTGACCACCTTGTCCATTTTGACTAAGAATTACATCAATTTGATTATACTAGGTGCTTGATTTTGAAATGACAATTTTTTACTGATTTACTTGACTAAAATGACTTCTTTTGATTATTTGGTCAATGTAACTTTTAATCATATAAGGAAAAAAATGAACATTTGTCATAAAATAGACCAGGGTATAGTCAAATATGAAATGTAGTCATAAAATTTGGGGAAAATTATGTAAATAGATAGGTTGTAGGTAGGTAGGGTAGATAGTTTAGGTAGGTAAATAAGTAAATAAATAAATAATACTTTGTGCATTAATTTTTTTAAATAATCATAAATTATACAACATATATTATGTGATAAGTTTTACATAATTATAAATATTTTTTAAATTAAATGCATGGACAAATTTGGAGCCCCAAACACTAGAAAAATCTTATTTTTACATGTATAAAATTAGATCAAAGGTTTAGACCTTTGTTCATAAAAGGGAAGGCTTTCATATGTGCTACAAATAAAAAAGGTTCATTCATGATATATGTTTTCATAGCACAAATTCATGTATGAAATCTTACATGATATTATATGTAGTTTCAATTTTTCTTAAAATTGTGTACACCATACCATGCATTTACACAATTTATTGAAGAAGGTACACCACCCTCCTTTGAGTTCAATCTATAACTTGTACAATGAGCTTGTAACATTTTGAATGTACATAAATGAAAATTTAAATGAAAGATTAATTTGATAATCAAAATTCAATTGGTGCCCTAATACTATTTAGTAGAAAACAAGAGATGATCATCACTACATCTATGTTATTGTGATTTTTTAACTATATGAATATGTTACTTTTATTTATCATCATTGAACCATTTTAAGTTACTTTATCATGATACTCTTAGTTTTGATCTTTGAACTATTAAATTAATTAAATTGTGCAATTCAGGTGTGCACCAAAATTGAGTTGTGTGGTGCTTACAATTTGGTCATGTGTATTTGAAAATGTGACAAATAATATACATGATTTTGAACAATGTGCTATGATATGTCTTTTAGCTTTAAAAATGTAGGTAACGATGACCATCTTTCAACATTTAATGAATTATGTTTTTCACAAGTACTTGGATAATTTTGTAATTTGTCTCATTAATGATTTCATTTCTTCCAAGATTTTGAAAAACATGAACAACATCTATAAATTCCTTTGGAAAAACTTAAAGAAATAATGCATTTAAATGTCAAATTATAAAAATCACATGAATTTTGCATAAGAATGATGTGGAATTCCTTGGCAACATCAATTATGGTTCTAGCATTCACATGAACCTTCATTTAATGTTCAAATCATTGCGGATTGGGTTACCACAACTTTTATTCACAATGTTCAATGTTTTGTTGGGTTTACCCACTTTCATTCCTGTTTTCTTGCACATTTTTTCAAAATAATGACCTTTTTTACTTGTTTGATTTGAATGGATAAACATTTTGATTGGTGCTCAAAAGTTAAAATTGTGATTCAGTATTTAAAGATTTGATTTATGACAATTCCACTCTTGATTCATGTAAACCTTTCCAAACCCTTTATTAAGTAGAAATTAACATTTTTGACTTTTTAATAAGAATCATGCTTTCATAAATTGGAGAAGATTTTTTTTATCATGTTAATTTTTATTTTCATAAGTTTTTCTTTCTTGTTGAAACTAATTGCAAGTTTCATGGTAAGGAACTTTTGGGAATTATTGATTCCTTGATCCATTTGGAAAATGACATCAATTTCTTGGAAAAATCAACATGAAATCACTATGTATATCACTAGATATACTTAATATGTAAGTGTAAATGTAGTAAGAACAAGCTAACACATGTGCCCTATTAGGTGACTTTTTAAAAATAATTGGTTATTTGTTAATTGAATTAACATGGAAGATTAGCATAGTACTTTTGCCATTTCAACACATGTTTGTCAAATAATTAATTAGTTTTGAGGATTCCATTTCAATAAATGATATATTCTCACATATATCTTCCATTAGATTTTTTATTTTTTGGAAACTTGAAAACTTTTTGAAAATCTGATGATTAGTGTCAAGTTGCCCTAGGTTATATGGTAGGGTTAGTTATAAATGTTAATGGGTTGAAATAAATGTACAGTTCAATAGTAAAAAATACCTATAACAAAAAAATATGACTTTGTACAATAAGATTGTATTTCAATTATATGAAAATAATGTTAAATAGTACAAAAGTTGGTTGCATCATTCAAAAAATGCTTAAATGGGTACTCTAGTAAGCTTTTTATATCCATTTTTAAAAAATTGAATTTTTTTAACATCTAAAAATATTGTAGAAACACATTAAATACTTCCAACACTAAGTGAATTTTATCCCTATAACATGCAAAACTAAACCATGCTACATTTTTTGTTTGTGTTATTGTGTTTGCACTCATTTCATGATTACTCATGCTTTGAATTGGAACTAAACTTGGTGGGCACTATCAATTTTGTAATACCGATTCATTATCATATATCATCCTAGGAAATATTAAGAAAAACTAGGTGCATTATCTTCTTGTTGTTTCTTGTACCTCATGTCTAAGGAGGGTGTTTAAGTCCACAATTAACAATGTGATATCATTTTGAAGAATGAACATTTTTGGTTTCAAGTATCATTTCTAAATCTAGATGACAAATTCATGAAATTGTTTTTTGATAAGGAATTCTTTTGCTATTACCATCAAGGATCTTTTGAAGACCCTTAACTAAGTGCACCTAGATTCAAGTCTTTGATGAAGTAAGTGCACAAATTTGTAGTGGGCAATCATGACAAATCCATCATCAAATGATTAAAACCTTTGCAAAACTTATTAAGTTTTTGAAGGCAATGTGAACTTTGAAGACTGACATTCACTCTGAAGCTGCCTCTGCAGGAGGAGATGCTGATTGCTGTTCAGACATCATGTTTGGCTGGTCCAGTATCTCCACAGTATTTGATCCATCTGGAGGAGTCACAAATGAACAGAAGAAGCGGAAGTACCATATGATGGTGAGTGCTAATGCAGCCATTTCTTTGATGGGATTTGATCCACTTTGAACCTGAGAAAACTTCCATGCTACATGTGATACATGTTTAGAGTGAAAAAAATTAGTCAATGAGAGAGAGGAAGAGAGAGAGCGCCCATCTCATGTATCTCACCTGGCATGTCTCATTCCAAAATGTCATTCCCCCCTGAGAAATTGCTGACTTCATTACCTTCCAAAAGATTCACTGTCCATGGCATGTGAACTATCACTGTTGTGAGAACTACCATTGTGGTGACATGAGGAAGGGCCCTTAAAGATGGAAGAAAGACTTCGATAGCTTTTCACTGGATTCTGAATGGTTCTGTTGCTTCAGCTTCACTTTCACTCTGTTCACATGAAGGAAGGGCATTGACAATTGATTCCTCAAAAACTGAATGCTGAAGTTTTGTACCCATCTGTGGAACCACCCAACATCATGCAAAAACCAGGAATCTTCACCAGGTACAGCACTGATTGACCATCTGAATGAGTTTGTTGGAAGTGGCATCTACAAACCTGAAGTAACTACTTTGCATTTAGAATGCATGTGCATCATGTTGGAGTTGTGAGAAAAAGCACATGAAATTGTTTATGTACTTTGAGAATAGAGATACTTGTTTCCTATTGTGACAGAGTTCAGTATAGAGTTAGGATTTGAAATTCTATGCCTTTTCAAGCAAAGCCCAATGAGCTATGAAACTGTAAAGAGAATTAGGAATTTAGGTGTTAGGGTGTGCATATTGTTTAGCATACTCATAAAGATCAGTTTCTATGGGTCCCTGAATTATCATAGCAAGCACAGAACACAAATGACAATGCTAGAGAAATACTTGGGTGACAAGTGCAGACAGGGGCAAAGTGCTTTAGCTACACATCCATTGTACTAAAACTCTGCGCTGCTCATTGCAGCACCATGTGTGAGTAACTGGTAAAGTAAGCATAAGGCGAACAGTTTCTACAAGATTGCAGAGGAAACTCACTCTTCTGTTCTAATTGTATGTCACTTTTGATTCTATTACAAATGTTATCGCTTGCTACATCTAGTTGATGGAAGACTGGAAAAAGATGGCTGACAACTACTGCAAAGGATTGGAGCTTACACAATGACTAATCACACTCCAACAATCCATGCCTTACCCATCATGCACGAATGGAATCCAAAAGCATACTGGGACAACACCATACAGCAGTGGTATGTAGCCACACATTCAAGCATGTTGATTTCCAGATAGAAGTATCAATTGTCTTGCAATCTCAATACATTATCATCAGCATGAGCATGATGCTTGAGGAAGTTGTTTTCAACTCCGACATAGTAATAACCTCCTTTTAGGTTGTGAATGGAGAAGGCGTCAAAATGCATACAAGAATCCATAAGAAGAATGCAAGCTCATAAGCATTCTGCAAGTCACATGATCAACATCACAGCATAGGACAAACGCAAACCCTGTTGCACAAATCAGTAATGAGATGCACATTACTCTTATGTGGATCTAAGATGATAGGGTCTAAAAGTTATACATTCTAAACCACAAAATCTCTGATGAATGTCACATTCTAAGCCTGAAAATCTCCAAGATCCCTTGTGCATACATATAATGTTTTGCTACAGAGGAACTCTGAGTATGGTGATAAATAAACCTTCAAGAGGACAAAATGTATGAGGTGCAGCATGAATCTTGGGCTTTTGAACCAGAACAGATCATCCCAAAGATGGACAGGAGTGAATGTGTAGGAGTGTGACCCATGATTGTTAGCATTGGGATGTGTATGTCTGCTTGTGAACACTGTCACTGGTGTGTCAACATGCTTTACACAGCCTCATACTTCATGGATCCGCCCACATATTATTTTCTGAAGCTTAGGTTCAATTATCAATATCATCTGCACACCACCAACCAAGTACAAGAAATCCTTAGACATCATCCCATCACCTGCTTCTGAATCTTGTGGATCAGAGAACAGAAAAGTTGGCCATATGTAACAGCAGCATAGTGTAGTATATAGTCCATGTTACACATCTGAAGGAAGTGCAGCAAAAAACCCTTATGCTGAGAGCAAGCTATGACTGATGGCAGACAAGAAAAGTTGAATATAGTAATGTGTGCTTACAACTAAAGCTACAAATGCTCCATAGAAGTATGTGTACGAACCTCCAAGCAGAGAACCGCATGTCAGTGTGCAGAGGCTAAAACCCTAAACTCTGAGTTCTTCTGACTCAAGATACCTTGTAAACACACTACTATGCACACAGTAGTATGTGCACCAAGGAAGAATTCTGGAAAATGCACACAGCTAAGTCAAGCCAAATGAAAACCTAGTACATGGCAGAAGGGGAACAGCAGGCAATGCACAATGGACAGTAACAAGCAAAAAGGTGACCACAAATGCCCACAAATAAGCCCTGTAAAAGACAAGCACATTCATTGGAGGTCTTATTGTCTCAGATAGATTTTCAATGCAGAAATACTCACCTAAATTCTCCATTGTCACAGATGGATTGTGCTTTTGTGATTGTCCATCAGCTCTACGCAAAAAAGATGGAGTTGGATGGATTAGAGCAAGCAAGGTGAAGAAAAGTTTGAGAAATTCAGATCACAAACCTGATGCCTACTACAACTCTCAAGTCGACTTCCATGGTCCGCTGTATGTATTTGTAGAAATCATACTTCTTCAATAGCTTATGAGTCCACACCACATGCCAACAGACATCCATATCTCTTGAAGAGTGTGACAAGGGAGACAAAATTATATGAAAGGAACTCATTGAGCTGCAAGCACCTAGGAATTGTTTGGGATTAACTCTGTTGTGTGACACCGAAAGAAAGAAAAAAGATTGATGGCAGGAGACTCACAGCAAGGAAACCAACACAAAGTGCCAAATAGTCGATTCTTTCAACTGATGTGTAGAATTGGCGGAAAAACCTTCCCTGTCAACAGAAAAAACCAACACAGTTAACCTATATTTGAGAAGAACTGTGCACTGTGCACTTGGCCGGGAATCATGTCCTTTTTTTTGGCAGAAAGTTAGTAGATGGGCCAAAGGCAGAAAGATCAACGGAGTTTGAGAACACAAGTTGCTAAACATCACACACATTGAAACTTTAGAACTGCAAGGTTTGGGTGTTACCCAGACTCACAATCCACATTTTGACAAAAGAGGCAAAATCTCTGAGGGGTTTTGGGTATTTGATGTCAGTTGAGGAAAAAGCAGGATCTGGCTCCAAATTATGCTCTTGCTTCATGGCTGCAAATAACACATCAGCTTAAATGATCTACAAAGACAAATGCTGGACATAAGAACTCACACTTACAAAACTCCCAGAAAATGCTTCCTTCTCTGTCAGATGCCCTCAAGACAAGTCCTTTACTGTTTGTATTGCATCTCTGGCAGCATGACAAGAGTTTAACCTGACATACCTTCTTTGGCACAATCAAAACTCTCCTGACAAGTCTCTTCCTCCCATTTCTTCCATTTGTGCATCTGCTTACATGTCCAAGTATTGGGTCACATTAGAAATTGGCTCCTCCCAGACTCTCTGTTAAAAAATGCAAGATGAAAATGTACACCTCTGACTTGTGTACCCTGACAAATGTCATTCTGGTCTCCAGATCTTACATCTCACCTTCCTGAGCTGAAATGTAGCAAGAGGAAGTCTCAAAAGGAGGAGATTGGTGGCTCTCAGGAGCTTACTATGCAAATATGTCTGACAAAACTAGTGGAATAACAACTCTGAACCAACAACCAACCTGGATACAGATTCCTCTCATAACTTATGGAGAAAATCTCTGTGTTCATGATCACAGGACCGTAGATAGAACCAGGGAAAAAAGCTTTGATCCTTCTGGGTGCTGTGCATTGTGTGACAAGATAACATAAAAGGCAGAATAAGGAAACCAAATGCACAAGGAAAAATCCGAGTTGGAAACTTTCAATGTCACCTGCAAGAGACCAAGAAGGACAGTGGCACAGCTGTAGCACACATGGACTATTGCCAGCACAAATATGAAAAGGTGTATCTGATGTAAGCCCTCAACAGAGGTGATTCGGACCTCACCCTGCAACTCTAAAATTCCATTAGACAGTCAATTTGAATTTGACAGAAGAGAGTACATTTCTGCATTTTAGGTGTGAGATTCAAGCAAAAGAGCAAGCAATATACATTGGCAACAAAAAATAAAATCTGTACCACTGGACAAGTTGATGTCTCATTTGTGTCTTTCTCATACGCACATGGCAGCATGCTGGTTCTTAATCACATAGAGAAGCTATAACTGGCTGGAAAACTGTGAGTAGCAGTGAGATGAATCCAAGCACCATCAGCTCTGGAAACACCACCACCACCCAGAAATTAGGCAGAAGACCCACATACACAACTTCAGAGCTTCTCTCGCTCATGACTGATTTCAACACTGAACCTACTTCATTTGGCATGAAATTTCACTATGAAATGGACTGCAGCAAAGCTTGTTTTCCAGAGTTACCAGCAACATTGTGTCAATCTCTTCAGCAAGCACAGATGCAAAAATAGGGGTTGACACACACACCATACTTTTATCTTCTCCAAAGTCTGGGTCAGGGATTTCATTTTTTTCTTCCTCAGCCACTGCCACCAAATAAAGGAAAATCCGCAATCCCCCCCCCCCCAACCCAAAAATCAAATTTAGTTTGCTTCATAAGCTTAAAAAAAAACACCATTAAATTTCTTTTTAATTTCAAACAAAAAGGTAGAGGAAAGCTCCTCTTCCCC